>Ga0326728_10014598_pt1 | contig 16635 bp, 10 predicted proteins | sample MB3enrmetagenome_FD_207602 | JGI IMG/M metagenome (GOLD analysis project Ga0326728, IMG submission 207602) | Lab enriched peat soil microbial communities from McLean, Ithaca, NY, United States - MB31MN | ecosystem: Environmental > Terrestrial > Soil > Wetlands > Peat | place: USA: New York...
CAAGTTGTGGGCGAAGACGCTGTCGATCAGGTCCAATTGCGCGCTGGCGACGGTTTGTTGCGCCTCGACCACTTCCACCGTATTGATCACGCCGGCTTCCATGCGCGCGCGGGTCATGTCCAGGGTTTCCTGGCCAACTTGCAGATTCTTGCGCGCCACCTCGACCTGGCTGGCGGCGGCTTCCAGATCGAGGCAGGCCTGGCGGACTTGGGCTTCGATCTGGCCGCGGGTGTCCTCCAACTCGGCCCGGCGCTGCGCCAGCACCGCTTCGGCCTGTTCGATGTCGCCCGCGGTTCGCCCGCCCTGCCACAGCGGAATGTTGACCGTCCCGACCACGGTGAAGGCTCCGTGCGATTGGGCCGGGTTGGTGCCGATCACCTGATAGTCGCCACTGACCTCGACCGACGGCAGGCGCTCGGCGTGCGCCGCCGACAGGGCCTTGGCGGCCGCTTCCACCTGGAATTGGGCGGCTTTGAGATCGGCGCGCTGTTGTACGGCCTGGGCCACGGCGGCATCCACGCTCCGGACCGGCGCCGGGCTGAAGGGGAAGCTGTCGGTGAGCCGGTAGTCGGCATTGGGCGCAAGCCCGGTGAGCCGCGCCAGGTTGATCTTCTGTTTGGCGAGATCGTTGCGCAGGGTGATGATCTGCTGTTGTTGGGTGAGCGCGCGCACCTGGCTTTGGTCCACGTTGAGCCGTCCCAGCACGCCCTCGCTGTGTTGTTCCGTGGACTGATGGAAGACCGCATTGGCGGTGTCGAGTTGGGCTTGCGCGGCGTCCACGCGGGCTTGGGCGGCCAGCACTTGCAAATAAGCGCCGCCCACGGCCAGGGCGATCAGGTCGCGCGCATCCTGCAGGCTGTATTGGCTGGCGCGGGCGGTGGCGCGGGCGGAGCGGTAGTTGTCGATCGCGGTCAGGTTGGCCACGGTCTGGCTGAGGCTGGCCTGGAGGCTGAAATAGTTGAACGGACCCACGATGGTGGGAATGCGGAAACCGGGCACGCTGATGCGCAGTCCCAGCGCGGCCAGGTCGGATTGCTGCACGGTTTCGCTGAGACTGCCGTTGATGTTCGGCAGCAGGGCGCTGCGGGCCACCGTCACCTGCGCGCCGGTTTGACGCACGGTTTGCGCCAACCCGACCGCGCCCAGGTTGTAGGCCAGGCCGCGCTCTAGCGCCTCCTGCAGAGACAGCTTGCCGGAAAAGGGCATGGCGGTGGTGCTGCGCATGCTGCCGCTGTAAGGTCCGGAGACCTGCACGCTGGGGTTGAGGGTGTTGACGCTGGTAGTGGTCCCCGATACGGGCTGTTCGGTGGCGGCGACCGAGCCGCCCTGGTTGTTGCGGCCGGAGGCCGGCAAGACGGCCGCGGACGCGCCGCCGCCCGACGAAGACTGCGCGAAGGCGCTGCCCGCGCCCATCAGGAGAGTCAAAAGCACAATGCTGCCGAATGGTTTCATGGCGTCTCTCGTCATTTCGAAATCGTTGCCAACTTGCGCATGGCGGCCAGCAACTGGCGCTGTTGGGCCGCGGAAAGCACCGCCAACTGCCGCGCCTCGGCGCGTTGGGCGAGTGCCACCGCCCGCGTGAACAGGCGGTCGCCGGCCTCGGTGCGCTGCACCCAGTGCACGCGGCGGTCGCGCGGGTTGGGCTCGCGGCGCAGCCAGCCGCGGCGCTCCAAACCGTCGATCAGCGCCACCAGCGTGCTGGGGTCGAGGCCGCACAGGCCGGCAATCTCATGCTGCGAGACGTTGCCGAGGCCAGCGATGGCCAGCAGCCAGAACCCTCTCGGGCGCAGTCCCAAAGGCGCCAGGGCGCGATCCAGACGCCCGCGCACCTCCAGCCCGACCTTCCACCAGTCCCAAAACAACAATTCCGGGGCAGCCGCCTGCAATCCGGCAATTACCTTGGTTGCGGTGGTCTTGGTGGCGCGCGGCATGGTTACAAGGTCCTGCGGAATAGCAGTGTGGCGCCCGCCAACACCACCGCCGAGGTCAACACCAGCGCGAAGATATCGTGGGTGATCGCGGATATGCCCACGTCCTTGAGCAGCAGTGTGCGGAAGCCGTGGACGGCGTAGGTGAACGGGTCGCAGTTGGACATGATCCGCAGCCAACGGGGGAAGCCGGCGACGGGATAAATGGCGCCGCTGGGAAAAAACAGCAGGGTGTTCAGGACGCCGAAAATGGCGCGCGGCACCAGCGGGTCGCTGATGCGCGCCATGATGAAAAACATCATGCCGATCAGCGCGACCGAAGTGAGCGCGACCATCAGGGTGAGCTCCAGCAGGCGCACCGGTTGGAAAAAGTCGGGGACCCTGGCCACCACGGCCCCCAGCACCAGGACGGTCTCTCCCGCCAGCATCGCCTTGATCACGCCGGACAGGTTGAAGCCGAGAATCAGCTCCCACTTGGTGATGGGGGTCACCATGTAGCCTTCGTGCAGGCCGCGCGACTTGTCGTCGATGAACAGCAGGCCGCCGCCGATCATGGCGGTCATGAAGATGGCCAGCGCCACCGAACCGGGTAGCAGATACTTGATGTAGTCGATGTAGGGATAGACCTCCACCACGTCGAGCGCGGCCTGCGGCGGTTCGCGCGGCGGCACCTGGGGCGCGTTGATGGAGGCCACCAGGCTGGACATCTGGTCGCCCACCGCGCCCGCCACCGAGCGGTCGGTGTTGTCCGTAATCAGCGCCAGGTGCGGCTGGTGCTGTTCCAGCAGGTCGCGGGAATAGTGCTGGGGAATGATCAAAACTCCGCTTAGTACGCCCTTGCGCAGGTCGTGCAGGGCGGCGCCCTGGTCGTCGTAATCGGTGGGCAGGAAGGTGCGCGCGTTGGCCCCCACGGCGCGGACGCGCTCCAGCACATCCACCGATTGCGGTCCCCGGTCCAGGTTGACCACGCCCAAAATGACGTTTTTGATATTGCCGCCGAAGGCGTTGCCCAGGATGATCAACTGCATCAGCGGCATCACCAGCGAGGCGAAAAGCAAGGCCGGGCTGCGGCGGAACTTGCGCATATCGCGCTCCACCAGGGCCAGAGCTCGCTTCATCGGGGACCGCCTTTCTTTGCGCTGCCGGCTGGAGCGCCCCGGCCGGCGGGACCGGCGGCTTCGGCCATCTCGGCCAGCCCATGGCCGGTGTAATGCAGGAATACGTCGTCCAGACTTGTGGATTGCACCGACAAGCTTTTGAGCTCGAGCTTAAGCTCGCGCGCCAACTCGACCAACTCCTGCGCCGAAGCCGGGCCGCGGTCGCTCGAGATGCGATAAGTGGCCGAGCCCAGCGCGCGCACCGACTTGACCGCCGGCAACCGCTCCAGGTCGGCGGCGCCGCCGGGCAGATCGGGCGCGAACTGCAGCTCGATGCGGCTGGCGCCGGGCACCGAGCCTTTCAGCGCCACCGGCGTGTCCAGCGCTACCATGCGGCCTTTGTCGACGATCGCCACCCGGTCGCAGAGGCGGTCGGCCTCGTCCATGTAATGCGTGGTGAGAAAGAGCGTGCGGCCCTGGTGGGCGCGCAAATGCGCGATCATGTCCCACACCGAAATGCGGGAGGCCGGGTCGAGGCCGGTGGTGGGTTCGTCCAGAAACAGGATTTGCGGATCGTGCACCAGGCCGCGCGCGATTTCGAGGCGCCGCCGCATGCCCCCAGACAGGGTGGCTGCCAGGGCGTTGGCCCGGTCGCTGAGGCCGACGGCTTCGAGCAACTCCTCGGTGCGCTGGCGGCGCCGCGCCCCGGTGATGCCGTACAGCCGGGCGTGAATGCCTATGTTTTCGGCGCAGGTGAGCTCCGGGTCGCTGGTCATGTTCTGCGGAATGACTCCAATGCTGGAGCGCACCGCGTTGGGGTCGCGGATGATATCGTGCCCGGCCACGACCGCCGTGCCGCTGGTGGGCGGCACGAGGGTGGTCAACATGCGGATGAGCGTGCTCTTGCCCGCGCCGTTCGGTCCGAGCAGGCCGAAGATCTCGCCGCCGGTCACCGTGAAGCTGACGTTATCGACCGCCAGCAGCGCGCCGAAGCGCTTGCTGATGCCTTCGACCTCGATGGCGACGCCGTTTTGGGATTGGCTGGGCGCTTCCATGGCGGCTAGTCCTTGGCGCTGTTGACCGGCGCAGGCGGCGGCAAAGCCGGGACCGGCAGCATCACCCAGGCGGTCATGCCCAGCGGGAGCTTGCCCTCGGGATTGGACACGCGCACGCGTATGGCCACCGTCTTGATGTCGCGCTTGATGCGGCTGACGTCGCGCTGCGTGGCAAAATCGGCTTCCACGGCTTTGTAAATCACCGGGCCGCTGGTCTCGGCGCCCGAGGGCAGGCGCACCCGCAAAGTCTGTCCCATGGCGATGAGGTCGGCATAGGTTTCCTCGACGTCGGCATCCACCCAGGTGGAGCTCAAGTCGAAGAGCGTGACGATCGGACTGCCGGGATTCACGACCTCGCCTTGCCGCGCCGCGCGCAGCGTCACAATGCCGCTGGCCGGCGCGAAAATCCGGGTCTGGCCGAAGCGCGCGTCGGCCGCGGCGGCGTTGGCCTCGGCCTGCGCCTCGGCCGCGCGCATCGCCTCGGCCTGCCGCTGTTGTACGGGAACTTGCCGTTCCTCCTGCTGGGCGTCGGCCAGCGCGGCCTGCGCCGCCGCCACGGAGCGTTGTATGGCATCGACGCCGGCTTCGGACGCGGCCACCGAGCGCCGGATGGCGTCCACCCCGGCTCGCGCCGCCTGTTCGTTGGCCTTGGCGGAGTCGAGATCGGTTTGGGCCGTAACCAGGTCTTGCGGCGGGTTGATGTCCTTTTCCACCAGCGGCCGGATGCGGTTGAAGTTGTCCTGGGCCTTGGCCGTCGCAGCCTGGGTTTGCGCCACTTGCGCCTGCGCCTGCCGCAGTTGGGCTTGGGTTTGCGCCACTTGCGCCTGCGCCTGCCGCAGCTGGGCCTGGGTTTGCGCCACCTGCGCCTCCGCCTGGCGGACCTTGGCGGGCAAGGTATTCTCCAGCAGCTCGGTCTGGGCCGCCGACTGCCGCGCGCTGGCGCGGGCTTGCGCGATGGCGTGGCCGGCGGCGCCCTGGTCGGCGCGCAGCTCGTCCTGGTCGAGGACGGCAATCAGGTCGCCGGCCTTGACCCATTGCCCGTCGTCCACCGCGAGGCTCACGATGCGGCCGGTGATCTTGCTGCTCACCACCACTTCGTTGCCATCCACGGTGCCGGTCAGCACCAGCGTCTGGGGCCGCGGACGCTCGGCCCACCAGATCGCCGCGGCGACGGCCACAACCAGCAACGGAAGAATCGCTTTTTTCATGCGCAAGACCTCGTTCGGTGAAAAGCAAAATACATTATAAACCAAATTATTGTGAATCCAAAGTAATTTCCGAGGACACTGCGGATCCGGATTGCGGGTCGGGAGCCGCGGCTCATGAGGAAAGGAAATTGTGGCTGCAAGTGGCGGCGGTTCGGGGGCACTCCGACCGGCTCGCGGCCCCAGGGGACGGATTGGCTATCGGCCTATCGCTGCCCAGGGCCGGGTGGTCGCCCGCGCGGGCGAGCTGCGCTCGCCTGGACCGATTGACAATCGGTCCGCAGGTTAACAACCTGCCCCACAAAACCGCCGCGGGGCGTCGCGCCCCTCCCGGTCAGTACTTCTTCAGGAACTCCGCCAGGCCCGCTCCCAGCGCGTGCCGGCGCGCGATACAGAGATCGATGCGCTCCAGCGTCTGCGCCAGGATGCGCGGGCCTCCCGCATACTGATCCACCTTCGGCTGGAAAAAGGCTTGCAACTCAGCCCGGTCGGACGCGCCGCAGAAACCGGACCCGACTTCCGGCAGGTACCCGGCATAATCGGCGCCAACTTCGCGCGGGAGCTTCTTCAAAAGCGCGTCCAGATTTTGCCGCACGAACTCGAACGGCAGGCGCCGCGTTTCCGGCCACGGTGCGTTCAGGAATGCGCCCAGCACCTCGCGGAGATCGAACTCGCCGGTCAACAGCATGGCCATCCGCTGCTTGACCAGCGCCGGGTCGCGGAAGTTGGACAGACCGCCGATCAGGATTTCGCGTTGCCGCCGGTCCCCGGTGCGGTGCAACTGGCCGCGTAGGCGGTCGAACAGGGCCTGATCGCCCTTGCCGGCGGCGACGCCCAGCACCGTTTCCGCGATATCGGGATCCACCGAGTTGGGATCTTCCAGCCAGCGCAACGTCAACGCTATGGCCTCTTCGATGAGACCCTCGTCCTCGCCCGCGGTGGCCACCAACCCCACCAGTTCACGGCGCAGCGTCTTGGTGTCCTCGCTGTCTCCGGGCTTGGCGATCCAGCCGAGCTGGTGGGCGCGCGCGCCATAGACTTTCCGCAGGAAGCGGGCGGCATTCGGGAGTAACTCGTCGGGCACCAGCGGCGAGCGCAGCATGCCGACGATCCCGATGGTCTGCGACACCACGCGCCAATCGGGGTCCCGGCTGAACGGCTCCACCAGCGCCAGGGCGTCGCCGGGCGGGATCTCGCCGGCGTTCACCAGCGAACTGACGTCGCCCAGCACGCCGACGCGCTCGGCCGGAGTCAAGCGGCTGCCACCATCGGCCAGCAGGCGGTTCAGCATGCCGCCGCGATACAGCACGCGGTAGTAGCCGGTCTCGCCGGCATTGGCCAGCACCCATGCCGGACAGTCTGCCGCATGCGCCAGCTTCATCTCGGAAGATGGGCCGCTCACCAGCTCGCACTCGCGCGCCACGCCGCCCGAAGCCGGGTACTTCACGCAGAGGGGGAACGTCCAGGTCTGCTGGGCCCCGCCGCGCGACCCGATGGGAAGCGACCGGCGCTGCGCGAGAGAGAGACGCGGCGGGCCGACGTCGCAACGCAGCTCAGCCGTCACCAGCGGGACGCCCGCCTGGTCGAGGAACGTGTCGAAGGGCCGCGTGAGATCGCGCCCGGCGGCCTTGCCGACGGCGGCCAGAAAGTCGGCGGTGGTGGCCGTCCGGTCGGCGAACTGCTTCATGTACTGCCGCACGCCGCTCTGAAAGGTCTGCTCGCCGAGCCAGCTCTCGAACATGCCGATTACCGCCGCGCCCTTCTCGTAGGAGATGCCGTCGAAGGCGTTGGCGATATCGCTGTCGTTTTGGATGGGCTGGCGGATGCGCCGCGTGGACGCCAGACTGTCTAGCCCCATGATGCCCAGGCTGGACTGCGCCACGCTCACCGGCATCTTCCACTCCGGCTTCCATTGGCCGGCGATCTTGTTCTCCATCCAGGTGGCGAACGATTCGTTGAGCCACACGTCGTCCCACCACGCCGTGGTCACCAGGTCGCCGAACCACTGGTGCGCCATCTCGTGCGCCGCGACCGTGGCGCACTCGCGCTGCCAGGCATTGGTTTCGGCCGCCGGTTTCGAGAGCAGCGTCGCATGGGAATAGGTGATCAGCCCCGCGTTCTCCATGGCGAAATTGCCGATCGGCATGACCACGCTGTCGAGCTTGCCGTAAGGGTACGGAGAATCGAAATAGGCTTCCAGCAGACGCAGCAGCTCGGGAATGGCCGCGCGTGAGAACGCCGCCTCGCCGCCGCGCCCCGCCGGCGCCAGGATGCGCAACGGAACTCCCTTGCGTCCGCCCTTTCCGGCGTCCACCGCTTCGAATGGGCCCACCGCGAAAGCCACCAGGTAGCTGGGCAGCGGACGCGTGGGCGCGAACTCCACGCGCTTCATGCCGCCGGCTTCGGGGGTCTCGGAGACAATCGGCGTATTGGACGCCGCGAGCAGCTCCCGCTTGACGTGCAGGGTCAATTGCCACGGCGTCTTGAAGCGCGGCTCGTCGAAACAGGGAAAGGCGCGGCGCGCGTCGGTGGGCTCGAACTGGGTGTACACATACCACGGAGGATTCGGCCCGTCGCGCAACTGAAACACGCCCGCGCTGCTCGAGCTCTGAACTCTTCCGGAGTACACCACGTGCAGCGTGCCCACGCCCGGCGCCACAGGCTGGTCGAAGGCGAAGCCGACGAAGTTGTCGCCTCCCGGCGTCACCTTGGCCGTGCGCGTAGCCCCCGCGGTCCGCAGGGTGGCGGATTCCACCGTGATTTCCGTCGCGCTGAGCCACAGTACCGCCGTGCCGCGCTTCACCGCGATGTCGATATCGGCCGTGCCGCGAAACGCGTTTTCGCCGGGCACGATGGTGAGGTCGATGGCGTAGCGCACCGGGCTGGCGGTGTCGCCGAGCCGGAACTTAGGCGGATCGGCGGCCGTGCCGGCCAGGGCGCAAACAGCCAGAAGTGAAAATAAGGGGGCGAAGGAACGGGCGTACATAAGTTTCGGTGACAGGCTACTCAGCCCCAAATCCGGGTCGCCGGAGTTTTGGGATTGAGTAGCCTGTCACCGAAGTACGCCTACGTCTTGACGCGCTTTGCCGTGACGTCCATCACTCTGGGCTCGCCGCCATCCATCCCCGGGAAGGTCGACTTCCCCGTCATCTGGTCATCCTTCACGGTGAACTCGTACTTGACCGTCATCGTCATGCCACGCATTTCGTTGGTCACTTCGAATGAGATCTTGTCGCCGTCCACTTTGCCGTTGGAGATTGGCGTCGACATCGGGTCGCCGCCCCGGCCGGGCCGCGTGACCGTGCCCGTCAGCTTGGCGCCATCCACCTTCAAATCGAACGTCGTGACGCGCGGTGGCCCGCCGCCGCGGCCCGGCTGTTCCATGGTCCACTTGCCGGTCGCATCCGCCGCCATGGCGACGAAGGCGAGCGCCAGCAGAGCTAATCCTACAATCAGAGTCTTTTTGGTCATAGAGGGGTTTCCTTCCCGAGACATCATACCTCACGCCGGCCTGCCGTGCTACCGGCCCACGGGAACCGTCAAGGACCCGGTCAGGTCCGATCCGCGGTCGTAGACAATCACCCGCACCTTGCGGATGTCGGCTCCCACCGGCAATTCCTCGTCCAGTGGAATTCCGCCCTTCAGCGCCGCATCGTATTGCGTCTTGGTCAAAATCAACTTCTCAACGATGGGCTTGGACACCGACTTCGGCGCATCGGCGGTGAACTGAACGAACGCCAGATCTATCTCCCCGGCATTGCCGGCACCCTGTTGGACCAGCCGCACGTCGGCGGGGTCAACCAGAATATGGAAGCGCAGCGATTGCGCCGCCTTGCCTGGCGATGCCGAGACCCGCAGACCGACATCCGGGTTGTCGTACGGACTGCTGACGGCGTTCTGCATCGCCACGCGATCGCGTTCTCCCTCGGCCGGCGCATCCGCATAGAAGCCTTGCTTGACCTGCACGTTGACGCCTTTGCGCGCGCAGGTCACGCGGACCTTGTGCAGCTTACCGTCCCAGCCCCCGGCCGGCAGCGCGTACTCGACGCGGTAATTGGCGCGGCCGTCGGCCATCGCCAGGCGGGTGGCGGCGGCCACGTCGTCGCCGCGGTACGCCACGCCACCAGTCAAATTGGCCATTTGCTGAAGCGTATCCGCCTGGGCCATGCCGATCTCGGACGTGGGCGTGCCGCCCGTGGGATCCACCGTGTAAATCGTGGTGCGCGCCCGCTCGCAGCCGGCCGCCAACTGCTTGAGCAGGGGCGTGTAATTGACCTCGTCGTTGCCCGAGACCAAGCGCACCGAAATGGGCACGCCGTGGGAGATCCAGATCAGGCTGTTTCGCCCGGGCATCAACGCCAGCGTGGACACCACGTTGTTCAGCGCGGCATAGGTCTGGTGGACCTGGGTGTCGATCACCCGGTCGCCGGGACGCAGTTGGTTCACCTTCTTCAGGGCCGCATCGAGCAGGGGCTTGATTTTTTGGGTCCACGGCGTGGTTTCCGGCTTCACATCGGCCGGGCCGTCCGGGAGCCCGCGGACCGGGAACAGCTTGGCGTCTTTGGTCAGCAGATAGAAATAGAGCGAGTCGCTCGATTCCAAACCTTGCAGGTTCCTGGCGATTTCGGCGGAGGAGAACCCGCGGTCGGTCATCTGCGAATTCAGCAGATCGAAGAGGATGATCGTGGTGTGCGGAAAAGCGGCGCCGCTGCGATTGGAGAACTCCCGCTGCTCCAGCGCGGCCGCGGGCTGGATCTTCACCGGCGTCAGGCGGAAGAACGCGATGTCCTGCGGCTTGCCCCCGTCGGAGACCTGGAAATCGGCGCTGGTCAAGTCCGCCACCGGCTGGCCATGCGAGTCCGTGGCGATGACGTTGAGATTGACCAAGCGGGAATCGGCCGCACCCGCGGTGGCGGCCAACACAAAGGCTACGGCGAGCCCGGGAGAATCGCAAAGCTTCATATTTCACGATTATCAAGCGGCGGGTTCCGGCACAAGCGTGACGCGAAACGGCACCCACGATCACGCGCGCCACGAGACAAGCCGGGCCTGCTTCTTACTTTTCCGGCGCCGCCTTCCCCGCGTCCAGGTGGTCCCAGTTCAGAATCGCGTTGAACGCCAGAAAGTACGTGCCCTGCGTCTGCCAGCGCCAGAAGGGCCGCAGGGCGAACAGCACGATGTGGCCCTTGCCCAGTGGAACATCCACCGCCAGGGCGCGATTGGAGATCGCCTCGCCTCCTGCCAGCGTGCCGGAGAGCAGCATGTCATCGGGCTTCGCCGGGAAGCGCAGCACCACGCGAGCCAGCGGACCGGCAGCGCCTCCTCGTCCGCCTTCTCCCGAGCCACCCCCACCCGCCGTAGCGCCGCCGCGTCCGCCTCTGCCCCCGCGTCCGCCGCGTCCGCCGCTGTCGGCCGCCGCGGCCTCGGGCGGAGCCGATGCCGGGTCCAGCGGAGAAATGCGAATCGGGGTGACGTTGGGCGTCACGTTCTGTCCTTCGCCGCCGTTGATGCCGCGGCCGGTCGCGCCGCCGCCCGAGCCGCCGAAGCCGCCTCCACGTCCGCCGCCGAATCCGCCGCCGAATCCGCCGCCGAATCCACCGCCGGCCGTCACGTTGAACACCGGATCCTGGTTGAAGTACACCGGCAGGTCCCGGTCTTCGTAGCCGTAGGCGATGGGGCTGTTGCGGTCGGCAAACACGCCGCGCAGAATCGAGCCCCGCACAAACAGCGTCTCGGGATGCTCCACCGCTACGCCGCCGGCCAGATCGTACTCCGCCATGAGCGCCGACGTGGAACCCTCGGTGATCAGCGTTCCGCCTTCCAGCACGAACTTGCCGAGCTCCTGCAAGCCTTCGAAACCCATGCCGCCGCGGATGTCGTCGCTCGAATCCAGGAAGCCCAGGTTGGGCGTCAGGTCGGTCTTCTTGTACGGAATCGGCTGCGCGCCGCGCACTCCCGCCAGCATGGATTGCGGGTTGCCGCCGGTGTGCGGAAAGATAATCACGTCGTACCTGGCCCGCAGGTTGCCCTCGCGCAGCTTGGTATCGCCGAAATAGGTGAACGGCACGTGGTAATGGTCCAGCGCCGCGCGCACCCAGCCTTCATCCTGGGTGCGCGCCCAGGAATGCACGTACCCGATGCGCGGCATGGTCAATTCGTGGGTCTTCACCGCCGGAGCTGCCGCCACCGCCCACCCCGAGAGACCCAGATCCTTGAGCATGGGCTCCAGCTTGGCGCGATCGGCATTGGGAATCAGGAGCGCTCCTGCCCGGAATTTGTGGCCGGCGGCTTCGAAATCCTCTTCCGCCGCCAGCATCTTCACCTCCTTGTTAAGCATGCGGAAGGCCATCAGGTTGTTGTCGCCGGTGTGCTCCACAATCAGCGTGGCCCCGCTGCCATCCACTCCCCCGCCCGCCCGGGCGTCCGCCGCGAGCGGCGTCATGGGCCGATCCAGAATGGACTTGTCGTAAACCGGCGTCAGCCTCACGTTGCGCATGTACTGCATCGTCCAGCCGGTGTCGTCGTAGGGCCGCGGGTTGGCGGTGGGATAGTTTTGGACGCTGGTGTACATGTCGATCAGCGTGCGATACGGCTGGTCGGCGCGGATTACGTAGTCGCCGGCGGCCACATCCACGCCCCCGGCCTGAAACGCCGCGTTGGCGGTGTGGACTTCGGCGCCCTGGTGGCGCAGCGCGTTGACCAGGTCGGCCGCATCGGCTTTGCGATACTGGCGGCCCGGGACCACCCAGGCGTTGGGCGTGGGCTTATCGTTGGCGTCCTTGCCGGTCCGGCCGAATTCGATGGCGCGCTTGTTCTTGGCGTAGAAATTCTCCAGGTACAGCTCCTTGTCGCGGGCCACGCGGTTCAAGGCGATGAGCAGCGCCGATTCCTGGATGTTGGTGTTGTTGCGCGGTCCCCACTTGATGGAGGTAAGCGGCGGATTGGGCCGGTACCACTCGCGGCTGGTGGCGCTCGCGCCCAACCGCAGGTCCGGCTGGATATCGGGGCCGTAGCTCTGCACTTCGTAGAAGCGTCCGAAGGAATTGTGGGTGAGCGCGATCCAGAACAGGTAGTTGGGAACCCAGCCGTCGTAGAAGCCGTAGGTGAACACGCCGGGCACGCCGCGTTTGGCCATCTCCATCACTTCCGTCTCGGCCAGCAGCCACCATTCGTCGGTGGCGATGGGGTCGAGCGACACGTTGTACGGTCCGGTGCCCGTCGAAATATACAGGTAGGATTGCGCCTCGTGCAGATCGTGCAGGATGGTCGGGTGCCATTCGATCACACCCTTGGTGAAGTTCCGGGTCAGCGCCAGAAACTGGCCCATGCCGTCGCGGTTGTTGTCGTGCTGGACGTATTGGCCCCAGTACATCATCAGCGTGTTGCGCAAAACCGCGGGGTTCTTCTTGCTGTAGTAATACGCGTCCACCACCCGCTCGCGGCCGTCCACTTCTAGCACCGGCGTAATGAAGGTGATGGTGTTATTGCGGATCTGCTGAATGAACGGCGTCTCCTCCACGATCAGCCGGTAGGCCAGCTCGATCAGCATCTCGGGGCCGCCGGTCTCGGGCGAGTGGATGCCGCTATTGATCCAGTAGAGCGGCTTGCCGGTCTTGACGATCTGGCGCGCCCGTTCGTCGGTGGTCCGGCGCGGATCGCCCAATTGTCCGAGCATCGTCTTGTACTTGTCGAGGTCCTTGATGGTGGCTTCGTCGGCGATGGCCAGCACCACCTGGTCGCGGCCCTCCTCGCTCTGCCCCAGCTTCCAGAACTTCGCCCGCGGCGAGACGCGCGCCAGCTCCTGGTAGTAGCGCTCGATATCCTTGGCGTAGGTGAGTTCGCCGGGAGTGCCCGGGATTCGCTTGAAGAACTTGAGCGGCGAAGGCACCGTGTCGGAGGCCGGCATGTGGTCCACCAGTTCGGTGGTGATGCGCGGGTCCTGAAGGTACTCTTGGATCAGCTTGGTGTATTCTTCGTCGATCTTTTGCGGAGCGGCCGTGGGGGCCGGCGCCTTCCGGTTTTGCGCCGGAGAGTTGGAAATCAGCGCGAGCGCTATCACCGCGCTGCCCAGGGTGGCGAAGCGAGTTTTCATAGGTTTATCGTAATCCCTCTTTCGAAGCCCGAGATGCATCCAGTTCGGGGCTGGGGACGAAATTCCGCCGCGGAAACCGGTCAGTCGACGCCCCTCCCTCTTTGACGGGCCGTCTTGCCTTAAAACGCATATCCGCCGTGGGCGCAGCAGGTCATGCCTTGAAGAAGGTGACCCGGTCTCCGCCGTCCCAGCCGGGCACGAGTGCGGTTTTCCCGGAGTTGCCGACGCTCCGCATGGTACAGGCTCTCGTCAATGATTGCCGGCGCCGGGATGAACACCCATTCTTGGCGGCCGGCCGCGGGGCGCTCGCAGGCGGGACTTCGTGCTACGCGGCATCATACGCGTCTTTCCATAAGCTGCTGTCCGCCGATAAACAGGATTCTGTAGAAGGTGCCCGACGGTTTGCCGCCGCCAGATACGCTTTCCCGTCGCAGTCGGTTTGGTTGCACCGTTGATTCACGGGCCCCGCAGAACGGTTCACCGCCGGGCGCTCGGATCACCAGTGGGTGGTGGCGCGTGGTCCTCCTTCGCGGGAGGGCCGAGCAGTTCGGTGAAGATGGGCTTCAACGCATCCGCCCACACCTGGTAACCCTTGAGGGTGGGGTGCAGTTTGTCGCCGGCGTTCATCATGTCCTCGTACAGCTTGCCATCCCGGTCCGCCAGCTTGTCGTTAATGTTCAGGTATCGAATGCTCTTGCCATCTGCGAGCTTGGAGAGATTGGCGTTGATCCTTTCGATGGCCGGCATCACCGCGATGTTGTCGTTACGGGGGAAAATGCCGGTGATGATGATCGTGGCTCCGGGCGCCTTGGAGCGCATTACTTCTAAAACAGCCTGTAGACCCTTGGTGATGTCCGCCACTTTGGCGTCGTCGCCTTCCGCGGGAACAGTATTTCCGACGTTATTCGTGCCGGCCAGGAGGACGACAATCTTCGGATTCACTCCGTCGAGCTCTCCGTTTTTGAGCCGCCAGAGGATGTTCTCAATCCGATCCGCGCCCCAGCCGAAATCGGCCGCATTCCAGCCGTAAAAATTGCGGGTCCAATTGGCCAGCAGGTCGGGATAGTCGGTCGCCCCCCAACGCCGCGTGATCGAGTCACCCTCGAAATAGATATCGATGCGGCCCTTCTTGGCTTTTTCAAGTAACTGGGCGTGAGCCAGCATGGAGTTCGGATCGGTGCGGGAAACCGGCTCAGTTGCAGGAACGGGAACGGACCTCGGCGTTCCGGCCTGCGCCAAGACGGGCTTGGCTTTGGACTCATCGTAGTTGGCGTGTTTGGGTGCGGCTTCATTACCGCTCGGGCCAGGGCGCAAGGCCTTGATTCCAAGCTGATCCATCATGTTTTGATGGTCTTGTTCCGCCGTCCAATTGGCGGGTTGTGGAAGGGTTCCGTTACCGGAGGGCGCAGCACTCTTCGGTGGCGAGGGCGGCTGCTGGGCGAGGATTCCAAGCATCGGGACGAGCGCCAGCATCACAAGCACGCGGAAAGTGGAAGAGACGGTCCGAGGCAACATTGTCGGTTTCATACTCAAAGCACGTAGGCAAGGGCCCGATCCGCGCTCGGGGTCTCGCCACGAAGACGAGTCGCGGAGTTCCCGCAATCGCCATACGATTGTCGTCCCGATTTGCCCCGGGCGCAAGTCTTCAACAGTTTGGCGTTACCGTTACGAGCCGTGGCGGAAACCGGAGATCGGCGCTAGAATCAATCGAATACGGGTCGACGGCAAGAGGATGGTCTCGGATCTGATTTCGGACGAAGAGAAACGCCATGCACTCGAACGCGTGATGGCCAGCCGTACCTTCAGCCGGTCCGATCAGTTGCGCAGCTTTCTTCGCTACATCTGCGATGCCGAATTCGAAGGCCGCGCGCAAGAGCTCAATGAATATGTCCTGGGTGTTTCCGTGCTTGGACGCCCGCCCAACTATTCTCCAACCGAGGATTCCTGTGTCCGCAGCCGTGCCTATGAGCTTCGCAACAAGCTGAAAAGCTATTACCGGCTGGAGGCCCCCGACGACCCGATTCAGATAGAAATTCGCAAAGGGGCCTACATACCGCAGTTCCAGCGCACGACTGAAACCACACCGGCAGACCATACGGCAGCGCCGGCGGACGCACCCGGTTTGGCGCCGCCGCCGTCCCCTGCGTTTCCAGCCAACCCGCCCGCGGAGCGCACCGTACTTCGTCCGAGCATAGCGATCGCCTTGGTGGTCCTTCTTGCAGTGCCGATCCTCTATTACTTGTACTTTGCGAGGGAGAAGGCCGGAGCCAAAACAGTCGATGCGCAAGGCTGGACGCCCGAGATGACCGCCTTCTGGAAGCCCTTCCTGAGCACTGCCACGCCGCTGGTCGTCTCGTTTGAGATTCGGCTCTTCTTCTTTTCTCCGTCCACTGGCCTGGTGGTTCGAGACTACCAGACCAATCAGTTGGCGGATCTGGCCGGGTCGAAGCCGCTGGCCGGATTCCGCGCACGCATGGGGGCCGGCGAACTGCATGAAACGTCGGATTACGCCGATTTCGGAGCGGTACACGCGGCGTTTCTCCTCGGGCGTGTTTTGGGCCCACAGCACAAAGAGATGGGGCTCAAACACTCGGGATCTCTGGGTTGGGAGGATCTCTGGAACAGCAACGTCATCTTCATCGGGAAGCCCAACCTGAATCCGACCATTCGATACGCCCTCCAGAGCGCCGACTTCACCGAAGACGAGCTTGGCCTCATCCGGAACCTCCACCCCCTGCCTGGGGAGCCGGCACAGTACACCAGCGCCACCACCCACGGTTCGGGCGTGAAATACGCCGTCATAACGCTCTTGCCGGGTCCCCAATCCGGCCACCACGTGATGATCCTCGGCGGGGCCGGAGCGGAATTCCTGTGGGCGCTGGCGGAGTGCGTCACAGACCCCGCCCACGTCAAAGAGTTGGTCTCGCATCTCCGGATGCCTTCGGGCGAACTCCCCGGGGCATTTCAGGTAGTCGTTGAGGCCACATTCGAATCCAATGTGCCGATCAAGGTCCGCTACGTGACCCACCGTATCTCCAAGACCTCATGACGCAACCGGCCGTTACCTTCCATCTTATTGATTCTCAACAAGGCTGAAGCCGCGTTCGTAACGGTTTTAGCTCGGTTTGAGAACCGTGGGACAACTTTTCCTGTCTGGAACTGAGTGGTATCTTCGTTCCGGCTTATCTATTTGTTCGACGGTCGAATTTTCAGGGGCACGGCATTTTCACTCTCGGGAGAGCCGTTTACAATTCGCGG
>Ga0326728_10014604_pt1 | contig 16626 bp, 18 predicted proteins | sample MB3enrmetagenome_FD_207602 | JGI IMG/M metagenome (GOLD analysis project Ga0326728, IMG submission 207602) | Lab enriched peat soil microbial communities from McLean, Ithaca, NY, United States - MB31MN | ecosystem: Environmental > Terrestrial > Soil > Wetlands > Peat | place: USA: New York...
GAAGGCGGACCTCCTCTCTCGGGTCGCCGCCGTCGAATCTCGCCCCGTCGTCGACCCGACCGCCCTGTCCGGCCTGAAGGCGGACCTCGGTTCCCGGGTCGCCGCCATCGAGTCTCGACCCGTCGTCGACCCCGCCGCCCTGCTCGACGAGGTCGACCAGCGCGTCGGATCGAAGCTCGTCGAGGTCGACGAGCGAGTGAAGGCAAAGACCGACGAGGTCGACCTGCGCGTTCAGGCGAAGCTCGACCCCGCGGTCCAGCAGGTCACCGAGGAACTGAAGAAGACGCTCCAAGCCGACAGCGAGCGCTGGGCCGAACGCGTGCGCGAAGAGCTCCGCGAGAACGTCGAGGAGCTCAAGGCACGGTCGGTGCGCTCGGAAGAGGAACTGCGGGCGGCGCTGGTCGCCCAGCTCGACCTCGAGCTCGCCGAGACGAAGGACCAGGCGGGCTCGCTGCGCGAAGAGATCGAAGGCCGGGTTCGCGAGCTCCTCGCGGAGCGCACTGCCGAGATCGAGCAGAAGCGGGTGAAAGAGGTCCGCGAGCTCGAGACCCGTCTCGGGATCCTCGTGGAAGGACGGTCGAAGGACCTCGAGAAGCGCCTGGCCACGGCCCTCGCCGACCAGCGCGACAAGCTCCTCGCGCTCGCCGACGAGCGGATCCAGCTCGCCGAGAACCGGGTCTCGACGGAACGGGAGGCCCGGGTCGCCGAGGTCTCGGAGGCCGGGACCCAGGCGGTCGCGGGCCTCCAGGTCCGGCTCCAGGCGTACTTCGAACAGAAGATCCGCGAGAACCAGGACCGGGAGCGCGAGAAGTACGTCGAGCTCCTCGCCCGGCTCAAGAGCGAGTTCGAGCAGTCGCTCACGAGCTCGGTCGACTCGACCAAGTTCGACTCCGCCGTCCGCGACCGGGTCGGCCGCATGCTCCAGTCGGCGCGCGAGGAGCAGGAGAAGCTCCTGACCACCGCCCTGGCGGACGCCGAGGTCCGCCTCAAGGGCCAGCAGGAGGAGTCGCTCCTGCGGCTCGAACGCCTCGAGACGAAGCTCCAGCAACGGGAGACCGACCTCGCGCGCGTGGAGCGCAACCTGCGCCAGGAGGCCGACGACCTCGACCGGCGCATCCAGGTGCTGAGCGACCGGATGATGCCGCTCGTGCGCAAGACGTGGGTCAAGATCGGCGAGCTCGAGAAGGGCGGCGCTGCCACCGAAGAGACGGAGGCGCGCATCAACGACATGCGCCGCGAGCTCATTCGCGAGATGCGCCGGGTGGAAGGCGAGCTCCTCGAGCAGACGAGCGAGCTGAGGGACCGGCTCGAGGGGACGATCGCCCACCAGGGCCGGATCTGGCTCAACCTGCTGAAGCAGCTCTCCGCCGAGGCCGAGGAGAACGTGAAGGCCGGCCCCCGGGCCGCGCGACGGCCGGCGAAGGCGACCGAGGGCGAGAGCCTCGTCGAGGACGAGTTCCTCGGAGGCGGCCTTCGGGGGACCGCGGCGTACTCCTCGTTCGGCTCCGACCCGCCGAACCCGATGGACCCGAGCCCTGCCCTCGCCCCCGACACGTCGACCGCGCGCCGACGCGCCCGGCAGTCGTCGCCCTGACCCCCCGGCCCGGGTCGGTCAACGCTAAGCCCGCCCGTTCCCTCGTGCTTCCGTGCCGGCCGCGGGCGACCACCGCCACTGCAAGGTCTGCGGTCGGGTCTGCGACCCCGGAGAGCAGACCTGCAGCCCGGAGTGCGCGGAAAAGCGCGCCCGGCAGCTCCAGTCCCGGCGGACGTACACCTACCTCTTGTACGGGACGATCGCACTGCTCCTGATCGTCTTCCTGAGCCATTACCTCTAGTCGCGGAGAGCCCGTGAGAGCGAACCGACACGCCGTCCTCGGGGGCACGTTCGACCACCTGCACGCGGGCCACGCGGCCCTGCTCGCGGCGGCGTTCCGGGCGGGACGCACGGTCTCGATCGGCGTCACGACCGACCGCTACCTCGCCGAGCATCCGAAGCCGGCGAGCGACCGGCTCCAGCCCTACGCGGTGCGCCAGCGGGCCCTCCGGCGGTGGCTCGCGCGCCACTATCCCGGGCGAACGTGGCGCACGGTCCCGCTCGAGGACGGCTTCGGTCGCTCGGTCGAACCGGGCGTCGACGTTCTGGTCGTCTCGGTTGACACGGAGGCCGGAGGCCGCGCCGTCAACGCGGAGCGCCGGCGCCTCCATCGGCCGGCGGTCCCGCTCCTTGTCGTCCCGGTCGTCCTCGCGGACGACCTGGGGCCGGTAAGCTCGCGACGGATCCGATCCGGTGAGATCGACCCAGAGGGCCGCCGCCTCGCCCCGATCCGTATCGGTGTCGGGGGGGAGGACCCGGCCGACGAGGCCCCAGTATCGCGCGCGGTCCTCGCCGTGTTCCCTTCGGCTCGGCTCTCCTTCCTGGCGCCGACACCGCCCCGCCGCGGCGCCGGGGCGGCCGCGCGGGCACGCGAGCGGGCTCGTGGCGCGGTTCGCGACCGGGACCTCGGCCTCGGGGTGGCCCGCGCTCCCGGAGGAGGCTGGCGCCTCGTGGAACGCTCTCCGGCCGTCGAGCTCTCGGTCCGGGAGGCCCCGCCCGGCCCGCCCTCGACCCTGCGTCGGGCCGTGACCCTCCTGCTCCGCCCCGCTCGAAGGTAAGGTCTTAGTCCCCCCCGGGTCTGGTGGTGTTGATGGAGACCTACCTCCGGGTGACCTTCCACAGCGAGGGAGCCAAGCCGTCCGCCGTGGCCGACCGACTGCGCTCGTGCGGGTTCCTGCCGACCCAGGGGAACTACGACTTCGTCTACGACTGGCAGGGCTCCGCGACCCGGGAGCAGATCCTCGACCTCTCGGACGAGCTCACCCACCAGCTGCGCGGTCTCCGCGTCCTGTTCGAGGTCGAGACGGTATAGGTCCGACCCCTCGCTAGCCGGGGCCGATCGCGCCGCGAATGCTTTTATCGCGGTCCCGGTTCGTCGCGGCCGTGCAGACCTACCCGGTACGCACGAGCCATCGGGTCCACCTGAACCCCGTCGACCTGGAGCGGATCCTCCGTACCCATTTCGAGACCGCGGAACAGAACGGCGATGCGGCCTCGACCTCCTTCGGCGCGCTCGCCCGGCTCGTCGTCCGGGCCAGCGGGCGCGAGCTCTCGGTCGAGGTGACGATGAATCCGAAGGTCTCCGAAGAGGTCGCCCGCGACACGATCGCGCGGTACAACCGTTTCCTCGAGGAGGCCACCGGGTACAGCGCCAAGGAGCGCGCCCGACGGCTGCGCAAGTCCGCGACCGCCCCCGGGTCGGGGGACTAACGGATGGGGGTCGGGGGAACAGGCCCGCTGCCGGGCTCCGGCAACACGGAGCTCGACCGGCTCCGCCGCACGGTCAGCTCCTACTTCCCTGTCTACGAGGCCCGCATCGGCCCCCAGTCGGTCCTCTTCGCGGTCCACGCGGACCCGGCGGGGCTCTCGGAGAAGTTCGACCGCCTGCGCCAGGAGCTCTGGACCCAGGGCTACGTCCCGGTGCTCCGCCAGGTCTCGGGGGAGCAGTTCGTCGAGGTCCTCCGCCGCCCGAAGACCGGCCGCAACCGCCTCTGGATCAACGCCATCCTCATCTGCGGAACGGTGGCGACCACCTCGTTCGCGGGGGCCCTCATCTGGCTGACGTACCTCGGCGGGACGAACCTCGGTCCCAGCGACTTCCTGAACGGGATCCTGTACTTTTCCCTGCCCGTGATGACGATCCTCGGCCTGCACGAGTTCGCCCACTACGTGATGGCACGGCGGCGCCACCTGGACGCGTCCCTGCCGTACTTCATCCCGGTGCCCCCGCCGTTCCTGTTCGGCACCCTGGGCGCGTTCGTCAGCATCCGCGAACCGTTCCCGGACAAGAAGGCGCTCTTCGACATCGGGGCGGCTGGGCCGCTGGCGGGGTTCGCCGCGTCGATCCCGATCGCGCTCGCGGGGCTCTATCTCTCGGTCCACGCCCCGGTGCTGCCGGCGAACTACTGCGGGCCGATGGTCCTCGGCACGAGCTACGGCAACCTCCTCATCGGAAGCTCGTACTTCTGGACGTTCCTCACCCTCTTTTTCCCCTCCGGCCTCGTGAGCCTCCATCCGCTCGCCCTGGCCGGCTGGGTGGGGATCTTCGTCACGGCGATCAACCTCCTGCCCGCGGGCCAGCTCGACGGCGGCCACATCTTCCGCGCGCTCTTCGGGGACCGGACCCGGTACGTGAGCTACGGCGTGGTGGTCCTGCTCTTCGGCCTCGGGATCTTCTACACGGGGTGGTGGTTCTTCGCGATCCTGGTCCTGATCACCGGACTGCGCCATCCGCCGCCCTTGAACGACCTCTCTCCGCTCGGGACCGGTCGGTACGTGGTCGGCGCCGTCGTCCTGGCGATCCTGGTCTCGGGGTTCGTGGTCGTCCCGCTGGCCGCGCCGCCGGGGTCCCTGAGCCTCAACAACGCGACCTCGTCGGTCCCGGCCGCGCCCCCGCCGGGGGCGGCCGTGGCGGCGAACCTCTCGGTCACGCTGGTCAACGGCGACCCGCTGGCCCACGGCTACCTCGTCTCGACCTCGGTCACGAACGTCTCGGTCGCCGGGCCGAACGGCACGACCGAGTACCTCACGGGGGCCGCGCTCACGAGCTGGGCTGCGAACTCGACCTGGAGGTTCGTCCTGCCCCACGGGGGTAGCATCAACGAGACCGGCGCGTCGTTCTCCCTCCCGGGCGCGGACTTCGTGACGATCTCCGGGTACGGGGGCAGCGTCACGATACTGATCGCCTTCTCCAACACGGAGTCCGCCGAACGGGCCCTGATCAGCCTGACCGCGAACCAGTTCTGTGCCTCGTCGGGAACGGGGACCGGGTCCGTCGTCTTCGCCCCGACCTTCTGAGGGGCGCCCCGACCCTCAGGTCGTCCGCTCGTAGACGCGGAACTCCCGCGTCAGGCTTCGATGGACCCGCACCGGGACCGATACCGTAGGTCGCCACGGTGCCGGCAGCTCGGCGGCGCCGGTCGGCACGACAAGGACGATCCGGCCGCCCGGACGCAGTCGCTCGGCCCAGCGGGGAACGACCCGCTCCACCAGCCGGTCGGCGGACTCTCCGCCCGTGCTGGACGAGCGACCGTACGGTGGGTCGGTCAGGATCGCGTCGAACGCACCGGGCGCCCCCGGGAACTCGACCGCTCCCGCGTCGCCGACGAGCAGCTCCTCGGCCGACAGCCCGAAGAACGAAAGATTCTCGACCGCGCCCCGCACCATGGTCGCGTCTCGGTCGATCCCGTAGAGCCGGCCGCCGAGAAGGCCGGCCTCCGCCAGAAGGGCACCGGTTCCGAGGAACGGGTCCAGGACCCGGTCCCCGGGACGGACCCGACCGAGGTTCGCCGCGGCCCGGGCGAGCTTCGGAGGGAGGCTGACGGGCCGCTGGAACGGGAGCAGCGGCATGCGGCGACGCTGCTCGGAGGACCGGTCCACGGTTGCGACCTCCTCGAGGAGATGGTCCGCCCCGTCCCGGTCGCGGGCGAGCCAGAAACGGCGCGACGGGTGCTCGAGGTCGATTCGGCCCCCGGCCGAGACGTACCGCCGAGCCACGGCATGGACCGAGGGGTCGGCCCCCGCGGAGGGCTGGCCGATGCGGCGGAACGCCGCCGACGCCCCGGAGTTCCCGGCGTCCGCCGATGACTTCTCCGGGTCGCAGCCAACGCTCCGCTCGACGAGACACCGACGGGCCAGCGCGAGGCGTGCGGCGAGGAGCGGGGTCGCCCGTTCCTCGGGAACCTCGAGGGCTCGGAGGCTCTCGAACGCCGAGCCCGAGGAGGCGTCGCCACCGCCCAACGCCTCGGCCGCGGCGACGGCCTCGGCCGAGGCGAGGGCCAGGCTCTCTCCCGAGAGTTCGACGTAGACGCGGATCATTCGCTTCCCTCCCGCGCCCAGGAGGCCAGCCGCTCCCCGATGTTCCGTGCGTGCGTGCCCTCCCAGTAGAGGTGGCCGCACTCCGTGCAGCGGTAGAGCGCGAGGCCCCGGTCGACCCGGTCCCAGGGGATCCCGGGAGCGCGGGGAGCCTCGGGTGGAGCTACGAAACGCTCGAGCCGTCCGTTGCACTCGCTGCAGCGCTCGAACCGAAGCTCGCTCGGCACTTCGGGGTACGCGCGGCGGACGGCCTTCCACTGGTCGGCCAGGTTCGGGCTCGTGAGGAGGAGCGCCGCGGGCGCGCGTCCGGCGAGCTCCCGGTCCCGCGTCAGGACCACCCGGCCCTCGCGCCCAGCGAGGTCGACGATCTCGTCGTCGGTCAGGCCCCGGGCGTAGACCGTGTCGCATCCGACGAACCGGAGGTAGCGGGCGAGCCGACCGACCATCTCATCGGCGAGCCATCGGGGCGGGGCCACGTCCCTTGAGGCGGGGCCGAGCGTTTATCCTTGGCCCTCTTATACGGCCGCACTTCTCGGCCCGAGAAAGGGTGCGGTCGATGCGGCTCTTCGGAACGAACGGGATACGCGAGGTCGTAGGAGAGCGACTCACTGCCCCGTTCCTGACGCAGGTCGCCTCGGCGATCGCCGCGATGGTCCCTCCCGGACCCCCGATCGTCGTGGGATGGGACGGCCGTACCTCGAGCCCCGCCTTCGCCCACATCCTGAGCGCGACCCTCTCCCTCGCGGGGCACCGGGTCGTCGAGGTCGGCACCCTGCCGACCCCGGCGGTGCAGTTCCTGGTCCCGCGCCATCACGCGCAGTTGGGGATCATCATCACGGCCTCGCACAATCCTCCGTCGTTCAACGGCGTGAAGTGCATCGGCGCGGACGGCCTCGAGGTCTCCCGCGCCTTCGAAGAGGGGATCGAGTCCGGGGTCGAGCGGAACGTGACGACCGGGGTCCCGTACGACCGGATCGGCTCGGTCCTCTTCGACGGCTCGGGAGCGGGTCGGTACGTGGATGCCATCGTCGGCCAGGTCGACGCGCCCCGGATCGCCGCTCGGCGCTTCACGGTCGTCCTCGACTGTGGCAACGGGGCCTCGGTCGTGACGAGCCCCGAGCTGCTCCGCCGCCTCGGCTGCCGGGTGGTCTCCCTCAACGGACACCTCGACGGAACGTTCCCCGGCCACCTCTCCGAGCCGACCGAAGCAAACCTCGCGGACCTTCGCCGCATCGTGCCGGCGATCGGCGCCGACCTGGGGATCGCGCACGACGGGGACGCGGACCGGGCGGTCTTCGTCGACGCGGCCGGAAGGTTCGTCGCCGGCGAGGAGACCCTTACCCTGCTCGCGCGCGACGCGGTCGAGCGGAATCCCGGCGGCGTCGTCGTGACGCCGGTCTCCGCGCCCCAGTCGGTCGAGGACTCGGTCCGTCCGCTCGGGGGGACGGTCGTGTACACCCGCATCGGTTCTCCGACCGTGACCCGGGAGATGCAGCAGCGCTCGGCGGTCTTCGGAGGCGAGGAGAACGGCGGGCTCGTCTTCCCGGCCCATCAGCTCGCGCGGGACGGGGCGATGACGGCGGCGGCCGTGCTCGACCTGCTCGCCCGGAAAGGGACCTCGCTCGCCGACGTTCTGAAGGACCTGCCGCGCTACACGCTCGTCAAGGAGAAGGTCGGATGCCCGGTCGAGCTCCGGGAGAAGGTGCTCGCCCGCATCACCGAGACGTTGTCGACGGACAGCGAACGGGTCGTCACGCTGGACGGTGTGAAGGCGTACCGGGAAGGGGGCTGGGTCCTCCTGCGCCCCTCGGGGACCGAACCGCTGTTCCGAGTCTTCGCGGAGTCGAAGGACCCCGCGCGCGCCCGCGCCCTGGCCGAGAGCGGCCTCGGGCTCGTTCGGAAGGCGATCACGGACCTGGGCGGCACCCCGAGCTGAAGGCGCGGGGACCGCCGTCGCTCAGCGCAGCGCCGGCCCTAGGACCAGGATGCCGAAGAAGAGCAGGACGAGGACGATGAAGGTGATCGCCGTCATCGCGCGTTCCCGGCCGACGTAGAAGTAGTACAGTCCGGACGCAACTCGGAGGATCGGGGTCGCGACCAGGACGAGGAGGCCGAGGGTGAGATAGGCCTCCACGTGGCCGCCCGCGAGTCCCGAGATGAGCCCGGAAAGGGAGAGATAACGAAGGATCGGGTTCGACGCGATGACGTCCCCGGAGGTCGCGCCCGGGTGTTTCAGAACGTAGGCGATGGTGCCGCTTGCGAGGATCGCGATCGCCGCCAGGAGCCCGATGCGGAGCACCGCGCTCATCCGCAGGTAGGCTGACGGGGGAAGGGCTCCCGGGTCGTCGGCGACGTTCGCGGCGGGCGACGGGGCGCTCATCAGATCCCCAGCCCCCGGAGGATGACCTCGATCGCGAGGGCGGCGACGACCGGAAGGAACATCAACCGGACCGTTCGGTTGCGCAGACCGGGCAGCACCCGGCTCCCGAGATAGGCTCCCCCGGCGGTCCCGATCGCGATCGGGGCCGCGAGCACCGGGTTCACGTAGCCGGCCGCGAAGAGTATCCCGGCACCGGCCGCGGCCGTCACTCCCATCATGAAGTTGCTCGTTGCGGTCGCGACCTTCATCGGAAGGCCCAGGAACCGCTCGAGCGAGAGGACCTTGAACACGCCGGCCCCGATCCCGAACATACCCGAGATGATGCCCGCTCCGAACATCACGCCGAGCGCCGGGGAGGTGTCGCCGGCGGCGTACGGGACGTCCCGGTCGAGGGGGCCGTCGTGGTACCGCCCGACGAGGCCGAGCTGTCGAGACCGGGCATCCGGGACGACCCCGACCGGGAGCTCGATGTCCCGCCGGGCGATGGTGCTCGGAATGATCGCGAGCAGGACGATCCCGAGCGCGACCAGGAGCGCGTCGTTGAGATTCTCGTGGGACAGATAGACGGTGAGCGCCGCGCCGATGAGAGCCCCCGGGACCGTCGCGATCTCGAGGAACATCCCGATCCTCAGGTCGCTGAGGCGGTCGCGCACGTAGGCCGCGCCGGTCGCCGACGAGGTCGCGAGGATCGTGATGAGCCCAACGCCCGCGGCGTTCGGGAACGAGACCCCGAACGCGATGACGAGGACCGGGATCACGACGACGCTGCCTCCGAGACCGGTCATCGACCCGACGAGACCCGCGACCAGCCCGGTGAGGAGGAGAAGGAGAAGGAAGAGTACCAGGTCCACGAGCGACCAGAGGCGCGGGGTCGGAAAAGACCGACGCCCCGCGCCCCTCTCCTTGCCCGGCACCTCGAGAACGCTCGCCCGACGGATGGGGCGACGCCGCTCGACGACCGCTGGTAAGGGCGCGACCTCGCGGTCTCGTTGGGGTCCGGGGACGGACCCAACGTCAGTCGATCTTGAGCCACCGCGCCGAGACGACGTACCCGATCGAGATCATCAGACCGGCGAAGATCGCCAGGTACCCGAAATAGACCCAGTCGACCGGGGTGCCGAGCACCAGGCTCCGGCCGAACAGCGTCGAGAACGTGATCGGGTTCACGGACGAGATCGCCTTCATCCACCACGGGAAGTACGTGCTCCCGAACAGCGCGGAGCTCGCGAACATCAGCGGCATCGTGATGAAGTTCGACACGACGCCCGGTGTCTGCCAGTCGGTGGACGAGGCCGTCACCGCGAGGAACAGGCTCGCGAACCCGACCGCGAGGAGCATCAGCGCCACGACCCAGGCAATCCATTCGACCGGGGAGAGGTTGAAGCGCACCCCGAAGGCGAACGCCGCCGCGATCATGATCGGGAACTGTACGAGGCCCCGCGTCGCCCCGCCGAGCGCTTTCGAGAGGAAGACCACGCCCTTGGAGGTGGGGGTGATGAGAATGCGCTTCATGAATCCGAACCGCTTGTCCTGGATCGTGCTCATGGCGCCGAACATCCCGACCGAGAGCATCGAGGTCGACAACGTCCCGGCCAGCAAGAACGCGATGTAGTTGCTCGAACCGAAGAACGCGACGAGCTCGGCCTTGGGGGCGTTAGCGAAGCTGCTGCCGAAGAAGGCGAGCCACATGAACGGCTGGACCACGGTGACCAGCAGGACGAACGGGTTGCGGAACGTTCGCAGGATTTCCCGGTAGTACAGCCCCCAGAACTGGCTCCACTGCATCGTCAATGCCGGGTCCTCCGCATTTGCGCGTAGAACTTTCGAATGTCCCGCATCGGCTCTTCTTGCCCGATCCTCCGACCGGTCAGCTCGAGGAACACGGTCTCCAGGCTGGGCTTATCCACGCTGATCCGCCGGATCAGCTGAGGTTGGACCGTCTGGAACAGGCGGGGCAGGAACTCCTCCGACCGTTCCGTCCGGATCATCCAGTCGTTGCCCTGGGCACGGACCTCCTGGACCCCCGGGATGGCCGAGATCCGGGCGGGGTCGATCGCCTCGCTGGTCTCGAGCTGGACGACGTCCGCCTTCACCCTCGCCTTCAGTTCTGACGGGGTACCTTCGGCGATGATCTTGCCCTGGTCGATGATCGCGATGCGGTCGCAGAGAGCGTCCGCCTCTTCGATGTAGTGGGTGGTCAGGAGGACCGTCACGCCGAACTCCTTGTGGATCCCGGTGACGATGTCCCACAGCATCCGACGCGTGCTGACGTCCAGCCCGATGGTCGGTTCGTCCATGAAGATGACCACGGGCTGGTGGAGGAGGGCCAGTGCGATCTCGAGCTTCTTGCGCATCCCGGTCGAGTAGTGGCTGACCTTGTCGTCCTTCCGGTCGATCAAGGAGAAGTACTCCAGCAACTGGGTCGCGCGCGGCTCCCAACCCTTCAAGTCCTGCAGTCGGGCCTGAAGCCAGAGATTCTCCCAGCCGCTGAAGTCGTCGTCCAAAATGACCTCCGCCGCGACCCAGCCGATCCGGGCGCGTACCTCCAACGATTCACGGCGGACGTCAAAGCCAGCGACGGAAGCGTCCCCCGAGCTCATGGGGCTGATCCCGGTGAGGACCTTGATGAGCGTCGTCTTGCCGGCGCCGTTGGGGCCGAGCAGTCCGAAGACGCTCCCCTTCGCGACCGAGAGGTTCACCTGGTCGAGGGCGAGGACGGCGGTGTCACCGGAACCGTAGCGCTTCGAAACGCCTCGGACCTCGATCGCAGGCCCGTCGGTCATGAACGCCTCCCGCGCGGTCGCGTCGAGACCAGCGCGGGCGCGCTCCGGTCGAGCTGTTCCTGCGCGCCCCGCAAGAGGTCCCTCACCTCCGCGCGGAGCTTCCGCGCCTCCGAGGGACCCGAGCCGATGCGCGCAAGGTAGCTGTTCATGGAGTCCGCCGCGCGGCGCAATCGTTCGAGCCGAAACTGTCCGGGGTCGTTGTGACCGGCCACCTCGGACCAGAGCGCCCCGAGGTCGGGGCCTCCCCGCGTCCGCCAGAGCATCCCCCTTCGGACCAGTCGGAGGAACGCGCGACCTTGCGGCGTGATGTGATAGACGCGCCGGCGGCCCTCGACCTTGGAACGCGCGAGACCCCGTTCGGAAAGCGCCTCGAGGGCCGGGTAGATCGCGCCCGGACCCGGACGCCAGGTCCCGTCCGTGCGCTGGGCGACCCGGTCCGCAAGCTCGTACCCGTACAGTAGACCGTCCCGGTCCATCGCCGAAAGCGCGTAGAGTCCCAGCAACCGGCCCGGCATCGGCCCACGCGGTTCCGAACGCTTCATGATACCGAATAGTATATCGAATTCGATATAAGCCTGACGTCCCGATGGCTCGAACCGGAGCCCGGGTCGCGAGCCCCCGGAGCCCCCGCCCCTCGGAGAAGGGGGTCCGGTCGGACGACCGTTTCATGACCTCCCCGCGCGCCTTTAACGGAGGACCGCTTCGTCCGCGACGAGGACCCATGAGCGGAGAGATCGTACACTTTGAGATCCCGGCGGACGACACGGAGCGAGCGCGCAAGTTCTACTCGGCCACCTTCGGTTGGAAGCTCAACCGGATGCCCGACATGGATTACACGATGGTGTCCACCGGTCCGGTCGACGACGAGGGCATGCCCAAAGAGCCGGGATTCATCGGCGGGGGCATCGCGAAACGCGCAGCCCCGCTCGAGCATCCCGTCGTGACGATCATGGTCGACGACCTTTTGGCCGCGGAGAAGGCGATCGAGAAGCACGGCGGGAAGATCCTGCAGCACAAACAGCCGATCGGAGACGGGAGCATGGGCTTCTCCGGCTACTTCAAGGACAGCGAGGGGAACGTCGTCGGCCTCTTCGAGCGCAACCTGGGCTGAAGGACGCACCGAGTCGAACCCGGGGGCACGCGCGAGCCCCGATCGGTGGGCAGCTTCCGGGCCCGCTGACGGACACGGAGCCCGAGGGCTCTCCGCGCCCGAGGGGGGGTTTAATGACCCGGGAGCCCTCCGACGGCTCGCGGTACCCGAACCATGAAGACCGGAACGATCCGCCAGTCAGTAACCATCCGAGCCTCGCCGAACGCGGTGTACGACGCGATCATGACGACCCGGGGACACGCGGGTTTCACGGGTGCGAAGGCCCGCATCAGCCCGAAGATCGGCGGGAAGTTCTCCGCGTGGGATGGCTACATCCACGGCACGAACCTCGAGCTCGTGCGCGGAAAGAAGATCGTCCAAGCGTGGGTCCCCACCGAGGAGACCTGGCCCGAGGGACACGAGTCGATCGTGCGCTTCCAGCTCTCCCGGACGGCGACCGGAACGCGTCTCAAGTTCACCCACGAGAAGGTACCCGTCGAGCACGTCGGCCACCTGGCCCAAGGGTGGAAAGACCACTACTGGGCCCCGCTCAAGGCCTACCTCGAGTAGGACCCGCCGTCCGACGGACCGGCCACTTCAGTCGTTCACCATCAAGGGCGTTCCGCAGTGCCGACAGACCCGGCTGTCCGTCGGATTGTCGCACTCGCAGCGTCGGCAGTACCAGACGATCCCGGAGAGCCGGGGCGGGAGCGGGGACGACGCCGGGTTCGGCGCCGCCATGGCGGCGGGGGCCCCCGGGGTGGGGACGGGCCCTGAAGGGGAGGAAGGCACAGGAGCGGGGACCGCCCAGATCGGCGTCTCATGGGACGAACCCGCCAGGACGATGCCGATCACACCGCCTACGAACGCCAACAGGAAGCCGACGAGGAATCCTCCGCCGGTCCAGAGAGAGAATGCGGCGAAGATCGTGATGAGGAGGGCCCATGCTCCCCGGGTCGTCGAGCTTTCCGAGCCGTGGTAGAGGAGCACGAAGACCGCCAGCAGGACGGCGAACAACACGCTGACCAGGCCCACGCCGATGAGGTCGTTGGTGAATTCGACGGGTGCGGAGTACGTCGACCCGACCGCGGCGACATAGAAGTCCACGAGTCCATTGATGAGGATCAGGAGCGCCCCCAGCCCACCAAGGACGGTGACTTCGTACCGGGAACCTTCGTCGGCCATAGGCCGATCCGGGCGGGGTCGACATTCCCGATTTATCTAACGTACTCGAATCGCCTCGCGTTTCTGGGGACATCCTTCGGCCGGACCGGCGCGGCCGGCCTCCCTACGCGAATGGTTCTTCGGAACGTAGACTCCGATACCTCGCCTGGGGGCGAATTGCAGAGCGGAACGTCACTTCGAGAGTTCGTGGGACGGTACGCGATACCCGTGCGCCTGCTGCAAGCTCGGTACGATCACGTAGGTCCTCCGACCGAACTCGTGGAAACCGAGCTTCTGCGCCACCCTTTGCGAGCGGAGGTTGTCCTCGCCGGTGCTCCACACGGGGATGAGTCCCCGCGAGACGAGCTCCTGGGCGACCAGATAGCCGGCCGCGCTCCCGAATCCCCGATTCCTCCAGGGCTCGAGCGTGTGCGCCGCGAGGTCCGCATAGTTCTCGGAGGAGACCGACATCGAGGTGCACGAGACGAGCTCTCCGTCTACGACCCCACCCGCCTGGACCCCCCCAGTCAGGGCCGCGAGGGTCGAGAGGAACCCGACGGGTCGAAGCGGCTTCGGTGCGCGTTCGACCATCTCGAGGTCGTCCTCCGTGAGTCTGCGAACCGAGGAGTGATCGTGGAGTACCGGGGCCCGATCCAGCACGAAGTAGACGTCACTGTAGAGCCGCGTCGCGGTCCCGAGCTCTCGTTCGAGCACCGTCGCGAACGAGCGGGCATCCTCGTTCATGAGGTTCACGCATTCCCACCCCGGGATCCCGCGGAGAAGAGACCAGATCGCGTCCGGGTCGGAACCGAACGCCATCGGTTCGTCGGGGAGCCACGAGGCCGCCACGACGGCCGCCGTCGGGTGCGAGGCCGGGCCCCGGATCCATGCCTGCCCCACCCCCCGCTGGAGGAGACAACGCGCGCCGAACGTGAACGGATCGTCCGGGAGGCCGGCGGCGAACTCCTCCGCCGTCGCCGCGTCGACCGGTTCCATCCCCCACGGACAGGCGGCGGACCCCTTCAAGGAACCGGGACCTCCGCGGTTCCCGGCGACGGGATCGGCCGAAACGCCTACGACGAGACCGGTTCCATTATCAAGGACGACCGCTCCCTCTCGGTCGTGGACCGAAACGCCGTCCTTGCGCTCTTCGATTCCGAGCTGCGGCAGGACCCGTTCGCGGACCAGGGCTACCGCGTGGACCGGAAGGGATCGGTCGTACGGCTGATCGGTCGGGACGACCATTGCATCCTGTTCTCGAAGCTCTCCGACGCCGAAGCCCCGGCGGTCGTCGCCGAACAGACCGCGGAGTTCCGGGCGCGGGGCCAGCTGCTGGAGTGGAAGGTCTATTCCCACGACGAGCCCCGCGTGCTCCCGCAGCTGCTCGCGGAAGCGGGATACGTCGCGAAACCGACGGAGACCCTGATGGTCTTCGACCTGGCCGAACCGCTGGAGCCTCCACCGCTCCCCCCGGACGTTGAGATCCGACGGATCCGGTCCGCCGAGGGCCTCGACGACTTCGAGGCCGCCGAGACCGCCGCGTTCGGACGAGGGGAGTCGTTCGCCCGAAAGGTGCTCGAGGGACGGCTCGACAACCCCGATGTCGGTGCGTACGTCGCCTACCGGGGAGGGGCCCCGGTCGCCGCGGGAAGGATCGAACGGGTTCCCGGGAGGTCGTTCGCGGGAATCTGGGGCGGAGGGACCGCCCCCGAGCACCGACGGCTCGGCATCTACCGTGCCCTGGTCGCCGAACGCGCGGCGTTCGCGCGAGAACGGGGCGCCCGGTACCTCATGGTGGAAGCGCTCGTGGATACCAGCCGTCCGATCCTGGAGCGGATCGGGTTCGAGCCCCTGGCCGACGTCGTCGGGTGGGAACTCCTCCCGTCGGTGGACCGTACGGACCACTGAACCTCCGGGCCCGAACGCCCCGGGACGTGGCGGACCGTGTCTCGGCACGCCGCAGAGCCATGCTTAAGAGGGCTCGGCGGGCCCGGTAAGCCACGACCACGACCGAACACGAGCCCCGTCGGGCCCCTCCCGAGGAAGCATCCGTCCACTTTGACGACCTCCCGCTCCACCCCACCCTCCGTCGGGGTGTCAAGGAGATGGGGTATCACTCCGCGACCCCGATCCAGAGCCGGGCGATCCCGGATGCGGTGCTCGGGCGGGACATCGTGGCGACCGCCCAGACCGGGACCGGGAAGACCGCCGCCTTCCTTCTGCCGATCCTGGAACGGACGCTCGAACTCCCTCCGGGGAGGATCTACGCGCTCGTCCTGACCCCGACCCGGGAGCTTGCGGTCCAGGCCGAAGGCTTCCTGAAGAAGCTCGGACACTACACCCGCCGGCGCGGAGCCGCGGTCTACGGGGGCGTGGGGATGGACGACCAGACCCGGGCCCTCCGCGGCGGCGCCGAGATCATCGTCGCCACGCCCGGGCGACTCCTCGACCACATGGAACGGGGCCACGTCGATTTCAGCTCCCTTCGCATCCTGGTCCTGGACGAGGCCGACCGGATGCTCGACATGGGATTCCTGCCCGACGTTCGCCGCATCCTCAAGACGCTCCCCCGCCAACGCCAGACGATGCTCTTCTCGGCCACGATGCCGCCTGAGGTCGTGAAGCTCTCGCGCGACTTCCTGGTCGACCCTCGGATGGTCCATGTCGACCCGACCACGGTCGCCGCCGTGGGGGTCTCTCATCTCGCGCTCCCCGTGGCCGGCCACCGCAAGGCGGCGCTGCTGCGCGAGCTCCTTCAGGACGAGACGATGACGAGCGTCCTCGTCTTCGCTCGCACGAAGCACCGCGCCGACCGGCTCGCCCGTCAGCTCCAGCAGTGGGGGATCGAGGCCGGCGTCATCCACGGGAACCGCAGCCAGAGCCAGCGGCAGCGCGCGCTGGAAGGGTTCCGCGGCGGTTCCCACCGGATCCTGGTCGCGACCGACATCGCGGCGCGAGGCATCGACGTGGAGGGCGTTTCCCATGTCGTGAACTTCGACGTTCCGCACGAGTCCGAGGTCTACATCCACCGCGTCGGCCGGACCGCGCGGGCGCAGCGACGAGGCGACGCCTACACCCTCGTTGCGCCCGAGGAGGTTTCCGATTTCGAGAGGATCGAGAGGATGCTCGGCTTCTCTATTCCCCGGTCGCGCCTGCCCGACTTCGACTACGACGCGCCGGCTCCGCCCCGGTCGTCTGAGGGCTCGGGCGAGCGAGGCCGGTCCCGCGAAGGGTATCGGGGACAACGCCCGCATTCCGGCGGCGGCCGCCGAGGCAACCGACACGACGACCGACGGCAGGC
>Ga0326728_10014606_pt1 | contig 16623 bp, 11 predicted proteins | sample MB3enrmetagenome_FD_207602 | JGI IMG/M metagenome (GOLD analysis project Ga0326728, IMG submission 207602) | Lab enriched peat soil microbial communities from McLean, Ithaca, NY, United States - MB31MN | ecosystem: Environmental > Terrestrial > Soil > Wetlands > Peat | place: USA: New York...
CCAAGGCTATAGGCTCGCATCGCTTCGAGGGACGACGTGGTGACGTTCTCCGGCGGCGCATCATACTTCTCCACCGAGGCCAGCGACTCGCCCAGTTTCTCGCGCATCTTGGTCGCCGCCTGGCCCAGCGCCTTGAGCACTTGTTCCTTACCGTTGGCCGTCACCTGCTCCTCGGTGAGCACGTCGCCGTCCTGGCACTTCACTGCCTTGAGTCCCAACACGTATTGGCTGCCCAGGCTGGCAATCGAGCCCTCTATGCTGGCCGCACTGGCGGTCCGCTGGCAGACCTCGCGCGCCAGCTTAGGAGTAAGGCGCGCGTCCGAAGGCTGGGCCATCAAGGCGAGCGTCTGAGCGATGCGGGTATCGGAAAGTAAGTTAAGAAACGGCGATTGCTCCAACTGCGCCGAAAGGCCCTGACGCAACGTGCCGTCGAAAGCCGGATCGCCACTGGTGTTGGTGAAGTCCGCGAGGACGACCGTGTCCTGCGCGGTGAGTCGATGCGATTGCCGCCCGCGCAGATAGAAATAAACAGCAGCGCACGCGGCTACCAGGACCACTGCCGCCAGCAGCAGCCCGTGCCGTTTTCGGAGGGGCGGCTTTACGCCGACATCTTGGGCGTGGCGGGATAAACCTGCCGCTACAGCCTTTTCGACAGCGGCGGCACGCCCCGAGTCTGTGTCGCGCTTGAGGCGCTTCAAATCCGTCCGAATGTCCCCAGCGCTTTGGTAGCGCAGGTCGCGATCCTTCTCCAGCGCCTTGTCGATAATGCGTTCCAACTCGGAAGGGCACTCCGGGTTCAAACGCACCGGCGAAGTCGGCGCTTTGTGGAGTGTCCCCTCGAAGATAAGGGCGGAAGTCGCTCCCGAGAAGGCGGGATGGCCGGTCGCCATCTCGTAGAGCACAACCCCGAAGCTGAACAGATCGGTGCGGGCGTCAAGTTCTTCCCCGCGCGCCTGCTCCGGTGACATGTAGGCCACGGTACCGACAGCAATCCCCGAGCTGGTGAGATGCTCGGGCTTTACGGGGGCAGTGGGGCTGTCCCCGGCTGGGAGCGCGGGCGTCCCGCCCGCTTGCCCGGAGCCGTTGCGCCCAACACCGGCGGGCGGGACGCCCGCGGTCCCAGCCAACTTTGCCAGGCCGAAATCCAGGACCTTGGCTTGGCCGCGCGCGGTTACGAAGATATTCGCCGGCTTGATGTCCCGATGGACGATCCCCTGCGCGTGCGCAGTTGCCAGCGCGTCGGCAACCTGAATGGCCATCTTCAGCAGCGTGTCTACGGGTACGGGCGAAGGGCGTTCGCCCCTATCACCAAAGTACGCCCCGCGCGCCCCTGCGGCAATTTGTTCCTTCAGCGTCCGCCCCTCCAGATACTCCATCACTATGAAGGGCAGGCCTAAGTATTCGTCAACATCGTGAATGGTGCAGATGTTGGGATGATTCAGCGAGGAGGCGGCCCGTGCCTCTCGCTTGAAACGCTCCAGCGCCTGGGGGTCCTGGGTGAGATGTTCGGGCAGGAACTTGAGAGCCACGAAGCGAGGCAGCTTGGTATCCTGGGCTTTGTAGACCACGCCCATGCCGCCGCCGCCCAGCCCTTTCAGGACGTGGTAGCGAGAGACCGTCTGGCCCACCAGGGGGAAACCGATGGAATCGGCCGCCCCGCGTACGACCTGTCCGAGGTGGTGGTTGGCGCTTCGCGCGCCGGAAAGCAGCGACTCGACTTCACGGCGCAGCTCAGGATCACCCGCGCAGGAATCCTCAAGCAGGCGGGAACGATCGTCCGGAGCGGACTCCAGAGCGCGATGAAACAAATCCTCGATTTTGGCCCACCGTTCAGGCGTCAAGGGGCACCTACCAACGCGCCTACCCGCTGCGCATTTGCCGGTAAAGCCATGCTTCCGCCATCCTCAAATCACGACGGACGGTGATGGGGGAAACCTCCAGTGTGCGGGCGATCTCCTCCATGGCGAGCCCGCCGAAATAACGAAGCTCGACGGCCCGGCATTTGCGGGGGTCGAGTTTTTCCAGCGCGCTCAGGGAGTCATCGAGCGCTACCAAGTCCGCACTTCGTTCGCGCGCGAAGCTTACCGTTTCTTCCAGTGGCACGTTGTGCCCGCAGCGCTTCCCGGCCTGCCGCCGCCGCGCGTGGTCCACCAGGATCTGGCGCATCAGGCGGGCTGCCACCCCGTAGAAGTGCGACCTGTCCTGCCAACTCGGGTTCTGCTGACCAACCAGGCGAAGGTAGGCCTCATGGACTAGCGCCGTGGGTTGCAGCGTGTGGTCCGGGCGCTCCTTGCGCATGTACCCGGCGGCAAGCTGCCGCAATTCCCCGTACACGAGCGGGGTGAGCCGGTTCAGGGCTTCCTGGTCGCCGTTTGCCCATTCCCCCAAGAGGCGCGTCACATCGTGCGCGGAGGCCATAAATCACCTATTCAGTTGGGGCCTACTTTCGGGCAGCGATTATACCACCATAGCGCCCCTGGCTGAGAGTAGCGCAGCGCGGCGGAGCTGCAACCAAACACGTATTGTAGGGGCAGGGCTTGCCCTGCCCGAGGGCACCCCAAGGGGAGCCCCTGCTACGGCGCAAAATGCTTGCTTTCAAAAGAAGGATTTGCCGTATTGCATTGCAAGGCATGCTTTCCTGCTGCAGTTTTCCCCCCACCCCCGCAAACAAACCGCGAACCCCAACGGCGAAGTCCGCGCTACTCGGCTTCATCCATTTTTTGAAGGCAAAAAACATCAGGGCCATGATCGGTTTCGTCCCTTTTCTGCGCACGACTAAGTGGAAGGCATGAAAGGAGGTTTGCCAATCATGGATAATTATTTTGCTTTTGCACAATTCTGCTCTGGGGCCGGCCGGAAGGGAGCGCTGGCCCTTTCCGTGGCCTTGTGTGCGCTGGGACTGGGCCTTTCCACGAATGCTGAGGGGCCCAAGGGGAAAATCATCACTTTCGACGCTGGAGGTGCGGGCACAGGAGCCAACCAGGGCACCCAGCCCTACGGCATCAATCCGGCGGGGGCGATCACGGGACAATACTGGGACGAGTACAATGTGTCGCACGGCTTCCTGCGTGCTCCTGACGGCACCATCACTCCGTTCGATGTCCTGGGCGCGTCGGGCACCGCGGCCCTGAGCATCAACCCCGCGGGGGCGGTCACGGGAGAGTACTTTGACGCGAACGGCGTCGCTCACGGCTTCCTGCGCGCTCCTGATGGCTACATCACCCCGTTCGATGCCCCGGGGGCGGGCACGGGCCCCGACTCCTTCCAGGGCACCTTCGGGAGCACTATCAACCCCAGTGGGTGGATCTCGGGATTCATCGTAGACGACAGTGGTGTGTATCACGGCTTCCTGCGCGCCCCGGACGGCACGTTTATCGGGTTCAACGATCGCCACGCGGGCGCAAGCCCCGGCGAAGGCACGTGGCCCGCCGGAATCTCGGGCATCAACCCGGCGGGGGTGATCGCGGGAAGCTACCAGGATACCTACGGCGTGTATCACGGCCTCGTGCGCACTCCCAATGGCTTCATCCTCCCAATTGTTGTTTGGGCCGCGGGCACGGGCTCCGGCCAGGGGACCGAAACCAGTAGTATCAACCCGGCGGGGGTGATCACAGGAGTGTTCATTGACTCGCGAGGCGTAAATCACGGTTTCCTGCGCACTCCTTTTGGATTCATCATGAGGTTCGATTACCCGGGCGCGGGCAAAGCCCCCGGCCAGGGCACCATGGGTTCAAGCATCAACCCGGCAGGGGGGATCGCGGGAGAGTACATTGACGCAAACGGCGTGAATCGCGGTTTGGTGCGCGCTCCCGACGGCAAATTCACACCTTTCGACTGCCCAGCCGAATACGCAGGCACAGGAAGTGGTCAAGGCACCGTCCCTGAAAGCAACAACCCAGCCGGAGCGATTACGGGATACTGCATAGATACAAACGGTGCCTTGCACGGGTTCCTTTGGACCCCGTAAGCTCGGGGGTGAATCTTGCCATGACACGCAACGACTCATGTTGCTCGCGCTGACGCTCCGGGCGACTTCGCGGGTTGCCGGCGAGAAGCCTAGAGGGAATGTAAGCCGCGCAGAGCGTTGCGAGGAAGAGCGGAGGAGTCTATGTCGAGCCAGCGGGAACTTCAGACCTGGGTCATCGCGTGGACGGCAGGGGTGGGCTTGGCTCTCTTTCTGGTTCCTATTCCGGCGATCGCCCAAAGCAGCAGCGGTGATTACATCTTCCTGATGGCTTCCGGATTCCTTTGCGATTCCGGCGACTCCTCCCCCTGCCCGGCGGTGGTCAAGTCTGCCGATGGCTCGAGCTACGAGATGAGCGGAGCCGGGACGTTCAATGCGAAAAGCAAGTCGGTCACGGCGGTAGGGGCGTTTACACACAAATCCCCCAATGGCAACTTGCTGGAGACGGGCATCTGGATGGCGAATGAACTGGTCAGCTTTGAGTCCTACGGCATCGCGCCGGGCGCCCGCATGCAAGCCGGGTCGGTATTCAGCCCTCCACAGTTCGGTCCGCGGCGGATGCCCATGCTCTCAGGCTCGATGCCGGCAGGGGGTCTGGCCGTACTGCGTATCCGGCTCTTGCCGATGTGGGCGCCATCGAGAACTGCGGTGCTGCAAGTGAACTGCGCCCTCGGCAAGGTGCCTGAAGAACACGAGACGGAAGGGATAAGGCTGACCTTCGAGGGAGGCGGCGAATTCGACCAAGAACCGAGTGGGCGCACCATGTTCGTCCTGATGCGTCTGGGCGCGAGTCCTGCACCGAAGTCCCCGACCGTGGGTGACAAGACGAATCCCGCGCCCGCTCAGGCCCAGCAGTGATCTGAATGACCACGGGCGAAGGGATATCGCATGTAACGGCCCAGTATCCACCTATAACAGTCCACTTGGCTGGTTAGTCGGCCATCTGGGAGTAATCCCACGTCGAAAGATCGGCGGCGACACATCCATCAAGTAAAACATAAATATTGTCAAACAGACTTCATGTCTCTTGACAAACGGAAAAGATAGGCTAGGATAGTAAGCGGTAGCAGTCAGGCGCCAGGTGTCAGAAGTCAGGATTCAGGAGTCAGGAGTCAGAAGGCGGACCAGGACAAGAACTCGCGACTCTCGACTCTCGAAATTGACGGAACAAACCGGGAATGTTGATGAAAAAAAAGGACCATTGTGGAAAAGTCGGGGTGAGGCGGGAATGTCATAGAAAAAAAGGAAGTTACTTGTCTTATGCGGTCATCTTGTTGAAAATACATAAGTTATACTATTGATGACATAATGCCCTATTTCTCATTTCGAACAAGCATCATCGCCGCAGCGGACATCCCGAGACCTGTGGGTGATCGTCAACACAGGACATGGCGCAATCCGCAACAGAGTTTCAGTTGTCGATTTTCCCGAACTCAGGGTTGGGCGGTAGGGTCGGCTGACTGCTCAGGATGGACGGCCCCGAACGAGTAGTTTCCGGCAAGAAACTGCTCGGTGTACCACTTCATGGCGTCATGACTGCTCATGTACATGTCAAGCTGCGAACTGCAGGCCATTAGCCTGCCGAGGATATCCAGATTCAATTCCGTCTCGTCGGCAGGGGCCCTCTTGCACCAGGCATTTACCAAGTCTCCGCGACGGTCGACGATGAAGTCATAGTGCGAGAGGCAGGCCTCGAGGAAACAAGCCCGCAAACTTCTGCGCTCCCGTGTCGAGCCTCCTCCCGTGAAGCGGAAAGAGATGTAATTGTTCGAGGGGTTATCCGAGAGGCATGCATCCACCAGCGAGAAGTGATAAGCCAGCCGCGAGTTCAAGTTCATGTACTCGTCCGCCACAAGCAGGTAGCTACGCTCACCGAGGGCACGAACGACACTGTTCTGCGAGGCCATCGAGCCCGTGATTATGGAAGCAAGATCGCCTAAGCTGGCGGGCATTTGCCGCTTCCAACTGACCGCCGGGTGGGTGATTCCCTTCCAGAGGGCTCGAAAAGGCCTGGACGTGATCTGCGCAGGGGCAACCTCATCGGCCTCGGCCACACTGGTCTCCAGCCCACCGCCCAGATCCAAGACAAGCAAGTTGACTGGCACGGAGGCGAGGAGCTTTTTTGAGCGGTGCGGGTGATGCTCTAGCTCCCGGTCCTGGAGCGCAAACATGACTTCAACAGCTCTTTCGTGGCAATACCGGAGCACGTCGTGGGTTGATTTGCATCCACCCGGCCGGAAACTCAATGCGCCGGCGTCGAGCAGATGGAGTGTGAGCAATCTTCGATTGATTGCGTCACCGCTTTTCTCGCGGTATCGCTCGGCGAGTGTGATCAGCGCGGGAGGTGCCGGCCAAAGGCTTCCTTTGTAAATTACCGCCTGGGAGGCGTCAAGGCTGATGACCTCTCCGGTCTTGATCCGATCAAAGGCGGCCGCCATCTGCAAAACCGACGGCACCTTGAATTCCCTCAGCAGCGTGGCGGCGTGGCCGGCAAGGTTTCCACGCTCGGCAACCAGACCCGCGACACGCGGAAAAACTTCGACAATCTCCGGAGAGGCGCGCCGGATGATGACGATGGCGCCCTCGGGCGTCTTGAGCAGAGCCTGCCGGTCCTCGGCTAAGTAAGCTGGCCCAGAGACCTGCCCTGGATACACAGTGGCGCCACCCGAAATCAGGACCTCTCCTCGTGAGCGCGTTTTTAAGCGGGCACGCTCGGCCACGACCAGAGGTCGAGCCTGAAGAATCCAGATGGCGCCGGTTTGGTCAAGCACCCACTCGATATCTTGAGGCGCGCGGAAATACTCTTCGATGCGGCAGCCGTACTCAGCCAGCATGCGCAGATCGGTGGGTTCAAGGCTCGGGGTGGCGGATTGGCCGGAGGCCAGCGAAGCGTAGCTCACGCCTCCCCCATCTTGAAGAACAATCTCTTCCTCTTTTTGCGCGATCTGCGACTCAACAATGGAGTGGGGCGGTCGGCGGGACACGACAAACAAGTCGGGCGTCACCCGCCCGCTGGCAATGTCTAAGCCCAAACCCCGGGTGGAAGTCACCCACAAAACATCACGCTTGGCATCTTTGGGGTCGCGCGTATATAGAATTCCCGCCGCGCGAGCGCCGATAACCGGCAGGACTAACACAGCCATGGGGCTCTCGATGTCCGGAAGCCCCGTCGAGAGCCGGTAAGAAAGAGCCCTCTCGCTGAATCGCCCAGCCACCACGCGCTTGTAAGCGTCAATCGTCTGGTCAGGAGGCACATTAATCAGGCTGAGAAATTGGCCGGCAAACGACCGTGCACCTCCCTCGCCGACGGCGCTGGAGCGGACCGCAAGACCTGGCGCCACAGTTCCCAGCATGCGGGCACGCTCAATAATAGCAACCTCCACCGCCCTCGGAACCGGGCAGGCCATCACCAATTCTGTAAGGTGGGCGGAGATCGCCTGGAGTCCTTCCAGGTCACCGAGATCGGCCTGGCGCAGCGAGTCGCGGATGGCTTTCCATAAAGGGATCCCGCAGAATTGTCGATAGGCTTCTGTCGTCAGAACGTAGCCGTTCGGCACCGGTAAACCGAGCCTGTTTTTGACCTCGCCCAACGCCGCAGCCTTGCCGCCAACTTCCCCGGCCGACTCCGATCCGATCTCCGACAGCCCAACTGCGAGTCGGAGTGGCGACGATTCCTGTCGCATGCTGATGTAATTTTCTATCTCCTGCTGCTGCTGGTTCAGGGCCTGGGTCAACACCGGATAGGCCGTCCCACTCATTTTCCCCAGCGCGTCGACCATCCCCCGCGCCTTTTCGAGAATGGAGACCACACGTCCGCCCAGTACGTCGCGGAGCGGAGGAATGTAATGGAGATCTTCCTGTAACCCCGCCATCAGTTCCAAGCATTCGCTGTTCAGCGAGAGGAGCCGTCGAAAACTGATGTATTTGTCCCGCAGCCTGATCTCAGCGGCGGCTGCGCTGGTGTCCGCGTGTTTATTTCGACGCCAAAACATAAAAGCTGTGCTTCATCCGCAGATTACGCAGATTTCACAGATCAAGGAAAACCACGGGTGACAACGGTTCTTAATCTTCGTTGCCAGCGGATTCGTTCTTCAGTGTCCCGCGACTTTTCTTTTGAACAAACGCGCGGCAACAAAATCGATACCAAATCCCGCAAGGAGGGCGACCACTACCGATAGAATCCCGTACGACGATGCATGCTGCGATGCCAACCACGCAATCAGGGCTGGGAAACCGACTTCCATAACCTGAAGGGGGACATCAGAACTTACCACGACTCCTCCCCCCCGGCATTCAAGCACGCTGACTTGGTATTGCCCCGGAGCAGCGCACCTCGGCAGAACGAACTCGAGCGTGTAGGTTGCGCAGGGAACGGCGCCGGGATCCGGTTGAGACATCCGGAAGCCGCCATTCACCAAGCTGTAGCTACCCTGCATCTTTTTATAGAAGAAGTAGTCCTTGGCCACGCGCCCGCAATCCCGCGTCTTGCATTCGATGTGCATCAGTTTCTGAAGAGCCGTCAGGTCGAGTCCGAATTGGTCGATGGCGGCGCGCGTCAAGCAAGCATTAACCGGCTCGGAGCTGAAGACCAGAAACAGCGACGGAACCTCAGAGATGGTCACCTTGCCGCTATTAACCCAGATGGGACCGACGCGGCCGGATTGGTTAAACACCTCCGTCACCTTCGGGCCCCGCACCACGACGATAATCTTCTCGTCGGGGCCCGTCACCCCCTCCACCCGCACAGTTGCGCCGCCGTAGAAGGCGCCCATGCGGACAATTTCAGGTGTGACCCTCACTCTCCTTTGCTGAGCCACTGCCGACGCGCTCGTCAGCCACAAACCGGAAATGATTAACGCGGCGGTGAGCGCAATATATATGTTTCGGCACATCTAGGTCAGTGTCCCTTTACAGGGGTAAGGTGAATCGCCGGAGCTATCAGAAGCCCGGCGGCCATCTTGAGCATCACGAGCAGCACCACCGAGGCCAACAGGATTTTGATCTGATCCCCGCGCAAGCGTCGCCCCACACGCGCGCCGACCTGCACGCCGATGGTTGACCCGCACGCCAGCAGCAGTGCAAGCACGAGGTCCACGGTGTGGTTGGCAGTCGCCTGCATGTACGTGACGCCGGCGCAGGTGAACAGGATTTGGAAGAGGCTCGTACCCACGGCCACGTGCATGGGCATGCCCAGCAAGTAAACCATCATGGGAACCATGATGAAACCACCACCCACTCCCATGATGGCCGCCAGAATACCGACGATCCCGGACAAGAAAAATGGAAGTAGTACCGAATGCCGAACCTGCGAGCGCGGGAAGTCCGCTTGGAAGGGCAGCCGGCTGAGAAGGCTTTGGCCTGGGGTTGACGGGTGCGATTTGGGTACCAGAGCGCCGCGCCGCAGGCTTCCGAGGCTTTCGATAAACATATACCCACCCACCAGCCCTAACATCACGACATAGGTGGCGGTTATGGTAAGATCAGCGGCGCCGAGCACCCGCAGAACCTTGATTACGCGAACCCCGATCCAGCCTCCTGTGAGCCCGCCGAGCAGCAGCACCGTGCCCAACTTCACATCGACGTTGCCCAGGCGGAAGTGGGCGGCAGTCCCCGAAGAGGACCCGGCAATGATCTGGCAGGAATCCGAGGCGGCCGCCACGGTAGGGGGGATTCCAATCATCATCAGAATGGGAGTTAGCAGGAAGCCACCGCTGACGCCGAAGAGCCCGGACATGAAACCCACTATGGCCCCGACACCGACCAACAGAGGAAGCAGGTTACTGATCCCCGCTACGGGAAGGACCACCCACATACAATTTCTTGCCTCCCAGATCAAAGTTGGCCGGCCATCGGCGCAGAGCGAGGGGAAACCGGGACAGATTGCGAGGCTTCCTGCTGGCTATGTGACTCTAGTGGTTTAAGCAGATTCGAAGGGGTTAGGAAGATTCCTGAAATCATCTTAATAGTCACCAATAAGACAGGAGAATGTCCATCTTCCATCTTCCTTGCTCGTTCGAAACGCCTCGCGCTCCCATCCCGCACAAACGCCACGGGAAGCGGGGATTCTACACCTTTACCTCCCCGCCCAACAATACCAAGCTTTATACTTGCGTGCTCGGCATAAGTTCATCAAGGTTTACCGTGGCTACGCCCGGCACTGCCAACGCCACCCGTTCAACCTCTTTCCGTTCATCGGTTTCGGTGACCTTGCCCCTAATGGCCACATGGCCGCCCTTTGCTTCCACCTCGATTTCGAGGTGCGACGTGGGCGGGTTGAGAGCAACATTGGCGCGTACACGGCTGGCTATCGCCAGGTCTTCTAGTTCCGCTTGACACTCAGGAGAAAACTGAAAGCACTGGCAGCTTCTTATAAGCGTGTTAATGCTGTTGCACACTTGGTCAATGTTAATATTCTCCAGGTTGTACACCACATCGTAAAGAACCGGATCCTCCCAGGCCACTCCGTACAGGTAACGGGTCCACTTTCTTCTTTCCTCGTCAACCCTTTGAATGTAGTCGAGCGCCTCGCTGCCGGTGAGATTCAGCTTATCCTCGAGCATGGCCAATCGCTTTTCAATGGGGGCGACGACCCTGATTCTTAGTACCGATCGCGCCCCTTTCAACATCAGATGTCCGGCGTTGCCGTGGTAAACAACCTCGCCGCTCTTCACCTCTTCCGCTAAGGCGGCTTGAAACAGCGCCAGATATTGATATCGCGTATGCTTGAAGCGATCCAAAAAACCGGGGGGCTTCAATAAGGCATCCAGCAAATCTTGATGTGAAACTCCACTCGCGGCGGCTCGCTCGACAATGGCCTCACGTCCGACGCACCGGTAACCTAAACGCCCAGCGAGGCACTCTGCCAGTGTCTTCCCGCCGCTGAAAGAGCCTCTGGAAACCGTAATTACCGACATAACGCCTCCCTCACCGATGCAAAAGTGCCAATTATCGTATCACAAGACGCTCCCTCGCGTTATGCTCACGCTTAGCGTTGGGTGAGAGGCGCTAAGGATCGAATCTCAGAGCTTGGACGCTGGCCGCAGCGCCAATGAGAGGCTGCTCGCCGGCTTATAAGTAGTGCTTTCAAGAACATGTTCTGGCCCATGTTGTGATACGATACGTTTTTGGCGCGGGGACGCGACAGTAAGTCCCCAGAACGCGCCCCGCCAAGCAGGTTCCTTCTTGACAGAAAACCTAAGCTCGCAGAGTCCCAGGGATCACGGAGGCAAAGTGTACCTGGTCGGAGCCGGGCCAGGGCCGGCAGAATTGCTTACACTGAAAGCCGCCGAACTACTTCGGGATGCGGATGTAGTTGTCTATGATCGCCTCATTCAAGAGGGCGTGTTAGCACTCGCACCGCTTACCGCCGAGCGGATTTACATGGGCAAGCCAGTGGGGCGACACGATTCACGTCAGGACGAAGTGAACGAAGTCCTGGTGAGGAAAGCGCGCGAGGGCAAGCAAGTGGTGCGTTTGAAGGGAGGCGACCCCTTCGTCCTAGGTCGTGGTGGCGAAGAGGCTGAGTATCTTGCGCAACGAGGTGTGCCTTTCGACGTTATTCCCGGCGTCTCATCCGCTATTGCAGCGCCCCTGCACGCCGGTATTCCCGTGACGCATCGGGACGTGGCTTCCTGCGTGGTGATTGCCACGGGTCATGAGGCGCACAGAGACGAAGACCGCCTAGACTGGGCGGCCCTGAGCAAGCTCGACACATTAGTATTCCTCATGAGTGTCCACAATGTTGACCGCATCGCTTCCCGCTTGATCGCACATGGCCGCGATCCCGCCACGCCTGCCGCCTTGATCCAGATGGCATATTGGCCAAATGAGCGGGTGCTCGTGGCGACCTTAGCGACTATTGGCGCGGAGGCTGAGCGCGCGAAGGTAGAGCCGCCTTCTACCCTGCTGATAGGTGAAGTGGTCCGTCTGCGGGAAAGACTGAAAAACGCCCAGCACGACCTCCGTCCCTCGCAGACAAGCCGATGGTTCGGTCTTGCGCCCATGCCCGATCAGCTCTTGCGGATGGCCGCGGCGGGACTGGGAAGCCAAGTTTTGGGATTCGCCCTCTCGCTCTCCTTGTTCGACCAAATGCAAGACTGGCAATCGGCGGCAGCCATTGCGCACCGATTTGATCTGCACGTTGGCGCCGCGAAAGAGATTCTGGATAGCTTGGTTGCGTTGGGTCTGATTGAGTGCGGCTCAGAGGGTTATCGAAATCTGGAGTTGGCGTCAGTCTATCTGAGAAGCGGACCACCCCAGAGTTTGAAGCCTGTGCTCCTCCATCAGTTGGCTCAGTTTAGCCGCTGGGAAGCGGTGGCGGCCTATGCTCGCAACGGTCAGCGCAGCCAAGTGCCGTCCGGCAAGGAAGCTTCGGACTTCGACTGCTGCGAATGTCTGGCCGTCTTTTCCGCTCCCGCAGTCGTCGAGAGACTCGATTTGGCTGAAAGGAGCCCAGTGCTCCTCCTGGGTTGGGGAGGAGGAGCTTACCGCGAAGCTCTGACCCGGCGGTGGCCTGATCTTTCTTTGGAAGTTAGAAATCCATTGGTGGGCTCCGGCCCCGTAACTATGCCCCAGGCAAACACCTATGGGGCAGTCATTGTTTCAGGCATGGTGGCGCGCTCGGCTTATGAGGAGGAGTTGGCGCTGGAGGCTTCTGCGGCGGCCTTGCATGACAACGGCGTGTTGGTGCTTCACGATGCCTTCTTGCCCGGTGGCCTGCTGCCTCCCGAGGTGGTGCTCGGATCCCTGGGGCGGCACCTCACCTGCCGGCCCGGTGATAATTGGTCTGTTGAACGGCTGCGGGCCGTGCTCGAAACCCTGGGACTTCGCAAAATGCGCGCGGAGTATCTCCTGACGGGTACCGTTGTCGTGACGGCGCAAAAGGCGCGCAACGGCCCGGCCCACTCTGTGATGGGAACGCGGTAGATTTGTGTATGGCAGTGAATCTGTGGGCTGGTCGTTTCGAAATGCGGAAGAAAGACGACCCCCTCGCGCGGGACAGAAGCTTACTGATCTGAGACGTTGGAAGGAAGAGCTTCACTCTCCGAAGTACGGCGCGCGCCTGAGTGGACCAATCCTAGGCAGCCGCGTAAACATTTACAAGCTGCAGGCGCGTCGCGGTGAGGCGATTGGCAATCACTTCCGTGAGCGCGCGGTAGAGCTCGAATCCAAGTTCGTGATCGTTACCACATTGGTCGATGAGCACCTCGCTCTTGATGCCAAGGGCCTCCGTGTCTTCGAGCGCTAGCACTGCTGCCGTTGACAAGCGCGGCTCGACTAATGCCGACCAACATAACATTTCGCCGGCGCCCCCGGTGCGAATCCTACAGCGTCCCTTGGGTGGGACATAGATCTCCACTGCCACACGACCGCTCTTGACAATGTAAAGATATTCGCTCGCGTCTCCAGGGCCGATAATGCTTTGCCCGGCCTTGAACCGAAATGGCTTGGCAAGCGAAATAAGCTTCTCCTGCACGTGCGGCGAAAACTTGTCCAGGAACGCCCCACCCCAAGATGACTGTTCAGGCATATTGGTCCCTCCTCCTTTGTGGATCATGTAAGCGGAGCAATCATCAAGCCAAATCTGCGGTTGCTGAGCGCATGGGAAAGATAAACGCAAGATAAGGGTTTAGCCGATCAACGAGCCCAGGGGCGGCAAGCAAAGGGGGGCGATCAGGCATTATGTCGTTGCCTCAGCGCGCATTGCGACAAATGCCCCAGTTAGTAATCGCACGCCTGAGGTATTTCCATACGTATCCCTAGCCAAATTGTCGGACTTTCAGAAATATTCTTAAATTAAGAGTCACAACAGATAAAAAACTCTTGCATTAAAGATTAACAAGGTCAATACTCCACTTGGTTATGAGTGCGGCTCGGGCAGATGGGTGATGTAGCGGCGGCCTTACGCCGCCTCGTGGCGAGGTCAACTCGCCGCTACGACTGGAGAAAACGCAATGGGCGAGATAGCTGTCGAAACTCTGGCGGAAGAGATGTATCAGATGATTGCCGAATGCGCAGGGAAAAAGAACCTGAAAGCAACGGACCTTACTAAAGCGATGATCGCCAAGCACGGCGAGGGGACTTGCGACAAGGATGACTGTAAGAAGGCCATCCGTCTACTCATCGATTCGGGCCGCTGCGTTTATAGCTACCTTGGCGGATCGTATATTCAATTGCCACCTAAGGAGGGTGCCGCATCGTAGTCCAGTGCGGCTGCCCGGAAGTAACGTGAACGCCCCCAGCACACTACCGCGCCTCGTCATCGCCGGACTTTCCGGCGGGTCTGGCAAATCAATCGTCTCTTTGGGTTTGCTCCTGGCGGCTCAGCGGCGAGGCCTGGCCGTCCGCGCGTTTAAGAAGGGGCCGGACTATATCGACGCTGCCTGGCTGGCTTGGGCTGCTGGCGGCGCCGTGCACAATTTGGACACTTACTTGATGGGACTCGAGACTGTCGTTGCCTCATTCACTTCCCACGCGGTGCCCGGTGGTCTTAATCTTATTGAGGGCAACCGTGGTCTCTACGATGGTGTTGATGCCCGAGGCACGCATAGCACGGCCGTCCTAGCCAAGGCGCTGAGGGCGCCTGTAGTGTTGGTGCTCGATGCCACGAAGGTCACTCGGACCGCAGCAGCCATGGTCCTCGGCTGTCAGCGGCTCGACCCGGACGTTAACATCGTTGGCGTGATTCTCAACCAAGTGGGCGGGCCGCGGCACGAGCGGGTGTTGCGCGAGGCTATCGAAATTACTTGTGGAATTCCCGTGCTTGGCGCCCTCCCCAGGATTCAAGACGCCGGCCTGCTTCCCGAACGGCATCTGGGTCTTGTGGTACCGGAAGAGTATTCCGCCACTGCGTCGCTGCACAGCAAACTCGAGGAACTTTTCGAGGGGCGCGTGGAGGTAGAAAGGCTTTGGAGACTTTCCTGTCTAGCTCCCAACCTCCACAGTTGTGTAAAGTCGGGACTGGGCCTGGCGGACGGGAAGGGGCTAAAGATCGGACACATTCGAGACTCCGCCTTTACCTTTTACTACCCTGAGAACCTGGAGTTACTGAGGGCCGGCGGCGCAGACTTGGTTCCTGTTTCTGCGCTCTCGTCGGCCGCTTTGCCCGCGGATATCGACGCGCTCTACATCGGAGGAGGTTTTCCGGAAACCCATGGTAAAGCGCTTTCGGCTAATAAGCCGTTTCTTGCATCCCTTTGGCGCGCCGTGGAGGGGGGCCTGCCAGTTTACGCCGAATGCGGAGGGTTGATGCTCCTCTCTCGCGCGATTGTCTGGAAGGCACTGAAATTCCGTATGGCTGGGGTCCTGCCTTTTGAAGTGCAAGTATGCGCGAAGCCACAAGGCCACGGATACACCGAGCTGTTGGTCGACACGCCCAACCCATTTTTCCCGGAGGGCCTAATGCTCAAGGGCCACGAGTTCCACTACTCGAAAATTCTGCCTGGGAGCATACCGCCCAGCACCGCTTGTGCGGTTCGTCGTGGTGTGGGTTGCTGTCAGGCCCGCGACGGGGTAATCATGGGAAACTTATGGGCCAGCTATACCCATTTGCACGCTCTGGCCACGCCTGAGTGGGCGAGCGGATTGCTCAACGCGGCACGGCGGTTCGCAAGTCAGAAGACAGAACTCAGAAGTCAGGAGAGAGAAGTCAGAAGACGGGACGAAGGGCTGAATATCAAGCATTCTGACTCCTGACTTCTGACTCCTGACTCCTGACTTCTCATTAATACAGTTCTTACAGGAGGTTTTGATGAGTAATTTGATTCTTCCCCATGGAAGTCGTGAACTCAAGCCCCTTCTCTTGTCGGGCTCGTTGCTCGAGGAAGAGTGCAAAAGGGCGCAGAGCTTGAAGACGGTCCCGATGACCAGCCGTGAGACGAGCGACCTGATCATGATGGGAATCGGTGCATTTACGCCATTGGATGGATTTATGGGCCAGGACGACTGGCGTGGATGTTGTGAAACTTACAGCTTGCCTAGCAGGAAAGGCCTTTTCTGGCCCATACCCATTACGCTCTCGACCGATCAAGACTTAGCCGGTTCCATCGCGGCTGGCGACGACGTGGCGCTATGGGACTCGGAAACCGAATCCATCATGGGCACCATGAAGGTCACGGAGAAGTACGCAATCGACAAGGAGTTCGAGTGCAAACAAGTCTTCCGCACTACCGACCCGGCTCACCCCGGGGTGCAGAAGGTGATGGAACAGGGCCCCGTGAACCTGGCCGGCCCGGTCAAGGTGGTCTCAGAATCCTATTACCCGGAGATGTTCAAGGGCATTTACCAGCGCCCTGTGGAAGCGCGCCACGCGTTCGCAGAGCGCGGGTGGAACACCGTGGCGGCGCTGCAACTGCGCAACCCCATGCACAATTCCCACGCCTACCTGGCTTGGATCGCCATCGAGGTTTGTGACGGTGTCTACATTCATCAGCTCGTAGGTAAGCTCAAGCCCGGCGACATCCCGGCCGAAGTGCGCGTAAAGGCCATCGACGCGCTGGTCAATAAGTATTTCCGCAAAGACCGGGTGATACAGGGCGGTTACCCCATGGAGATGCGCTACGCCGGGCCGCGCGAGGCGCTTCTCCACGCTGTCTTCCGGCAGAATTATGGCTGCACTCATCTCATCGTGGGACGCGATCATGCCGGCGTGGGCGACTACT
>Ga0326728_10014609_pt1 | contig 16622 bp, 10 predicted proteins | sample MB3enrmetagenome_FD_207602 | JGI IMG/M metagenome (GOLD analysis project Ga0326728, IMG submission 207602) | Lab enriched peat soil microbial communities from McLean, Ithaca, NY, United States - MB31MN | ecosystem: Environmental > Terrestrial > Soil > Wetlands > Peat | place: USA: New York...
AGGCCGCCGGAAAGAAGATTCGGCTCGTCGCGGTCGAGCCGGCGGCGTGTCCCACTATGACCAAAGGCGTCTATGCCTACGATTTTGGCGACAAGAGCGGGATGACGCCGCTGCTGAAAATGGACACCCTGGGGCACGACTTCATTCCGGCAGGCATCCACGCCGGCGGTTTGCGCTATCACGGCATGGCGCCGCTGGTGAGCCTGCTGCACCGCGAGGGCGTGGTCGAAGCTGTGAGCTACCTGCAACTGAAATGCTTCGAGGCGGCCATAACCTTCGCGCGCGCCGAGGGCATCATCGTGGCCCCGGAAACCTCCCATGCCGTCGCTTGCGTGATTGACGAAGCCCTCAAGGCGAAGGAGGAAGGCAAGGAAAAGACCATCCTGTTCAATTTAAGCGGCCACGGCCACTTCGACATGGCCGCTTACGAGAAATACTTTGCCGGCGAACTCGCCGATTACGAGTATCCGGAAGAGAAGATCAAGGAAGCGCTGGCGCATCTGCCCAAGGCTTCTTGATTTTTCTATCCGGACTCCTGCCGCTTCCGTGCGGCAAATTGCCATCCCAGTTACACGCCCCCGGCGCGATGACGAATTGTTGAATGTGAACGGTCCGCGTTTCAGATGCGGTGTACCTAAAGCTAAATTGGCCGACACTATACTGGGGTAGTGTCTCAGTTTGACGTAGAGGCGGCTTTACGCCGCCACGTGGCGAGGTAAACTCGCCGCTACGAGTCCAAACTGAGACGCTACTTATATTGGCCGAAATTTGACAACGGGGGATGTGGAAAGTATGATTCAAGCGTTTTGGGAGGCGTGGCATGCGTAATCGGCACCTGATTTGTGCTGCCCTTTTCTTGTTGTTTTTCCCGCCTCTTCTCAAGGCACAGAACGCCAAGCCTTCGCCCATTCTTGCCACCCTGAAAGCCGAACTGGACCGTTCTCTGGAGACCCTGAAGAGCCAACCTGTCCCGCCTTACTTCCTCAGTTACGAGGTCACGGACGACCAGGTGGTGGAGGTAAACGCCTCCTTCGGCCAGATCACCAGCAGCGTTCGCGCACACAACCGGCAGTTGGACATCGACCTGCGCGTCGGCGACTACCGCCTCGATAACACCCATCTAGTCGCGACGGGTTTCCCCGAATTCAATTTCTTGGAAAGAATGGGCTTCATTCAGGTTCCCCTCGAAGACGGTCCCGAGGCTCTCCGCAGCATCATCTGGTACAACACCGATAGGAAATATAAAGCGGCAGTCGAGCAGTTCACCAAGGTGAATACGGCGGTCCAGGTGGCGGTGTCGCCGGAGGACAAGTCCGACGACTTCTCGCGCGAACCCGCAGCCACCCACCTGGAAGCACCCTACACCTTGTCGGTGGATCCGAAGGTTTGGGAGGATAAGGTCCGCAAGTACACCGCTCCCTTTGCCGAGTACGGAAACCTGTACGAGGCCCAGGCTTATTTCAACGCCGACATCGAGACGCGCTGGTACGTGAACAGCGACGGTGCGGAGATCCAGGTGTCGCAGCCGTTTTACCGGCTTATGATTTCCGCCCTCAGCAAGGCCGACGACGGCATGGAGTTGCCTCGCTATGAGTCCTACTTCGCCTTCACGCCCCAAGGCCTGCCCGACGATTCGTCCGTGCTCCAAGATGTGGAGCGCATGATCCACGACCTGGAAGCCCTGCGCAGCGCACCCATTGTCGATCCTTACACGGGACCGGCCATCCTCTCCGGCCGCGCCAGCGGCGTCTTCTTCCATGAAATCTTCGGCCACCGCGTCGAGGGCCACCGCCAGAAATCGGAAGAGGAAGGGCAGACCTTCAAGAAAAAAGTGGGGCAACCGGTGCTGGGGGCGAACTTCACCGTGTATTCCGACCCCACGTTGCGACGCCTGGGCAATGCCGATCTGGTAGGCGCTTATACCTACGACAATGAGGGCGTCAAGGCGCGCCGCGTAGTCGTGGTGGACCACGGCATCTTGAAGAACTTCCTGATGTCGCGCTCGCCCATCGAGAGTTTTCCCCAATCGAATGGCCATGGGCGCAAGCAGCAGGGATTCTCCGTCGTGGCACGCCAATCGAACTTGGTGGTGGAGGTCTCCGACCCTGTGTCGCACGCCGAGCTGAAGAGAATGTTGGTCGAGGAGATCAAGAAGCAGAACAAACCGTTCGGGCTCTACTTCCAAGACATCGAGGGCGGGTTCACGCTCACGGGCCGCGTTATTCCCAACGCTTTCAACGTGCTGCCTATTATGGTCTACCGGGTTTACCCCGATGGGCGCGAGGAACTGGTGCGCGGCGTGGACCTGATCGGCACACCGCTCACCACCTTCAGCAAGATGGTGGCGGGTGACAACCAGATCGCCACCTTCAACGGCATCTGTGGCGCGGAGTCCGGCTCGGTGCCGGTTTCGGCGTCGTCGCCGGCTGTCCTGGTTTCACAAATCGAGGTGCAGAAAAAGGAGAAGTCCCAGGAGCGAACGCCCATCTTGCCAGCGCCGTTTTAGAGAAAAAGGCAGAAGGCAGAGACGGCGCGCCAAGGTGCCTTCGGCACAGGCATTTCCATGGCAGCGGGGAATCTCACTCTGATAAGTCGGGAAGTCGAGAGTCTAAGGTCGAGGAGTTAAGAACTACTCGACTCCTCGACTCTCGACTCCTTGACTTGGAGGCTTGCCCCAGAACAGCAGGCGGAAAGCGCAACGGGCAGAAATCGAGAGAAGAAGATGAAAAAAACTAGGTCGAGGGAGCTTTTGCGTGGCTCCTTCTGCTTTCTACTTTCGGCCTTCTGCCTTCTATTTTCCGAGCTGGCTCGCGCCCAGGATGACGTGGTTCTGCGCGCCATGCGTGACGAACTGGCTCGCTCGATGCAGCAGCTTCAGCTCGAAAAACTCGAGAAGCCCTACTTCATCGCCTACCGTGTGCAGGAGAAAAGCACCGCCGATGTGATGGCTTCCTTCGGGGCGATCCTCGCGAGCGCCTCCAATCGAAACCGCTTCCTGACCGTCGAGGTTCGCGTAGGCAGCCCCAAGCTCGATAACACCAACTTCCTTTCCATGTCTTTTCTCAATCGTGGTGGATTAGCCGGGGGCTTTGGAGGCGCCTCGCAGCTTCCGTTTGAGGATAATTACAAAGAACTACGCCGTCAGCTCTGGCTCGCAACCGATAGCGCTTACAAAAAGGCGCTCGAAGACCTCTCTCGCAAGCGGGCCGCGCTTCAAAACAAAACCGGCGCCGAAGAAATCCCCGACTTCAGCGCGCAGAGACCCGCCACCATTACGGAGGCTCAAACGCCGGCGAAGATCGACGTCGCCCAACTGGAGGCCTTGGCGCGCAGTCTCTCCGCGGTCTTCAAAGGTTCGCCTGCCATCTTCACCGATTCCGCGCACGTGATGATGGAACAGACGTATACGCGTTACGTCAACAGCGAGGGTACAACGTTCACTCGCAACACACCTGTTGCCAGCGTTGTGCTGCTGGCGGGTACGCAAGCGGCCGATGGAGCGCCGCTGCGGGATTTCCTGGCGGCTTACGGGCATTCGGTCGTCGACCTGCCGCCGCAACGCGATCTCGAAACTCGTGCCCTCGCCATGGGACAACGCCTTGAGAAGCTGCGCTCCGCAACCTTGGTGGATCACTATAACGGGCCGGTGCTTTTTGAGGGCCAGGCCGCGGCCGAACTGTTCAGCCAGGTAATAGCGCCCGCCTTGCTTGCCGGGCGCCTCCCGCTGTCGGACGCCCCCCAGTTCGGGCTATTCAGCGCGAGCCTGGAGAATCCCTATCAGGATCGCCTGGGCGGGCGCGTCCTGCCGGACTTCCTGAGCGTGGCGGATGATCCCACCCTGAACCGGTACCAGGATGAGCCTCTGCTGGGTGCGAGACGCGTGGACGATGACGGCGTACCCACACGGCGCACCGTACTGGTGGAGAACGGCACGCTGAGCACCCTGCTCGCCACACGCGATCCCATCGCCGGGGTCACGCAAAGCACGGGGAGCCGCCGCGGCGGGACCGTTGCACCGAGTAACCTGCTCGTGACCGTGACCCAGGGACTTCCTGAAGAGGCAATGAAGGCGAAGCTACTCAGCATCGTGCAGCAGCGCGGAAAACCTTTCGGGATTGTGGTCGAGCGATTGGCCAATCCTATGGCAGGCGAGGCCCAGGACGTGATGATGTCATTGATGGGCAGCGTAATGCCGGGGCAGGGCGGCGAGGGCCCAACCCGGCTCGCGCTCGTTGCCCACAAAGTCTTTCCGGACGGGCACGAGGAGCTCGTGCGAAACGTGGCCATCGACGGCGTAACTGCCGCCTCCTTCAAGGATGTCGTGGCGGCATCCGCGAGCTCGCTGGTTTACAGCACTCCCTTCCTTAGCATGAGGAACTCGATGTTCTCCATCTTCGCCGGCGGCTCGCCGGTGGAAGCCGTGGCGCCCCTGGTCTCCTTCGTTGTTCCCTCCCTGCTTTTTGACGACGTCACACTGAAACGGCCAATGAAGGAGATCCCCAAACTACCCCTCTCATCCCGGCCGGTAGGAAATTGATATCGCGCGTCACGGGTACTTGTGGCGCCGACCCATGGGTCGGCTTGGCTGGCAAGCCCCGTCCTTACAGCGCCCTCTGCCTCGCCACACTGCGTGTGCTGACTGTTGTGTTGCCATTCTGGAAAAAACGCCTAAAGCGGGCGCAACCTTTCGAACCGCACAGAGTAGGGCCGCAGACCTTAAAAGGGCAGGTATGCGCTACGCCTGCTTTGCTTGGCGAGCTTTGCGACCTTTGTGCCTTGGCGTGAAATCTGTCTGTCCGTTGAATGGAGGTAACCAGCAAGCCAGTCCTTTGTTTTCATAGACATTCCCGGTTCGTTCGTTCTACTTTGAGAGTCGATGAGTCGAGAGTGGAAGGTTCAGGGTTTAGCAACAGAGTCCTGGCTCGCCATCGAAGCTGAGTCTTGAGTGCGGGTTCGCGGCTGCTCGACTTTTCAACTCCTGGACTCCTGGACTTCTTGTCCTCATCCTTTGTTTTCATAGACATTCCAGGTTCATTCGTCAAATTCCATAGCGCCGACCAAAGGCTGAGCGCGAAAACTCGACAAATCCTGTCCCTTTTTGCCGCTTGACCTTGCCCTAGCATCCGAATCCCGGGCCAGCGACTTCTGAACTCCTTGACTGCTCGACTTCTCAACTGCAATGACATTTTGCCAGGCTGGAGAAAGAGGCGACACATGGCGATCGGCGAGTCCCCGTGCGGTCATGCTAAAATAACCCAACAGCGCAAACTAGGCTATCACATTAAGCATAGTTTGTCAAGTTTTTTCTTGCAGGAGTTTCCCCACTTCTTGTCTGTACGACGCGAAACGGGGCATGCCGCGCTCGCTGGCGGTCGCGTTGCGGGTCCGCAAGTGCACGACGCGCGGGTGGCGGCGCTCTGCCTCCTCCATGGCGTGCAGGAATTGTGGACCGCGGACAGAGACTTTGGCCGCTTTCCAGGCCTGAAGGTGCGTAACCCCCTCTTCCGATAAGTCCGAATTCGTAAGTCGGCGCTGTGGCCGCAATGTGGTTTCCCGGACCGCAGACCTTCGCTGTCTGCCACCGGCCCTCGGAACCCCGAAGGGGTTCAAATTGAGTGGCCGTGGGCAAGGGCACGGTTTTGGTGCCCGCCGCCCACGGGCTACGTCGCCATCAATTGCGCCGACCCCGAAGGGGTCGAACTGTCCGGCCCCTGCCATGGCCGAGACGCTTTTTCAATGCATCGTTACCGGGCGTTTCACCTACGGCTACTCACGTGGTTCCCCTCCGGGGAGCACGGAACGGCCAAACGTCCTGGAGTCGGAGGGCTCCAACCAGTGGCTTACCTTGCTGGTAGTCAGCGAGCCGCAGAGCGCAGCACTGCGCTTCCGCAATCTGCGCCACGTGCCGGGCGCTGTACCAACACCCACGACGACCGCTTAGCGGCGGCAATTTCACCCAGGCCAACCGCCGTTCATGACACGCTCATTCGTCCTGAGCCTGGACCAGTTCCCCTGATTTCGCGCTGTGCTTTCCCAGATCGCAAGGCTGCCGAGAACGGTTGGCCTCTGGCCAGGTGTGACCATCCATCGGACGGGCAGCAGGAGAAGGCAAGTCCAGTTTGGCAACGGCTTCGTCCACGGTTTCCAGTTTGCTCAATTGAAACACCCGAGTGAGTTGCACTTGGCCAAACATCCTGGCTCTCCTAGTTTCGTCGGTGTGAATTTGTAAAGACCGCCCCCGTCTCCGATCGTCTGCCATCCTGCCCGCCAGCGAAATACCTCTAGCGGCGATTTCCTGTCGCCAGCGGGGGATTCAGAATGCCCGATATCACATATCTCCTTGCGTTTCGTCAAACTGTTTATCAAAGTGCGGCATGAGTCAAAAAGCATGACATTAATGAAAAAAGTATTGACAAGCATAATGACTGCGTATCTACTAGTGGCGTTCAAGTATAACTTGTTCGCCTTGACGACCGACTCGAGTGACGAATAGAGAAGCCCTCCGCCTATTTCACAAGGGCGAGACCCCGGTTCATTACACGACAGACTAACGTTCCGGCCCAGGCTGTTTGGCCTTCACGGGGGCGGGCAAATGGTAAAGGGAAACGAACACGCGAAAGGGTGCGCTCGCGTCAGCGTGAGCGGCGACAAAGATCGGGTAGCCATCACGGTCAATCGTACTCTGATTGACCGTGGCCCTTTCCCCAAGACCCCTAATCCACGGGCAGGGAAACCCTGACCCACAATGCACCAGCGGGAGCCGCGCGTCCTCCCGCGAGAAGGCTTCGCATGCGCACAACTCCACCAACCCCACCTGTCGGCGTTGCTGCCGACGTCAAACCATCAAAGTACAACTTCTTCATCAAGTACGACGATGAAACTTATTATGGCTACAACTTTCTCTATCGGAGTATTGTTCGCATCCCCTCCCATGCCTTTGGCGCCGTCGAACAAATCCTATCGACAGCTTCTTCAAAGGAGTTTGAAGAGCACATATCAGGGGAGTCTCCCGAACTGCCGCCAGAGTCGCTCCGGGCTCTTCGCGAAGCCTATTTCCTGATACCCCAAAACCTAGACGAACTTGCGTTAATCAAATTCAGGTACTTTCGAAGCCTTTTTGCAAACAACTCCCTTAGTCTTGTCGTTCTACCGACGCTGCGCTGCAATTTCTCTTGCCCATACTGCTTCGAGATCAAAAAGCCGATAACAATGAACGCCGAGGTTGAGCAGGCGTTGGTGGGCTGGGTCGAGAAGATGTCCAAAAACATGCGGCATCTGACCGTCGCTTGGTTTGGCGGGGAGCCTCTCCTGGCAAAGAACACAATTATCAGACTGTCGGAGCGATTTCAGAGTCTTTGCACCGCGGTAAGGGCAAGCTATGGATCTACGCTGACGACCAACGGGTTTCTTCTGGATCCAACGTTTCAAAAACGTCTGGCTTCGCTTGGCATTGGACTCGTTCAGATTACGTTGGATGGGGATCAGGAAGCACACGACAAGTCTCGAAGCTTGGCCAACGGCAAGGGCAGTTTCGGGCGAATCTACGAGAATATCCTTGCCTTCTGCGAGCAGCGCAACGATTGCGATCTCATCTTGCGACTGAATTGCGGCGACGAGAATTACGCCGGGGTTGAGAACTTGCTCGCGAAATTCCCTCCTGCGGTGAGGGCAAAAGCGTCTCTGTATTTCCGCTGGATTTGGGCGAGCGAAGCGGCAGGGTGCCGGGAGTTCTCGCGCACGGCACGTGGCACAAAGCCATACCAGGGGCTTTCGCACCTTTACCGGACCGCGAAAGCTCACGGCTGGCGCACGCGGAATCCGCTCTCTCGATGGTCGGATGGGTATTGCGAGGCAGACCACCTGAATCACTTTCAAATCGGCCCGGATGGAAATGTATTCATATGCAGCCACACCTATCGGGCGTCTGATGCAATTGGGTCTGTACTGGATAAGACGGGGATGGTGAGGCCTGATGCCAACAATGGTTACGCGCAGTGGTATGCGGCCCAACCGTTCGACGACCCCAAATGCGTTGAGTGTCGATTGCTGCCCGCTTGCCTGGGTGGATGCCGAAAAGGGCGCGTAACAGGGCATCCGATCTGCGTGGACGAACTCGGACGACTGGAATCGTATACACAAGACCTCATACAGGAGCGGCTAAGCAGCATAAGTGGCGCGGCTAGCCATAACGTAGCCCTTTGAAAGGAGGGTGTTGCAATGAACGAAGTGAGAGAGAGACAGACAAGTGGTCGTGGTGGCCAGGAGAAGCTCGAAGGATTGGGCAGCGCAAGCAAAGGCGTTGTCACGGTGATCGACAAAGGCGTGTTCGACCAGCGATACGGCGGTCTGTTGGGCTTCTCTGCTAGGTCATCGAAGAAGCCCATGGCGGCGTATGATCAGTGCCCCCCACCTTCTCCCAATGATCTGTCGTGCGCACCGGTCTCACAATGCGACTGTCCTCCTCCGGATTCGGAATGCGGGTGCCCTCCGGTCTCACAATGCGACTGCCCTCCTCCGGATTCGGAATGCGGGTGCCCTCCGGTCTCACAATGCGACTGTCCTCCTCCGGATTCGGAATGCGGGTGCTCTGCGCCGGACTCGGCCTGCGGCGGAGGCGGTGACGACGGTGATGACGGCGGCGACGGCGAGGGCTGAGACGGCGGCGATGCTGGCCCCATGCCCTCCTTTGGACTCGGAATGCGGGTGCCCTTCTCAGGACTCGCTATGTAACCGCACTCGAAGGCCCGTGCCATCTGATTCAGGAATGCGGTTGGGATTGTGAGCCTTGAGTTGTCCTGAATCGGGTTGGCGCAGCGAGTGCGGCAGAGGCCTTTGATCAACTAGAAGAAGCAGGTGGTCATGTTCGATGATGCATTAGCCTGGGCAAGTAGATGCCAGTTTGCGAAGTAACGGTGTCGTGGTTGGGGAAGAATTCTTATGGCCGTCAAAGGTCTTGCCGTCAGTCGCTATAGGGGATTTTGGACCCTACAACACCGAAGGAACTTCGCTCCGACAACAAATGAACGCCTATGCTCACCGTCAGCGTTTTTCTGACGGCGAGCCTTTTCCCTGGATTTAGGAGCCCACGGTCAATTCAGATTGAGAATTAACCGTGGGCGCCTCTGGTAAGCTTAAGGATGAATTCGAGATTCAAAATCCAGAATTACAAAAGCCTCATTGCATCCGGGTCCCAACGGGCTGGCTTGCCGCTATCATAGCTCACGTTGCTGAGCAGGGCGGCGCCGGCGGCGCGGAAGCCGAAGACGGGATCTTCCACGATCGGTTGGCGGGTGCGAATGGCTTCGATCCAATTCTTCAGGTGGTCGTAGTGCTCGCTGTAACCGCGCGGCGCTACGTATTTCTCCTCACCGACCATGGTTCCCCCACTCGGATGAGTGATGGGATATTTCTCGCGATAGATTTCCAACATGCGCTTCTGAATCGGCTCCGAGAACGGGTCGATGCGATAGCCCGGCTCCTTCTCGCGCGGCACGCGGTTGATGGTGAGTTCGTTGCCGCCGACGGTCATTGAGCCTTCGGAACCGGTAAAGACGAACCCCATGCTTTCCGACCCGCCATCCACAAAATTCGTGCGCACGCTGAGGTTGAAGCCCCTCTCGTAGTCATAAAGGGCCATTATCACATCCGGCGCATCCCGGCCGTCTTTCCAAAAGCGCAGGCCGCCGGTGGCCAGAGCGCGAGTAGGACCTTGCGTATCCGTGATCAGGTGCACGCCGCTAAACAAGTGGACGAACAAATCGCCTGCCACTCCGCTTCCGTAGGCCTTCCACTTGCGCCACTGGAAAAAGTGTTCGGGGTTAAACGGAATCTTCGGCGCGGTGCCCAGCCAGCGCGGCCAATCGCAAGTGGTGGGCGAGGCATCGTAGGGCACCGTATATTGCCACGCCCCTTGCGCCGAATTGCGGTCGTACCACACCGTCACCATGTTCAGCGTGCCGATGGCGCCCGCGGCGAGCAGTTCTTTCGCCTTCGCGTAAACGATCGAGCTCACCCCCTGGCTGCCGATCTGCATGATCCGGTTCGTCTTTCGCCAGGTCTCAATGATCTTCGGCCCATCGGAATAGACGTGGATCATGGGCTTTTCGCAATAAACGTCTTTGCCCGCGTTCATGGCGTCCACCGACGCCTGCATGTGCCAATGATCAGGAGTGCCGATAATGACCGCGTCAATATCCTTGCGCGCCAGGATCCCGTTGTAGTCGCGGGTGGTTAAGATATCATTCCCCCACAATTCCTTGGCATGTTCCAGGCACCCGTCGTAACAGTCCGCCGCCGCCACCACTTTGACGCCCGGAACTTGCGCCGCCGTCCTTGTATCACCCTGCCCTTGCCCACCTGCCCCAATCAGTGCGATTTGAATATGATCGTTCGCGGCGATCGGCTTTGCCGGCTCCGGCTGCGGCGCCGCCATCAAATGCATCTTCGTCGCCCCCGCAAAATAGCTTCCCACAGTTGCAATGCTTCCTGTCTTAAGAAAGTCCCTGCGATCCATGTTAGCCAATGTATCCTCCTCGATTAAGAAAGTTTCACTCTCGGCTCTCTCCGGCCATCTTCTGCGCCACCGGCGGCCGACGCCACGAGTTCAGTGGCGGCTCACAGCTTCGTGGCATCAGCCTCTGCCATGCGGCCGATGTGGCCGTACTTGAAGGCGTCGAGACCCGCCCATTCTACCACTTTGTCGAGGGTTTGCTTGTTGGATGTGTCAACACGGCGTGCCGCCGTCAGGAATTGGCTGGTTACCGTTGCCGTGCGGAGGGGTTAAGGTGGCCCCGACGGCGGGTTGCTTGGCAGACCCGTACCCGCCAGCCGGGGCAGTCGTGTTCTCAGGTGGCCCAGGCATCGTCATCGGGGATGGCTACCAGGGTTTTCTTTCCCGCCACTAGCCTTTGTCGCCTAATCCTTGTCGCCGCCGAAGAAGAAGCCCACGTCAAAGGCGAAGAAATCGCCAAAGGGTGGTGTAATGCCCACGTAGTCGCCGATTTCCTTGGCATCGTAGGGCCCATTCAGGTCGCCAGGGGCGTTGTCGTTCGCTCCGAGCGTTCCGAGGCTGAGCACGATGGTCCCCGAAGGGTCAACCTCAATCACCCGGCCGGCGAATTGGTTGCTGATCAGCGTGTTCCCATTGCACAGGCGAATGGCGCGGGTAGGAAGGGGATTGGGAACGGCGCCTGAACTCGTATAATAGTAGGAGCCGACGAGGCTGCCGGTGGAATCAACCTCGAACACCCGGTTGTTATTCGAGTCGGTAATTAGCGTATCGCCGTTGCAGAGCCGGCTGGCGAAGGCTGTGCCATTCAGCACGGAGGGATCGCCCGAGTTATTGTAGGACCACACCACCTGCTTTTGGCGATTGACTTCGATCACCCGGTTGTTGGCTTCGTCCGCGATCAGGATATCGCCATTCTCCAACAATTCGGCGCTGTTGGGGGTGTTCAATTGGTTCCAGCCGGTGCCCGCGACCCCCGTCATCCCGTACTGCCAGACGATGAAATGAAGTTGGTTCACCTCGATGACGCGATCGTTCGCCTGGTCTGTAATCAGAATATCTTTGTTGGGCAGGAAGGTCGCCTGCACAGGGGTATTCAATTCGTTAAAGCCCGAGCCGCTCACGCCGGCTCTCCCATACTGCCACAGGATTTGTCCAGCCTGGTTCACCACGAAGACTCGGTTGTCAAGACAGGCGCTGGTGCAAGTGGGCTCGCTGCCCGCCGGGGCGCCGGTGCCGGAGATAAGCGTCAGATCGCAGACGCGCTGGGCGTCGTTGGGCGCCACCACCGAATGCGGGCCTGCCACGCTCGATCCGTTGCCGAATTGCCAAACGATGGCTTTGCTTACCGGGTCAACTTCAATCACCCGGTTGTTGAACTGGTCAGAGATCAGGATGTTTCCCCTCTGGTTGAATACACTCGCCCCACCTGCCGGGCCGGCGGCGAATAAGGTCAGCCCCATCGTCGCCAGCGCTGCACAAATCATCTTACGTACCATGTTATTGCTCCTTTTCCGTCAGTTAGCCTGACTGGTGGTTTTGTTTTCGTGAATTGATCTTGAATTCTTACACTAACCCCTCTGGGTCGGGCGTCATGTCATGGAGGTGTCAAAGGAGTGTAAGAAATTTGTTGGGGGTTGGCTCCAGCCGTGCCGGAAAGGTGCTCTGGAGTGCGGCAGCTCGCTGCCGCTTTCTTGCCGGCCAGCTTGCTGGCCAGAATGACGCCCCATACGAACCTGGCCGCGAGCAAACTCGCTGGACCTAAAGCGGCAGCAAGCTGCTGCACTCCAGAGGCGTTAGCTGGCCACTTGGGCCTCTGCGGCAACTCGGGGCAGCAGGATGCGCAGGACAGTTCCGTCTGCGCCGGTACGTTCCACGCTGACCTGTCCCTCGTGCTCCTGAACGATCTTGTGCACGGTGGCCAGCCCCAGTCCGATACCATTGTCCTTGCCGGAGGTCACAAACGGCTGGAAAAGCTTGTCGCGGATCTCGAGCGGAATGCCGTTGCCGTTGTCGGCGACGCGGATCTCGAGCCCCGCTGGGGTCTCGTGGGTGGTCACCTCGACCCGCCCCCCCTCGGGCGGCACGGCTTCGCAGGCGTTGAGCAGCAAATTGTGAAAGACGCGCTCCAGGCTGCTGGGGTCGCACCAGCCCTCACTGCCGCCTTCAAACGAGGTTAGCACCTGAATTATGCTGAACGCCGGGCGCGCCTTTACGCTGCGAACTGCGCGTTCAATCACCGGGGCGATATTCGTGTGTACTGGCCGGTTGACCATTTTGGCTTTCGAAAATTCGAGCAGCGCCCGCAATTGGTCCGTCATCTGGTTCACCGCTTGCCGTATCTCTTGGTAGAACTCGAGGCGCCGGCCTTCCGTGAGCCTGCCTTCCGAGAGAAACTCCGCGTAGGCGAGGATGGTGGTCAACGAGTGGCGCAGGTCGTGGGAGACGGTGCTGGCCATGCGCCCGATGGTGGCTAACCTTTCCGCCTGAAGCAATTCTTGCTGGGCGCTTTGCAAGGTGTGTCGCATGGTGACGAAGGATTGAGTCAACTCCGCCACTTCGTCGTTTCCTTGCGCTTCGAGCGGATAGTCGAAGTTGCCTTTCTCGAGCGCGTGCACACCCCCTACCAGGTGGGCGAGCGGACGAGTGAAGGTGTCCGAGATCAGATACACCAAGACGCTCCCCGCCAAAATTGCAATCAAGCCCAGCCCAAAGAGCCAGCGGTTGAGGCTCCTGAGAATCAGGGTGGCTTGGTCGTAGGACCTGAGGACCACCAGGCCGGCGCTAAGCGAACTGCTGGGGGGGAGATCCGTGGACATGGCGAGGAATCGTTCCTGCCCCAGGTCAACGTCTACCGGCGCCACGGCGACGCCGGAAGGAGGGAGTGAAGTCAACTTGCTGAGCGCCTCTTTCTGCGCCCCGGAGAGAGTGCTCACCACCACGGTAGGACCGTACCAAAATGCCACCTGGCTTGAAGCCACTTGGTGGACGTCCTCGGCAACCTGTTCGTTAATCTCCGATCCCAGCACCAGAATGCCGAGTTGAGTGTCGTTGGCAGGCTCCCCAAAATAAATAGGCCGCATGAACACTTGATACAGATGCGCGTCGCCGAACCACCAGTCGCGAGCCTCTCCGCTCGCGAGAGACCGTTGCAGCATCTCCTGTGCCTGGGCGGGAGTGAAGCTGGGATTTACGGTATGCAGCGCCATCAGTTTTCCCCTGCGGTCCGCCAACACGAAAAGGTCCCCGCCGGTTCTTTTCCACAGTCCGGTCGAGGCATCCTGAATAGTGGCTTCGTCCCCCGACGTCATCAGGGCCTCGACGATGGGCAGATTGGCCATCAACGCCGCCGAACTTTGTAAAAACATTTCCCGCTGCCGTTGAAAGCGCTGGAAGGTGACCACCGAATTCTGCAAGCCTTCGCGAATTTGTTCTCTGATCTGTGACTGCACACGGTGGCGGACTACCAGCAGGGTGGAACAGGTTAGAGAGGCGGAGACGAGGAGCAGGGAGAGAAGGAATTTGGTGCGCAGCCGCCCCCGGCGGCTGATTCCTGAATACCACGGGTGGGCGTTGGAGTGCTTGTCCATCGAGGATGATCCTCTCACGGAACCCTGAAAAACCTTTCTTGACGGTTGTCATTCCGAGCGAAGCGAGGAATCTCGGTCTGATTCCTTCTGCTACATATCCTCTATAGGTTCGATCCCCGGCCCTCCATGGCGCAGAGCGAGATTCCTCGCTTCGCTCGGAATGACAACCAGCGGATCGGGGCTAGCCCCCCTCCGCGGCTTTCACAAAAGGTACGAACTTATAGCCCACCCGGTGGACGGTGCGGAAGTGCAAGGGATTCACAGGGTCCTTCTCGAGCTTCTGCCGTAGCTTGAGAATATGGTTGTCCACGGTGCGCGTCGAGGGGTAACACTCGTAGCCCCAGACCTGGTTGAGAAGCTCGTCGCGTGACACCACACGCTCAGGATTCTCGGTAAAAAACTTCAGCGTCTTGAACTCGTGCGCCGTGAGCGCAACGGGCTTACCGTCGCGGGTGACCTCCATTTTCGCAAAGTCAACCACGATATCACCAAAACTGTAACACTCTGCGGGAAGGGTTCTGTCGGCCCGGCGCGCCACGGCCCTGACACGCGCCAGTAGTTCTTTGGGGCTGAAAGGCTTGGTCACATAGTCGTCGGCGCCCAGTTCCAGGAGCAGAACCTTGTCCAACTCATCCGAAACCGCGCTTAAAATAATGACCGGCTGCGAAGCTGCTTCTTTTCTGATCTCCCGTAGGACATCCCGTCCTGACATCTTGGGTAACTTGAGGTCCAGGATCACCACGGAGGGCTTTGTGCTGCGAAAAGCCTCGAGCCCGGAAGGCCCGTCCAGCGCCACCTCGAGGGAATAGCCCTCCGACTCAAACAGCAACTTCAGCGTTTTGTGAATTCTCCTGTCATCTTCGATGAGTAAGATCTTTTGCATGAGGAGCCTCATTTCCCCCCGCGAACGATTGTGGTGGAACCTACCGGCGCACGCCGCTTATACCTCAGAGTATACCCTAGGAGTCGCGCAAGTAATGCTAGAATGGGAGTCTTCAGGGTTAGGGTGACAACACCAAGTGTGCAAGATTTCGGACTCCTCGACTCTTCGGCTCGAATAAGGAGGTTTTATGGGGCTGCCTCGCCTGATTCCCTTACTGAGGATCACAAGCGCGCTGCTGACGGCATTTCTTGTGACGACCCTCGTCGGCTCTTCACAAGAGCCGCCGGCGGCCCCCAAGGCCGCGGATACCCACCCAACTTCTGACAGCGCGGCGGAGTTGCGGGAACAACTCCAGGAATTGAGCTCCGCATTGCGCCAGATGCGCGCCGAGGTGTCAGAGGCCCGCTCTGAAGTGGTTGGGCTCAAGCAGGAACTGAGCAGCACCAGGGAGCAAATATTGGCCTTGAAGAGTGAGCTGGCCCCAACAACCAATCAAGCGAAAGCTCAGGCCGCCCCCGTTCCATTGCCGGCTGTTTCCCGCCAAGCCGAGGCGCCACAGCTCGAAACACGGGTTTCGAAGCTGGAGGAAGAGCAACAACTGCTGGGCGCGAAAGTCGATGACCAGTATCAAACCAAAGTCGAGAGCGGTTCAAAGTACCGCGTGCGGCTATCCGGCATGGCGCTTTTTAATGCCTTCACTACCCGAGGCGCCAGCAATAACTTCGACTTGCCCGATTATGCCGCGCCGGGCTCTGACCCGGAATCAAATGCCGGTTTCGGCGCCACGTTGAGGCAATCGCTGCTGGAACTCGATGTTTTCGGCCCCAACATCGCCGGAGCGCGAACCAGCGCCGAAATTCAAATGGATTTCTTCGGGGGATTCCCGGCCACTTCCTATGGAATTTCCACCGGCTTGGTTCGCCTTCGCACCGCGGGGCTACGGCTGGACTGGCAAAACACTTCAGTTGTGGCCGGGCAGGAAGCTCCGTTTTTCTCCCCGCTTTCGCCCACCTCGCTTGTCTCTGTGGCCACCCCCGCACTGGCCTCTTCGGGCAACTTATGGGTGTGGACTCCCCAGATTTACGTTGAGCATCGCATCGCTTTGTCAGAGGGCTCGAATGTGTCGCTCGAAGGCGGTATCATGGATCCGATGACGGGCGAGCTTCCCGCCGACTCCTACTATCGCGCTCCTCAGGCTGGAGAGAAGTCTGGCCAGCCGGCCTATGCCGCTCGGGTTGCCTGGACGCACGGCTCACCCTACGGCCCCCTTTCGGTCGGTGCGGGTGGGTACTACGCGCGCCAGAACTGGGATTATGGCCGCATGGTGGATGCCTGGGCGGGAACGGCAGACTGGAGCCTGCCTCTGAGCCACTGGCTGTCCTTCACCGGCGAGTTCTATCGCGGCCGCGCCATCGGCGGGCTGGGCGCCGCTGAGGGCCGAAGCATCGCGTTCACCGGATATTTGGACGATCCCCAAACCGTGATACACGCCCCTAATTCCACCGGCGGCTGGGCGCAACTAAAGTTCATGCCCTTGCCAAAACTCGAGTTCAATGGCGCATTTGGCGAAGATTTCACTCCTACACCGGGCCTCCAGTACCCTGCCCCGGCAGAGGGCTACGGCGGCCTCCCGATAGGAAGA
>Ga0326728_10014611_pt1 | contig 16620 bp, 16 predicted proteins | sample MB3enrmetagenome_FD_207602 | JGI IMG/M metagenome (GOLD analysis project Ga0326728, IMG submission 207602) | Lab enriched peat soil microbial communities from McLean, Ithaca, NY, United States - MB31MN | ecosystem: Environmental > Terrestrial > Soil > Wetlands > Peat | place: USA: New York...
AAGACAAAAAATTCGTTCCAAACAAAGATGCCGTCGTAAAATTAGTAAAAAACGTTGCTAATTATCCAGGCGTTAAAAGCATCCAAGCTTCCCATATGTCCTTGGCGCCAGCGGTTCATAATCCGCAAATGGTAAAGGAACTTGCAGAAATACTGATCGAGCGTAGCTGGTATTCTTTTGATAAAAAAGAAATAATTACCGCTGAAACAGGAATTGAAACTGGCAGCACAAGATTGATGAAGAAATACATGGCAGGTAAAATGCTGCCTTTCAAGCCTGAACAATGGCCGGAAATTGTAACCAACGCGTTTGGCATACTTAACGATAATAATTGGTATCCGCTGGCGACATTGATTGTTGGTCTTCCAGACGAAAAAGAAGAAGATGTGCTGCAAACGCTTGAGTTAATGGATAATTTAAAAGGCTATAATGCATTTTATGTGCCGCTGTTCTTTGTTCCATTGGAGAATTGTGTGCTAATGAATAAGAAAGGCGCTGAAATGGATTCGCTCTCGCAGGCGCGTTGGGACCTTTTCATTAAATGCTGGGATTACAACGTTAGAATTTGGAAGCCGACTTTCCTTGAAAACCGTGTACATAATCCAATATTGTATAAGGCTGTTGACCGAATAGTTATTCCGTATGCTGGTAGAATCGCAGGCGTCTACTACGGTTGGACACGCGGCGAACAATTAAAGCAAGCTTTCTGGACGCTAAGCATGTCTCAGCCAGCAATCGTTAAAAATAAGCAAAAATTAAGCTGATTCGGCAGTTTTTTCTTGCCGTTTCCTGTTTTTCTTGTTCTTGAGTTAATTCTTGTGGTGGTTACTCCTGTTGTGGTTTGAGGATTTTTCTTGCATGAGTGATGTACCCGGTGTGTCCGGTCATCAGTGTTTGTGGTCTGGTTTTTCCTCGTTCAACTTGCATTGCGCGCATCAGGCACTCGACTGTTTCTATGAATACGAAGCTGTTCTCTTTTAGAGCTTCAGTTGTTTTTACAACTTGGTCGATGGTTGGGCTGAACGAGACAATTATACCTGAAGGCTTGAGCGCTTCATAAGCATGTGGGACTACAAGCCATGGAGTTGCCAAATCCAGAATCACGGCATCCACGTCTTTTTCTTCTATGCCTAGGGTGACATCTCCGCTTTTCATTTCAACGTTATCGATGAGTTTTGAGCGTTGGAGGTTTTTGGCTGCGTTTTTTTGGAATTCGCTGCGTAACTCGTAGGTGTAGACTTTGCCTGTTGGTCCAACGTAGTGTGCGAGGGCTGTGGTTAATGCGCCTGTTCCTGTGCCTGATTCTACGACGCGGCTTCCCGGTCCAATTCCGCTGAACATGACAATTAGCGCTGCGTCTTTTGGGTACGTGATTTGTGTGTTGCGTGAAGACTTCATTATGTAGTCTGTTAAGGCAGGCTTTAGTGTGGTGAAGTAGATGCCGAGGCTGCTTTTGATGGGTTCGCCGTAATCTCTGCCGATTAACTCATCAAGCTTTAAGTAGCCTTTATGCGTGTGGAAGGTTTGTCCTGCTTGCATTTTTATCATGTAGGTTCTGCGCGCGTCCAGATAAATTAGCACGTAGTCGCCTTCGCATATCTTTTGGTTAACCAACTGATTTGTTCCTCTTGGAAGTGAAAATGCAGGTTGTATCATTTAAGCTTTGAATCTATAACACATAAGATTGTGCCCTGTTATGCAGTTAAAGCGGTTTTCCACCGTTGTTCAATCTCCTTCCTGGATGTTTTTGCAGTATAGTCTTGCCACGTTCAAAACTTGTAATTTGTTTCTTGCATAAACCTTATAAACCAACAAAAGAAAGAAATACTTTAGGACGGTTTTATCACTTGCTTGTTACTAACAAGCCCTCTATTCTTATTGTTGATGACGACATAGCAATCTTACATACTTTTACCAAAATTTTCCAAAGAAAAGGTTACTTGGTAACCGTGGCGAAAAAAGGCAAGGAAGCCATAGAAAAGTTAAGCATCAACCATTATGATGTTGCGTTGGTCGATTTTGTCCTTCCAGATATGGAAGGTAATGAACTTTTTCCATTAATAAAGAATGCATCGCCTAAAACATTGACGATATTGCTTACTGGCAAAATAGGTTTACAAAATAGCATTGAAGGTGCAGCAGATGTTTTTGTTGGAAAACCAGTTAATCCCGACAAATTATTAAGCATTATAAATACTAAACTAAAAAATCGAGATACTGAAACCTAAATTAATTTGCATGCCATTCGCCATTTCTTATTCTTCAACTATTCATTTAACTTTTTTTTCTAGTCATCCCAATAAGACTTGTTCTATTTTCTGTTCTTTTCAGCTTCATCCTCAGCAATCATTCGTTTAAGCTTCTTCTCCATTTTAAGTTCATATTCATGCTCTTTAACCATGGGCGGTAACGTTTTTTCTTTAAACAAAGTGTCTGGCGGTACAATGCGCTGTTCGCCTTTTTTAACGGTGATTCCCTCGCCTTCGGAGCAATCCTCAAAGTTCTCCAACGCTTCAACAATCCAGTAGCCTTCACTTTTAGTTAAAACCTTAACCTTGTATAATCCTTTATAGTAGCGAAATTCACTCACCAAATCACCAATAGTATTTTCTTTTGGGTGTTATTTAGCTCTTGTTTTTTCTTCTTTAGCGCTTTTTTTCTGCATCAATAAAACAGACTTTTGAGACTTTGATTAATGAAGCGGCTCTCTTATTCGCTAAATATTTGAGAAGTGAACGGAAAGACTGGAATCCAGGAATCCCAACAATCTTATTTATAGAATTCTTGCGTAACTATATGAGTCTTTTATGTATTGAGATAGAAAAGTGCCATGAGAGCTAGCAGACATTAATTGAACATAAAGTTGTTCAGGAACACCGAAATAGTGGTAAATAGCGCCTGTAAGAAATTCCACCTCAAGAATCTTTGAAATTGCGTCATATCCTATCGAACCTATATTGCTTGAAACAACTCTTTGTCTATCCAAATTTATCACCTCTTTCCTCCTCTTCTACTATAACTGTGTTTAATTGTTTAATTTTTTGCATCGTTGCATTAAAAAGGCTTAAAACTCGTCACTATAAATGTAAAAGAGCTGAGTATGAAGTTAAAAATTAAGTGGGATAAAATTTCAGAAGTGGTAATTAATTTACGCTTTTCAGATTTAAGACTTATCACCCATGAAAACTTGGAAAAAAGAAAAGTAAGAACTATTGAATTAATGATTTGACTTTTTCAAAGATGTCAATAGGTTTTATTGGAGTACCGCAGTATTTGCAAATTAAAACCTTTCCAGCTTCGGGAAGGTCAAGTGTGCCATTACATATTGGACACTTATAAGCGGTCATCACTATTCCGCCTTTAGACAGAGCATCTTTTAGAGAAGAAAAATCAAGTATTATCTGTATTTTTTCTTTAGCCATGCGGGTGCTATTTATTCGATTAACCCATCTGTCACAACTTATCTGCATACCCTTTTGTGTATTTGATAACCAGTAACTAGTTCCCATAAAGAGACTGGTGGCTTTGTCAAATCCACTTCTTGTGTCACCAGCACTAAATTCTTTTGTTGAATTATTAGAAAGCCGCAAGACAACTTTAGGCACGATACTGTTACTTGTGTATGCTTCAACTATATCTTTGAACTCTATCACTTCCTTTTCCTTCTTCGTTTTCCTTTCCTCAAAACTTACTTCTTTTCCCGTTTGGAACCATAATCCGCCATATTCTGCTTGTTCTCGTACAAGATATAATCTTTTGTTGGTTAATATTGCCTGTTTGCAAGCCAATAATTCTTTTTCTTCATTGTTCATGCCAACATTTTCTTCATTTGAGACTTGTTTATTAGAAACTAATTCAGATTTTGTATACTTTTTACGGCACCGTGGACACCAATAATCATCTGCAAATGTATCCAATATTTTTCCGCATTTTGGGCAATCTGGGTTTTTCATTTTTTCTTCTCAGTTCTATTTCAATGTTTTTCAGATTTAAGACTTATTCTTTGTTTGTTATTCGTGTTTGTGGTGAGGGGCAGATTTCCCTTCACCTCACCCGCTTCCCTTTCCTTTGTCTGTCCGTGTCTGTCTGGGGGTGTGAGTGTGAGAGAAGAAAAGAGAGAGTACAGTAGAAGGATGGTTTGGGTTTGGGATTAAAATTTAGTCCCACACACAGGACGCACGCTTTTCAAGCATTGTTTTTGGCTGGTGTCTTTTCAATCTCTAAGCTAGCAACGTACTCACGATCTTTTGGCGGATTTTTATCTCTCTCTTTTTCAAACATGATTTGGGTTTTCCAACCCAAGTGTTCGGCTGCAAGCTGCAAATGGCAAATAGCAATACCCACATTGACGGGGAAATAACTCCCTCCGACGATGTTCCTAAAAAAGCTGGATTTGGAAGAATAGGCATGAATCAAATTCTTATCCCCTGTAAAGTACCAATTCTGTAAGTTGATTGCTGATGGAGCCAGACGGGCTGGTTCCAACAATTCATCAGCACCCTCAATATTAGTTATTTCTGAGAGAGGTTTCCTCTTAAACTGCGAAACACTGGTTCTGTGCAGTGTTTCCTTTGAATTTCCGAACGACATCAAAATGATAAATTCAAGACTTGAAGACTCCGTTACTTCTTTAATGGGCTGAGGAATGCCCAGCCAGCAACTGCCTATGCCAGTCGCTGAAAAATAAAGATCCATTTGCTGCAGCATAAAACCAATGTTAGTCTTATAAGCGTCCTTTGCTTCGGAGAATGCTGCTATAAAATGGAATGCTTTGTTCATACCTTTTCGGGTTACTTGATCCGGCGAAATAATCTTGAACTCTGTCTTAATTCCCGCGGACATCGGCTTTAAAGCGCCCAAGTTCTCCGAAATCTCTTCTAGACGATTTTGATCGATTGGAGTCGAATCATAATTCCTAATTGATTTTCTCTTGAAAATCGCTTCGTACAGATCATTCTCATTCATTTTCTCACACTTAAAATAATCACATATTGACCGCTAGTAAAAGCTTCCCCTACGGAGTGTATTCCAAGAGTGACAAGAGCTATCAAATTAATGGTTCCAGTCCCCGCGGTACTTTTGGGTTTGGGTTTGGAGATTAAATTTTCATCTTTCTCTCTCTTCAACTACTGATTCTTCCTATTCTTCTTTATCTTCTTCTTATTCTGCTTCTATCCTCTTGCTCACTGCACTTACTCTACTTACTCGCACGGTACTTACCTACGCGGCAGAAACACGATACGAAACAACGACAACAACCACGACAACACAACAACACGCTAAACAACTAGTTCATAAATCCTTAAAATTCGCATGAATAGAAGTAGCCTTAGAAATCATGAGAGATAGAAGCACGCGCTATGACATTGCCTCATTCGCGGGCGTATGCCTCAACCAAGTCACCTGCTGAAAGAATACCTACTAATTTATGCTCTCCAGTGATTGGCAACCGCCTTATGTGTTTTGAAGCCATAATACAAGCTGCATCGTGAACGCTTATCCTTGTTGGTGCTGTAATTAGCGGCGATGAGCATGCTTCCCCTGCTTCTTCTATTAGTGATTTATCTTTCGCTAAGAATTTCGTGAGCAGGTCTCGTTCGGTGAATATGCCTATTGGTTCTCCTTGCTCCGTGATGATGACGCTGCCGATATGTTTTGCTGCCATAATTTTTGCTACATTCTCCACTAATGTTTCTTTGTCCGCTGTTATTACTTGCTTGGTCATAAAGTAGTCAATGTCAAACCACACCTTCATCGTTTCGGGGATTTCGGGTAGACTTCTGATGAGGTCTGAGCTGGTTATTATGCCTTCAAGTTCTCCGAAATCGCAGACTATAAGGCGCCGCGTTTTCTTTTCAATCATTATTTGAGCTGCCTTTTTTATGCTAGATTCGAGACATATTTTAGTTGCAGGACAAGACATGGCTTTCTCGACCTTTATGTCTCTTATACTGGGGTGTCCGCTTATCCAATCTTTCTCCAAACTAACTCCACTACTAACAGCGTTTAGCAGGTCCCTCTCAGTGATTATGCCGACAGGAGTTTTATACTTCAAAACTACCAAGCTTCCAATGTGTCGCTCGCCCATGATACGGGCAGCTTCGTGCAACGTATTTTCAGGCGTTATCGTGATAACCTCCTTGGTCATAATATCTTTTAACTTACGGTAACGCGTAAGGTTGTTTTTATGTTGGAATCTTTTAATGTTTTGAGCGTCTGAGCCTTTAAGGTTTTTAGTTGTAGCCATCTTCCATCATCTCTTTCTCTCGCTAAAATATAGTTTGGGCGCTTAATAAAATTATAATTTAGATGGAAGAAGAACGAGAAGAAGAACTTAAGTTTATGTTGAATCATATTTGAAGCCTAATAGAATCATATAGTGGACCGAGGAGGTAGTCTGTGAGAGAGCAAAGCGCTACTTGACCTACAGGATACCCTACTATTTGTGCAAAAAACCAACCACAAAAAGCAAACAAAAGCCAAGAGCGAAACACATACGAAAAAACAAATCAAGGTTCTCTTGACAGGCTACAGCTGGTATTCCTCGCCTTTTTCCACAAGCGTCATTTGACCTTTCGAGTCGCCCATAAATCTCTTGAACATCTCAGCGTTCTCGGTGTGGATTGGGAAAACCTGTTTAGCATTTATCTTTTTAAGAGCTGCTTTCAGCTGTAATGGCATTATGTGACCTGAGACATGCACATGGTATTGCGGCAAACCATAGTGGCTCAGCCAATTAACCAAGCGTTCGTAATCGATTTCCATTTCCTCATTGAACGGTTCAGACGCCGACAAGACATAGCAGCTTCCGGCTACAGGTTGAATAGCGTTAAGCTCCTCAAAATCGTAAAAGCTAACTGCTAAAACAACCTTGCACTGCTGCTTCGAAACCTCGAACACGTCAAAAATCTTGTCCTTCCCGTCAAAACGTTCAATCAACTGTTTTTCCCACTTGTCATAGCGCTTCTTCGACTTTCGAAAAATCAATAAACCATCATCATCCAGCGCCGGAACCTGCAGGTGCACGTCGTTGTGAAGTGCATCCAGCAAATACGCTTGCTTTAGTGAAACAGCCAAGCACCGATTGTTCTTCTTAGCCATTCGGTAAAACGTGTTCAAGCGGTCAACATCCGAGTAACCAAATTCTGCAAGCAAGATGCCGTCAACTTGTGAGGCTATTTTGTCGAGTTTCGCTTCAACTTCCACTTCGTTGGAAACTGTTGCCCCAGTCATGTTGGTGGCTTCAGTCACAATTGCCACAGGCTCAGCCTCCTTAGCTTTCTCCACAAACTCATGAGTCATCTCGGGTTTACCGCCGTGGTCTCGAAAGTCACCCGTATAAACTATTGTCCCGTTTGAAGTGTGAATCAGAAAGCCGTAGGCGCCTGGAATTGAATGGTCAACATGGAACGACTCAACAACTAAATCATCAACTTTGATTTTTTTGCCTGTTCTGAAAACGTTAAAGTCGATGTCTGCAACGTTGAATTCTAAATCAGCGCGTCGAATGTCGCTTAGGGTTCGCAGGATAGTTTGGGTTGTTTCGCCGCAGTACACGGGAATTTCTCGTTTAATAAATGAAAGATAAGCCGAATGATCCAAATGCCCGTGAGAAAGGAATACAGCGTTTGCTTCAGGCGGGCTTGGGTCAAACTTGTAAATGCCGCTTATGGTTGGTAGGATTCCGAGTTCTTGGAGGCTTTTTTCGCTTTTAGGCGATAAGAAAGGAGGCGAATAAAACTGTTTTTTAGCGGTAAAAGACATGCCGAAATCAAAGAAAACCCTGGTGCCACGGTCTTGAAGAAGAATTTTGTTTCCACCAATCTCGTTAACTCCTCCATAGAAGGTTAATGTTGTCTGGTCTTTTACCATGCGTTTTCACTTTAGTGCTTCCGTATTTCTGCAGACATTTGAAATAGCTCCAATAATGTTCCACATTGTGAATATGCTAAAAATCCGTGTGTACTTAGAAGATCCCGCCTTTCTAATGACGTTAACATCCCCGCCAACCTTTAAGTACCCGTTGATGAACGCTTTTGTAATCGATTCAGCTTTAGCTTTACTATTTGCATAAAGCGGTTGAAGGTAATGCCCTGAGTAATATAGGAATATAGCTACATCCCAAGCTTTGTCCCCACCTTGCGTGGCTTGCTCGAAGTCGATCATGCAAATAGAGCCATCTTTTTTAACAAGCATATTTTCTGGTTTGGTGTCGCCTAAAACAATATTGCGTGAATGAACGTTTGCGAGTGTTTCACCGGCTTTGCCTAAGCTGGCAAGTTCTCCTTCAAATGTTTGGTGCCTTGTAGCCGTGGCTATGCGTTTGATAGCTTGGCTGAGGTTCTCTCCTTCAATGTACTCCATGAAAATTAAACGCTCAGCATTACTTACATGCAAAATCTTCGGTACATTAAACCCTTCACTGTACAAAAGCTCACTTATCGCGCATTCCTTCGAAAGCCTAGCTTGGGCTGAAATAGCGAAAGTTTTTGAACCAAGAGACCAAATCATTAACGGGAACCATTTGAATCCAGACCAGTCCTTAAAGCGTTTAGCTATTACCCTCCTTTCGCCGCCAACCCCAGAAACATTGATCAAGTAAACATCGTTTAGCATTCCGCCCATGGGTTCAACTTCAACGTCTTCGCCTTGATCTTTCAAAAGCATCCTTTGAACGTAATTTTTAATGTCAATTTTATCTGATAAAGAAACCAAGCCTTCTGAAGTTTGGAAGAAAACGTATTTTTGAGGATCTATAAATAGGTAGGTTGTATCAGGCATTTTTCTCCAATTAATCTTTTGAGATTTCAAAAAAACCTCGGTATTTTGGGAAATAATATTTATTAACTGAGGAAAAGCCCCAAATAATGATGTGAAGAATGTCCTTGGAGCATTTTTTGACAAGTTAAGCAGTTTGATTCTTGGATCTTTGGATTCAGCTAAAAATTGTTTTGACATCTTTACGTAACCGTTTAGGAAATAAATTTTATCTTCTGCTTCGAGCTGCTTTAAGGCTTTACTGTAACTTTCCAGGTTTTCAGCTTCATTTAACGTAAGTTCTTTGACTAGGTCTGCGGCGTCATAGGCAAGTAAAGGGAAAACTTGGATTCTATTCAAAAGCACCTCATACATGAAGTATTGCGGTTTGATTTGAAAACGCTGCGTAAGCTCTGGAAAACTTGAAGCTAAATTCTGGAGTGATTCCAAAATCAAACGTTTCTTTAACGTCACTTCTTTACTTTGTAAATAGTCCTTGCCGTAAAGAGGAGAATGGGGAAAAATAAGTTTACTCGCAATGGCTTCTCCTAGAAGGCCTATTTCGATATCTCGCTCGAAAACCCATTGATCAACCGCAAGAACAAAAATGGTTTGTTCATTGAATGTTTTCATGTACCTCATTAATCTTGGTTGAAAATTCTTGGTTACAAGCATTATTTCAATTATTGTTTTCTCGTTAATTGTTTTGTTTGAATAGTTGTCAACGTGAGCTATAGCCGTAATACTTGAGCCAGCGATATGTCTACAGAACTCGAGGATTTGATTATTCAATTCATCGTCTGTAAGGTTGCTAATTTGTTTCAATTGAGTCTTCCAATATAGAATTAGCTGTCGATATATTTAAAACACGATTGTAAATAAGCTGACAAGAAATTTTTGATTGAAGACCAAAACTAGATAAAAGCTTCTTTCTGCCTGAAACGTCTTCTTTGCCTTAGTGGATCTGTAATTCTAAGTGGTTTTGCTGTGCGCTCATGCCTTTCTTAGCTAATATGGCTACTGCTGATTGGGCTGATGATTCCATAGTTTCTGTGTTTGTTTGTGTTCCTATTTTTCTGCAAATCAGGTTTAGGGACTCTTCGGTGAAGTTCAGCATGTCCTGTCCATTGCTTGTTAAACTGTAAACTTTTCTTGGCCTTTCAGTGTTCATGTTCCATTCACTTTTTACCAAACCTTTCTTTTCAAGAGTGTTTAGCAGGGGGTAGACGGTGCTTGGGCCGAAGTACACGCCGAAGTTTTTGCGGATTTTGGTTATTATTTGGTATCCATGCATCGGTTGGGTGCTTACGAATTGAAGTATTATCAGGTCCAGTAAGCCTTTCGTTAGTTTGGTCGAAACCTCTTTTTGAAAGTTCATCGTTTTTAACATTTTTTTCTTTCTCCTTGAACCTGTCTTTTTGTTCTACACATATACAATAGGTCCTTTTTCGGACATATCTTGAGTATTTAATATTAATAAACCCTAATATAAATCTTCATACATAACCAAAGCATACAAAAACATAACAAAGCAATACAACATAAAACAAAATTAACATAAACTAAATAAATCGAAACATCAACAAACTCATACAACAGCCAACAGGAAAAAAAACCATGTCTGAAACATACAAAAAAGAAATTGTACAACACATAATCAGAAACCTATTGGACCTGCAACTGTTAAGAATAGTGCAGATTCAACCAACATGGGGATATAACATCAAAAAACAAGTAGAAGCAGATTTCAACATCAAACTAAGGCACGGCGCGCTCTACCCCGCACTAAACGCTCTCGAACAAAGAGGCTTTCTTGAAAGCAAAAAACAACAAAAAGCCGGACGTTCCCGCAAAGTCTACGCTATAACAGAAAACGGCAAAATCTACCTGCAAACCTATTATGGCATACTGCAAGATCAACTTGGCAGTAGAAATATAAAAAACCTTTAAGCTCAAATCGCGTTTATTCCTAAAAATTTTGATTTTTTGATTCATAACGTAATATGCCAGCTACCTTAGCCCATGGATAGGCATGAAAAAGCTTTTATTTACAAAAAATGACTAAAAATTAGAGGAAAACCGATGTCTCTTGAATCAAGCAAGACTTTGGGCGGCGTTGGCGCAATACTTATCCTGGTAGGTTCATTGGTTACCACCTATACTTTTGGAGTTCTTACCCTTATTGGCGTAATACTCGTTTTCATTGCACTGAACGGTTTAGCGAACTACTATAAAGAAAGAGGCATATTCACTAATGCAATTTACAGTCTCGTTGCAGGCATAGTGGGTGTAGTTGTGGCAGCTTCGGCGGCTCTCTACATAATTTTTGATACAACCATATTAACAAATCTGCTTCGGAACATTTATCCAACTTGGAATGGCAGCTGGTCGACAATTTCATCATTACGCGGTATGACTCCAAACACTTCGAACATAAGCGTAAGCAATGTTACATCGGCGTTGGGAGCCATATTTTTAGTGCTAGTGATTCTATGGGTTTTTGCTATAGTTGCAGCTTTCTTCGTCAGGCGATCACTCAAAACTCTTTCATCAAAAGCAAGTGTAGGCTTATTCTCAACCGCAGCTCTACTGCTATTAATAGGCGCATTTCTAACAATAATTTTCATAGGTGCCATTCTGATGTGGGTCGCCGTACTGTTGATTGCAATTGCCTTCTTCCAAATAAAACCGCAGCCAGAACAACCCGCAGCAACAATGGCCCCCCCGCCATCAACGACTTCGCCAGTCTAAAAGCCAACAAATCATTCCATTTTTTTATTTTGTGTTTTAACAGCAAAGCGCTTATTTCACGTTGATTGATCTCATGCCGATAGAGTTTGGGTGAAAAGATGTGAAGCGAGAGCTCAGCATCTACCTTAACTTTGACTATGCTATATTCCTAGTAAAAGAAATCGCGCTTAACTTGTTTAGTAAAGAGGGCACAGTTAGCAAAAACACTTGGTCTGCCGCTTCATTTGTCCAAAAGAGACCGTGGAAGTACTATATTTAATGAAACCCCATCGCAACTGCCAAATCAACCGTTGCCATAAACTACTGCTTTTCCTCTAGTAAAGCGCTATGGGGCAGGCTTTTTTCCAAGTAGGGCTTTGTTGATTGAAAATATTGTCTCTAGATTCATAAAGCCCAAATTTTAGAGTGCCTGTAACCAAGCAGATGAGCTCCACCTCTATTCAGGAGTTCAAATCTTAGTCAACAAGAAACATCATGATGAAAAAACATGAAGAAACTACAAATCCTTATAATTGCATTTCTAATTTCGTTAGCAATCTGCGCATTCGTGAGTATGCAAGCCAAAGCTCAAGGTACTTTGGATCATTTTGGCTTTAATGCCATTAGTAGTCCTCAGACAGCTGGTACGTCGTTTACCATAACGGTTACGGCTCAGGATTCTTCTGACGCCACTATTACGGATTATAGTGGTACAGTGAATTTCACTTCAACTGATTCTCATGCCGTTTTGCCAAGTAATTACACGTTTGTGCCTGGCGATGATGGTACGCACAGTTTCAGTGTTACTTTGGAGACTGCTGGTTCTCAATCGATTACTGCTACTGATACGTCGAATAGCTCGATTACTGGTTCTCAGAGTGGCATAACGGTTGGGCTGGCAAGTCCGACTTTAACTTCTACTGCTCCGTCTGGCGCTGTAGCTGGGACTGGCTTTACTGATTCATCAGTGCTTGCTGGTACATCCGGTAGTAACGCTGGCGGAACGGCTACTTACACGCTTTACAGTGGAACTTATCCCTCTGGGACTCAGGTTGGGTCTAGTAGTGTTGTGACTGTTACCAGCGGTGTGGTTCCTAACTCGGCTTCTTTCAATGTTACCACGGCTGGTTCATACTACTTTACTGCTGTTTACAGTGGAGACAGCAATAACAATGGTGCCTCAAGCAGTGTCGAAACCTTTACTGTGAATACTGGTTCGCTGGATCACTTTGTTGTTAGCGCTCCTAGTTCAGCGACGGCTGGCACTGCTTTCACTCTTACGGTTACGGCTAAGGACGCGTATGGCAACACGGTTACAAGCTATACTGGTACGCCGTCTTTGACTTATTCTGCTGGGTCGATTAGTCCTAGCGCTATGAATGCTTTCGTTAATGGTGTTGGGTCGACTTCGGTTACAGTGACTACTGCTGGTTTAAGCGTTACTATTACAGCTACTGCTGGCAGTCATACTGGGACGAGTAACTCGTTTACGGTGACTGCTGCATCAACTCCCACTCAAACACCGACGCCATCACCTTCACCTACTGCTGCTCCCACCTCTGCGCCAACGCCAACGCCAACCCAAAGCCAAACCTTAGCGCTGGAAACGATGGGTCAATACCTTCTGGTCATAGTCGCAGCAGTCATCCTCGGAGCCGTAATAATCTGGCTGGTCATTCAGAAAAGAAAACGCCCAAACATAATCGTGCTGAACTAAAAGATAGCAAAGACTCTTTTTCAATTTTTATATGTATTTGGCTCCTGTTTTTGTTTTAGGGGTATTTGTGTGTGCTCAAGCTACCTCCTCGGTCTACTAGATGCTTCTATTAGGTTTCAAATATGATTCAACATAGATGTGCATGGAACGGAGACCGCGCACTTTGCATGCAGAACGGTGCTTTTCAACATAGAAAAATCTGTTTTTTGTATAAAAAAAAGCACTAAAGAAGGGAAAACAAGAACTGAATATACCCAATTTTTTTAATTTATATATTGGCTTTATTTTCCTTTGGGAAAAACTCATTCAAAACTGCCAAAAAGTGTTGGCGCTTTGTGCGAAATCTTAGTTACTCTTGATGGAACGTTTGCTTAAACTGCAATACGATTAATGTGAAATGTTTTGCTTACTATCATGTTCCTAAAAGTGTGATACAGCATATGATACGATTGTTATGATGCATATTGTGATGCATATGGGCGCACCAGCTTTTCTGGAAAAGATCGTGACATAGTAATCCATAATCTCTTTCTTGAGCTCTCTTTTAAGCGCTTTAAAGCAGTTTCCAAACCTAAAATTCACTTTGCCTTCTCCAGTTAAATTTGGAAAGCGCCAATTAATAAACCTTCATTTCGCTTTCGTAACTCTGCAAACAGCAAGTTCCTATCATAGCTACACTGTTTTTCCTTTGCTCTTAGGAAGGCTTATTTCATCCTGAGCTGATAGATGTTTTTGGGGATTGATGTCGCCGTCCCAGCCTTAGGGCTTAGTAATTTCTTACTCTTTTGTGTTCTACTTGTACTTTAATCCCTGTGCCTTATTGTTGCTATCTAGTTATAAGCTTTTTATGAATTCGCTGTTTTTGCTCTTGCAATGTTCTTGGAAACGTTATAGATCTTGTATGTCGGGAAAATACTGCAAAGCAAGTTAGGGCAAGGTTTCTTATACAAGATTAAAGCAGATAATGAAATCAAAATTATTGAAGGGTATGCATTGAAGAAATCTCTAATAGTCTTTGCCGTTGCCCTTGCGTTATCTTTGGTTCTTATCTTGCTTTCTTTACTTGGGGGAATGATAATGATAATTTACGCTTCCCCATCCTTAGTGGGTACAATGAACAATGCGTTTAGTTTGCTTTATTTGTTAGTTAGTGTTTTTGCTGCTTTTGCAGTGTTCTATTATTTGGGAAGAAAAACTAAAATTAAAGTTGTTAAATCTATTACCTTGGCTTTGTTTTTTGGATTATTAGTAGGTGTCCTAGTAGGTTACTTAATTTTATTTATATCCTTAACTTTTATTTCCAATGCAAGTTTTTCATGGGTCACCTCTATTAAAGCAAATATTTCTGATATTTCAGGGCTGCTTAATCCTGTTTTTGAATTATTCTTTCCTGCTCTCGCGGCTTTATTATTCGTTGATTTAAGAGAAAGGAATTCACATAACGACTTATCACCTTAGTTCATTACATCTTTCGTTGCGGTTTGTTGTGTAAAAACAGAGTCCTTAGGTTCGAGGAGGTGCACTTTAGGGAGGTGTACTCGCAACCTGAGGTGTTTTGCTTTTCAATCATTTTGTTTTGGAGATTTGATTGGTTGTCTAGGCTTTTTTGGTCTTGGGGTTCTTTTGAAGGTGTCTTAAAAGTTTTGCAGTTTTTTAATTGATTTGGTTAATAGGCATTTCTTTGCATTCAGAGCAAAACGTTTACAATATTCATATTAGACTGGACTGTTGCAATATGAACGGGGGATGATGTCGCCGTCCCAGTCTGATCGGGAAAGATGAAGAATGAAATATAGACAGACCCCAAATGTTTGCAAGCGACTAACATAAGCCCTCTAGAGATTAAAGTACAATTCAAGGTTTCGTGACAGCCGTACAACGTATATAAGTTGGCACTTAAAATATTAAGTTAGGCGCATTTTGCGTCATAAGGTGCCTGAAATTCATTATAGTTGTGACCGTCTCAAAAAAACACCAAGCTCGAGGAATGCCCCAACTTTATGAGCTCAGCAAATAATCAAGAAAATGAATCGCCCAAACTTCCTCCAAGAATCGGCAGATTATTCGAGCTTGCCAATAACTTGTGGTGGAGCTGGCATGAGGAAGGACGACAGATTTTTCGCTCTTTAGATTATGCCCTTTGGCGAACCAGCGAACATAACCCAGTTAAGCAGCTGCGCAGCATCAGCACGGAAAAGCTAGAGGCAGCGGCAAGAGATCCGGCTTTTTTAGAAATCTATGATGCAGTAATGTTAAAGTTTGACGAGGAAATGTCAAGAGGTCTAGACTGGTGTGGTCAAACAAACCCGATCAAACCAAATGGGCAAATCGCGTATTTCTCAGCTGAGTACGCTATCCACAATTCCCTACCTATATATGCAGGCGGCTTGGGCGTCTTAGCGGGAGACATATGTGAAGAATGCTCGGACCGCGGGCTGCCACTAGTCGCTGTCGGATTCATGTATCCTCAAGGCTACTTTCGCCAACGCATATCTTCCGAAGGCGACCAACAAGAAGACTACATACAACTGAACTTCAAGGATGCACCTATCTCTCCTTGCGCTTGGCCTTACAGATGCGGGCCTCTTATTCCGATTCAACTCGCCAACCGCCAACTGTTTGTTAAGGTGTGGCAGGTACGTGTCGGTCGCGTTAACCTATACCTGATGGATACTAATGTCGAAGAGAATAATCCTGAAGATAGAATGTTGTCAGCGCGCCTGTACACCGCTGACCAGGAAGAACGGCTACGTCAACTAATCGTTCTAGGCGTTTGCGGAGTGCGTACACTGCGCGAACTTCATATAGAGCCAGTTGTGTGGCACGCTAACGAAGACCACACGGCTTTCATGATGCTTGAACGCCTCCGACTAGAGCGAGCAAACGGTGCCTCTTTAAATTCAGCCATCGAAAACGTACGCAGATGCACAGTCTTCACCACCCACACTCCAGTTTCAGCTGGTCATCACGTCTTCAGCTTTCAATTAATGGACCGCTACTCACGTAACCTTTGGGAACCCCTTGGAATCGACAGAGAAACTTTTCTGAAGCTGGGGCAGTATGAAGGCTTTGGTCCTGGAAAATTCAACCTTACAGCCTTTGCGCTTCGTCTATCTGGTCAATCCAACGCTGTATCCAGACTGCACGGTGAAGTAACCCGGAGAATGTGGCCGGTCCTTTGGCCAGGTAAGAAGGAAGAACAGGTACCGATTATATCCATAACCAACGGTGTGCACTTACCCAGTTGGCAAGCACCAGAAACCAGGGAGCTCTGTGAAAAGCACCTTAGTTCTGAATGGCTTCAAAAACAAGATGACGAAGAATATTGGAAATGCGTAGATGACATACCTGACGAAGAATTGTGGCATGTGCGTCAAACATTAAAAACCCGATTGATAAATACCATACAAGACAGA
>Ga0326728_10014613_pt1 | contig 16616 bp, 11 predicted proteins | sample MB3enrmetagenome_FD_207602 | JGI IMG/M metagenome (GOLD analysis project Ga0326728, IMG submission 207602) | Lab enriched peat soil microbial communities from McLean, Ithaca, NY, United States - MB31MN | ecosystem: Environmental > Terrestrial > Soil > Wetlands > Peat | place: USA: New York...
CGGAATCGTCCATCAGGCGACCGGTGACGACATCACCTTCGTTGTGCTCGGCAAGATATTCATCAATGCTCGTCGGCACCAGCTGTTTCATGCTCAGGCGTATCTGGCGCTTCTCGGGATCAATCGCGATGACCTGAGCCTGCACCACCTGGCCAACGCGCAGTACATCGGCGGGCTGGTTGATGCGCTTCTCGGCGCTGATCTCGCTGACGTGAACCATGCCCTCGATTCCCTCGACCAGCTGCACAAAAGCGCCGAACTTCGTCAGGCTGGTGACCGGCCCTTCAATCGCTGATCCAACGGCGAAACGTTGCGGCACGTCAACCCAGGGATCGCCCAGGGCCTGCTTCAGTCCGAGGGAAATGCGGCGCTCCGCTGCGTTGATTCCCAGAATCACGGCTTCGACGGTCTCGCCCGGCTTGACCACATCGCTGGTCTTCTTGACTTTGCCCTTGGACCACGACATTTCCGAGATGTGAATGAGACCTTCGATGCCCGGCTCAAGTTCGACGAACGCGCCGAACTCAACCAGACGCGTCACCGTGCCGCGAACGCGGTCGCCAACGTTGTACTTTCCCGCAACCGCATCCCAGGGATGTGGCTGAAGCTGCTTCAGTCCAATGGAAATACGGCGCTTTTCTCCGTCGGCCGCCAACTTGAGCACTTTCACTTCGATCTGCTGGCCCACGGAAAGCACGTCCGAGGGCTTGTTGACCCGGCTCCACGAGATATCGCCGACGTGCAACAGGGCATCCACACCGCCCACATCGACGAAGGCGCCGTAATCGGTGAGGCTGCGCACCGTGCCGCTCACCGTTGCGCCTTCTTCGATCTGCGAGTAAAGGCGCTCCTTGGCGGAGCGTTCTTCTTCTTCGGCGACGACGCGACGATCGACAACCACGTCTTCATCGGTTACGTCGAGCTTGATGATGCGGCAGCGAATCTCCTGGCCCACCAGATTCTCCATCTCAGCCGCATCGCGTGCGCCGCTGCGTGAGGCGGGCATGAAGGCACGCACGCCCACATCCACGCTGAAACCGCCTTTGATCACGGCCGTCACCGTGCCCAGCACGGCTGCTTTGCCGACGAATGCTTTTTCCAGCGCGTCCCAGTCCGTGGGCCGCTCGACCTTGAAGCGGGAGAGTTCGTAGTAGCCATCCGGATCGCGGCCTTTGACAGTTACGAGGAATTTGTCGCCGGGCTGCAAGGTCTGGCCAGGCAACGCCGTAAGCGGCAAGATGCCTTCGGACTTGTATCCGATGTCGAAAAACACCGACTCGGCAGTTACGGCAATCACTGTGCCCTGCAGTTGCTTGCCGCCCTCGGTCTTGTGGGAATGAGTCTTCTGATACCGGGAGAAAATGTCGCCGAAAGATTCGGTGTTGTCGGCGGTCTTTTCTGGGGTTCCTTGGTCGGAAGTGAGTGGATCAGGCATGAAAGGTCACGACCCTCATTGGGGATAAGAACCATCAGGATAACATCGCGGCCGCTGGGTGCGTTTCTATCGCCCGACCCACTGCGGATCGTCTTCCGGTTCGACGATCTGGCCGTCGCGCATGTGAATGATGCGGTCGGCGTACTTTGCAGCCTCGGGGTTGTGGGTGATCATCAGGATGGTCTGGCCCAGTTCCTGGTTAGAGCGCCGCAGCATGCCGAGCACGATGTCGGAGTTCTCGGAGTCCAGGTTGCCGGTGGGTTCGTCGGCGAGCACGACGGCGGGTTTGTTGACGAGGGCGCGTGCCAGCGCGACCCGCTGCTGCTCGCCTCCGGAAAGTTCTGCCGGGCGATGATGGAGGCGCTTAGTCAGTCCGAGCAGGTCGGTGATGCGGTTGAAGTGCGCCGGGTCGCCGCTGCCGTTGCCCGAAATCTCTTGTGCGATCTGGATATTGGAACGAGCGTCGAGCGTGGGCAGCAGGTTGAACTTTTGAAATACGAATCCGATCTTGCGCTTGCGCATGCGGGTTCGTTCCGCGTCGGAGAGCGCGGCCAGATCATCGCCGTCGAGGATCACACTGCCGCCATCAGCGCGCGTCAGCCCGCCCAGAAGATAAAAGAGAGTGGATTTCCCGCTGCCCGATGGCCCCACGACGCTGACAAATTCACCCTTCTGTACGCTGAAGGAGATACCGCGGAGTGCCTGAACTTCGATCTTGCCCACGCGGTACGTCTTGCGCAGGTTCTTGGCCTCGATGAAAGCAGCTCCCACGAATGTCTCGGACATGTCTCACAAGAATCTTACACGAAGGGAAGCAGCAGGAGGCGTAATGTGGCACTGCTGAAACTGTCTGCAGACCCGGTTTCAGGCTACAACGACTTCGCGCGGAACCGGCGCCGGACGCTGCTGCATGCGCTTAGGCCCGCGCTTCCGCACCAGCAGCAGGCGGACGCGCTCGAGCAGATCCACCGGCGCGTACATGCCTTTGGTGAGGAACACATCCGCGCGCGAATCATGGTCGTAGATGCGTACCTTGCTGGAGATGAGGATGGCCGGAGTGTGGGGTGACAATTCCTTGATCCTGGCGATCAGTTGTGGGCCATCGAGCCCAGGCATGGCCATGTCGGCGATCACCAGATCAATGCCGCCTTGCAGGAAACGTCCCAGCGCTTCTTCTCCGCGGGAGAAGGCAGCTACACGGTAGCCCCGCGTCTCCAGCATGATTTTGCGGTGGGACAAAGACTGTTCGTTATCGTCTACACACAGAATCGTCCGCTTCGGTTTCATCAGCCGTCTGCAATCTATTGGGAGCGATGGGAACGGCGCGTCGCGAAACCAACAGAACCTTTTCTCAATATGAAGAATTTCAGAACGCGCTTGAATCCTAATGGGAAGGAAGGGTCGCTGTAAAGTGCCGCCGACGTTAATGGAACTTTCTGGCCATTGATTTCGGCTTCAGTGGGTGCGCCACAGCGTTTACCGTGGCTTGCGCAAGGTGCGTCAGAAGAAAACTTCGCCACGCATGACTTCGACGGCGTTGCCGCCGACACGAGCGTTAACTACACGGTTATCGTGGCGCGACGCGCGTACAAAAATCCGCCTGGGCCGTTGCATCTCAATGCCCCGCTCGATAAGGACGCGCTGGTCCGGTTCCGCCGTACCATGCGCCACCATCCACGCCGCCGTGCGGTCCGCCGCCGAACCGGTGGCAGGATCCTCGCCGTTGTAGGAAAGCATACGGGCGTGCAAACGGGCTGCCGGATCGACCGTTTCGCGCGCCACAAAGTACAGAAACTTTCCGCCCCGTTTTCTCCAGATAGTCATTCGCCTGGCTCAAGTTCACCCGCAGATTTCTGAATCACGGTGAGCGACTTCAAGGGCCTAACGGTGAAGGGTGCACCTGTCGAAACTGTCTCGATCGGCAGAGACGGCTCGAAATCGTCTACGCGGAGTCCGTGACCTGCGCGACGGCCTCGCGGTCATGTTGAATTCCAAACACGGGATCGATCTGCGTCATCTCGCCAAAGGTTGGCCGGCCCGAAGTCTCTTCAAATCGCACCGACACCCTCCCCACGTTCAACTCGAGCGCAATCTCATCCGTGGAGTTCTCCCGGCGCAATGCGAAAGCGGTTCCCAGCGTGGGATGGCCGGCAAACGGCGGCTCTTCCTGTATGGTGAAGATTCTCACCCGCACTCCGCGCTCGCGATCAACTTCCCCGCTGCGGGGAAAAACAAAAGTCGTTTCCAAAAGATTCATCTCCTTGGCGAGCGACTGCATTTCGGCATCGCTCAGCCCGCGAGCATCCGAAAATACGGCGAGAGAATTTCCCTCCAGCGGGTTGGAGTAAAAGACATCCCACTGCGCCATTGCCAGTTGTCTGTTTCGCTTCATTGCCCCCAACGAAACCAGGCTTGCCATGCTAGGAGAGCGATGACGGCAACCCAGCCTGCGATGCAGAAAAGATGCGCACATTTGATTCTCCGCGACGCGCGTTGACAGCGATCTTCCCGACCTCTATCCTAACGATATGTCGTTTCCCTCCACATCGGCGATGGGTTGTTGTCGATGCCTGGCGTGTGGGTAGGGAATCCCGAAAGAGTTCCGACCCACCTGTCAGCGATGCGGGTGGGTTGTGTTTTCTATCCGCCCCAAAATCTGAGAGCCAGGGTGGGCTGACTCTTCGAATCTTGACCGAAGCGAATCTCAGAAGGAGAAGCCTATGACTACCGCGACCGCAAGCGAAACCTACAGCATTCCCCGGATCAACGACACCGCCCCCGATTTCACCGCGGAAACTACGCAGGGCACGATCCGCTTTCACGACTGGATTGGCGACGGCTGGGCCATCCTGTTCTCGCATCCCAAGGACTTCACTCCCGTCTGCACCACCGAACTCGGCTACATGGCGAAACTGCAGCCGGAGTTCGCGAAGCGCAACACCAAGATCATCGGCCTGAGCGTAGATCCCGTGTCCAGCCATCAGAAATGGGAAGGCGACATCGAAGAGACGCAGGGCGCGAAAGTGAACTACCCGATGATCGGCGACCCGCAACTCAAAGTGGCCAAGCTTTATGGCATGCTGCCAGCCGGTGCAGGCGAAAGCTGCGAGGGCCGCACTCCTGCCGACAACGCCACTGTGCGCACCGTGTTTGTCGTCGGTCCGGACAAGAAAATCAAGTTGCAGCTCAGCTATCCCATGACCACGGGACGCAACTTCGACGAAATCCTGCGCGTGCTCGACTCGATGCAACTCACGGCCAAGCATAAAGTCGCTACCCCGGTGAACTGGAAGGCGGGAGACGACGTGATCATCACGGGCGCGGTTTCCAACGACGAGGCGCAGCAGAAATTCCCGGGTTTCAAGACGATAAAGCCCTATCTGCGGGTTACGGCCCAGCCGAAATAGCGGGATGTGGCGCGGGCGCTAACGCCCGCGCCCTTCATGCACCGGAGCCGGCGGCATGCGGTTTCTTCTTCGGCACACCCTTGGTGTGGCAGTCGATGCACTTGACGAAGTGGACGTTGTGCGGGCTCTTGCTCGACTTGAATGTCGTGTCCATGGTCTCCACATCCAGCCCGCAATTGGAAAGCTGCGGGTGACACGTGGTGCAGGACGCCCGGGTTCTCAGGCCGTGTCCCTGGTGGCAGGCAAAGCAGCTGAGTCCTTCATGCACCCCAATCGCAGTGCGATCGTCGCCTGAGCCCACTTTCATCGTGGCCAGCGGCGCGTGGCACTGGTAGCAGAGAGCCTGTCGAATGTCGGGGCTGATCCGGATGGGCCGGTCACCGTCGTGCATCGCGGGCAGCGGCAGCCTGCCTACGGCTACGTAATCGAGTTCCCGCCGGTCAAATAGCGCCAGGGAGGGTCGGAATATTTCCTGACTGGGGCCAGGGTTGGCAGGTTTCTCGACCGACCGAACCAGCAACGTTCCTTGGCGGTGCATCTGGTGACAGGCCAGGCAGGGCATGACTGGCTGTTCCACCAGTTTCGGATCGACCAGCTTCCACGGTCCCCGGGTGTCGAGCGGCGTCACCAGGTCACGAATGCTGCCGTTGAAGTAGGAGCCGTGGCAGCGCAGGCAATCGTCCATCGGCGGCTGCTGGTGATTGTGGGTCGTGTTCAGGAAGATCTCTTTGAAGGTTGCGGCATGCGGTCCCGCTGCCCAATCTGCATATTCCTGCTGATGGCATTTGCCGCAGCGGCTGCCCATTCGCTGCACGTCGTCCGTCTTCAGGAGCACCTGCTCCGGAATCTTTCCGCGTACATGGTCGATCAAACGGCTAATGTTCTTCAGGTGAAAGCCCGCATCGAGCGTGAACACGTCACCGTGACAATCAGAACAAGCCACGTTGCGGTGAGTTGAGGTGTGCCAATCCGCGTAGGGCTGCCAGATTTCATGGCACCGGGCGCACGACCGCCCGCCGGAGTATTCATAGTAGATACTGGCACTCGGCAACAGAACGACTGCCACCAGAAGTATGATTAACACGACAGAGAAGCGCCGATACCACGGTTGTTGGTCAGCGGTCATCGAATCTCCATGCCGGTGTTTGAGCTACGACGCGCCATGGCTGCCTTTCCACGACTTCACCAGGTGGTCGGAGGCGTAGTAGGCAATCGCCATGATGGTCAGAACCGGATTGAATCCGCCATTGTTGACGTGGACGCTGCCGTCGATCACGTACAGATTGTCCACGTCATGAACCCGGCAGTACTTATCCACGACTGAGATTTTTGGATCGTCGCCCATGCGGCAGGTGCCGGCCTGGTGCTGGCCGCCGCTCAAATCCGTGCCCGGCACGAACGTCCACGTGGTGATGGCCCCTGCTTCCTTCAGCCACGCTTGGGCCTTTGAGGCCAGAAACTTTCCCACGATTGGGTCATTCCGGTGACGATGCCCCGACAAACGGACCACCGGAATGCCCCAGTAGTCCTTTACTTTCGGGTCCACCTGAACTCTGGACTCAAACACCGGCATCTCCTGCACGGGTCCCATGATTCCCATGCTGCGGCGATAGCGCTGGCGCATGTATTGTTTGTGCGGCAGGCCCCATCGCGGCACATTGGGTGCCCGCCAACCGACGAACTGGTAAGGCAATCGGATGAATTCATTGGCCAGCAAACCGCCGCCGATCAATCCCGCGTTGCCATGGTTGAAGTCACAGATCGCAATTCCGGCGCCGGGCCCCATGTCGTCGTAGCAATCGAAATCAAATAGGCCCACCGCACCGGAGTACGCGTGTCCCTGCAGGTTGCGTCCCACCCAGTCATAGCGATTGCCGATTCCGTCAGGAAACACGCGGCTTTTCGAATTCAGCAGCAAACGCGCTGACTCGTTGGCCGATCCCGAAACTACCACCAGGTCGGCAGTCTGCTCGTAGAGGCACGGCTTGGAATCAAAATAGGCCACGCCTTTGACCCGTCCTTGCGTGTCGGTCAGGATCTCCTTGACGATGCACTCGGTCCGCAATTCGCAGTTGCCGGTGGCCAGTGCGGCGGGAATCGCGGTGTTCTGGGTGCCATTCTTGGCGTTGACTTCGCAAGCAAACCCGACGCACCACCGGCACCGCATGCACGCTGCCCGTCCGTTATAGGGCACGGAATTGCGCAGCATGGGAATGTCAAAGGGATGAAGCCCCAACCGTTCTGCAGCCGGTCTCAGTATCTGGCACTCGCGGTTGGGAGGCAGTGGCGGCATGGGCAGCAGGCGTTGGCGCGGTGCCTTGAAAACGTTGTTCGAGTCGTCGCCTGAGACACCAATTTCCCATTCTGCTTTCTCGTAGTAAGGTTCGAGTTCCTGATAACTGATCGGCCAGTCGTCGAGCGTGCTGCCTTCAACGGTTCCGTAGGTCGAGCGCATGCGGAAATCTTTTTCCATGAAGCGCCAGGCCATGGCGCCGTAGCTGAGAGTTCCGCCTCCCACGCAAGCCGCATTGTTGTTGTAGTCGCCGTCGCTGGGCCTGACCAGGTGCTCGCGGCCCTGTTCGTCCACAAACACTCGCGGATTGCGTTCCTCGTCGGGACCAAAAGGCGCGCCCAGCACGGTCGTCCGCTGGTTGCGCAGATCATCTTTGCGATCGTCGAAGGGCGTGCACCGGTGGCCGCGTTCCAGCAGAACCACGCTCAACCCGGCCGCGGCCAACTCCTTTGCAACGATGCCGCCGCCTGCGCCTGCGCCCACTACTACCGCATTGACATGCTTGAGTGCCATCGTCGTGTTTCCGGCCTAAGAATGCGATCGCGCTTCTCGCTACTGCTTGCCAACGTCAAAATGAAGCCGCCCGCGGATCGGAGGATACGGAACGCCCAGCATCTTCCAGCTTGCTCTCTCGCGATTACCGCCATGGCGGGGGTCGCCGTAGAAGCCCTGCATGGTTTGTTCCACCAGGAGATCGAAGAACTCCTCCGAAGCAATCTGTTTCCACGCCTCTGCCGGTGCCCACCCCTGCTCCATCAGAGTTGGCAGCTCAGCCTGCCGGGCAGCAGCCAGCTCCGCAAAGGCGGAGCCGTAGAGTATACGGCTGCTCTGGTCCACGGCCGCAATTCCCTGGCGATACGAACGGCGCAAGTGGTCGAGCGGCCCGCAAAGTTGGCGGTCAATGTAGTTCACTACTCCAGCCCATGCCGCACCCGGGTCTTCATCGGGAGGAATGATCTGGTCGCAAAGCGCGGCGAGCGTTCGGGCCTCGTCCACCGTCAGAAAGCGCCACGGAGTTCTGGCTCCGCCACAGCCCACACCGGAGCCGGTGGCTGCCGCCATCGCCATGGCCGCTTGCAGAAATTTCCGGCGGCTGAGTCTGTAGGCCGGTTCCAACTTGGCTTCCTTTCAAGGGTTGACCAGCGACTATGCGCCGCACGGCCGTATGCGTCAGTGACGGCAATCACACCAACGTGTGGGCAGGCCCAGTTTGGCCCCGCGAATCTACCGCAGTACTTCCGCATCGACGAACACCGCCATGGTTCACGGGGTCAACGTCAGGAAACTCACCCCATATCCGTTCAAAGTGACGGTGAGGCGTGGCGCTGGCGTTACCGGGACACCCACCGGGCCACTGATCGGGTTGGTGTTGGCGTCAATGGTGACCTGGCTTGCGCTGGAGAAGCTTCCCAGCGCGGAGAGATCGAGAACTACCGTGCGGGGGGCGCCGGTTCCGTTGTTGTCTGAGGGCGCACGCACGGCGTGGTCGTCGACCATGATGACCACCGTGCCGTCATCGCGCTGCACCGCCAGCACTTCGACCGTGGTGCTCTCGGTCACATTAAGGGTCAGGATGTTCTGGCCGGGAGGGCTGGGGAACGACTGCCCCAGCCAGTAATCCACCCAATACGAAAGCTGCTTGTTGCCCGAGTCCTGATTGATTTCTCCGTATTGCGCATCGCCGACGAATACCCATTGATAGAGTGCGCGTTGTCCCGCCTGCGCCAGTTGTGAAAACTCGGTCGGGCGCCAGGCGGCAAAGAAAGGACTTGATCCGCGGTGGTCGAGCACAAATGTTCCGCTCCCGTTATCCCAGTCGGCATTGACGTTGTTCTCGGTCATCCAGACCGGAACGTTCTTGAGCGCGGGATTGGCCTCGAGCATGGAATAAATGTCCTTGGTGTTTTGCGCGATCCAGGGAATGGTATTGAGCAGGGTCTGATCCGTATCCGTCTGAACCCAGGTGGCATAAAAGTGATTGGCCAGGACGTCCACCTGCGCGTTCACGTTGGAAATAAACGTGGGCAGGTAATCGTGGGCTGCGTCTTGTCCGGTGAGCCAAGGTTCCCAGGAGTCGGGGAAGTCCGCTAGCTCGACCGCCGCGAATTTCAAGTGGGGGTTTGCCGACTGCATGGCCGGCACGACCACGTTGTACAAATTGACATACTGCGCGGAAGTGAGCTGGCCGATGCCGTTCGGCTCGTTGTAAATGCCCCACCAGACAATGGGGTGTGCCGGATCAAAATACGGATTCTGGTGCAGGACGCCCTGTTCGTCGGTGAACTGCCCGTTGCTGTAATACTCGACCAGCTGTTTGCAGAACGTGGCAAAGGTCTGGTAGGTCGGGTCGAGAAAGTTCGTTCCGGTAGAGTCGTACATGAAACTGGGCCCCATGGCGATCTGGAACTCGGGGCTCTGATCGGCAACTCCCATGAGCGGCTGGACCATGCTATCGAGATTGGTGAAGTCCCAGGTGGTCGGGCTGGTTTGCGGAATGAAATTGTCGAGCACTTGCATGCGGATATGCTGGGGCTGCAAAGCAGTGAGTGCCGACGTCAGATTTGGCGCCAGGGCGTAATTCTGGAAGGAAGTGGTCATGAACTGCTCCAGACGCCCATTTACGCCGGCATTGGTGTTCACGGTTGGGCTGATGGTGGCCACAATACCTACGATTAGCGTCAGAGTGCCGCTGCCGGTGGAGGTCGCATCTGCCGCGTGAATCTTCACGGTATATGTTCCCGCCGTTGCCGGTTGCGAGGCCGTGAAGGTCACGGTTCCGCTGTTTCCCGTGCCGGGCGACTGGATCTGAGCACTCACCCCTGCGGGCAGCGAAGGCACGGTGAGAGTGACGGCGCTGGAGTCGCCTGACGAGCGGGCCAGCGCAACATTGACTTCTGCAGGTGTACCGTCCTGCAGCGCGGTAGTTATGTACGGAGAGAGCGTCGCGATCAGGCCGGAGGTCAGGGACTGCACGGTCACCGTAGCGGACGCCGATTTTGTCGTGTCGGCATTGCTGGTCGCAGTGACCGTCACTGGATTTGGCGAGGGCGCCGCCGGTGGAGCGGTGTAGAGTCCGGTCGCCGAGATGGTTCCGGCCGTCGCACTGCCGCCGGCCGTCCCGTTCACGGCCCAAGTGACGGCATTGGTCGGGTCGCCGGTAACGGCGACGTAAAACTGAACCGTCCCCCCTACGTTAACCGTGCACATGCTGGGGCCGAGATTGACAATGATCGGCGACAACGGAAAGGGATTCTTGGTGTTCGACGGCCCCCCACCGCAGGAGACGAGATGACAAATTGCAGCGATCAAGGCAGCAAAAATAGCTTTACGAAACAGAGTCACACTGAACCTCCGGAAGGAAATCCCGCGAAGGGGAGGTGAAACATCCTCCCCCTGGGGACGCAGAATCAAAAGTAGAGTTTCAGTCCGGCCTGCGTTTCCCGCGGCGAGTTGCATTGACTTGTCACCAGCCCGAATTGTTCACTTGCTACGCCGATGTTGGGCGCGCAAAAAACCGGATGGTTGAACGCATTGAAGGTCTCGAAACGGAATTCAAACTTCGTTCCCTCGCGCAGGCTGTTCACTAGAAACTCCTTGAACACCGACAGCGAGGCGTTGTTGTTGCCGGGTACCCGCGCGCTCGATATCATGCGCGGAGCGGTCCCGACCGTGTACGGCTGCGCAATCGCCGCGGCGTCTGGATTGGAGAAGAAGCCTCCGCATGTAACTCCGTCGCAGTTCTGGTTAAGGTTGAACCATGCGCTGGAGCGGTGAGAGCGATGCAGCGGCGCCAACAGATCCGGACGCTGGCCGTAGGAAGGAAGAGGCTGGTTGGAATAGTTTTCCCATAGCACTCCGATCGGCTGCCCGTTGTCGATGCGCACAAAGCCGTTCGTCTGCCAGCCACCAAGGAATCCATTTACCCACTTGTTCCAGTCTCCTCCCCATTCCTTGCCATGTCCGAAAGGCAATTCGTAGGTGTAGGCGAGGGTTAGAACCTGGGGTATGTCGAACTGCGACACCGAACGTTCCGATTTGAGGTTGTTGGGATTCACCAGGCTTGTCGATCCTCCGGCCCAGCTTGCATTGCCGTTCCCGATGGACGAATCGTCGATGGCCTTGGAGAAGACGTAAGTTCCCAGGAACTGGAGGCCGTGGGAGAAGCGTTTTTCCACTTTCAACTGCAAGGCGTTGTAGTTGGAATCCGCTTTCGGCGGAGAAGTTGGAGAAACAAAATTGAACTGCGGGAAGTACCCGGACGCGACTGTGTAGAACGTCCCGGCCCAGATCGTAGGGGTGCTGATAGGAGAGGTCGGGTCGGTAATGATCCCGTAGAAAGGATTCGGGATCATGCTGTTCATGGCCGCGATCGTCGTAGGACTGGCGGTTTCGATCCAGGGCCCGAGGTGGTTGATCCATGTCCCTCCGTAATAGAGGTGTGTTCCCTTCGTGCCGACGTAGTTGACATCCACGACCGTATTGCCGGGAAGACTGCGCTCAAAACCAAAGCTCCAGGTTTGCATATAAGGCGTAGCGTTCCAGGAGCGGATGGGGGCAAAAACACCCTGCCCCACTTCCGTCATCAAGCCCAGCGACGATCCCGGGGGAGCATTAAGGCCGTTTGGAAACGGATTGCTCAAAGGCGCAAAGGGTGTGGCGCCGTCGTTTTGATAGGTCGTCACCCCGAAGGTCCAGGCGTCAAAACCATCCGTCCCGTAGGCTCCGTAGGTGCCGGCGAAATAGGTTGGTTCGTAAAAGATGCCGTAACCGGCGCGCATCACAGTCTTTGGTAGGAGCTGATACGTGAGCCCGGCGCGCGGACCCCAGTTGCTGTGATTGGTGTAGGCCATCTCCCGGTCGCCTGAATGGGCAAATTCCAATCCGCCATGCAGGGTACCCGGGCAAACCTCGGCGGGCAGACCCGGCACCTGAACACTCACGCAAGGAGCTTGCACCGGCGAAAGCGCGTTGGGATCGAACCACGACAGATAGTTGTTCCTCTCTGTGCGGGGGACCTGTACCTCGTAGCGCATGCCCAGATTGAGGGTGATCTTGTCGGTCATGCGCCAGTTATCTTCAAGAAATCCGGCATACATCCAGTTCCTGGTGCCTTGTCCGAAACCATAGTGATACTGTCCAGCTCCTGATCCATCCATAAGACCCATCAGGAACGATGCCATGCCATCGCCCGAGCCGATATTCGGCGCTTGCGATGTCATCCCGTTGTCAAATCCGAACTGCCCGTCAACCGGACCCGGCTGCACATAGTTGAGGAGGCGCCAGCGGATTTCGCCTCCGAACTTCAAGTCGTGACGGCCGCGAACTTTATCGAGAGAACCGGACGCGTGATAAGTGTCCTGTCCACTGTGGCTGAAGTTCCAGGGATTGGCTCCCAGCGAGCTGCCGTAATTGGAGATAGAAACCTGGGGCGGTCCATGGTATCCAGAGACCGTCATATAAGAAGGGAATCCCAACTGTGTGACTAGGTTGAAGTTGGGATCACTCTGGGCGCCCTGGCCGCCGCTGAAACTGCGCGTATAGCCCAAGGACAAGATCAGAACAGAGGTGGCGCTGAAGGCGTGGGATGCATTCAGAACAAACGCTTTCGGACCGCCACTGGAATTCCCTCCGGCGCAAGGGTCGAGGATTCCGGCACTCTTGAAACAGGGAGCAGCGTTGTACCACCACCGACCGTAGGTGACCCTGCCACTCAAGCTGGTTCGATCGCCGAAGCGGCGGTCAATCCGAACATCGAAGGTGTCGCCTCCATCCGTGTTAAGACCGCTGCCCGTCCAGTTCAGGTAAGGGTTGTAATTACCAGTTCCGAGATTCAGGTTGGGCAGGGGGAAATACGACATCATCTTGGAAGCCACCGGATCAATGAGGTTGCCCGCGCCGGGCCGCACCTGGTAGGGGGTTCCGTTGAGAGCCGGACTGCCTGGACTGGTGTAAGTGGCCAGGTTGTTGTAGGGAATAACCTCCGTTCTTACCGCACCACCCAGGTTCGGATCGTAGGAGCCCGAGTACGGGTCCCAGAGTTGACCTTGTGCCACCGAACATGTGCCCGTCGCGTCGAAGGAGCCCCCATTGTCCCCGCAGAGCTCACCAAAATCTCCCGTCCGTTCGGCCTGACTCGGTACGCCAAACTGGAATGGGCCCGCCTGCGTGGCTTCCCGAGTCCCCTCGTAATCGACAAAAAAGAAGAGTTTGTCCTTGATGATAGGACCGCCAAATGTGCCGCCGAAGTTGTGCCTGCGATGGGCAATCTTGGGAGAGTCGTAAAAGTCGTTGAACCAGCTGTTGGCGTCGGCGGTGCTGTTGCGGAGGAATTCGTAGGCGCTCCCATGGAACTGATTGGTGCCGGAACGCATGACGATGTTGACCACGGTATTGCCGCTCTGGCCGAATTCGGCGCTGAAATTGTTCTGCATGATCTTGAATTCCTGCACCGCATCCACCGAAGGCTGGTAGCTGACATCCTGAATGGTCCCATTGGTGTCGGTAGCGGTGGTGCTGGCTCCGTCCACCAGGATGTCGGCGGTCATATTGCGCCCGCCGTTGGAGGTGAAATTGTTAGCTACTCCGCTTGAATATGGCGACGTTGGAGCAGGGTTGACACCTGGCGCCATGAACGCCAAGTCGAGGACTTGCCGGCTGACTAGCGGCAGATCGTTAATGAACTTGCGATCAATCTCCTGTCCGGTGGTGGCATCTTGCGTGTCCAGCAGCGGCGCAGTGTCCTTGACCTCTATGAACTCATCGATCTTTCCTACCCGCAGGGTCACATTGATAGTGGAGTTTTGATTGACGTCCAGCTTGATGCCGGATTGCTGATAGGTCTGAAATCCGGGCGCGCCGACCGTCAGCTTGTAGCTGGCAGGCGGAAGCGGGCGCAACAGATAGCGCCCTACCGAGTCGGTGTGGTCGGTGTACTCGAATCCCTTGTCAACGTCGGTGAGCTTGATGCTTGCATTCTGCACCACGCCCCCTGTCGGGTCGGTGACAACTCCGGTCAATGAACCGCTGTAGAGTTGCGCCTGGACTGGAACCGCGCACAGAGCGCAAAGAATGCCCACGCAGAATGTCATGATGACAGTGGTCGCGACCTTTCGCGTCTGCCGGGTCACACTACGATCAACCAATGAGAACCTCTGAGATGATTGCACTGGAACCTCCCTTTCCTTACATCGCGTAGCCATGAAGCTGCTCAGGAACGGACTAACCGATCTGGGCCGGAGTTAAAGCCGGTTAGGCAGAGATCACCCAAGAAGCCCCCGGACCCGTGACGCAACCAAGGTGAATATGAAAACTGGAATTCTGCTGGTGAAGATGTCCGGTAGGCGTGAATGTACGTTTACGGGATCGCGCCGGGAGCGGGATGGAGGACCTCCACTCTAAAGGAGAAGTCTGCTCTCAATATTGAAACTGACAACGTATCATACGGCCTTTAACACCCCATTTCGGCGCAGAATCAAAGAGATGGAGGAAGCCCGCCCGGGGTGCTAAGATGCTCCACAAGGGCCTTACAGCCATGCGCACCGATGTTGCTGAAAACCACACAGCGCTCACTGCAGAGCAGGTGCGTGCCCTTCAGGCCCAGGCGGCTCGCATCGTGGAGAGTGAGTTCTTCCGCAGCAGCCATCGGTGCAGCAGATTCCTAGAGTATTCGGTAAAGAAGGTGATCGAGGGATGTCCCCCGGAAAAGATCAAGGAGCGGGTCATCGGCGCCGAGGTCTTTCAGCGCTTACCGGGCTACGACACCGCCCAGGACAACATCGTACGCGTCACCGCAACCGATGTGCGGAAGCGGCTGGCCCAGTATTACAGCACTGCGCCGGTAACCGAGAACCCCATCATAGATTTGCTCCCGGGATCGTACGCGGTGGCCCTCCACTGGAGACCAGCCGAACCGGCACAGCAAGCAGGCGCTGAAGTTCCAGTTGCCGGGCAGCCGCTGGAAGCGGACAGGAATTTATCGGTCGCGGCCGGCTCGAGGCTCAGGGAACGCTTCGTCTGGGCAGCCCTGGTAGTTGTGCTGGCTGCGGCCACTGCCGGCTTTTTTGTTCACCGCGCCAGAAGCAACGATGTCCTAAGCAGGTTCTGGTCTCCTCTGCTGGATGACCAGAAGCCCGTTCTGATCTGCATCGCCCAACCGAAAGATACCGGTCCAGGACCGAAGGCGGAGCACGTTCCGGCCACTGAATCCTACGTGGGCGTAGGCGATGCCCATGCGCTGGCAGAAATTTCCGGGTTCCTCAGCAGCCGGGGCAAGCCCTGGCGGTTGCTTGCCGAATTCGAAACTCCTTCCGAAGATCTGAAGTCAGGGCCGGTGGTGCTCATCGGGGCATACTCCAACCCGTGGACCCTGAAGATGACCGAGAATTTGCGCTACGTTTTTGCGCCATATCCGGAAACCGCGGTTATGGACACATTCCATCCCGACAAGATATGGAGACTCACGGGCGTGTCCCCCGAAGGCGAGGCAACCGAAGACTATGCTATCGTTTCTCGGTTTCTGAGTCCGAAGACCGGAGAGCCAGTCATTGTCGTGGCGGGGCTGGTCAATTCAGGCACCCAGGCGGCAGGGGAATTCATCGCCAACAAAGATCTGCTGGCGGACGCCCTGCACAATGCTCCGAAAGACTGGGAGGGTAAGAACTTTCAGTTTGTTCTACATTCCAAGGTAATTGGCAGCACCCCTGAGCATCCCACCGTGGTGGCTGCGTATTTCTGGTAGAAATCGACGACCCCCAGCCCTTGTGCCGTTCTCTCCGCTGTGCCCTCATCACCAAGGGGAGGCGAGTTCTATTTCGGCTCTGCGATTCGTAACAACAGCACTTCATGGGTTCTCGGTTCGAGTGGTATGCCCTCGGTCAATTCCATCTCTTTGCCGCTCCACGGATCTTTGGCTGTCAACGGACCGTGCAAGCCCAGCCGTGACAGGTACAAGTGGAAAGGATGGGTCGAGTAGCGAGTGTCGCCGGTGTTCAGCACGGCGACCGCCAGCGCGCCCCCCGAAAGTTGCCGCGTCCAGACTTCCACCTCGCCGTCTACGTACGCGCGTGATCCCTGCTTGCCGAGTTTGTCCTGGTCGATGGCGATCACGTCGCGATTGGTCAGGATGTCGCGGATTTCCGGTTTCATGTGGGGCAAATCGTTGCCCGCCAGCAGCGGCGCAGCCAACATCGCCCACATGGAAAAATGCGCGCGATTTTCGGCCAGCGTCAGCTCGCCGTTACCGACTTCCAGCATGTCAGGATCGTTCCAATGGCCAGGGCCGGAATAACTGGCCAAACCAGCCTGCAGGCTCATGTTGGTGTAGATGCTGTTCATGTTGGGCTCGATGTCGCCGGTGGTGCGCCACAGATTCCCGCCCACCGAAGGCCCCCACTCCCACACCGCGTCCCAGCCGTACTGGCAGAGCGAGAAAACGATCGGCCGGCCGGTGGCTTTCAGCGCTTTCGCCATCTTGGTGTAGGCG
>Ga0326728_10014614_pt1 | contig 16614 bp, 10 predicted proteins | sample MB3enrmetagenome_FD_207602 | JGI IMG/M metagenome (GOLD analysis project Ga0326728, IMG submission 207602) | Lab enriched peat soil microbial communities from McLean, Ithaca, NY, United States - MB31MN | ecosystem: Environmental > Terrestrial > Soil > Wetlands > Peat | place: USA: New York...
GTTAACGATTCCGCCGGCTCGGTGTGATGACACTGACACGGTCCATTCATTTGTTGGCATTTTGCACTCATGGCCCCTTTTACCAACTCCCCCCGCCAATTACCCGCTCAAAAACTGAGATGCGCACAATATCGGGTCCGCCGGACTGCTGGCCTTGATATCCTTCACTGTTTTCACTTTTCCCTTCCTCTGTATTCTTTGTGCTCTTTGTGGTTAAATGAATCCATATGACCAGCCAACAATCTCCGCTGAAAGCCTCCATCCGAGCGGGTCGCCGGGATCGACGCTGGCGGGTGGCGGCGGTTTGCCTGGTGCTGGCCACGATCACCTTTGCCGTTTTCGGACAGACGGCCGGTTTCGAGTTCGTCAATTTTGACGATGATCTCTATGTCTATGAAAACACGAAGGTCGCAGGCGGTTTGAGCCTGAAGGGCCTCGCCTGGGTTTTCACCCATGCGGACTGCAACTTTTACCACCCGCTGACAATGCTTTCACTCATGGCGGATTATCAACTCCACGGACTTCATGCCGGCGGGTATCATCTCACCAATGTCCTGTTGCACACCGCGTCGGCCATCCTGCTGTTCCTGGTTCTGCGCCAGATGACCGGCGCGCTGTGGCGCAGCGCGTTCGTGGCGGCGCTGTTTGCCATCCATCCACTGCGGGTGGAATCGGTGGCTTGGGTGGCGGAGCGCAAGGATGTGCTCAGCGCCTTTTTCTTCATGCTCACCCTCGGCGCGTATGCCCGCTATGTGGGCAACCCGAAGTCGCCGGCCCGCTACTGGATGGTCGCCGCCGCATTCGTGCTGGCGTTGCTGTCCAAGCCGACGGTGGTGACGCTGCCCTTTGTGTTGTTGCTGCTGGACTACTGGCCTTTGCACCGGTTCGAACCGCCCCGAAAGTTTTCGGGGTTGATTCTGGAAAAGATTCCCCTGCTGGCGCTGGCCACCGGGGCCTGCGCGATGACTTTTCTGGTGGCGGGAAAATCGATCACGCCCGAGGTTCATTTTTCCACGCCTTCGCGCCTCGGCAATGCCTTGGTTTACTATGCGGTCTATCTGCGCCAGATGGTTTGGCCGGAAGGGCTGGCGGTGCCTTATCCCTCTCCGCACAACGGCCTGCCGCCATGGGAAATGACGCTGGCCGGGGCGCTGCTGGCGGGCCTTTCAGCGGTCGCTTGGGCAGAGCGGCGGACGCGGCCGTGGTTGCTGATGGGCTGGCTTTGGTATTTGGGAATGTTGACGCCAATGATCGGCATTGTGCAAGCGGGCACATTCGCGCAGGCGGATCGCTACACCTACCTGCCGCAGATTGGAATTTACGTGGCCGTGGCATGGCTGGCGGCGGAGTGGGGACTGAGCCGTGGGCTTGTTGGGAGCCTCATGGCCGGCGTCCTCGCGGTTTTGATGGTGTGCGCCTGGCAACAGACTGCATATTGGAAAAACAGCGAAACTTTTTGGAACCACACGCTCGCCTCCACCACAGGCAACGACATGGCCCACAACAACCTCGGAAACTTTCTTTACGAAAAGGGCAGTGTGGACGAAGCGATCATCCATTACCGGGAGGCGCTGCAAATCAAGCCCGGCTTGGCCGAAGCGCACTACAACCTCGGCCGCGCTCTGGCGCAAAAGGGAAGAGCGGACGAAGCGATCACCCATTACCAGGAGGCGCTGCAAATCAAGCCCGGCTTCGCCGCAGCGCACTACAACCTCGGCTGCGCTCTGGCGCAGAAGGGAAGCGCAGACGAAGCGATTGATCATTTTCAAAAGGCGCTGGAAATCAAGCCCGACTACGCGGAAGCCCACAACAACCTCGGCATTGTTCTTCTGCAAAAGGGAAGCGCAGACGAAGCAATCGCTCATTTCCAAAAGGCGCTGCAAATCAGGCCCGACTTCGCGGACGCCTGCAACAACCTCGGCATCCTTTTTCTGCAAAAGGGAAACGCGGACGAAGCGATTGGTTATTTCCAAAAGGCGCTGCAAATCAAGCCTGACTACGTGGAGGCCCACAACAACCTCGGCAGCGCTCTGATGCAAAAGGGAAAAGTGGGCGAAGCAATCGTCTGTTTCCAAAAGGCATTGGCCATCAACCCCGGCTATGCGGCGGCCCGGCACAACCTCGAACAAGCCGTCCTCCAAAAGTCAAGTAAGAAGTAAGAATTAAGTATTATGAAAAAGCTGGCTCGATCCCTCCGGGTTCTTAATTCTTAATTTCCAGTCAAGCATATCCCAAGGCGCGGCAGTACGGCTCCAAAACCGGCAAAATGGGGCCAAGGTGCTTCTCGTAGGCGTGCCAGCGGGCCACGGACCGAACATAGACCGGCTGGCTGGCGTCACGATAGGTGGGCGAATACATCTGTTTCTTGCTGCTCTTTTCATGGAATCGTCCCTGGGCCTCGTCCCATGCCAAACCAAGAAACCCGGTGACCCGGCGACCCTCCTTCTCGAGGCCGGCCACGATGTCTTCATAGCGCGTCTCCATCCAGGCCAGGCCTTCCCATTGCCGCACGGCCAGCCAGACGTCCATTAAATTGGCATAATGCGCGGCGGTCCGCCCCAGGGAGAGGAAGTTCGCGTTGACAGGATTGAGTGGAATGTTCTGAAAATAGCAACTGATCACCACATCACGCGGATCACGCAAGGCAATGAGAACGCGCAGTTCAGGGAAAACCCGCAACCAGATGGGAAGTTTGGCGGTGGGCGATGGATTCTTGTCCAAAAGCAATTTTCCGTCCAGGCTGCCGCCCCATTCCGTCCGGACCGCTTCCAGATAGCGGCGGCGGATGACATTGAGGCGCGGGGCGGAAATTTGCGGCGAGGCGTTGAACAACTCGCAGACAATCGACGCAAAGGCGCGCGGCTCATCCAGCGCCGCCACGCCCGGATGGGCGGCAAGAATCTGCTCCAAAAGGGTGGTGCCGCTGCGCGGATGGCCTCCGAGGAATGCCAGCCCCGGCATGGCTTCACGGCTCCGTTCGGGAAACTCCCGGCCCCAGGTGCGAAGGATATCCCTGGCCAACCCTTGACTCGAACGGCGGTCCTGGCTCGCGTACTGGTCGTATTCCTTTAACAACTCTTCGATGTTTGCCAGGCGTCCCACATAATTCTTGGCCTCAGCCAGCATTTGCATCGCTTCGTCAAAGCGGCCAGTCCGGTCGAATACCCCGGCCAATTCATACCGGCTGGCGTACTGCACGTACTCGTGCCGGGGACCGGACGCGATCAAATCACGCAACCGGCGTTCGGCGTCCTCGATTTTATTCTCGCGCCGGTCCAGGAATGCGGCAAAGTAGCGGGCCTGATCATCCCGGGGATCAATCGCCAGGCACGACGCAATCGCTTCACGAGCTTCCGCAAAGCGATGGTTCAACTCGAACAAAATCGCCAGGGACATGCGCGGGTTGATGCCCCGCGGATCGGCCCCAGCCGCCTTCTCAAACCAGGCCCGGGCCTTTTCCGGCAGGCGCAGGGCTTGGTATTGGTGGCCAATTTGCAGCAGAATCTCGCTGTTGCGCGGTTCCAACTCCTCCGCTTTGTTCCAAGCCCGGTCAGCCAGATCCAGTTGGCCCGCGCCTGCCGCGGCGGCCCCATATCCCAGCCAAATCCGGGCCTTGTGCGGAAATTGCCGGGTCAGCTTTTCATAAGCCGGCACGGCTTGGGAAAACTTGCCATTGTTCAAAAGCTCGCGAGCTTCGTTCAGTTTTTTATCGGACAATGCCGGGTTCATGAATTGCGCTGCGGTCTTTCGCGTGCCCTGGCGGGATCAATCGGGGCTGGAAAGAAAACAGCCGCCACCGTTGTCCGGTGGCGGCTGCTAATTTCTCAACCAACCAAGTTATTATTTGATCCGGCGGCGAAGCAGGAACGAGGAGGCGCCAATGACGCCCAGAGCGATCGTGCTCGGCTCCGGCACCTCTGTCCCGAAGGGACCGGTCGATAACTCAAAAGCATTGAACTCGCTGTAACTGGGGGCCCCGCCACCGTACTCGCTAACGAGAATCATTTGGAAATAGCCCGTCGCAAATGATGGGTCTGCAGCCATAATGCTTGCATAGTCCACTGTGACTTCCATCGATCGCTCCGTCGTGCCGCCGGCGCCCCAGTAGTCGTAAACCGGCATACCGGCATTATTGTTGTAAGTGTAGCCCGACTCTGAGAAAAGAGAAAAAGGCACTGGACTGCCAAATCCCACTCCCGTGGCTGAGCCTGCGGTATTGAAGATCAATTGGGGAATCTGTGAATACCCGCCAGACTCCGTTGACGAGCCTGGCTCAGACCATGTGAACGTCAAATACGAGTTGTTTTGCCAAGCCGTCATTTGGGCGCCACTCATGTTTAGCGTCAGATTCTGGTCATAGCCCCCGGTTGATGGCGTGACTTGGAGGCTTTGGCTGAACCCCGGCACCACACCGGACACAAAGGCGTATTGGTTGTCCGCGGGGGGAGATGTAGCTGTAATGGCAATGCTGCTCTGCCAATCATACCATCCCGTATTCAAGGGGTCGCCGGCACCCTGAAAAGTGCCGAGATATGTTTGGCCTTGAGCGAACTGGGACAAACCGCCCAAGAGAGCGATGGCTGCGACTGCTGCTATTTTTGTATTTTTCATAAAGATGATTTTGGTTAGCTGTTTGAGTCTGTTACTGTTGCTGACATGATGAATTTATAGCATTTCCCGGCACCGGATGGAATGGATAATACTATGATTATAATGGATTTTCCTACTGTTTTTTGAGCGTTCGTCTGCGGCTCGACTGCCCTGCAGAGCCATAAAAACAAGGGTTCTTCGCTGTTTTCGGTGGAATGAATTTTCATTAGAAGCTTTTCTCTGCTGTTCTTCTGGAGCGAATGCTCCAGAGCCAATTGGCATCTCTGGAGGGCTGTTTAGCAGGAAGATGCTCATAGAGAACGACTTGCATGCGGATGATACCGAAGTATTGAGAACAGGGATCCACGGGCGACTAATGTTCCATGACCATTGAGCGAGTTTCTGTTCCACTGAAAACAGCGAAAAACCAAAAGAGAAGGCGCCGGTTGTCCGGCGCCTTCGTGAATTCTGTCATTCCGGCCAAATCAATTGGACGGTGGCGGGTTCATGAGTTCGAAGAAGGCGCTCATCACGGTCGGATAACGATACGAAGGCAAACAATCGCTCGGAATCAACGCCCAGTTGGTGCCACCTTCATTGCCGATCACCGGGGTGTCCCCATTAAACTGCGAGGGCAGCACAAAACTATTGATGCCATTGAACGGTCCTGGCGAGTACTGATAACCCGACGCCGCGTTGGTGGGCAGGCCGGGGCTTACGGCCAAGCCGTAGCCGGTGTCAGGAGGAGACCAAGTGATCCAGTAAGGGTCGCTGCTCGTGACCAGAAACATGGCGTTAGTCGCCGCATACGGATTCATTGCCCACAAATTATTTGGATTAATACTCTGTGGATTAAAGGTGGCGATGGTATCCGTCAGGAAGTTTTCAGTCAACTCGTTGTTCTCCACACCGGTAATTGAGATTTGAGAATAGTCGATGTAGCCCCCTATGGCGGACGCCGTATTGGCTTGCACTCCGAAATAAGCCGTTACGGGACCGGCAAAATCCGCGCTGGCATTGGGGTCACTTATGGTGAAGTTTGCGGGCGAGGCTCCCGGAGCGGTCAGCGACCCGGCAGTGGGGCTGGTGAAGGCCAGCGTCCAAGTGCCGACGAGGGTTGAGTTGGTGATGGTGAGCGCCACGATACTCGGATTGGCGTTCGGCGAATTGGTCTTCCAGGAAACGTCGGCGGTAACCGTGGGGCTGCCGTTGGTCCCATAAATCTGGAGCCAGAGCACGTTGGAAGCCTGCCAGTCGGCATATCCGTTGTTGGTGGGACCCTGCCCGGGGGGGTTGATGATGGTATTGATCGGCACCAGCAAAATGTGGGTCTGGAAGTAACTGGCTTGAGCGCCGCTGCGGAGAATTGTAAACGAATATTTGACCGGATTGCCCCCGTTTGCACCCACCCAGTTCACGTCAGCTCCGGGTGCGGTGGCAAGCTCCTGGCGAATAGAGTCGGCGCTCGCTCCGGCAAATACGCGCAAGCCCGGTTTGGCAACCTGGACGCCCATGGTCGGCGGGGGAGGAGGCGCCGGCACCGACAGCGCCCCGAAGGGGCCGCCCGATAGTTCCACATCATTGATGTAAAAATTAGCGGGGGCGGGGGAGGCGCTCTGGGAAGCAAAAATCAACTGCAAATAACCAGGGTCGGGCGTAATCTGAGACAAAATATCGGAATACTTTATCGTCACCTGTTGCGTTTGCAACGATGAAGGGCTGCCGGAGGAGAAGTAGAAGTTAGGCAACCCGCCTGAATCGCCATTGGTGTAGCCCGATTCTGCCGCGTTGGTCCAAGGCACTTGTTGAAATCCCCAACCCGGGGCATTGACGAAAAATTGGAAGATTTGTGAATACCCGCTGGCCGCCGAATTCAAGGGCGGGACAGAGAACGTGAACGTCAGGTATGAGTTTTCAAAAAAAGACGCTATTTGGGTGGCGTTCATGACAAGCGCGAGATCCTGAACCCAAGCGTTTTGGTTTGTTGGCGTGATTTCGAGACTTAGAGGATAGCCGGCCACCCCGGCAGCCACAAAGCTGTATTGGTTGTCACCGCCGGGAGATGGAACAAGTGTAATGGCATTGGAGGTGGGCCAATCAACCCATCCCGCATCGGTGGGATCGTTGGTGCCTTGAAAACTGCCGAGGACAACCGCGGTGGTAATGGGACCAATTGTTTCAGTAAGATTGCTGAAGGTGACTCCGGGATTGGTAAAGCAAGGATCTCCGTTCGCAAAAATTCCGGCGACGTTGAAGTTTAGAGGCACATTAGTCTTGGTGTCCTGGACCACCCCCGCGTTCATGTAATACGGGGTGCCTCCCGCGATTTGAGTGAGATTATAACCGATATCCACCACACCTCCCCCAACATTCTGCACCGAAAGGCTGAAGTTATAGGTACCCGGCACCGCATTATTCGTAGTGACAGGGCCGGTATTAATCCCATATCCGCCGTTGCCGCTGAACCACTGGGAGGCGGTCAGACCGGCCGGCTTCCCGACGACGTCGCCGCCACCCGGGTTGCTTTCTTGATTCCCACCCGTTGCTGGACCAAACCAGTAACCGGTTGCGTCATTTACTTCCTCCACACTCCAAACGCCACCCGGGGCGCTTAACGTGCCATTTGTGGGGTACTCAGCGAGGCCAAAACGTATCCCGCCGGCGCCGTTTATGTAGCCGTTGCTGGTCCAAGTCATCGTTCCCGAGAATGTGAGGGCTTCTCCGGCGGAAAGATTACTGACGGCAACAGGCAAATCAGCACGCCAATCAGCACTGCCGGTCGGTATGCCGCTGGCGATAAGGACCCCGCCGCCGGGTTCGGTCAGCGTAACGCCCGAAACGTCGTTGCTGTCGGCGCCCCAGTTGGTTATCAGGTTTGTCTGGGCTTGAACCGACCGGGACAAACCGATGGCCGCGAGTGCCGCCACTGCTCCACATGCGAGGACTTTTATTGTGTTTTTCATAAGAGATGCTTTCAGTTAGTTGTTTTAGCTTTCGGCTTTTATCTGTTGTTGAAAGAGCAGCGATGAACAGGCCGGCGCCCGTTTGGGGATTTAACACATTGACTGATTCATTTGTCCTTTCCCCGGGTTTTCCCCTGTTGTTGTTGGGCCGTTATTTTTCTGTTCCGTTGTTTCAATAAAAGTAAGTCTCCCCCCCACTGGTGACGTTTCCCTCCATATGCCAGATCATGTTGTGCTGCGGCGTGTGCGTCTCAGCGTGGCCGTCGGCAAAGCCGACATTGCAGGAAACCAGCTTGCCATTATAGCTGTGGCCCGTGCCGACGTCTATGGCGGAGACGTTGGTGCTGAATCCGTTGGCAAAGCAATAATCGCTGACAACCGGTTGTTTGGATGCCGCCTGGTCGCTTGATTTCAGCGGCCAACCGCCGTTGGTGATGTCAGTTGGATTGTAAACGTCACCGTACATGCCATAAGAGTTGAAACAGCACTCCGGAAAATCCGCAGTATATGGGTACCAGTTGCCGCCATCCGCGGTGCGCGGCACCCAAAAGAGCATATTATCCAGAATAATATAAACCCCGTAAGTATTTTGACTAAGATAGAACCGAGTCAGGTTGACGTAATTCTTAATATGCTGGTGAGGAGATGTGTTGTTGTAGTACGTTGTATCGTCGGCGTTAAAACAGCGGTTTCCGGTGGTTCTGGCCGGGCAAAAATACATCATCACGGTCATTCCGTACGGATTCATGTTGGTGATGAAATTGGCCGCAACGTCCGTCACGTTTTCTCCGGGCTGGCTCCCCACTTGGAATGAAGGGTAGTATCCCTGTGGATTATCCGTGGCATAAACGTTGCAGGCGTAGCCCCACTGCTTGTAATTGGACGAGCAAGAGCTGACTTGGGAGGAGAATTTCGCCTTCGCCAAAGCCGGCAGGAGCATGGCCGCCAGGATCGCAATGATGGCGATGACCACCAGCAGTTCAATCAAGGTAAACGCATCGGCCGTCCTTGTCCTGGATGGGCTTTGGGGTTGATTTGTAAAACTTATCCTTTCACGGGTCATAATAACCTCACTTTATAGAATATTTTTCTCCAGCGGAATGGAGAATGTTACGTTTTTCATGGAGTATCCTCTCGTCTCCGCCATTGTTTTCGAGCTGATCCGAAACCGGAAATGGCGGCGACACACCGTCTTTTTCCGGTTCTGGCATCCCTCCATGGGTTTGAGTTTGTTCCAATTCTTCCATCATCAGGCGATACTCGCTGGGCGCCATGCCATGGACCGATTTGAACACGCGCGAGAAATAAAAAGGATCCTCGTAGCCCAAAACCGCGGCGATCTCTTTCACGCTCATCGTGGTGGCGGTCAACAACCGGCCGGCCCGCTGCATGCGCAAGCGGATGAAATAGTCGATGGGAGAAAATCCTGTGCAACGCTTGAACAAAACAAAGAAATGGGACGGGGAGAAATGGGCCGTTTGCGCCAGGTTGGAGATCTGAAGGGGCTGGTTCAGGTGCTGCAGCATGTAAGCGATGCTTTGCTCGATTTTCCGCGCGCCCTCCGACTTGGCGCCATTTTGCTCCGCAGAACCGTCGCCGTCGCGCGGTTTCGGGTCACGCGCCGGAAGATCAGTCTGGCTGGGGCCATGAACCGGGGTGAAGGCATTGTTGCCACGTTTCATGGAGAACCCCCTCCGGATGTGGAATTAGTCCGGCTTCTGAATAAAAAGGAAAATGTGCCCCTCATTAGTTTTTCTTGTTGTTTCATGCGATCACGAACCATTTCGCTGGTTGCCGCTCTAAAGTCGTTCAAATCAATTCTGCGCATAAGCTGGCGATGGCGCCGGATGCATATTGACCTCTTAATAATTTGTTCGCAACCAAAACTATATCCTTTTTCAACGAATGTCCATAACAAATTCAAATAATCTTTCGGACTTAAAACCACCAAGCGGCAAGAGGATTATCCATGCAATTCGGAGCATCCTCCATTCCGCTGCGATTGACTCAATAATTTTCCCTTGACGTTCCAGGATTCCAAACCCCAGAGTTGCGGAAATGAGTACCGAACCGGAGACTTTCGAGGCGCGGGGGCCGTCAATGCTCTTGTCGTTGCGCGAGTTCCGGGTCAGACTTGGCGACCGTGACCGGTGCGAACAGGCCAAGGTCATAAAATAATTCTTGAAAAGGCACACTATGTCGGAAAAAAGAGACGATGTTGTTTCAGCGAAGCTGGCGAAAATGAGCCTGGCGGAAAAATGCGGCCAGGTTCTCACCTTCACCTGGCGCGGGGCTTACCTGACGCCCTCGGGGATCGAACAGGTCACCCAACTGCACGCTGGCGGCCTATGCCTGGAACCGTATGCGCTGGAAACATGCAAGAACCTGTATTGGGGGCGTTCGCAGGTGGACCCAAACTTCAAAAAGCCGAAGGACTATTTCGACATCGCGCACACGTACTTCGACGATCACAACTACGGCGTTAGCGTGGCTCCGGAAGAGCTTACCGTCGCCCTCAACAAGCTGCAGGAAATCGCCATGAGCCGGCCTTCCGGCATCCCGCTGCACATCACCATCGACATGGAAGGCGATTTCAAAAACGATTACACCTCCGGTCACGTCATACAGTTCCCGCCGCCCATGGGAATGACCGCCATTGGAGACCTCGATCTTGCCTATAAAGTGGCCAATACACTCGGCAGGCAGATGGCCGCCATCGGTGTAACGCAGTTCTATCACCCGGTCTGCGACGTCAATATCAATCCGTTGAACCCCGAAATCGGCGTGCGCTCCTTCGGCGATGATCCGAAGATCTGCGCGAAGTACGTGGAGGCGACGGTGCGCGGGTATCAGGAGGCCGGCATTGTCGCCACAGTCAAACACTTCGCAGGCCGCGGCGATTCGGCGACCGACGCGCACGACGTGCTGGACGTCTGCCGGGCGGATCTCAAGCGGATGCGCGAGGTTGAGCTTGTGACCTTCCAGGCCGGCATCAACGCGGGCGCGAAGGCCCTCATGACGGCCCATACGATCTTCCCGGCCTTTGACAAAGAGTTTCCCGCCACCCTCTCCTCCAAAATCCTCACCGATCTTCTCAGGGGGGAAATGGGATTCAAGGGCGTCGTCGTCTCCGATGCCATCGGCATGGCCGCCATCCTGAAAAAGTGGCCTCTCCCCCAGGCGTGCGCCATGGCGATCAAGGCAGGCGTGGACACCATCCTGCTCAAGGCGGACGACGAATCCCGCTCCCAGTGCCTCTTCGGCATCAAGAGCGCCATCGAGCGCGGAGAACTTTCCGAAGAGCGGCTGAACGACGCGGTCCGGCGGCTCCTGTGCATGAAGTACGACCAAGGCCTGTTCGAAAAAGCCGGGAAAATGGACCCTCAGAAAACCAAGGCCATCGTCAGGAGCCAGGAAGTGATCGATTTCTCATGGGAAGTGGCCCACAAAGCCCTTCTGGTGGTGCGCGACGACAAGAAGCTGCTGCCGTTGAGCAAGGACAAGAAGATCCTGGTCATCGAGCAGCTCATTCCGTATCCCTTCCTGGGAAAGGATCTCTACAGCCATCCCCACATGTTCTGCGAACAGATGGCCAAGCACTCCATCAACCTCATCCTGGACGACACGGGCTTCCACGCCAGCGACGAGGATGTGGAAGAAGCGCTGGAGCTGGCGAAGGAAGCGGACCTGGTCGTCATGACCAACTACTACGCCCGCATCGAAAAGAGAGGCAACAACCAGGGCTTGGTGAAGGCATTGAAGGACGCCGGACACACCGTGGTTGTCGTGACGAACTTCCCCTATCTCAAAGGCACGACCAAAGAGGCCGATGCGGTGGTCTGCAATTTCTCAGGCTCCCCCGATTCGATCAGAGTCGCCGCGGATCTCCTGTTCGGGGCTGTAAAGCCTTATCCGTCAACGAAGATGCCGATCGACCTCAGCAAGGAAAAGGAACTGGCCTCCGCTGAAACCGCGGCGCCCAAGAAGGCCGCGCAAAAACCGGCGGGGAAAAAAGGTTTCGCGTTCGGAGGCAAGTGCTGAACAATCAGGCCAAATAACCGATAGGGAGAAAAGATGCCGAAATCCGTTGCGTTCGACGTGCGCGATATTTATACCATCGCGGGAACCAGGATAGCCGCCATTTACGAACAAAACAAAATGACGGTCCACTTCCAGGGCATGTCCAAGACCCTGCAGTTCCCGCAAACGGTGGCCCTCCAAGGGGCGCCCACGTGCTCGGTCGGCATTTGCCCCTACGGTCTCTACAACCGCCTGAATGATGCGGGCCGGCTCATCATGCTCAACCAAAAGGCGGTCCAATTCGCCTCCGCCCCCTTCGTGCGCATCGGCGACAAGCACACCATGCTCACACAAAGAAAGCCGCAGGCCTTCGAGACTCCCGACGACATCCCGGCCATTGAGAACTATTACCATCCCCCGATTGCGGAAAAAAACGTTTCCCTCACCATCGCCACGCCGTCGCTGGAGATTGCATACAAGCTGGGGAAGGTGAAAGTGACCAGGAGGCTGGTTTCTCCCTTCCTGTCTGGAGGAGACCAGACGTTGATGCCCCTCGGTGTTGAAGAGTTCGAGGTGGAAAACGCCGCCGATGAGGCTCAGGTGATCACGCTCGTGGTGCCCAGGCCGTCCCTGGTCAACCTCCAGGAGAAGGAGCTTAAACCGACTGACCAGGACAGCGTCTATATCTGCTCCGCCCCTCTCCGCGGCCACGCGCATGAAGAGTTTCAGTCCGCGGGTGCGCGGGGAGTAGTGATGGGAAGCGCGGAAAGCCTGAGCCGGATGGCGCTGGCAGTTGCCGAAACGCCCGGCGTCACCGTGGACATCCAGCCCTATTTCTGCCTGAACCGATACAGCCAGGACCTCCTTTTGAATGCGGACGGCAGTTTCTACGAGAAACGGCAGCCGGTTCCCAGAAGCGATTATGGAGCGGCAGTCAGCCTGACCTTCATCCTGGAGCCGGGCGCGGCGAAAAAAATTCCCGTGGCCGTTGTCCTGGACTTTCCGGAGCAGGTCTTCATTGACGGGGCGAAGTTCGAGCGCAAATACGTCAGGAGCTTCGCGGACAAGGAGGAGCGGGTCATTGACATGGCGAAGCTCGCCCTGGACAGATATCCGCGCTGGTGGGACCGGACCGTGAAATTTCAGAAACGGATTTTGGATTTCATCCAGGCCAGCCCCTCCTACAAGAATGACAGGGCCGGCGCCCTGCGCCTGACCCGCCTGATGCTCAACGAGTTCCATTTCCCATTGTCAAACGCCGCCGTATGGGTTCAAGACGACCAGGGCAATGAGCGCGCACGGTTCCTTGAATGCTTCGACTACGCTTACATCAATCCATCTGATGTGGATTGGTATTCCATGGTGCTTCTGATGCTGTTCCCGCGCGTGGAAAAGGAGCTGTGCCAGAGCTTCATCGACTCCATTCAGGCCGAGGACCCCACCCCGCGCTTTTACCACTTCCACTCCTCGTTCGTGGAAGCCAGAAAGCACTTCCAGGAGCATCCGGAAGAATACGAGGGCATGTCGATGACCCAAATCCGGGACGCCTTCAAGGTCAAGGGCAGCGTTGCGCACGACGTCGGCGCCCTGCCCAAGGGCCATCCCCTGCGCAACGTCAGCGATTACGCCTGGTACAACAACAACTACTGGGTGGACCTTTTCCCCAAGCTGGCGATGCGCGTGCTGCGCAATGTGAAGTTCACGGGCGATTTTGAATTTCTCAAGAAGAATTGGGAAACGCTCAAATTCGGGCTGGAATTCCTGCTCAAGCAGGACTACGACGGCGACGGGGTGCCCGAGGGCTATCCCGACGAGGTGAAGAATACATTTGACAACCTGGTCCTCTTCGGCGCGGACGCCTATGACGCCACGACTTTCCTGGCCGGCTGCAAGGCCATGATCACCATGGCGGAGATGCTGAACGACCCAGCCGCCAAGGTCCGGATCCAGGCAGCGTTCGACAAGGCCCGGGTGAGCTTCGAGAAGCTCTGGCGGGACGGAAAAAATAAAAAGGGCGACAAGCTCCAGTATTACGTCACCTGTTTCGATCCGAAAACGGGCAAAACCAACACGGACGTCTGGACCAACCAACTGGACGCCCTCTGGTACTTGATCGCCATCGGCGAGGAGTCCTTCATCCCGGAGGATCGCGCCAGGAAGATCCTCAAGACGATCTACAAGAACAACCGCACCTTCATGGGCTGGGCCATGGCCCGCACGGAGGACGGCAAGCCGGTGGAATCAGACCAGGGCAAGGACGTCTATACCACTTCCAATTACGTCTTCGCCCAGCTCCTGGACTATTACGGCATGGCAAAAGAGAGCAAGGACGTCTATAAGCACATGGACAGGGTGGTATTCGATTACGGCAATTCCATGATCACCCCGGACAACCTCCGGGCCGAGCTTGAAAAGGAAGCGGGAGAATCGGCCCCCGGGCCTCATTACATCGTCGCCGCCTATCCCCGGCCGGGCGCCGTATGGACCCACCTGGTCCTGCAGCACATCAAAGACCTCCAGGCGCAACGGGGCGCGACGATCATCGATTCAAAGTCCCTTATCTCATTCCTGTCCGGTCTTTTAAAAGAGGATTGAAGCGTTTATGAACTACGACATCACCTTCATCGGCCACATGTGCTACGATGAGATCATTCCCTTCGGGGGAATACCGGTCGTCGCCCCGGGCAGCGCCGTCCTGTGCGGCGCCATGGTGGCGGCGCGGGTGGGGAAAAAAGTTGCCGCGGTCGTAAAAATGGCGAAAAAGGACGAAAACATCCTTCAGCCCATGAAGGACGCGGGTGTGGACACTTACCTCATCCCGAGCGCGGAAACCACGTATTCGAGGGTGCTGCACGAATCCGCGAACGTGGACGAGCGCAAGTTGACCATAGTCAAAACGGCCGGCTTGATAGCCATTGGCGACGTTCCGAAGCTCAATTCCACGTGCGTCCATCTGGCCGGAATTTCCGACACCGAGTTCGACATGGTTCTTATGAAGGGTTTGAAGGCTCGGGGGTACAGCCTGTCGGCCGACATGCAGAGCTTCGTCCGCCACGTAACTCCGGTGACCCATGATATAGAGTTCAGCGATGTCGCAAACAAAAAAGACATCGCGGGCATGATGGACAAGCTCAAGCTGGACGTCGTGGAAGCCCGTATTCTGACCGGAACCGAAGATCTGGAAAAGGCCGCCATCATTGTCGAATCATGGGGCTGCCCGGAAATCATGATCACGCACTCCCAGGGCGTGCTGGCGCGGGTGAAGGGCCGGACGTACTATGAGAAATTCTCCAACAGCAGCATGGCGGGCAGGACCGGCCGCGGGGATACGACCTTCGCGGCGTACCTGTCCTGGCGGTTGGATCATGACCCTGGAAAATCCCTGAAGTTCGCGGCCGCGCTGGTTTCCATAAAGATGGAAACACCCGGCCCCTTCAAGGGAACGCTGGAGGATGTCGCAAAGAGATTGAAGGAAAAGCATTGCTCGTAGCGGCGTGTCCCGCGCACACTATAATTATAAATAAATGTCAACGAATCGTTCCCTTTGCCAGAGAAAAACGGATGGCGGACTGGAAAAAAGGTTTGCAAATCTGTGGAGAAGGAACAAAGTCAGAAAAAAGGCCCGTGCTGGTCGTGGGCAAGAAATCAAATGGGAAATCCCAGATTATCCGAGTAATGGTCTATCGGATTACAAAAGCGTAATGTCCACCGCCATCATCACAAATGGTCGCGTAGAATTCCAACCTTTTACGTTGGAACCCAGCTACTACATGACGGTTCAGTTCTTTATTCTGCACCCGGAAGGCAAACATCCAACGTTGGGAACCGAGGGGAATATCGATTATTACCATAACCCTCCTATTCCGCCTCCTCCTCCGCCAGAAGTCTATTATCCTACTTCGCCAGCCATCCCATAGCGTGAGCAAACCGAATCACTTGATGAAACAGCAACGGCCGTCCAAAAACAAAGAATGCGTGTCCCAATCTGCGGCCCAAACAGGCGGCACCACCTCGCGCGACGCCAATCTCGACAAAGCAACTTCAACCGTTACAAATTGAACCCTCAACTGCGTATGATTAATCCCAGCCCAAGAATCTCCTTCACCGAGAAGCTCGGCTACGCCGTCGGCGATGCCGCCACCAACTTTTTCTTCCAAGCCATGATGCTCTACCAGAACCGCTTTTACACGGACACGGTGGGGCTTTCGACGGCGAGCCTTGGATGGATGTTCCTGATCGTGCGCTGGAGCGATGCTTTCTTCGACCCGGTGTTCGGCGCGCTCTCTGACCGGACCAACACGCGCTGGGGCAAGTTCCGTCCGTGGGTCCTCTGGGCGGGGATTCCCTTCGGCCTGTTCTTCTGGCTGGTTTTCGTGACGCCCAATTTTGGGCCGCAAGGCAAAGTGATCTACGCCTTCGCGACTTACATTCTTGTCATGATTGCCTACTCGGCGAACAACACGCCCTATTCGGCCTTGATGGGGGTCATGACACCGGACGTGGACGAGCGCTCCAAAATTGCGCGTTTCCGATTTGTGTCGGCCTTGATCGGCCAATTCCTCATTCAGGCGCTGGCATTGCCGCTGGTGGACAAATTCGGGGCCGGCGACAGCGCCAAAGGTTGGTCATGCACCATGGCCATCTTCGGCGCCATCATCATCGTCTGCAACGTGATTGTGTTCTTCTCCACCAAGGAACGCGTCGCGCCCCCGCCGGAGCAGAAACCGTCCCTGAAAGATGACATCCACAACGTGTTCACCTGCGGTCCCTGGCTGGCCATGTTCGTGGTGACGCTGCTCATCTTCACCACACTTGCCCTTCGCGGCAGCTCGCTCAATTACATGATCAGGTACTACGTGGATCCTGCCGCCATGACCGGGCTCCTGAATAAAATCGGTCTTGGGGCTGGCGCTGCCGGAGACATAACCGGGTGGAGGAAGGTCCTGGATGCCCTCGGCCTGTTGGTGAAGCCGGATTATTCCAATGCCTCGTCGGTTGGCTTCAGCTTTTTCTTCACGCTCGGCTCGATTATCCAGATTCT
>Ga0326728_10014615_pt1 | contig 16614 bp, 9 predicted proteins | sample MB3enrmetagenome_FD_207602 | JGI IMG/M metagenome (GOLD analysis project Ga0326728, IMG submission 207602) | Lab enriched peat soil microbial communities from McLean, Ithaca, NY, United States - MB31MN | ecosystem: Environmental > Terrestrial > Soil > Wetlands > Peat | place: USA: New York...
GGCGGAATTGCGCGGCAAGCCGTAGGAGGGAGGCTGCAGTTCCCTATTCCCCCATGATCAGCACTGCGGCGCCTTCGATCTGTCCGGCGCGCAGCCGGGCGAGCGCCTCGTTGGCCTGTGGCAGGGGGAATGCCTGGACGCCAGGCCGCACCCCGGCTGCCGGCGCCAGGGCCAGCAGCTCATCGCCGTCCCGGCGTGTCAGGTTTGCCACCGAGCGCAGGACGCGTTCGCCCCAAAGAATGTGGTAAGGGAAAGATGGGATGTCGCTCATGTGGATGCCGCCGCACACGACTACCCCGCCCTTGGCCGTCGCCTTTAGTGCCGCGGGCACCAGCGCACCAACCGGCGCGAAGATGAGCGCGGCGTCGAGCTCATCCGGCGGCAGGTCGAGCGAGCTGCCCGCCCAGACGGCGCCCATCCGCCGCGCAAAATCCTGCCCTGCCTCGTCGCCGGCCTTAGTGAACGCGTAAACCTGTTTGCCTTGATGCACTGCTATCTGCGCGATGATGTGCGCCGCCGCTCCGAAGCCGTAAATGCCCAACCGCGTCACGTTTTCTCCGGCCAGGCGATAGCTGCGATAGCCGATCAGGCCCGCGCACAGCAGCGGCGCCGCCTCGCGGTAATCGTAGCCTTGCGGCAGAGCGAAGCAATAGCGCTGGTCGGCCACCGTGTACTCGGCATAGCCCCCGTCGATGTGATAGCCGGTGAAGCGCGCCCGGTCGCACAGGTTCTCGCGGCCCGTCGTGCAATACCGGCAAGAACCGCAGGTCCAGCCCAGCCAGGGCACGCCGATGCGGTCGCCGGCCTTGAACCTGGTGGCTTCCGCGCCGGTCTCCGCCACCTCTCCAGCAATTTCGTGCCCGATAATCAGCGGTAGCGTTGGCTCGGCGAGCTCGCCGTCGACGATGTGGAGGTCGGTCCGGCACACGCCGCAGGCGTGCACGCGGATCAAGATCTGCCCTGGACCGGGCCTTGGAACCGGAACCTCGCGGTACTCCAGAGGCCGGCCTCCCGCCGGCAGTACCATGGCATGCATCTTGTCCTGGTTCATCATCTAGCTCACCCCCATTTTCCACGACGAGCGCCGGTGCCCCCAAATCAAGCTGGGCCGGCAACGTGGTCTCGTTGTGCCTGGCACTGCAGACCCGCTCTATGACGTCGCAGCCCTCGCGGATCTCGTGGCAGCCGTGCCTGCCCGGAGCCTGCTCATTTTGCCCACCACTCCATGCCGGCGGGGGAGCGATAGAAGCCTAGCGCCATCAGCAATGATTCGGCCGGGCTGCCCCACGGCGCGGCGCCGTTCCACTGCGTGACCGTGAGGTGCCGTGGGCCGTCCGGGCGTTCCAGATAAGCCTGGATGGCCTGGCGCAGCACGTCGCCGGGGATCTCGTCCGGGGCGCTCAGGCGTGCCCCATGGTCCTCGGCAAGCAGCGCTATCTGGCCGCGCCACAGCACCACGTCCGTCGAAGGCAGGCGTGCAAAGCGCGGGATGCCATGGGGGGCAGCAGGCAGGGCATCAGGGATTGGGCCCGCCGTTCCCTCGATCGTCATGGCCGGGTCAAGGGAGCTCAGGGCGATCGGCTTCTCCTCGGCTCCCGAGGATGCCTGCCGCAGGCTTTCCACAGCCCGCGGCAAGGCGAATTGCGCCCCTGCCAGACCGGCCACAAAGTAGCCGCGCTGCACCTCCCCGCGCATCTCCAGGCGCTGTAGCGCCTGATAGAGCTGTGGCCAGCTACGGGCTCCGTCCTCATGTGCCAGGCAATCCCGCGTAACGATGCCATAGCGTTCCAGCAAGAGACGTGCCTGGCGAGCCGCCCGCTCGTCAGGGGGTAGCTCTGGCCCGAGCACGGCCGATCGCTGCACCAGTGACCAGCGGCCGGCGCTCAGATCGATGCCGGTGGAAGCCTGTTCTGCCAGGGCCGCCCGCGCCTCACCGGCCGGCACCCAAGCACTGTGGGCCAGTTGGCGGTTCAGGCGGCGTCTGGCTTCGTGGTAGTGCCCGCGGGCCGCCAGCCCGTGCGGCCCGCCCCTGCGTCGTGCCAGGTCAGCCTCCAGCGAGCTGGCCTGGCGCGTGAAGGCCTTGGCTGCAGGGCCGCGCGCGGCAGCACCACCCTCGGCCGGCGCCGGCCCCACGCCGTTCTGCGGGCCCGACCGCGCTCGGGCCACGAGGGCGCGCAGGGCTGCAAGGCTGTCATTGGTCAGCAAGCCGGCGGCGACCAGCTCGCCCAATGCCTCGGCCAGTGCTTCCCGTGGCAGACCGCAGCCGTTCGCCAGTTCGCCGAAGAACGAGGCGCCTTCTCTCTCGAGATAATCGCGCACGGCTCGCGCCCCAGCGCTCAACCCCGCGCCCCCATCTGGGCCGGCGGTTTCCCCCGGCGCGAGGATGAAGCCGCCGTCGCCGCGGCGAAAGAAGCGGATGCGCGGGTTGCGCGGCATTTTGCCGGGATCGCGCACCATCCCATCGGGAACGCGCGCGTCACTGCCCACGCCTGACCAGACGAGCTCGCCGCTGAGGCAGAGGCCGGCCAGATCCTCCGCGCCGAACCCGGGCAGGCGGGCAGGCAGTACCTGACGCTCCCAGGTCTCCAATGGCAGCGCGATCCCGGCCAACTGGGCCATGACCTGCCGCAGGCCTTCGACTCCCGTCAATTGTGTGTCTTGCGCGACATATTGCCAGCGGGCCAGAAAGCTGGCATAGGCCGGCGCTGGCACGGGCTGGACCGCGCGACGGAGCAGCGCCAAAGTGCGGCGGCGGAATTCGTCGAGAAGCTGCCTGTCGCAGAACTGCTCAGCGCTGCCCGGGCCGGCGGTAAAACGCCCCTTCGCGATGCTGTGGTCCGCGACGAGATGCCCCAATGCGGCGTCCAACCAGGGACCCGCGAAGGGGTAGCGCTCGACGATCTGGGCGCGGGTGACCGGCCCGGCGTGGTGCAGATAGCGGGCCAGGATGCGTTCAGCATGGCTCCCGGCCGGGCCGGGCTGGCCGATCGCGGCCCGATATTTGGCCGCCAGCTCGGCCGGCACCCAGAGCCGAGGCTGGGCCGGCGACGTGCCGGCGCCCGTGGCGAATAGCTCCAAGGCTTGTCCGGCCTCGACGAGCTGGGCCAGCCATGGCACGGGGCGCGGCGGGGCCAGGGCGGCCTCTGCCTGGCCGTCCGTCCCTGTCCCCGCGACACCGCAGCTCTCACTGATCTCCTCGCCCGTCATATCGCCCAGTTCCTGGAGTATGACGGCGAGTTCTTCGGCGCTGCGCGCCCGATGGCCGGGCGACCGGTGTTCGCGCTCGGCGACTGTTGCGCTCACCGCTTCCGGGCGCAGGAGGTCGCTCAGGTCCTCGCGCTCGGCCAGGACGCAGTCCAACACGTCACCCGGCAAGCCGAGCGTTTGCAGATCCCGCTCCGCCTTGGGCGCGTCCCATTCATAGACATAGGTATTGGCGAAATAGAACAGCAGGTCGCTGGCAATCGGTGACGGCACCGCTCGGTGCACCACCGCCACCTCGATCGTGCCTGCTCCGATCGCGCCCAACACTTCTTCGAGGTGCGGCAGATCGAGGACGTCTTGCAAGCACACGCGGTACGCCTCGGTGACGATCGGGAAGTCACCCAGGCGCCGCGCGATCGCCAGCAAGTCGCGGGCTTTCAGCCGCTGCAGCCAGAACGGGGTGCGCTTCTGCCCGTGCGCGCGGGGCAGCAGCAAGGCTCTGCCCGCGGCCATGCGGAACTGCGCCCCGAATACGGCTGAGTTCGGCAACTCGTCCAGGATCCGCCCGCGTGCTTCGAGCGGGGCCATGTGGGTGAGGATCTCCAATGGTGGCGGGCCGGCCAACAGCGGGAAGCGCACAAGGATGCCGTCGTCGTTTGCCATCATCTCGGGCTCGCTGCCCATGCGCTCGCGCAAGGCGTTGCGCAAGGCTATGGCCCAGGCGCCGTTGACCCGGCCGCCGAATGGGGAGTGCAGCACCAGCCTCGGCTCACCGACGGCGTCGCTGAAGAGCTCGGCCACGACCCGGCGATCCGATGAGATCACGCCTGTGGCATCCAGCTGCCTCCTGACGTGGGCCACCAGGTTGTCGATCGAGTTGTCGTCGAGCGCATATTCGCCGGCAAGCCAGACGCGCAGGCCGGCGGACTCCTGCCGATTTTCCGCTTCAGCACTGCCGATCTTCTGCAAACGATCGGCGAGCACGCGCCTGAACTCGCCGATGCGTCGCCCCAATTCATAAGGACGCCAGGGATAGTCGCCGTGCCAGAAGGGCATGCGCGGCACGGCGCCGGGCGCGGGGCTGACGATCAAGCGATCGTCCGTGATGCTCTTGACCCGCCACACCTGGCTGCCGAAAAGGAAAGCGTCGCCCGGCCGGGTCTCGAAGACGAATTCCTCGTCCACCTCGCCGATGCGCGTCTGATTATCTGTCAGGTAGATGCCGTAGGCGCCGGTGTCAGGTATGGTGCCGGCATTGCTGATGGCGAGAAGCCGTGACCCGGGAAGCGCTGCCAGCCGGCCGTGGGCCCGATCCCAGCCAATCCGCGCGCGCAGCGCCGACAGCGCGTGCGGCCTGGGTACCCGGCCGGCATCGGTTTCCCGCTCCCCATCACGACCGGGCAACACCTCGCCGGGCAGGGCAGGCACGGGATCGGGTAAGGCATGCCCCTCTAAGTCCTGCCCCCGATTCTCTGGCTCTTGCTGGGCCGCGCTTCCCGGCGAATCGCCGGACTCGATGAAATACCTGCCAGACAGCATGTCGAGCACCGAGTCGAATACGCGGCGCGCAAGGTTACGGTAGGGATAAGCCTGCCGGATCAGGTCGAAGAGGGCGGCATCGTCCCACGACTCCACGGCCACCATGGCCACGATTTGCTGCGCCAGAACATCCAGGGGGTTCTGCGGCGTGTAGGTCTCTTCGATTTCGCCATTCAGCATACCGTGAGCGATGGCGGCAGCTTCGATGAGGTCTTCGCGGTGCGTGGCATAGATGCGCCCGAAGCTTTTCTGCCCGACCAGATGGCCCGAGCGTCCGACGCGCTGCAGCCCTTGGGCGACGCTCTTGGGAGACTGCAGCTGCGCGACGTGGTCCACGGTGCCGATGTCGATGCCCAGCTCCAGCGAGCTGGTGCCGATGAGCGCAGGCAGCCGTCCCGCCTTTAGTTCTTGCTCCAGCAGCCGGCGGGATTCCTTGGATATGCTGCCGTGATGCGCGCGAAAAGGGCCGTCGGCGCCGAGGGCAAACATCCCGCGGTCACGCGCCAGGCCACCGGGTGCGAGGATTTCGGTGCTGCCCGGCGGGACTTCCTCCGACTCCTCGCCTGCCCACTGGGCGTTCAGGCGATCGGCCGTCCGCTCGGCCAGCCGCCGGTTGTTGGCAAAGACCAGCGTGGTGCGGTGGCGCCGGATCTCGTTCAGCAGCCGGCCGATCACGGCCGGCCAGATCGTATCGCCCGGCAAGTTGGCGAAATCCTCGACCACAGTTACGACCTTCAGGTCAAGGGCCTTCTGATAGCCTGTATCCACGATCGTGACCGGGCGGGGTGCCGGGGCGCCGAGCTCGCCCGAGGATGGGGGCATGCCGGCCTCCGTTTGCCGGCACTGGCCGCCCAGGAAGCGGGCCACTTCGTGCAACGGCCTCTGGGTGGCTGAAAGCCCGATGCGTTGGACCCCGGCGAAGCGAGCAGGGGGCGAAGCAGAGGGAGCAGAGCTCAGCCCCCGCTCCCTTTCTTCTGCTTCCCCGGCGAAGTCCGTGCCCTGTTCCTTGCTCCCCGCGCCCTCTGCTGCCGCCAGGTGGTCCAGCCGTTCCAGGCTGAGTGCCAGATGTGCGCCGCGCTTGTTGCCGCACAGGGTGTGGATCTCGTCGATGATCACGGTCTGCACCGCACGCAACATATCGCGCCCACGTGGGCTGGTAAGGATCAGGTACAACGATTCTGGGGTGGTGATCAGGATGTGAGGCGGGGCCTTGAGCATCTGCGCCCGCGCGTGCCCGGGCGTATCTCCTGTGCGCACCGCCACCCGCAATGGGGGCAATTCCTGGCCCATGCGCCGCGCCGTCTCCCGGATGCCTTCGAGGGGCACGCGCAGATTGCGCTCGATGTCGTTGTTGAGAGCTTTCAGGGGCGACACGTAGAGCAAGGTCACGCCGGGCGGCGCCAGGCTGGCGCGGTCCCTCAGTGTGCGGCAGATCCGGTCGATGCCCCACAAGAAGGCAGCTAACGTCTTGCCTGACCCCGTCGGCCCGAGGATCAGCGTGTGCTCCCCACGCTGGATGGGAGGCCAACCCTGTGCCTGTGGCGGAGTGGGTGTCCCGAACGTCTGCTCGAACCAGGCTCGTGTCGGGTGTGAGAAGCCGGCCAGTGGATCAGATAGGTCCATATGCGCCCAAATCGCCGCCGATTAACGGTCGGGGCCCTTCGACCAGGGTCTGTCGACCATGAACTCAATCTGCCTTTCCCATTGTTGGCGAAAAAGGCAACCAGCTTTGGCCGCCGTCATGCGTTTCGAAAGCTCCCACGCCGTCCGTTACCCAGCCGTCTCTTAGATCGGCAAAATCCAGCGCGCCCAGGAAGCGCAGGCTGGGCAGATGGGCCCCCGCCGACCAGCTCTGCCCGCCATCGTGGGTGACGAAGAGCTGAGACTCATCGGTCGTCCAGCCGTCCCGCGCGCTGACAAAGATCGGGGAGCGCACTGTCGCGCTGCGGACCATCTGTGACGCGTGCCAGGTATGCCCACCGTCTTGCGTGTAGAAGAGCAAGACCTCGCGACCCGATGCGAAGAGCCTGAGCACGGCGCTCCCGTTCGAGCCGGGAGGAACCACCGGCGGCGATGTCTCGCAATCGCCAGACTGGAACAGGCTCGTCTCGCCAGGGGTCGGTGGCCTCAGTGGTTGATCACGCCACGTTCGCCCGCCGTCCCGCGTGGTGTAAAAAAAGACGCCGCCGGTCGCACAATGGGCGGTCGCCCAGCCTGTTTGGAGGTCGGCAAAGCTTATCCCTGTCTTGTTGCAGGAGGCCGGCAGGGAGCCGGGGGTCGATGGCCCCAGGGTGCCGTCGGTCGTCGAGACGCTGGCCCAACTCTGGCCGCCGTCGGCAGTCTGGAAGATCTCAACGGCCATCGAACCGCCTGACTCGCCCAGGTTTGCCATGTACCAGCCATGTTGAGCGTCGATGAAGTCGAGCCAGCCAGGGCCGCCGCTCTGGAGATGCAGCGGTGCGCCTGGCAGCCAGGAGTTTCCGCCGTCCTCGGTGCGCTCGATGGTCGTTGTGACGGCGGCAGGTTGCGCGGCGGTCGCCTGCCCCTGTGACGTCACGAACCAGGCGTGGCTCGCATCCAGAAAGAACGGGCTGTCGATGCGGGCGGAGTCGAGCGCGGGAGGGGACACGACCTGCCATGTGCCGCCGCCGTCGGTGCTGTGCAGGATGCCCCCTGCGCTACCCTTAATGGTCCAACCGGTGGCCCAGCCGGCCTGCGCGGAGACCATCCGCAGCGAGCTAAGGGCCAAAGCGGGTCCGCGCTGCCCGCCAGCCCGTGGCATTGCCCGCGGCGTGGCCGGATACGGCGACGCGGTGACGGTGGGGCCTGGGCCGCCGCCGGCCTCTGCCTCGGTACCTCGCGCGGCGGCAGAAGGCCATCGAGTGCTGAAAGGAATGCTGGCAGCCGGGTCGGCGCTCGCCGTTGCAGGTGGCTCAGCCGGACGGGAAGCCACGCTCGTCGCCGGCGTCGTGCTCCCGGCGCAGCCAGCCAGAAGCAGCAGCAAAACGATGGTGGCTCTCACAGGCTCTCATGTGCTCGCAAGGGGTGGCGAATACCAGTTGCGGCCGTCACGGGCAATCAGCGCGGTAGCAGCTTCGGGGCCCCAGGTGCCGGCCGGATAGTTGGGGAAGCCGGCCGGTGGCACGGCATCCCAGGCGTCGAGCACGGGGGCGATCAGAGACCAGGCTGCCTGGACCTGATCTGCTCGCATGAATAACGTCCGATCGCCGGCCAGCACATCCAAGAGCAGCGTCTCGTAAGCGTCCGGCGGCACTGCGCTGAACGCCTCGCGGTAGCAGAATTGGAGGTCCGCCGGGCTGAGGCGCACTTCCAACCCCGGCTGCTGCACCTGAAAGCGGATCTGGATGCTCTCTTCGGGCTGAACGCGGATGACCACGCGATTGGCCTGCCAGTCTACCACCGCGGCATCGGGGAAAGCCTGGTGGGGCACCGGCCGGAACTGGATGGCCACTTCGGAGGCCCGCGTCGGCAGGCGCTTGCCCGTGCGCAGGTAGAAAGGCACATCTTGCCAGCGCCAGTTGTCCACATAGAGCTTGAGAGCCGCAAAGGTCTCGATCGCCGAGTCAGGCGCCACGCCGGGCTCTGATCGATAGGACGGCACGCGGTCGCCACCGATGAAGCCGGCGCCATATTGCCCCCTGACGGCGAAGTCGAAAACGCAATCCTCCGGGATGGGGCGCACGGCGTGCAGAACGTCGACCTTCTTGTTGTGGATCTCGTCGGCAGCCAGGGAAACAGGAGGTTCCATGGCCACCAGGCACAGGATCTGCAGCAGGTGGTTCTGGATCATGTCGCGCAAAGCCCCGGCATGTTCGTAGTAGCCTGCCCGATGTTCCACACCGACCGTCTCGGCCACAGTGATCTGGACGTGGTCGATGTAGCTCCGGTCCCAGATCGGCTCGAACAGGGCGTTGGCGAAGCGAAACACCAGGATGTTTTGCACCGTCTCCTTGCCGAGATAATGATCGATGCGGAAGATCTGGTCTTCCTCGAAGACCGTGGCCAGCGTGGTGTTGAGCTCTCCGGCTGAAGCCAGGTCGTGCCCGAACGGCTTCTCGACGACCACGCGCGTGGCATGATGGTCGATAGCCAGGCCGGCCTCGCCCAACTGGCACACGATGGTCTCGATGAGCCCGGGTGGGATGGCAAGATAAAAGATGTGGTTGGCTGGCTTGCCCCAGGTCTTTTCCTGCTCGTCGATGCGCCCAGCCAGCACACGCAAGGCATCTGTGCTTGCGAAATCTGCGGCCATGTACTGCAAGCCGCCGGCAAATCGATCCCAGGCAGCCGGGTCTGCCTTGCCGCGCGCCGAGAATTGATCTACACCCTCACGGAGGTGCTGGCACCACTCTTCGGTGCTCATTTCCTTCTTGTCAACGCCGAACACTGCAAAGGCGGGGGTAAGCCGGCCGGCGGCGTGCAGGCTGTACAGCGCGGGGATCAGCTTGCGCCAGGTCAGGTCACCTCCCGCCCCGAAAATAACCAGGACCGCGGGGCCGGGCCGCGCCGCGTGACGCGAGCTCATAAGAGTTCTCCATGGGGCGCCATCAGTCTTCGCTCCAGTGTGTATGAAATGTTCCCTTCGAGTCAATCCGCTCGTAAGTGTGCGCGCCAAAATAATCGCGTTGTGCCTCGATCAGGTTTGCCGATGACCAGGCGCTGCGATAAGCGTCGTAGTAACCCAGGCTGCACATCATGGCTGGGGTGCTGATGCCGGATGCGGCCGCTGCCTGGACGGCCGCGCGCAGATCCGTCTGGCGCGCCATGATCTCCCGACCGAGCCGGTCGTCCAGCAGCAAGTTGGGAAGGTCGGGCCGCGCCTGATAAGCTGATCGTATCTGTTTGAGCAGGTCTGCGCGGATGATGCAGCCGGCCTCCCAGATCCGCGCAACCTCGCCAAGGTCGAGCCCGAAGCCATGCGCCACGCTGGCAGCTCGCAACTGAGCCATGCCCTGCGCGAAGGCCACGATCGTGCAGGCATACAGGGCGCTGCGCAACTGCTCCAACAGCTGCTTGCGGTCGCCACGGAAACTGTGCTCGGGGCCTGACAAGGCCCGGCTGGCCATCAGCCGTTCGCTCTTGAGGGCTGACAGGTCTCGCATCGCAACTGCAATGCTGATGGTGGGCACGGGGACCCCGAGGTCCATGGCATCCTGGACGGTCCATTTGCCTGTGCCTTTCTGCCGCGCTTCGTCCAGGATGACGTCGATTAAAGGTTTGCCGGTCACCTCATCCACGCGGGCGAAAATCTGGGCCGTGATTTCCAAGAGGTAGGAGCTCAACTCGCCTTGATTCCAGGTGTCATAGACGTGATGCAACTCTTCGTCGGTCAGCTCCAGGCCCCATTTCAGCACTTCGTATGTTTCGGCGATCAAGCGCATCAGCGCGTACTCGATGCCATTGTGGACCATCTTCACATAATGCCCGGACGCCCCCGGGCCGAGATAAGCCACGCATGGGATACCGTCAGCCCGTGCGGCGATGGCTTCCAGAATCGGACGAAGCGATTCGTAGGCCTCGCGTGGCCCGCCTGGCATCAGGCTGGGGCCACGGCGCGCCCCATGTTCGCCCCCAGAAACGCCCATGCCCAGGAAGTGGACCCCTTTGCCGGCCAGGGCCCTGGCTCGTAATTCGGTGTCCCCGTAGTAGGAGTTGCCGCCGTCAACGACGATATCCCCTGGTTCGAGGTGCGGCATGATCTCACGGATGACGGTGTCCACCGGCGGGCCGGCGGGCACCAGCATCACCACCGCGCGCGGTGGACGTAACCAGCTCACCAGCTCGGCGAGGCTTGTTGCGCCGTACAGGGGCCGCTGCCCCGCTTCGTCATGCAGGGCCGCCAGCTTCGTGGCGTCAGTATCGAAACCGGCGCCACGAAAGCCGTGATCCGCGATATTGAGCAGGAGGTTGCGCCCCATCACGCCGAGTCCCACCATCCCGATATCAAGCCCACCTGGCATGTCGCACTTCCATCAGCGAGCAAGGACCCATGTATTGGGAGTAGTTCTGCGGTTATATGTTGGCTGATCGCCCATCGATCGCCCATCCCGCAACTTGGCTAGGCCGAGACGGTTGCCTTGCGTTTCTCCTCCACCGCCTCTAGCAGCTCATCGAATGAAGCGGAGAACTTCGCGGCGCCCTCGGCCTCGAGCTGTTTGGTTATCTGGTCGATGTCGATGCCCACGGCCTGAAGCTGAGCCATAGCTCGGTGGGCGGCCTCCATGTCCCTGGTCAAAGTGAGCGCAGGGCGGCCGTGATCGCGATAGGCCTGGATCGTCTCCGTTGGCATCGTGTTGATCGTATCCGGCCCGATCAGGGGCTCGACGTACTTGACATCGCTGTATGCCGGGTTCTTCGTGCTCGTGCTGGCCCAGAGCACCCGCTGCGTGCGAGACCCTTGTGTGGCCAGCCTTTGCCAACGCGCGCCCTGGAAATTTTCCTGGTAGATCTGATAAGCCAGCTTGGCACTGGCGATGGCCGCCTGTCCGCGCAGATCGTATGCCAATCCCGCATTCTCGCCACCGGCCGCGACCAGTTTCTCAAGCATGGGGTCGATCAGCGTGTCGATCCGGCTGAGGAAGAAGCTGGCTACCGAAGCGACCCGATCCACCGGCCGGCCGTGAGCAGCCCGGTCCTCCAGGCCGGCCAGGTAGGCCTCAACCACCTGGCGATAGCGCGGCAAGCCGAAGAGGAGCGTGACGTTGACGTTGATCCCTTCGGCGATCAATTGCTGGATGGCGGCCAGGCCTGCGTCCGTGCCGGGCACCTTGATCAGCACGTTCGGTCGCTCGAGAGCCCGCCAGAAACGGCGCGCCTCTGCCAGGGTCCCTTGCGTATCATGGACCAGGTACGGAGAGACTTCCATGCTCACGAAGCCGTCTTTGCCGTTCTGGCGTTCGTACGTGGGACGCAAAAGATCGGCGGCGCGCTGCAAGTCTTCGATGGCTACGCTCTCGTATATGGCAAGGCTGTTCTTTCCGGACTGGGCCAACGCCCGCACGGCAGCATCATAGTCCTGGCTGCCGCCAATGGCCTTGGCAAAGATGGTCGGATTGGACGTCAGGCCGCTTAGTCCATCATCTTCGATCAGCCCTTTCAGCTCTCCCGAGAGCGTCATCTGCCGCTGTATGAAGTCCAGCCAGACGCTCTGTCCGAACTCCTCCAGTTTGCGTAATGGGTTGTTTACCACCAATATCCTCCACGGCGTCTGCCTTCAGCATGCGCTTGATTCTGCACCAAGCCACGGATCGCTATTGCGCTGGCCCGATCGCTCGAGATCAGGAACGGCCCGTGGCCTGGCGCCGCGAGCGGGCCACGGCATCGATCGTGACTGCCAGCAGCAAGACGGCGCCGGTGACCATGAACTTGATGGATGATGAGAAAGCGTTCAGGTCCATCCCGTTGCTGATCGACTGGATCACCAACGCGCCCAGCAGCGCGGCCCAAGTGCTTCCCCTGCCGCCGAACAGGCTGGTGCCGCCGATGACGGCCGCCGCGATCGCGTCAAGCAGGATGTCGCCGCTGCCCGAGGCCTGGTTGACCGCCAGCAGCCGCGACCCGGCGAGGACGCCACCACACGCCGCCAGCGCCGAACAGAGCATGAAGACCTGGATGCGCACCCGTTCCACATTGATGCCGGCGCGCCGGGCCGCCTCGGCGCTGCCGCCGACCGCGAAAATGTGGCGGCCGAAACTCAAGCGCTTCGTAATGAAATCAAACACGACCACGAACGCCAGGAAAACCAGCACGGCCGACGGCACACCGACGATCGCAGTGCCTTTGGGGTTGGGGTTGCGATTGATATTCATGATCGCCACGGCGATCAGGACAGCCGCCGCCACCGGCAGCACACGTCCAACCAACGTGCCCATCGAAGGCGCGTCGGCCCCAGCGCGCAGGCGCTCGACGCGGTCATGCAGCTGGCTATAGATAAACACTCCCACGAACAGCACTGCCAGTGCCCAGCCCAGCCAGACGGACAGCCGCGCGTTGGCGATGCCGACGAGAAATGGATCAGTCAGGTTGAGGGTGCCGGTTTCACCCAGGGTGAAAAGAAGGGCGCCGTTCCAGCCCAATTGGCCCGCAAGCGTGACTACGAAGGAAGGGACGTGCAGCCGGGCGAACCAGAAGCCCTGAAAGAGGCCGATGGCCACCCCGGCAACGACTGCTGCCAGGGCGGCCAAGGGTCCGGGCCAGCCCGCCTTGACCGAGAGCACGGCCATGATCGCCGCGGTGAAACCGCTGACTGCCCCGACTGACAGGTCGATCTCGCCGATCAACAGCACCAGCACGACTCCCACCGAGATCGTGCCCACCGCGGCCAGCTGGACCATCAAATTGGTGAGGTTGACCGGGGTCAGGAAATTCGCGTTGGTCAGTTGAAAGACAATTGCAATGAGCACCAGGCCGAGCAAGATCGGCAGCGAGCCAAGGTCACCCTGCACCACGCGTCGCCGCGTGTTCTGCACGAACCCTGCGAATGGATTCGCGTTCGCCTCTTCGCGTTTCACGACCGCCATGCTTACCCCCTACGACGCTGGCTGCTGGATGGCACTGGCGGTCTCGGCTTCGGCCGCCCCGAATTCGGCACCGGTGATGGCCCCAACCACTTGCTCGGCGCTGGCCGTGTGCACGTTGAAAGTTGCCACACGGCGGCCCAGCCGCAGAACGATGATGCGATCGGCGACATCGAAAACATCGGCCAGGTTGTGGCTGATGATGAGGACGCCCAGGCCACGCTCACGCAGCCTCCTGATCAGGTCCTTGACCTGCCGCGTCTGCTCCACTCCCAGTGCCGCCGTGGGCTCGTCCAGGAGCACGACCTTGGCGTCCCACATCACGGCGCGCGTGACGGCGACCGACTGTCGCTGCCCGCCGGACATGGTGGCAATCTGGCTGCGCACAGAAGGGATGTTGATGTGCAGGTCGCGCAGCAGGCCGCGCGTGCGCTGTTCCATCCCGACCTCATCCAGCGTGCCCACCCCGGGCACGACCTGTTGCAATTTTTCTCTCCCAAGATGAAGGTTGGCAACTACGTCCAGGTTGTCGCACAGGGCCAGATCCTGGTAGACCGTCTCGATCCCAAGGTCGGTCGCGTCGCGTGGCGTGTTGACTGTGACTTCGCGCCCGTCGAAAACGCACTGGCCGGTATCCATGCGGTCCACGCCCGCGATGATCTTGACAAGGGTCGACTTGCCGGCGCCATTGTCGCCAACCAGGGCGACAACCTCGCCCTGGTAGATCTCGAAATCGACGTCACACAGCGCCTGCACGGCACCGAAACGCTTGCTCACACCTCGCATCTGCAAGATTGGCTGGGCTTCGGCCTGATTCATATTTCCCTCAGTATGGATCGACCGGGTGACACGTGCTCCCGCGCTGCGAAATCACCTGGTCCACGTCTCACTCCGTCATTGTCATGGCGGCTGCTTCTTCACGTCCGAACGGGTGGCCAGCATCCCGGCCCCCGGCTCACTGGCTCACCCTCATTGCACGCCCGCGGCCTTGCAGGCAGCCGCATAAGTGCTCGTGCAGATCTGGGCGGCGGTCCAGAACCCGTCCTTGACGACGGTGCTGGCAACGTTGTCCTTGGTGACGGCGACCGGCGTCAGGAGCACCGATGGCACGTCGATCTTCGTATTGTTCGTCGACTTGCCGGCAACCAGCGCTGTGTTCGCAGCCGTGTTGCCCGTCAACAGGTTGTAGGCCAACTGGGCCGCGGTCTCCGCCTCCGGCTTGATGGCTTTGTAGACCGTCATGTACTGCTGGCCCACCAGGATGCGCTGGATGGCAGCGAGCTCTGCGTCCTGGCCGGTGATGGGGGGCAGCGGGTTGAGGCCGGCCGTCTTCATGGCCGCGATCGCACCGCCGGCCGTCCCGTCGTTGGCCGCATAGACGCCGTCTACCTTGTTGGCCAGGGCCGTCAAGGCCTGCTGCATCTCATTCTGCGCGTTGGCGGGGGTCCAGTCAGGCGTATCGTATTCCTTGGCGATGACCAGCTTGCCGGCCGACACCAACGGGTCGAGGACGTCGTGTGCGCCTTGTTTGAAGAGGTGCGCGTTGTTGTCGGTGGGCGAGCCGTTGATCATGACGATCGTGGGCTTCGCGATGTTCAGCTGGTTCAGGGCAGAAATGAGGCTGGTGGCCTGCAGCCTGCCTACCTCAACGTTGTCAAAGGAGATGTAGAAGTTGACGCCGTCGGAGTTATTGACCAGGCGATCATAGGCGATGACCGGCACGCCCTGCGCCTTGGCCTTGTCGGCAATGGTGCCCGCTGCAGTGGAGTCAACGGGATCGAGGACCATCACCTGGGCTCCGTTCGTCAGCGCGGCTTCGGCTTGCTGGAGCTGGGCGTTGGCATCCTGGTTAGCATTGCTGTACAGCAGCTGGCAGTTCGGGCAGAGCTGCGTCAGCTCGGCGGTGAAATACGGGCGGTCAGCTGACTCGTAGCGAGTCGTCTGGCTTTCGGGCAGCAGCAGCGCGATCTTGCCGCTGGCGGTTGGCGTCATGGCGGTGGTCGGCGTCATGGCGGTGGTTGGCGTCATGGCAGTGGTCGGCGTCATGGCAGTGGTCGGCGTCATGGCAGTGGTTGGCGTCATGGCGGTGGTCGGCGTCATGGCGGTGGTCGGCGTCATCGCGGTGGTTGACGTCATGGCGGTGGTTGACGTCATCGCCGTCGTCGGCGTCATCGCGGTGGTCGAAGTGACCGTGGTTGTTTGCGCTGGCGCAGCCGCCAACGCGGCGAGCGGGCTTGCAAAGGCGCTCAGCACGAGCAGAGCCGACAGTGTGATCGACAATGCGGGGGACATGCGGAAGTTGCGTGACATCGCCTAGTTCTCCTTTTGTGAACGCTAACCCGGAAGGACACTTTCGCCTGCATTTTTATTATACCTCAGTGTACGGAAAAATTCATACGTCACCTCCAACCAGATTTTGGTGCAGAGCCCACCTGATTGCCAGGCCGAGCCGTGCTACAGGTACGTGCGACTCAGCCGGTCGGCGGCAGGCATGTTGCATGAGCGCTATGCGCCGCAGAACCTCTTCGAGATGGCCACGGCCCTACGTGTGATGGCGGCCGGGCGATAGCATGCACACCCGCCCGGCGCGTCTCCTCAAGTATAGCATGGACGATGACGCCGCAGCCGGCAACTTGCCAGACCTTGCCAACCGCGCTATCATTCTACCACCCCACATTGGCGCTGAGCTACCCCACACAGCGCGGTTCGCCCATTCACTTTGCTCAACCATAATCTTTCTGGAGGTGTCCGAATGCGAAACAAGGCAGTGCGGGTTGCCTGCTTGGTTGCAGCAGCCATGGTCGTCGCGGCCGTGATGGTTGCACCAGCTGGCGCACAGTCATCACCATCGGGCTGGTATACCCTGGCGCCGGGACAGTACGCCGAGTGGGACCTCAATTACCCCGGCAACGGCAATCCGACGTCCAACAACACGGCGACGGTCGACGTCGCCGAAGCGCCTACGGCGTCCATTGGCTTCAAGGTCTACACCGATCCGCAGTGGCAGGCACTGGCCGCCGGGCAGACGGTCGCCGAAGTCGGCGACGGCACGCAGTCGCGAGGCTCGAACAACACCTTTCTCTACAACGGGGACCTGCTGTGGCAGGCCGGCACGCCCCAGGGCGGCATTTTCCATATCCAATTCTACAACGGCACCACGCAGTTCGCCCAATACTCCGTGACGCTGATTGGCGTGGGCTCGATCTACCCGATTTCGGCCACGATCGGCCCCCAAACCTATTACTACGCGCCCCCACCCACCGCAACCCCGACTCCCTACTATTACGGCTACCCCTACGGCCCGTATCAACCCCAGACGCCCCCTCAGCAGGCG
>Ga0326728_10014617_pt1 | contig 16610 bp, 10 predicted proteins | sample MB3enrmetagenome_FD_207602 | JGI IMG/M metagenome (GOLD analysis project Ga0326728, IMG submission 207602) | Lab enriched peat soil microbial communities from McLean, Ithaca, NY, United States - MB31MN | ecosystem: Environmental > Terrestrial > Soil > Wetlands > Peat | place: USA: New York...
AGCGCGGCAAGGTGAAAGTCGGCGAGGAAGTGGAGATTGTGGGCTTCCGCGAGACGCGCAAGACGGTGGTGACGGGCGTGGAGATGTTCAAGAAGCAGCTGGACGAAGGCATGGCGGGCGATAACGCCGGCCTGCTGTTGCGCGGCATCGCGAAAGAAGATGTGGAGCGCGGGATGGTGCTGGCGAAGCCGGGATCGATCACGCCGCACACAAAGTTCAAGGCGGAAGTGTACATCCTGAACAAAGAAGAAGGTGGGAGGCATACGCCGTTCTTCAAGGGATATCGTCCGCAGTTTTATCTGAGAACGACGGACGTGACGGGTGTGGCGGAGTTGCCGGCGGGCACGGAAATGGTGATGCCGGGCGACAACGTGAGCCTGGTGATCGAGTTGATCACGCCGGTGGCGATGGAGAAGGGGTTGCGGTTCGCGATCCGCGAAGGCGGCCACACGGTGGGTGCAGGAACGATCGCGGAGATTATTCAGTAAGGCAGTTGCTAGTAACTAGTTGCTAGCAACTAGCAACTAGAAGCTAATTTAGGAGCTGTTTGGTATGCCCCGAGAGATCATTACATTGCAGTGCGGCGATTGCAAAGAGCGGAACTATTCGACGATGAAGAACCGCAAAACGACACCGGATCGCATCGAAAAGAAGAAGTTCTGCAGCCGGTGCCGCAAGCACACGCCGCATAAGGAAGTGAAATAATTTGTAATTGGCGATTGGTAATTTGTAATTGAAAATCCTGACCATACAATCGGGACTCAGGTTTTCAAATTACCAATTACAAATTTCAAAATTACAAATTGTAGAGGGGCGTAAGCTCAACGGTTAAACTGTCGGTCTCCAAAACCGAACTTGGGGGTTCGAATCCCTCCGCCCCTGCCAGAATTTTGAGGGAAGCAGTCGAGGAAAGCGGGAAGGTATGGCAACAGTAGTCGAACAAAACGCGCTTACAACAACGGTAAAGGCGTGGCCGGAGCGGATTAAGTCGTTTTACAACGACGTCCGCACGGAGATGCGCAAGGTCACTACGCCCTCGCGCAAGGAAGTCCAGGGCACGACGACCGTGGTCATCATCACCGTGTTCCTGTTTGGTCTGTATTTCTGGGTGGTTGACCTGGCGATCAGCAACTCGCTGGAGCGCATGCTGCACTACTTCGCGCGTCACTAAGCCGCGCGGGCGAAAGAAGCGATTTCATGGTAGACGAAGAAAAAGTCGAAAGTGCGGACGCTCAACCGGCGGCAACCGACGCGCCAGCTGAAGCCACAGGAAGCGCGCCAGTCCCGGCGGCGGAAGGCGCAGTGGCCGGCGAAGCCCCGCGCAATCCGAACATGAAGTGGTACATCATCCACGCCTATTCGGGATTCGAGCGCAAGGTGAAGGAATCGCTCGAGTCGCGGGTTGCGGCGTTTGGACTTCAGGGCAAGATCGGCAAGGTGCTGATCCCAACCGAGTCCGTGACCGAAGTCCGCGGCGGCAAGAAATATACCTCCGAGCGCATGTTCTATCCCGGCTATGTGCTGGTCGAAATGGACATGGACGACCAGGTTTGGCATGTCGTCAAGGCGACGCCACGAGTCACAGGATTTGTCGGCACGGGGCAGCAACCCACGCCGCTTTCGGAAGAGGAAGTCCAGCACATTGTTTACAAGGTTGCCGACAGCCGCGAGAAGCCCAAGCTCAAAGTAAAGTTCGAAAAGAACGAGAAGGTAAAGATCACCGAGGGCCCGTTCGCCACTTTCGAGGGCGTGGTCGACGACGTGAACGAAGACAAGGAAACCGTGAAAGTGATGGTCACGATTTTCGGCCGCTCGACCCCGGTGGAGCTGGAGTTTGGGCAAGTAGAGAAAGTCGCGTAGGCGTTATACGTAGAGCCCTGTCTCTACGAGAAATATCCGGAATCGCTGAGCCGAAAATCCTAGACTCAGGCCGGCATGAAGAAAGAAAGGCATCATGGCAAAGAAGGTTACAGGTTCAGTAAAGTTGCAGATTGCGGCGGGCAAAGCGACTCCGGCGCCGCCGGTCGGTCCGGCGCTCGGCCAGGCGCAAGTCAACATCATGGAGTTCTGCAAGCAGTTCAACGCCCGCACCAGTCAAAAAGAACTCGAGGGCTTGATCGTTCCGGTCGTGATTACGGTCTATAGCGACCGTACGTTCACCTTTATTACGAAGACGCCGCCGGCGTCGGTGCTGCTCAAGCGCGCTGCGGGAATCGCCAAGGGATCGGGTGTTCCGAATAAAGATAAGGTCGGCAAAGTGACGGCCAAACAGGTCGAGGACATCGCCAAGCAGAAGATGCCCGACCTGAATGCGGCATCGGTGGATGCGGCGATCAAGAGCGTGCGCGGCACGGCGCGCTCGATGGGAATTGAGGTAGTAGGCTAGAAAACAAGCCACTAGCTTCTAGCCGCTAGCTTCTAGCAACCGATTGTGGAGTGAGGCTGAGGTTGCTAGAAGCTCGGAGCTAGAAGCTAGGAGCTTGCAGTCGAAATCACCACGGCTGATCGAAACAACGTTCAGCGGTGGGAGACGAGGTTAAAATGAAGAAGTCTGGAAAGAACATCGAGAAGGCGCGCAAAGCGGTTGAAGCGCGTTCTTACACGCTGCAGGAAGCGGTTCCACTCCTGCAGAAAGTGAAATTCGCAAAATTTGACGAGACGGTTGAGGTCACGCTGCGCCTTGGCGTCGATCCCAAGCACGCCGACCAGATGGTGCGCGGCACGGTCGTTCTGCCGCACGGGCTGGGCAAATCGAAAAAAGTGCTGGTCATTGCCACGGGCGAAAAAGTTCGCGAAGCCGAAGCTGCGGGCGCGGATTTTGTCGGCGGCGAAGACATGGTCGAAAAAATCCAGAAGGAAAACTGGACTGATTTCGACGCCCTCATCGCCACGCCCGACATGATGAAATCGGTCGGCCGATTGGGCAAGGTGCTCGGCCCCAAGGGCCTGATGCCGAACCCGAAAACCGGCACCGTCACCATGGACGTGGCGCGCGCCGTGCAGGAAGTGAAAGCCGGCAAGGTTGAATTCCGCACCGATAAGACGGCGCTCGTGCACTGCCCGGTGGGCAAGATCTCGTTCACGCCCGACAAGCTGATCGACAACGCGACGACGCTGATATCGAGCGTGGTCAAGGCCAAGCCATCGGTCGCCAAGGGCAAGTACATCAAGGCTTGCTATCTCAGTTCGTCGATGGGACCGGGGATTCCGCTCGATACCACTCCGATCGAAGCGGCGTCGAAAGCGTAAGACCGTCGTTCGTCGATGGTCGCTAGTCGTTCGGCGAGCCTGGAGGGCACCCGACGATCCAAGCGACCAACGACCGGCGACCAACGACTTATTTTGAAAGGGTTTCAATATGGCGGTTACTAGAGCGAAGAAAGTTGAGCAGGTTGAAAAACTCAGCGGCGATCTGAAAAACGCTTCGAGCGTGATCGTCGCCACCTACAGCAAGCTGACCGTGGCCAAGGATTTCGAGCTGCGCAAGCTGGTGCGCGCTTCGGGCGCGAAGTATCGCGTGGTGAAAAATACGCTGGCCGAGCGCGCGGCCAAGGATACCAAGATCGCGGAAGCGCTGAAGAAGCTCGAAGGCGTGACGTCGATCGCGTACACGGAAGGCGATCCGGTTGCGCTCGCCAAGGCGCTGTCGAAGTATGCGAAAGACAATCCGGAGTTCACATTCAAAGCCGGCGTGGTCGAAGGCCGCGTGATCTCGGTGAAAGAGATCGACGCGCTGGCCACGATGCCGTCGAAGGATGAGATTTATGCGAAGCTTCTGTTCATGCTCAATGCCCCGGCGCAGCGCCTGGCCACAGCCATCGGCGCCGTTGGACGCAACCTGGCGGTGGTCATTAACCAGGGCGTGCAGGAGAAGAAGTTCAAGGAAGCGTAAGAAGCTACTGGCTTCTAGCTGCTAGCTACTAGCGATCTTGATTTTGCTTGCTAGAAGCTTGCGGCTAGAAGCGCTAGAAATTTTCTGAGCAGCAAGTCTGCTCGAAAAAAGATTTGGTTATCTCGAAGCGGGGGTTGCGCGGCTGAGACTTGGCGTTGTCTGGCGCCGAGAAGTAGGCCTGGTCGCACTGGAAACCTGGCGGCGCGGTAGCGAAATCGCAAATCACCGGTAGAGACGGGGCTAGCCCGGTCTTGGCCTGAATCTGGAGAATACAATGGCGGATCTGCAACAGTTGGAAGAGTCAATCGTAGGCTTGTCGCTCCTGGAAGCGGCGGAGCTGGTGAAGAAGCTGGAAACGCGCCTCGGCGTGTCGGCGGCAGCGGCGGCCCCGGTCATGGTTGCCGGCGGCGGCGCGGCGGCGGGCGCAGCGGCCCCGGCCGAAGAGAAGACCGAATTCTCGGTCATCCTCAAGGAAGTCGGCGCCAACAAGATCAATGTGATCAAGGCGGTACGCGAGGTCACGAGCCTTGGCCTGAAGGAAGCCAAGGATCTGGTCGATGGCGCTCCCAAGCCGATCAAAGAGGGCGTCTCGAAGGACGAAGCCGAGACCATCAAGAAGAAGTTCACCGAGGCAGGAGCCACAGTCGAGGTCAAGTGACGCCGCTTAGCGGGGCCCTTCGGCTCCTCGCTTCGCGAGGTTGCTCAGGGCAAGCTAAGAGCCGAGCCCCGCTGGCGTCATCCTGAGCGAAGCCCACGAAGTGGGCGGAGTCGAAGGATCTTGCAGGGTAACCCGGATCGGCGGGCCACCGCTCGCCGTCCCGCTTGCAATTTTTTGACCGAACACTGGTTGAATCCCGGGTTGGTGTGTTAACATCTAAAAAATAACCCGCTTACCCTGGCTTCATCCGAGGCGACGGCGATCCGTGTCCCCGAAATACTCCCAGGGTGCGGATGCGGAGCAGGATCGCTGGATATGTAGTTTTGGCAAGCCGGTCCCGCGGGCGGCGGGACGGAACAGGCCTTTGAACTGGCGCGGAATTTTACAAGTGATTCAACATTAAGCGTCGCACGGCGCCTGCGGACAGCCATGTCCCCGCAGGTGCCTGCACCCGTTTACCGCGCGTTTACCGCCCGCTAGCTGTCCCGGATTTTTTGCGCCCGACTTTTTAGGGCCCACATTTCCGCGCTGTATTTGCAGCCCCCAGGCTGCCTGAAAGCAGGAGCTTCGTCGAATGGCAAAGAACAATCTCCACCGCAAGCGTTTTGATTTTTCCAAAATTCCAGCCACCATCCAGATTCCGAACCTCATTGAGGTTCAGAAGCGTTCTTATGAACGCTTCCTGCAGATGGACAAACTGCCCAGCGAGCGCGAAGACGGCGGACTGCAGGCTGTGTTTCAGTCGGTATTTCCGATCACCGATTTCCGCAACGTTTCGCAGCTCGAGTTCGTCGACTACGCAATCGGCAACTGGGAGTGTAAGTGCGGACACCTGAAAGGTCTGCATCACCTCCGCACCACGTGTAAGAACTGCGGATCGACGGTGATTACCGACCCGTTCCATCCCGGCGATGTGCTCTGCCACAAGTGCGGCACGTACAACGCGAACACTCCCGACTTTTGCAACAAGTGCGGCGACCCCGTCGGCCTGCAACTGAAATATGACGTGGCCGAGTGCGAAGAGCGCGGCATGACCTATTCCGCTCCGCTCAAGGTCACCATGCGCCTCACCATCTGGGACAAGGACGCCGAAACCGGCGCCCGTTCCATCCGCGACATCAAAGAGCAGGAAGTGTTCTTCGGCGATGTTCCGCTGATGACGCAGAACGGCACGTTCATCATCAACGGCACCGAGCGCGTGATCGTGAGCCAGTTGCACCGTTCGCCGGGCGTGTTCTTCGAAACCGCCAACAACCGCACCTACTTCCTGGGCAAGATCATTCCCTATCGCGGCTCCTGGGTCGAGTTCGAATACGACCAGAAGAACGTGCTTTACGTCCGCATCGACCGCAAGCGCAAATTCCTGGGTACGATTTTCCTCCGCGCCCTCGGTCTGCGCTCCGGCGAAGACATCCTCAAGACCTTCTACACCGCCGATCGCCTCGTGATTCGCGACCAGAAGATCTACTGGACACTCGATCCGTCATCTGACAAGCCGACGAACCTCGTGGGCATGAAGCTGGCGCACAGCGTCAAGTCGAAGTCAGGCGATGAGGTCGCGCATTCCGGCCGCAAGATCAGCCACGCTGTTCTGAAGGAGATTCAGAAAGCGAAGATCACCGAGATCGAAATCGACAATTCCGACCTCGAAGGCGCGTGGGCCGCGAGCGACATCGTCGATACGACCACGGGCGAAGTTCTCCTCGAAGCCAACTCCGAAATCACCGCCGACAAGCTGGGGAAGATTCTGGAATCGGCCGGTGTGGTTGAAATGACGATCTTCTTTCCCGAGCGCGACGATGTCGGCACGGTGATCAGCCAGACCCTGCGCCGCGATTCGGTCGCCACGCCGTCGGAAGCGCTGATCGAAATCTACCGTAAGCTGCGTCCCGGCGATCCGCCCACGCTTGATACCGCGACAGCCCTGTTCCAGGGCATGTTCTTCGATCCACGCAAATACGATTTTTCGCGCGTGGGCCGGCTGAAATTCAACATCAAGCTGTTCGAAAACCAGGACGCAACCAGCCTGGAGCAGCGCACGCTTGACCCCAACGATTTCTACGCCACCATTAAATACCTGCTCAAGCTGCGCAAGAACATTGGCGCCGTCGATGACATCGATCACCTCGGCAACCGCCGCGTGCGCGCGGTCGGCGAGCTGATGGAGAACCAGTTCCGCATCGGCCTGGTCCGCATGGAGCGCGCCATCAAGGAAAAGATGAGCGTCTACCAGGAAATGTCGACGGCCATGCCGCACGACCTGGTCAACGCCAAGCCGGTGATGGCGGCCATTCGCGAGTTCTTCGGTTCTTCGCAGCTCTCGCAGTTCATGGATCAGACCAACCCGCTCTCGGAAATCACGCACAAGCGCCGTCTCTCGGCCCTGGGGCCGGGCGGTTTGTCGCGTGAGCGCGCCGGATTCGAAGTCCGCGACGTGCATCCGACGCACTACGGCCGCATCTGCCCGATTGAAACGCCGGAAGGTCCGAACATCGGTCTGATTTCGTCGTTGAGCTGCTTTGCCCGCATCAACGACTACGGCTTCATCGAGTCGCCCTATCGCAAAGTTAAGGACGCTCGCATTGTCGATTACGTGCAAGTGGTCAATGCCGGCGACAGCGACTTCAAAGTTGGCGATCACGGCGAGAAGAGCGCGATCGAAAAGCTCAACGCCGATTTGAAAGAGCGGCGCAAGAAGCCGATTGAAGTCGAGCCGTTCTCGTTCTATCTTTCCGCGTGGGAAGAAGACCGCCACGTCATCGCGCAGGCCAACGTCGAACTCGACGAGAAAGGCCGCATCGCTACCGAACTGGTGAACGCCCGCAAGCTGGGCAACTTCGTGCTCGTCAACCGCGAGGAAGTCGATTACGTCGACGTCAGCCCCAAGCAGCTGGTTTCGGTCGCCGCCTCGCTCGTGCCCTTCCTCGAGCATGACGACGCGAACCGCGCTTTGATGGGCGCGAACATGCAGCGCCAGTCCGTTCCGTTGCTGCGCGCGCAAGCTCCCATCGTCGGCACCGGTATGGAAGGCGTAACGGCGCGCGATTCGGGCGCCGTCATTCTGGCCAAGCGCAACGGCATTATCGATTCGGTCGACTCCGAACGCATTATCGTGCGCGTCGAAGGCGAGCATCATCCCATGCAGCTTTCGCGCGAAGTGGGCAGCGACATTTATCAGCTCACCAAGTTCAAGCGTTCGAACCAGAACACCTGCATCAACCAGAAGCCGATCGTGAAGAAGGACCAGCGCGTGGTGAAGGGCGAGGTCATCGCCGACGGTCCTTGCACCGATTTCGGCGAGCTCGCGCTTGGCCGCAACGTGCTCGTCGCTTTCATGCCGTGGCGCGGCTACAACTTCGAAGACGCCATCCTCGTCTCGGAAAAAATGGTGAAGGAGGACTATTACACCTCCGTTCACATTGAGGAGTTCGAACTCGAAGCCCGCGACACCAAGCTCGGACCCGAGGAAGTCACGCGTGACATCCCGAACGTCAGCGAGTCGACTCTGCGCAACCTCGACGAGGCCGGCGTCATTCGCATCGGCGCCAGCATCAAGCAGGGCGACATCATCGTCGGCAAAGTGACGCCCAAGGGCGAAACCCAGCTCACGCCGGAAGAAAAGCTGCTGCGCGCGATCTTCGGTGAAAAGGCCGGCGACGTGCGCGACGCGTCACTCTACTGCCCGCCCGGAATCGAAGGCGTGGTGGTGGACGTGAAGATCTTCTCCCGCAAAGGCCAGGAAAAAGACGAGCGCGCGAAGGCCATCGAAGCCAATCAGGTTGCCAAGCTCGAAAAGAACTTGTCGGATGAAATCCGCATTCTCACCGACGAGCGTCTGAAGCGTCTCGAAGGCCTGCTCGGCGGTAAGGAAGTGCAAGCCGACCTGCACGACGAGCGCACCAACAAGCGGCTGCTGACGAAAGACGTGATTCTCGACCGCGACACAATCGAGCGCATCTCGACGCGCAACCTCAAGCGCATCAAGTTCGCCGACAAGGACCCGCGCGTCAACGAGCAGATCGACGAGATCGAGGAAATGACCTCGCGCCAGATCGACGTGCTCAAGAAAATCGTCAACGAGAAGAAAGACAAGCTCACCAAGGGCGACGAACTCCCGCCGGGCGTCATCAAGCTGGTCAAGGTTTACATCGCCATGAAGCGCAAGCTCAGCGTCGGCGACAAAATGGCCGGACGCCACGGCAACAAGGGCGTGATCGCGCGCGTTCTCCCCGAGGAAGATATGCCATACCTCGAGGATGGTACGCCCGTCGAAATCGTGCTCAATCCACTCGGCGTACCCAGCCGTATGAACGTGGGCCAGATTCTCGAAACCCACCTCGGTTGGGCGGGGCACGAGCTAGGCGAAAAGATCGGCGAACTGCTCAAGCAGAACACGCGGGTCGAGGCGATTCGCCGCGATCTCAAGGCGCTGTTTAAGGACACGGTGCTCTCCGATCTGGTCGCCGACATGAGTGACGACGAGCTCGAAAACATCGCGCCCACGTTGAAGAAAGGCGTCTTCATGGGCTCGGCCGTGTTCGATGGCGCCCGCGAAAGCGAGATCAAGGCGTTGCTCGAGCGCGCTGGACTGCCCACTTCGGGCAAGACAAACCTGCGCGACGGCATGACCGGCGAGAAGTTCGAACAGCCGGTCACGGTTGGCTACATCTACATGCTGAAGCTGTCGCACCTGGTGGACGACAAGATTCACGCGCGCTCCATCGGCCCGTACTCGCTTATCACCCAGCAGCCGCTGGGCGGCAAGGCGCAGTTCGGCGGACAGCGTTTCGGCGAAATGGAAGTCTGGGCGCTCGAAGCGTACGGCGCCGCGTTCATCCTGCAGGAGTTGCTCACTGCGAAATCGGATGACGTTTACGGACGCACCAAAATCTACGAGGCCATCGTCAAGGGCGAGGCCGCGATGGAGCCCGGTGTGCCGGAATCGTTCAACGTGCTGATTCGCGAATTGCAGGCTCTTTGCCTGGATGTCGAGTTGATCAAAGCCACGGAGAAGAAGCCCGCGCTCGTGGCAGCGGATTAGGAGCAGTTCCCGGTTCTCAGTTCCCAGTTCTCAGATGTCGAGAGCTGGGTGAAGCTGGAGCCGGGAGATGCCCAGAAAGTTTTGTGCAATTGGCCGTCGCGGTGCGCCGCTCTCAGCGCCGCGATCAGGCAACGATCTCAAACCGGTTTAACCGAGAACTGAGAACCGGGAACTGAGAACTGAAACCGAGGGCCGCTGGTGGACGCGTAAGGTTCACAGGAAAGCGGAGGCACATGTTTCGTTCGAGCCCATTTGATCTGGCAAACCCCGTCGCTGACTTCGACGCCATTCGCATCAGCCTGGCATCTCCGGAAAAAATCCGGAGCTGGTCGCACGGGGAAGTAACCAAACCCGAAACCATCAACTACCGCACCTTCAAGCCGGAGCGCGACGGCCTGTTCTGCGCACGCATCTTCGGCCCGGTCACCGACTGGGAGTGTCTCTGCGGCAAGTACAAGCGCATGAAGCACCGCGGCGTCATCTGCGACAAGTGCGGCGTGGAAGTCACGCTCTCCAAGGTTCGCCGCGAGCGCCTCGGCCACATTGAGCTCGCTTCGCCTTGCTCGCACGTCTGGTTCTTCAAGGGCCTGCCCAGCCGCATCGGCCATCTGCTCGATATTTCCCTGCGCGATCTCGAGGCCATTCTCTATTTCGAAGCCTATGTCGTTGTCGATCCCGGCGACTCGCCCACCCGCGATCGCGAGGTCATCAAGGACGAAGCCAAGTTCCGCGAACTCGATCAACAATTCCGCCCCACCGGCTTCAAAGCCATGATGGGCGCCGAGGCCATCAAGGAACTCCTCAAGCGCATTGAGGTTGATGGGCTTTCCACCGAACTGCGCGAGAAGATGAAGAACGAATCTTCTCTCCAGAAGCGCCTCAAGTACGCCAAGCGCCTGAAAGTCGTCGAAGCATTCCGCAAGAGCGGCAACAAGCCGCAGTGGATGATCCTCGACGTGCTGCCGGTGATTCCACCCGAGCTCCGCCCGTTGGTTCCACTCGATGGCGGCCGCTTTGCTACTTCCGACCTGAACGATCTCTATCGCCGCGTCATCAACCGCAACAACCGGTTGAAGAAGCTGATGGACCTGCACGCGCCCGAAGTGATCGTGCGCAACGAAAAACGCATGCTGCAGGAAGCCGTGGACGCGCTGTTCGATAACGGCCGCCGCGGCCGCGTGCTGCGCGGCGCCAACAATCGCCCGCTCAAATCGCTCTCCGATACGCTCAAGGGCAAGCAGGGCCGCTTCCGCCAGAACCTGCTCGGCAAGCGCGTCGATTACTCCGGCCGTTCCGTCATCGTCGTCGGCCCCGAACTTAAGCTGCACCAGTGCGGCTTGCCGAAAAAGATGGCGCTCGAACTGTTCAAGCCGTTTATCTATCACCGCCTCGAGCAGACCGGCAACTGCACCACCATCAAGCAGGCCAAGGAAATGGTGGAGCAGCAGGAACACATCGTGTGGGACATTCTCGAAGAGGTGATTAAAGATCACCCTGTCCTGCTCAACCGCGCTCCCACACTTCACCGTCTCGGCATTCAGGCGTTCGAGCCGGTGCTGGTCGAAGGCAAAGCCATCAAGATTCACCCGCTGGTCTGCACGGCGTTCAACGCCGACTTCGACGGCGACCAGATGGCGGTCCACATTCCGCTCTCGCCCGAAGCGCAGGTCGAAGCCAGCGTTCTGATGCTCTCTTCGCACAACATCCTGTCGCCTGCATCCGGCCAGCCCATCACCGTGCCCACGCAGGACATGGTTCTCGGGCTCTATTACCTGACCAAAGCCAAGCCCGGCGCGAAAGGTGAAGGCCGCGCGTTTGCCAACATCGACGACGTGATCATCGCGCTCGAAATGGGCGAAGTCGAAACCCTCACCCCGATCCGCTTGCGCTACAGCGGTCTGGTCATTGACCTGACTGCGGCGTATGACGATCAGGATGTCAGCCACACCGATCCGATTCCCTTCGACCGTGAGTTTCTCAACACAACCGTTGGCCGTGCCATCCTCAACGACCATCTGCCCCGCGCCATTGCCGGACGCGAGCCCATGCCTTACATCAACGGCCTGCTCAAGAAGAAGGGTATCGGCCAGTTGGTGAACTACGTCTATTTGCGTTACGGCCTCGAGACCACCGTCAAGATGCTCGACGAGATCAAGTCGCTCGGCTTCAAGTACGCCACACGCGCTGGCCTGTCGATCGGCATCGATGACATGGTCATTCCAGACAACAAGAAGATCCTGGTGAAAGACGCCGACAAGTCGGTGATCGCAGTCCAGCAGCAGTACCTTGACGGCGCCATCACCAACGGCGAGCGCTATAACAAGGTCATCGAAATCTGGTCGGCCATCACGGAAAAAGTTGCCGACGAAATGTTCGGCCAGATGCAGCGCCGCGACAAGGAAGGCGAACTCAACCCGATTTACGTCATGGCCGACTCCGGCGCTCGCGGATCGAAACAGCAGATTCGCCAGCTCTCCGGCATGCGCGGATTGATGGCCAAGCCGACCGGAGAAATTATCGAAACGCCGATCACGGCCAACTTCCGTGAAGGACTGACGGTGCTCGAATACTTCATCTCGACGCACGGAGCCCGCAAGGGTTTGGCCGATACGGCGCTCAAGACCGCCGACTCCGGCTACCTGACTCGGCGCCTGGTCGACGTCGCGCAGGATGTGATCATCAGCGAATACGACTGCGGCACCGTGGACGGCATCTTCGTCTCCGGTATCGTCGAAGCCGGCGAAATCATCGAGCCGTTGCGCGACCGCATCGTCGGCCGCGTTTCGCTCGAGAAAATTAAAGACTATGACGGCCAAGTCATTGTCGACATCAACCAGGAAATTACCGAAGACCTGGCGGGTGCGATTCAGGCCGCCGGCATCGAGCGCGTCAAGATTCGCTCCGTGCTGACCTGCGAATCGAAGCGCGGTGTCTGCGTCATGTGCTACGGACGTAACCTCGCCTCCGGACGCCTCGTCGAACTCGGCGAAGCCACCGGAGTCATTGCAGCCCAGTCCATCGGCGAACCCGGCACGCAGCTCACCATGCGTACCTTCCACATCGGCGGTACCGCATCGCGAGTCTCCGAGCAGTCGCGCCAGGAAGCGAAGAACAACGGCACAGTGCGCTTCATCAACCTGCAAACCGTAAAGTCGAAGACGGGCGATCTGGTCGTCATGAACCGTCAGGGCTCCATCGCCGTGGTCGACGAAAAAGGCCGCGAGCGCGAGCGCTATGCGGTGGTTTACGGTGCCAAGGTGAAAGTGGTGGAAGGCAGCCCGGTGCAACTCGGCCAGGCTCTGGTCGAATGGGATCCTTACACCTTCGCCATCCTCACCGAAATCGGCGGCACGGCGCAGTTCAAGGACTTGCAGGAAGGCATCACGCTCCACGAAGAAGTGGACGAAGTCACCGGCCTGTCGCGTCACGTGGTCGCCGATTCGCCCGATGAGAAGCGCCAGCCAGCCGTGGTCATCAAGGGCAAGGCCAGCAAGCGCTATCTCATGCCGTCCCGCGCCCACCTCATGGTGCAGGATGGAGACACGGTTCACCCCGGCGACGTGTTGGCGAAGATCCCGCGCGAAACCACCAAGACCAAGGACATCACCGGTGGTCTGCCGCGTGTGGTCGAATTGTTCGAAGCCCGCAAACCGCGCGAAACCGCTGTCATCAGCGAAATCGACGGCACGGTGCGCTTCGGCGAGGTCTCCAAGGGCCAGCGCAAACTCTATGTCACCGCCGATAACGGCACCGAAAAGGAATACTCGGTCCCGCGCGGCGTTCACATCAACGTGCAGGAAGGCGAGCGCGTCCGCGCCGGTGAACCGCTCATGGACGGCCCGCTCAACCCGCATGACATCCTCGCTGTGCTTGGCGAAAAAGAACTGCAGTCCTACCTGGTGAACGAAATTCAGGAGGTCTACCGCTTGCAGGGCGTCAACATTTCCGACAAGCACATCGAAGTCATCGTTCGCCAGATGATGCGCTGGGTGAAGGTCGAAGACGTGGGCGATACCCAGTTCCTGCTCGAACAGCAGGTCGATAAGTTCCGCTTCCACGAGGAGAACCAGCGTGTCATCGCGCAGGGCGGCAAGCCGGCAACCGGCCGTCCGCTGCTGCTCGGCATCACCAAGGCATCGCTCTCGACCGAGTCGTTCATCTCCGCCGCCTCCTTCCAGGAGACGACGCGCGTGCTGACCGAGGCATCCATCCAGGGCGCCGTCGATCACCTGCGCGGCCTGAAGGAAAACGTCATCGTGGGTCGCCTGATTCCCGCCGGCACCGGCATGGAGTATTACCGCAACGTGCGCCTCTCTCCAGAAATGGAAGAGGCCGCCAGCAAGGTGCAGGAGGAAGTCTCGCAAGCCTACGAAGAGGCCGAGCGCGCTCTCGAACTCATGCGGCACGAAGGCGAAACCGAAGAACTCGCCGCCGAGTAGCAGGAGCCGAAATTACCACGGGGGCGGCGAAAGTCGCCCCCTTATTCTTGGCGGTGATTTTAGAGCGCGCAGTGCCGATTTTGGGTGGCGCAGCGCCGGGGTTAGATTGCGCAGCTCTGCTTTTGGGTGGCGCAGCGCTTCAGCGCTGCGGTAATGTCAACTAATAACTGCGGCTTTAGCCGCTGAGGACAAAACACAAGCTGTATCATCGATTTGGCTTCTCTGAACCCCATGTCTCTCGCAGTCGACCCGCAGCCCGACCCCGGGCATCCGCCGGATTTCAAGTCCGCGTCTGAGCCCTTGCCTGGAGGTCTCATCCTGGCCCCGGCGCTCGGTCGCTTCTGGCGCCTGTTCCGCTTATCGATCTGGCGCTCGTTTGAGCACGACGCTTTCGCCATCGCCAAGGGTGGCGCCTATTCGTCCATCCTTACTTTTTTCCCGTTCCTGTTGGTTCTCGGCTCAGTCATGGCGACGATTCGCCGGGGCGAAGTCTATGTGCGTGAGATCTCGCACGCCCTCGACAGCATTCTGCCGGCCGGTAGCGCGACCGCCCTTTCCTATCTTCGCGGCAGCTCCAATCGGCCGGTGGGCTTGCTGGTCACTACCTCGCTCCTCACCTTGTGGACCGCCTCCGGCGTAATCATTTCCTGGATGGACGGATTCCGCCGCGCCTATCAGCTTCCCAAAACCTGGGGCCTGGTACAGGAGCGGCTCATCTCCATCTCTCTCGTGCTGATGGCCGGCATCCCACTCACCTTCGCCACCATTCTCGTTGCCTTCGGCAGCCGCATCGAAATTCGCGTTCTGTTCTACCTCGGCCACGAATTCACCCCGCTCGTTCTGCTGCTCTGGGGCCTCATCCGCTGGATCATCGCCATCCTCACCAGCATCGCCGTCATCCAGCTCATCTACCACAACGCCGTCCCGCGCACGCAGCCCTGGCACACCGTTCTCCCCGGAGCCGTTCTCGCCACGGCGCTCTGGCTGCTCTCCACGGCAGGTTTCGGATGGTATCTCCAGCACTACGCCAATTACAGCATCATCTACGGTTCTCTCGGCGTCGGCATCGCGCTGCTCGTTTGGATGTACATCATCTCTCTTGTCATCCTCATTGGCGCCGAGTTCAATGCCATGATCTTCCCCCGAGGCCTGACCAAAGTCCTCCCGCCCCCGCGCCCTATCGACCAGCCCCGCTGATAACATGCGCTCCGACTTTCCGGTTAAGCGCACGGCATCCCGCTGAGGTAACATTCATAAAAGGATGTCCGGCTTGAAAGAACCGATTCCCGTGCGCCGCGCCAAAATCGTCTGCACCATCGGCCCTGCCTGCGACTCTGAAGAATGCATCCTCGACCTCATGCGCCTCGGCATGGATGTCGCGCGGCTCAACTTTTCCCACGGCACCCACCCTGAGCACGCGCGGCGAATCCAGCGTCTGCGCCAGGCCGCTCGCCGTCTCCAGCGCACGATCTGCATTCTTCAGGACCTGCAAGGCCCCAAAATCCGCACCGGAAGCCTGAAAGACGGCAAGGCCGTAGAACTAAAAACCGGCAGCGTCCTGACCATCACCCCGCGCGTCGTCGCCGGAACCGCCACTCTAATCTCGACGGACTTCCCCGGTCTCGCCCGCGAAGTTACACCCGGCGCGTGCATCCTGCTCTCCGACGGCCGCATCGAACTGGAAGTTCGCGCCGTTCGCGGCAGCGATGTCGAGTGCGAAGTCCGCAATGGAGGCTTCCTCGCCGAGCATCAGGGCATCAACCTGCCCGGCGCAGCCGTCGCCATTCCCGCGCTCACCGGAAAAGACAAGCTCGACCTGCAATTCGGACTTAAGCACGGTGTCGATACCGTCGCTCTTTCGTTCGTGCGTTCGGCCGACGACATCCGCCAGGCCCAAGCCCTGATGCGCTCCTACGGCAAATCCGTGCCCATCGTCGCCAAGCTCGAAAAGCCGCAAGCCATCGAGCATCTCGAGGAAATTCTCGAAGTCACTGAAGGCGTCATGATCGCCCGCGGCGATCTCGGCGTGGAAGTGCCTCCCGAGCGCGTCCCCATCATTCAGAAAAAAGTGATTCAGCGCGCTGCCGTGTGGCGCAGGCCGGTCATCACAGCCACGCAGATGCTCGAATCCATGACCGAGAACCCGCGCCCCACGCGGGCGGAAGCCAGCGACGTGGCCAATGCCATTTTCGACGGCACCGACGCCGTCATGCTCTCCGGAGAAACCGCCAGCGGCCGCTATCCGCGCGAGGCGGTCGCCATGATGGCCCGCATCATTATCGAAGCCGAAACGAGCATCGCGCAGTTGCCGCCCCAGCTGCGCCGTCGCCGCGAAGAGCATCGCTATTCGGTCGCGGAAACCATCTGCGAATCGATCGCGCATGCCGCGCAGGATTTGCCCATGCGCGCCATCGCCGTCTTCACCGAAACCGGCAACACTGCGCGCATGCTCTCCAAGCATCGCCCCAAGGTTTGCATTTACGCTTTCAGCCGCCACGCCGAAGTCTGCAATCGCATGAATGCACTCTGGGGCGTGCATCCGGTGCATCAGAGCCGTTGGGAGTCGGCGGAAACAATGCT
>Ga0326728_10014618_pt1 | contig 16610 bp, 16 predicted proteins | sample MB3enrmetagenome_FD_207602 | JGI IMG/M metagenome (GOLD analysis project Ga0326728, IMG submission 207602) | Lab enriched peat soil microbial communities from McLean, Ithaca, NY, United States - MB31MN | ecosystem: Environmental > Terrestrial > Soil > Wetlands > Peat | place: USA: New York...
GTCAAGGGCGCGCTGCATGTCAGGCGCGCGCGAAGCGGCGAAAGCGTGCTCGCGCTCGACGGCAAGACTTACGCGCTCGACGAAAGCATGGTCGTCATCGCCGACGATCGCGGCGTCGAATCGATCGCGGGGGTCATGGGCGGCGAACATTCCGGCTGCGACGAGGCGACGCGCGACGTGCTGATCGAGAGCGCGCTCTGGGACCCCGCCAACATCGCGCAGACCGGGCGCAAGCTGGGCGTCCTCACCGACGCGCGCTACCGTTTCGAGCGCGGCGTCGATCCCGACTTCTGCGTCCCCGGCGCCGACCTCGCGACGCGGATGGTGATCGATTTCTGCGGCGGCGAAGCCTCGCGCCTGATCGTCGCCGGCGATCCGACTGCGCCGAAGCGCGCGATCGATTTTCCCTATAGCGAAGTCAAGCGCCTCCTCGGCCTCGACATCCCGCAAAAAGAGGGCGAGGCGATTCTCGCCCGCCTCGGCTATTCGATCGAGAACGGCAAGGCGATCGTTCCCAGTTGGCGCCCGGACATCGAGGGCAAGGCCGACGTCGTCGAGGAGATCGTGCGCATCGTCGGCCTCGACCGCGTGCCGCCGGCGCCGCTGGCGCGCCTGGACGAGGGCGTGCCGCGGCCGGTGCTCACGCCGTTGCAAAAGCGCACCCGCATCGCCAAGCGCGCGCTCGCCTCGCTCGGCCTGCGCGAAGCGGTGACCTGGTCGTTCATCGCCAAGGCGAAGGCGGAGCTGTTCGGCGGCGGCGACCCTTCGCTGGCGCTCGCCAATCCGATCGCCGCCGATCTCTCCGACATGCGTCCGAGCCTCGTTCCCGGCCTGGTCGCCGCGGCGGAGCGCAACGCGCGGCGCGGCCTCAAGGACGTCGCGCTGTTCGAGGTCGGGCAGATTTTTCTTGGCGCGAGCGAGAACGACCAGCGCATCGCCGCCGCCGCGGCGCGGCGCGGCATGGCCAAGGCCAAGAGCGAAGGGCGTCATTGGTCGGGCGGCGGCGCGGTCGACGCATTCGACGCCAAGCGCGACGCGCTGGCGCTGCTCGGCGCGCTCGGCATTGCGGCGAACGCCGTGCAGGTCGTCCCCGGCGGCCCGCCCTTCCTTCATCCCGGGCGCTCGGCGACGCTGCAATTCGGGCCGAAAATGCAAGCCGGCTGGTTCGGCGAATTGCATCCGAGCGCCTTGGAAGCGCTCGACGCGGAGGGGCCGATCGTCGCCTTCGAGATCATCCTCGACGCGCTTCCCGCGGCCAAGGCGCGGCCGACCAAGACCAAGGCCAAATTGGAGCGCTCCGAATTCATGGCCGTCGAGCGCGACCTCGCCTTCGTGGTCGCGGAAGGCGCCCGCGCCGGCGACATCCTCAAGGCGGCGCTCGGCGCCGACCGCGCTCTCGTCGCCAGCGCCGATGTGTTCGACGTCTATCGCGGCCCCGGATTGCCGGAGGGCCATAAGTCGGTCGCGATCGCCGTGACGTTGCAGCCGCGCGAGCGCACGCTGACCGACGCCGAAATCGAGGCGGTCGTCGCCAGGATCGTCGCCGAAGTGAGCAAGAAGACCGGCGCGACGTTGCGCCTGTAAGGGATCCGACGATGCGTCACGCGCTCATTCTCGCCATCGGCCTCGGCGCTCTGCTGATCGGCGCGCCGGCGCGCGCGAAGGACAATGCTTCATGCGCGCAATTCGAAGAGCCGTTCGCCTACAACGCCTGCCTGGCGAGACACGGGCCGCCTGCGGGCGCGACCCGCGCGATCGCGGCGCCGGACGACGATTTCGGCGGGCCCCGCCCCTACGCGCGAAAAGGCCGCGAACGCATGCGCATGGAGTTCGACGTCGGGGAGAAGCGGCGGCGGCCGTAGGCGAGCGGGCCGGCTCGACGAAGAGCGGGGCCGGACTGCGACGGTCGCCGGCTGGGGCGAGACTTTGCTCGACCGCGACGGGCGTCGTTATCGGGGGGCGTCTAAAGCGCCGCCATAGCCCCTCGCCGTCGCCGCAATGGATGGGCTTGTCGAACGTGAGAGACCAAGACATCGCCGGCTCAGAACGCGACCTCGACCTTGCCCTTGACCACATTGTCCTGGTCACGCGCGGCGAGGGCGCCGGAATAGAACACGCCGATGGAAGCCGTGCTCGACAGACGCCAGTCGAAGCCCGCTTCGACCGCCAGCGCGTCGCGGGCGATCGGGGCGCCGGCGATCGCGAACTGGGTCGAAGGCGCGCTGGCGAAGGCCAGCGTCGAGGTCGGCGTCACGTCGCCGAACACATGCCGCCAGCCCAGCATGCCGCGCGCAATCAGCGCCATATTGTCGAACAGCGACGCTTCGGCCCGCACCCCCAGGGTCGTCGCGCCGTCGTCATAGCCTCCCGCAGCGCCGTTCAGCGCCGCCGGGCCGCCCGCCTCGGCAAAGCTCGCCGTATCGATGCGCATCGCCATCGCGCCCACGAAAGGCTCGATCGACGTCGGTCCGAAGAAACCCGCCATGCCGATGCGCCAGCCCGCCTCGCCGAACGCCTGCGCCGTATCCCCGCCATATCCCGCGCTCGCCGCGTCGCTGAAGCCGGAGAGGGCGATCGAGCGGTCGGTTCCATAGCGGTTATAGGCATAGAGCGCGCCGCCGCGGAGCTGCAGCCCATCGAGGCTCGCGCCGCCGTAGACGCCGGCGAACGTCGAGTCGACATGGCCGCTCGAAGCCCGCGCGTCGAGACTCAGAACGGACTGGGCATAGCCGCCCGCCACGCCCAGGCGATAGCGATTGTCGAGGCTCGCGTCGGCGCCCAGAATGAAGCCGCCGAGCGAGCGATCGAGGGCGGCCGCATCGCCATCGCCGCCGACACGGCCGAACGAGCCGAAGGCCTGTCCCCAAGCCGCGAACATCTGGGCGGGAAGGCTCGGCGCGGCGATGGCGTTCGTCGCTGCGAAGCCATTGGCGCCGCCGGTCGCCAGCGCGCCGTAGGAGCTCGCCAATCGGTCGAGCACCGCCTCGCGCGGCAGGCGCGCATCGTCGAACGCCGCCGAGACCGCGCTTGGGTGGATCTCTCCCGAGAGCGCGTCGAAGGCTTGCCGGGCGCCGGCGGCGGATTGGCTCAGGAGCGCCAGGGAGAGGCCGCTCCCAACCGGCTCGGCGCTGATCGCATTGGCCGCCGCGACCTGATTGGGGGTTGCGGCCACGCTGCCGAAGGCCACGCCGTTGCGCGTCAGCGTGAGGAACACGTCGTTCGGATCGTAGCTCAGCGATGGCGTCAGAAAGGCGAAATTATCCGTCACGGCCGCGAACGCGTCGCTGACGCCGCCATTCGCGGTGAGGATCGTGTAGGGACTGCCCAACGTCGGCTTGCCATCGCTGCTTGAAACGACGACGGCGCCGCCGGACAGGCTCGCTTTGCCGCCGACCTGGATCAGGTCGGCGGCGTTGGCGCCGACCTCCAATTGGTAAGTGGCCCCGGGAGCGACGGTGAGGTCGCCCACGACGCGAATCGCGCCGAGCGAATCGCCTGGCGCAATGGTGGAGCCGGGGAGCAAGGCAAGCGAACCGACGACGCCGTCGCCGGAGAGCAGGCCGGAATTGGCGAAGGCGCCGGTCACGACGGCGTCGTTGTTGAAATTGCCGCTGTTGTTCACGTCGCCGACGATCGTGCCCGCGTTGCTGGCGGCGCCGGCGACGATCAGCGGCGTGTTCACCGCGATGAAGGCGCCGGCGTTGGCCAGAAAGGCGTTGCCGGCGACGGCATAGCCGCCGTTGCTGACGAAAGCAGCGCCGGGGGAGATCGCCAGATTGCCGCCCAACGCGCCGGTGACCGCCAGCGTGCCGCCTTGCACGTTGGTGCCGCCGGCATAGCTGTCCGTTCCGGCCAGGATCAGGGTTCCGGACCCCTGCAGCGTCAGACCGCCGGGGCCGGATATGTTGTTGCTCCAGACATCGAAGGCGTTCAAGCCGCCGAGCGCGGCGTTCATGTTCACCGTAACGTTGCTCGGAAACGCGCCATAGCCTCCGGCGGCGGCGTAGAGATTGAGCCGCGCCCAACCGGAGCCGTTGTCGAGCGGCACCCCCGAAGGCAATTCGGTGGTGGCGAGGATCTCATTGAGCTGCGCCTCGCTCAGATAGGGAAAGCGCGTGGCGATCAGTAAATAGGCGTCCGACGGCACGACTGGCGGCAGATTCGTGGCGCCGACCGATGGCAGGCCGTAGGTTAGATACTCGGCATAGTTCTGCGCCGCCAGGGTGTATTGAGCGGCGGTGGGGATCACGCCATTGGCGACGCAGGCGGCGACGCTGGCGGCGCATGGCGCCGCGTATGACGAACTGCCGCCGCCGCCCAGATAGGTCTGCATCGCCTGGCTGAGCGAGGGGAGATTGGCCTGGGTGAAGGTCGTGGCAGGATACAGCGGATTGCCGGCGAGCGTCTCGGCGATCACGTAGGTTCCGACAATTCTCCCGCCGATCACGTCCAGCGGATAATGGGCGGCATAGACATTCAGATCATAGGCGAACTCCGCCGCCGACTGGGCTAGCTGCTGATAATATCCGGGCGCCAGGATGGCGTAGGTGATCGCGTCGATGGTGCCCAGCCAGGTGTGCGCGCTCGGGAAATCGCCGACCTGCGAATCGCCTAGCGCCCAGTTTATATTGTATGCGCCGAGCGTTTGCTGATTCTGGTAGGCGAGAAGCGACGAGTTGGCCGGCGTAAAAGGATTGTTCAGGATCGCGCTCGACACCTGATAGGGCGGCGGGTTGCCGAGCGAGTCGGTCTGCCCGGGCAACAAGCCATAGGCAATGCCATAAGAATTAACTGCGCCGAAATAGGGCTTCATGGCGTCTATTTGGCTGTTATTTTCGATGTCGGTTGTCGCGTCTGTGACATTCTGCGGAAGAGCAGGCGCGGTCGGCAGACCAGCTGGAGTATAACCGAAGTTAGGATTGGTCGGGAACGCACGCATGAGAATATTGGCTGGGATATCCTGAACGATCAATACTGTCACTGAAGCAATTTTCTCGGCCTGAGTCGAGTTCAGATAGATGTTTTCTTCCGTTTGGAGATTCGCCATGAGCAACGCCATGCCCGCGGGCGAGTCCAGCAGCGAGTTGAAAGGCGACAGCAGCGCTTCCTGGTCCGCGGCCTGCAACGTGGCGCACTGCCCCGTGCAACTCTGGGCGAACGCCGCATCCAGCCCCCCCATCGCGGCCAGCATCGTCGCGAACGGGATCGCGCATAGCAGCCGGCGCGGCGGCCGCTCGAAATTTCCCATCATGTCGCCCAGCAAGGAATCGAATCGCTCGTATATCGCCGTGGCGAACGTTTCGATGCGGCAAAAGCGCAACTGCAGCGGGAATCTCCCTGTTATGCACCGTATTTGCGGCGGCCCCGCGCGTCCCGCCGCATTTGAGCGGCGCCTCCGGACGCCGTCCGCGTTGACGCTCCTTTCCATCTTGCGGACGCGGGAACCGCTAAGGTGACGTTGGCGCGCTCGTGCAAGCGAGCGCGTCGCGGCAAGCCGGCCGACGTCGCGATCTCTCGGATTGTCCGCCGCCCCCATGTCGACTCGCCCCGCGTCGCCGGACCTTCGCGATCGCGTCCGATCGAGGGAGCAAGACATGTCGTTCGCCCGATGCGCCAGTCTCGAGGGCGCCGCCACGAAGCGCCCCTCGCCGCTCAACCCGCATCGTATGATTTTTCTTCGACGATGCGCGCGCCGCCGAGGACGTTGATCTTCTTCTTCACCTCGGCGCGCCGGTCGTTCGTCTTATAGACCGCGCGCGCCAGCGCGACGAACCGCGGCCCGAAATCGCTCTGCGCCTCGCACCGCCGGATCGCGTCTTCAATGTCCCAGAGGGTCTCGTTGATCGCCTTCAGCTCGGCCTCCAGCGCGCCGAGCGTGGGAAAGGCGCTGAGCAGGCTCGATCGCGCCGGTTCGAGCGCGAGCAGTTCGCGCCTGACGTTGGCGCGCTTTTCCGGGTCGGCGATGCGTTCGCTCTTGATGGCGAGGATCGTCGCGCGATCCATCAATTCGCCCGCGCCGATCTCGACGTGGATGGGTTCGGCGGCGCTCTCGACCTTCATGCCGGCAATCTCCCGCTTGGCGGCCTTGAACTCGAGCGCGTCTCGAGAAAAGCGGCGAGCGGTTTCTTAAGAAATGCCCGCTGCGGACGCAACCCGCGCGCCCGCCGTTCCGCGTCGGCGAACGCCGTTCTTGCGCGAGGCGTTTCCACACGATTTCACCAAGGCGCGGCGACGTCGTCGCCGTCGCCCTCGCGCGTCCTCTCGACGAGATCGCGGGCGGCGCGAACGACGCTCGCCACGCTCAAATCGGTCATTTCGGTAGCTTGAAATCCGCTGATCTGAGACCAAGTCTCGTCGTCGCCAGGGCTTCTTGCGCCTCTGACGAAGGCGGCTCGCGGCCCCAAAGGACGATAAAGCCTGTCGTCGGAGGGCCCGAACAGGCCGAGCGTCGGCGCTCCCGCGGCGGCCGAGAGATGCATCAGACCCGAGTCGTTGCCGATGAACAGCCTCGCTCGCTTGAGGCAGGCGTAGGTGGTCAGCAGGTCCAATCCCACCAGGTCGATCAGCCGCGACGGCGGCAGGGCGGCGCGGATCGGCTCGAAGAACTCGCCGTCGCCGGGACCGCCGGTCAACAGCGCCCGCCCGCCGGCGAGCGGTCCGGCCGGGCCGATCAGCTCGGCGGCGGCCTCGGCGAAGCGTTCGGCTGGCCAAGTCTTGGGCGGCCAGGTGGCGGCCGGCGCGACCGCGAGGACCGGCCCTCCAGGTCCGACGAGTTCGTCGGCGCGCGCTTCCCTCGCCGCGGACGTATAGAGGAACGGCGAAGGCGGCGAAACGAGGGCGCCGATCGTCCTTGCCGCCTCCAGCGCCTTGTGCAGCGGCGGCGCGCCGCGCGGCGGACGAGCCGGGCGGTAGACGAATCGGCGATCCGCCCGCAGCGCATAGGCCAGGCCCGAACCGCGCATGTCGATCACCGCTTTCCAGCGGCGGCCGCGCGCCCGCCGCCAGAGGTCCAGCCAGTGCAGCGCCCAGCGCTTCTTGACGATGGCGATCGTCTCTTCGAGCCGCGGCGTGTCGACGAACAGCGAGACCGCGACCGGGCCCGCCGCGACGGTGAACGAGGCCTCGGGCTCGCATTCGACGAAACGGCGCAGCGCCCCGCTGGTGAGGACCGTGTCGCCGATCGAACCGCCGGTGATGAAGAGCACGCGATCCCCGCTCCGACCCATGCCCCGTCCCTCGCCGCCCGGCCGGCCCGGGCTCCGCTTGCGGCGCGAGGGTGAACGCGGCTTTGATCGGCGTCAATGCGCCGGGGGACCGCGCGGGGAGTTGGGCCGCTAGATTCGCACAAGTCGAATTCGACGCCATGCCTGTCCGCTTCGCCGCCTCGCAGCGGCGCTGGCGCCGCGAAGCGGGCGAAGCGGAGCGGAGCAGCCGCGAAGCGGCTTGACGGCGACGGGCCGATGCGGCCGGCCAGCCTCACGACTTTTTTGGCCTTGCTCCGCTCGCAAGGCGCGCCCCGGCTGTTGACTCGGCCCATGGCGCCGCGCAACGCTATCGCGTTCTCGCCAGGGAGGAAAACGTGTCGTTCGCCCGCTATCCCAGCCTCGAAGGCGCCGTCGTTTACATAACGGGAGGCGCGGCGGGAATCGGTCGGGACATGGTGCGGGCTTTCGCGGCGCAAGGGGCGCGCGTCGGCTTCGTCGACATCGACCAGCGGGGCGGGCGCGCGCTTGCCGACGAATTGACCGGCGCCGGCGCGGAGGCCTGCTTCGAGCCGTGCGACTTACGCGAAATCGAGACGCTGCGCGCCGCCTTCGCCAGACTCAAGGGCGCCCTCGGTCCGGCCGGCGTGCTCGTCAACAACGCCGCGCGCGACGACCGGCACGGCTGGCGAGAGGTGACCCCCGCCGATTACGACGAGCGCATGGCCGTCAACCTTCGCCACATGTTCTTCGCCATCCAGGCGGTCGCCCCCGACATGATCGCGGCGGGCAAGGGCTCGATCATCAACTTCGGCTCGATTTCGTGGTTCGAGGCGACCGGCGGCCTGCCCGTCTACGCGACCGCCAAGGCGGCCGTGCACGGCATGACGCGCTCGTTCGCGCGCGAGCTGGGCAAGCACCGCATCCGCGTCAACACCATCGTGCCGGGCTGGGTGATGACCGAGCGGCAGAAGGCGCTGTGGGCCAAACCGCAAGCGCTCGAACGCCACCTCGAGCGCCAATGCCTGCCCGACCTGATCGAACCCGCCTATGTCGCCCGTATGGCCCTGTTCCTCGCCGCCGACGATTCGGCGATGTGCACGGGGAACAATTACATGGTGGACGCGGGGTCGATTTAGGGCTTGTCAGAATTTAGCGGGATCGGTGGCCCGTCATTGCGAGCGCAGCGAAGCAATCCACGATTCAGCCGCCGCATGGATTGCTTCGTCGCTGCGCTCCTCGCAATGACGGCCGAAGCGGCCGAACCGTTGATGGCTTCACCCTCGCTGCGCCGGAGGTCGCGATGACGGGGCGCCGCGTCACCCGAGCGTCTCGTAGAGATCCTTCCAATCGGGATTGAAGCTCTCGATCAAAGCGAGCTTTCTCGCCCGGCTGCCGCCTTTGATCTGCTTTTCCCGCGCGATCGCTTCGTCCATGCGTTGGTGCGGTTCGTACCAGACGAGCCTCTTGCAGGCGTATTTCTTGGTGAAGCCTTCGATGGCGCCCTCGCGATGCTCGAACGCGCGCCGTGGCAGATTCGCGGTCACGCCGGTGTAGAGCGTCCCGTCGCGCTTGTTGGCCATGATGTAAACGCAAGGCCGCTTCACGCTTGGCCTCGACGAGAGCAATTCGTGCGGCGCGCATCTTACGGCGGTTTGCGATCGGGCGGAACGGCGGTCGCGGCGCTCGGCGGCGATCCCGGCGGCGGCCGCCCCGGGGCCGTCATTGCGAGGACCCCGAGCGCAGCGAGGGGGACGACGCAATCCATGCGACGGCTGAACCGTGGATTGCTTCCCCCTCGCTGCGCTCGGGGTCGCAATGACGGAGGGGCGGTTGCCTCCGCGCCCTTGCACGACAGCCCGGCCGCGCGGCTTCGCCCGGCAACGCCCACCCCCCTTGTAAACTCACAAAGTCATGCCGAGCTTACAACGCATCCTGAATTGGAGGCCTGAAGATGAACTATCAAAAGTACAATCGGCGCGCCCGCAGCGTCCAATGGGCGGACGAATATCTTAGGTGCGCGAGAACCTACCGCAGCGCGTCCCGCGCGGCGGCGCTGATTTACGCACTGGAAAATTGGCTGAACAACAACGCGCCGATGGCGGTGACTGCCTACGCCGAATAGGCGCTTTGGGAGTACAGATGTTGGAACTCACGAGAGAAGAACTCGGATTTTTGCGACAGCTAGAGCAAGGCGAACGTACCATATCCGGGAACAAAGACCGCCGAGGACTTGGTCGGCTGATCGAAGCCGAATATGTGAAAGAACGAGCACTCAATATTTCGGACACGATCTACACCATCACGCCGCTCGGTCGCGCCGTCGCGCAGGGGGTCTCGCGTTAGGGATGGAAGCCGAATGGCGGAGACGCGCTTGCGGCTCCGTGCGCTTGCACGACAGCCCGGCCGCGCGCTTTCGCGCGCCCTTGACAGCCCGTTTCAATCGGAATTTTCGCCGCCAAGAGATCGACGGCGAATTGCGGCGGCCGCTTCGATTCGAGCCGGCGGCGCCGCGTGCGACAATGTCTTTCTGCTGATCGGAAATCGTGCTAGTCTTCTCTTTCGTCGATTCCCTATCGTGCGGCGAAGGCCGCCGCGAACTTTGGAGCGCGCGCCGACATGGAGCCGTCCCGTCCCCGTCCCGACGCAGCGCGAAGCGAGGAAAACCGCGAAATGGGCGAATCCGCCCTTGACGGCCGCCCTCGGCGCGCCGCAAGCCATTGATAACGCTCGATTCTCTCAAGCGAGGAGCGGGAAACGCGCTTGACGCGGCTTGACATAACTTGACAAAACTTGACGCGGCTTGACGGAAAACTTGACGCGGCTTGACGGCGCGCCCGCGCAAGAAGGCGGCCGCCGCCCTCACCCCGGCCCTCTCCCGCAAGCGGGAGAGGGGGTGCAACCCTTCTCCCGCTTGCGGGAGAAGGTGGCCGGCGCCAGCCGGCCGGATGAGGGGCCGGCCGCCCCTCACTCCCCTCGCGCCGCCTCGGCGAGCGCCCGCCACCAGCGCTCGTCCCAGTTCCAGTCCGCCGCCGGCGAGGGCGAGGGCAGCAGCCACAGGCGGGTCGCGCCGATCGTCTCCTGTTGCTCGCCGAACGGCGCGTGGCGACGCAAGTACCGCCGGCCGGCGGTCAGGCTGGTGAAAGCGAGGATGCCGGGCTCAGCGCGCGCGATCTTTTCCGCCATCGCCGCGCAGGCGGCGCGCCCCAGGGCGTCGGCGGGCAGTTGCTTGTCCATGCCGCTCGTCGTCTTCGCGATGTCGGTGAGGCCGAGGCCGAAACGCGGCAGTTCGGCGAACTCGGCAGGGTCGAGAAGGCGCGGCGTCAGGCGGACCGCGAACAGCGTGCGCCAGAACTTGTTGTGGGGATGGGCGTAATAGCAGCCGCGCGCCGCCGAGACCGCGCCCGCCGCGGTGCCGCAGAAGACGATGCGAAGGCCGGGCGCCAGCACGTCCGGCAGGATCGGCGTCGCCGGCATCAGCGCCTCACAGGGTCTGGTTATAGGCACCGACCTCCGGGTTTTCGCGTAAGATCGCGTCGAGCGCATGAAACATTTCGCGCATGCGCGCTTCCGACGCCGGGCTCTCGACGACGACCGTCAGTTCGGGCTTGTTGGAGGACGCGCGCACCAGGCCCCAGGTTCCGTCCGCCGTCGTGACGCGCGCGCCGTTGACGGCGACGAGTTCGCGAATGGGCTGACCCGCCAGCAGCGCGCCGTTGGCCCGCATCGCGGCGAAGCGCTGGGCGACGCGCTCGGCGACCGCGTATTTCGCCTCGTCCGGGCAATAGGGCGACATGGTCGGCGAACCCCAGGTTTTCGGCAGATCGCGGTAGAGATCGGCCATCGATTTATCGGGATTGCGATCGAGCATGTCGAGCACGGCGATCGCGGTGACGAAGCCGTCGTCGTAGCCGCGGCCGACCGGCGCGTTGAAGAAGAAGTGCCCCGACTTCTCGAAGCCGGCGAGCGCCTTCAAATCGCGCACGCGCCGCTTGATGTAGGAATGGCCGGTCTTCCAATAGTCGACCTTGACGCCGCGCGCGATCAGCTCGGGGTCGGCGGCGTAGAGCCCGGTCGACTTCACGTCGACGACGAAGGTCGCGTTCGCGTAGAGCTTGGAGAGATCGCGCGCCAGCATCACGCCGATCTTGTCGGCGAAGATTTCGTTGCCCTCGTTGTCGACGACGCCGCAACGGTCGCCGTCGCCGTCGAAGCCGAGCGCGACGTCGGCGCCCGATTCCTTCACCGCCGCCGCCATCGCGCGCAGCATATGCAGGTCCTCGGGGTTGGGATTGTAGCGGGGAAAGGTGAAGTCGAGATCGCAATCGAGGGGCACGACTTCGCAGCCGAGGGCGGCGAGCAGCGCCGGCGCGAAGGCGCCCGCGGTGCCGTTGCCGCAGGCGGCGACGACCTTGAGCCTGCGCGAGAACTTCGGTCGCGCCGTCAGGTCGGCGAGATAGCGGGCGGGAAAATCGGCGACGAATTCGTAAGCGCCGCCTTCGCAGGCGGGAAACTCGCCGCCGAGCACGATTTGGCTGAGGCGGCTCATCTCCTCCGGTCCGAAAGTGACCGGCCGCGCCGCCCCCATCTTGACCCCGGTCCAGCCGTTGTCGTTATGCGAGGCGGTGACCATCGCGACGGCGGGGACGTCGAGCGCGAACTGGGCGAAATAGGCCATCGGCGTGATCGCGAGGCCGATGTCGCGGACCTTCGCGCCGGCGGCCAACAGGCCCGAGATCAGCGCGTATTTGATCGCGCTCGAATAGGAGCGGAAGTCGTGGCCGACGACGATCTCCTTCTTCACCCTGAGTTCGCCGATGAGCGTCCCCAGCCCCATGCCGAGCGCCTGGACGCCCATCAGGTTGATTTCCTGCGGATAGAGCCAGCGCGCGTCGTATTCGCGAAAGCCGGTCGGCTTCACCATCGGTTGCGATTCGTAGGCGTAGCTGTTGGGGCTGAGCTGGGGTTGCGGCTTAGGGAACAAGGGGCGGCCTCGGGCGAGAGTGCAAAGCCTTGCCTAGCCGATCGCGGCCCCGATAAAAAGCCCGTCGCGACGCAAACGAAGCGCGCTATTGCCTGAGCGCGAGCACGCCGTCGCGCTGCTCGACGCTGGCGAGGCGCTTGAGAAAGCTGGCGCCGAGAAGGTTGTCGCCGGCCGCGCCCGGCGGCATCACCACCGCTTCGACGTCGTTCATTTCGATCGAGCCGAGGCTGACTTCTCTGAGCACGACGGGCGAAACGAGCGAGTCGCCGTTGGCCGTATGCGTCCGCAATTTCGGCGCCGCGGGATCGACGACGACGCCGAGGCGCTCGGCGGTCTCCGCCGTCAGCGCGACCATGGTCGCGCCGGTGTCGACCATCACCTCGACCTCTTGCCCCTCGATCGACGCATTGGCGTGGAACTGGCCGACGGCGTCCGCCGGGATCGACGCCTCGCGATAACTCGCATCCCCCGCCGCGGCGGCGGGGGTCGCCACGGGGGCGGGCGGAGCGGGCGCGACGACCGGCGCGGCGCCCTGGGGCAAGAAGGACGGAGCGGAAAGCCCGATGATCAGGGCCGCCGTCGCGAAAATCAACGCATTCTTCAGCATGAGGGCGCCTACCGCCGCGGAGTTGGCGCGAAGCCCGCGGAACTCGGCTCGCAAGCATGCCGACGGCCGGCAAAAATTCGGTTAAGGCGAGGCCGGCGCGCCGGTAAATTCGATCTTTTTGTTTAGCGCGCGCGCCGCTCCGGGCCATTTTCGTGTGGAATTGACTAACGCGCGCGACGGCGCCGCGACAGTGCGCGAACCGATCTCTTGCAAGGCGTTCGGGGGGTCCGGCCGAACTCGGGCGGCGCTCCGCCGATCGCCCTGGGCGATGGGGACGCCGACGGCTCGAGCGTTGACCCAAATCAATGCCGCCGGCGGAAAAGATGCTTCGTGCCAATTGGCGTCCGGCAGCGGCGGCGCGCGACGGCGCGACGAAGCGGGATTTCCGGGGAACGCGGAATGGAAGAGGCTGAATTTCCGATCATCCTGGCTCGCGGATTGATCGCGGCGACGCCGCCGCCCGTTCTCGATCTCGGCGCCGCCGCGCTTCTTCGCGCGATGGCGCGCAACCATCCCGATCTGTTTCGCGTCCTCGCCGAGCGCCGCCGCACCGTCATCGCCATCGAACTCACTGATCTGCCCCGTCGTTTCCTGCTGCAATTCGGCGAAGGCGCGCCTTCCCTCAAGCTCACCGGCGCGCGCGCGACTGAGGCGGACGCGAGCGTGAAGGGGTCGCTCGAGGCGCTGTTGGCGCTGTTCGAAGGCCGCGTCGACAGCGACGCGCTGTTCTTCACCCGCGAGATCGTCATCGCCGGCGACACTTCGGCGGTGGTGGCGCTGCGCAACATCCTCGACCGCGAGCCGATCAGCGTGCTCGACGAAGCCGCCTCTTTGCTCGGCCCGCTGCGGCGCTTCGGCCGCGCCGCCGCCCTGAACTGGGAACGCCGCGCGAAAGGTCTGCGCGATGTTCTCCTTCCCGTCCGCGCCGCCTCCGATGGCCTCGCGCGCGCCGAGCGCGACGCCGCGGCGGAAAGCAAGGGGCTGCGCGCCGAGATCGAGGCGCTGAAGACGCGCCTGAGCAAGCTGGAGGCGCGCCAGCGTCGCAAGGAGGGACAGGCGGCGTGAGACCCCCGACCTATCTCGAACTGGTCTGCCCGGCCGGCACGCCAGCGGCGCTTCGCGCGGCGGTCGACGCCGGCGCCGACAGCGTCTATTGCGGCTTTCGCGACTGCACCAACGCGCGCAACTACCCCGGATTGAACTTCGACCTCCAGGATATGCGCGAGGGCGTCGCCTACGCTCACGCGCGCGGGCGGCGCGTGCTCGTCGCGGTGAACACCTTTCCGCGCGCCGGCGAAATCGAGCCATGGCGGCGCGCGGTCGACAATGCCGCGGAACTCGGCGCGGACGCGGTCCTTCTCGCCGACATCGGGCTGCTCGACTACGCGACCCGCCGCCATCCCACGCTGCGTCGGCACCTCTCGGTCCAGGCGGCCGCCTCCAATCCGCTGTCGATCGACTTCTACCGCGAGAATTTCGGCGTCAGCCGGGTCGTCCTGCCGCGCGTGCTGTCGGTCGAGGAGGTCGCGGCGCTGATCGCGCGGATGCGGGTCGAAGCCGAAGTGTTCGCGTTCGGCTCGCTGGGCACGATGGTGGAAGGGCGCTGTTTCCTTTCCTCCTACATCACCGGCCGCTCGCCGAGCAGCGACGGCGTCTGCGCGCCGGCCGAGTTCGTCTCCTACCGCGAGGACGGCGAATTCATGGTCTCGCGCCTCGGCGAGGTGACGATGAACCGCTACGCAAAGGATGAGAACGCCGCCTATCCTACCCCTTGCAAGTGCCGCCTCGTCGCCAACGGCAAAGTCTCCTACCTGTTCGAGGAGCCGGTGGGGCTGAACGCCGTGTCGATTCTGAGGCAGCTCAAGGCGGCCGGCGTCACCGCGCTGAAAATCGAGGGACGGCAGCGCAGCCGCGCCTATGTCGGCCAGGTCGTCGCGGCGTTCCGCGCCGTGCTCGACGCGTTGGCGCGCGGCGAAGAAACGCCGGCGGCGATCGGCGACCTCAACGCCATCGCCGAGGGCGGGCGCGTCACTCTCAGCGCCTATAAGAAGGGCTGGCGATGAGCGCGTTGACGCTGGGGCCGATCCTGTTCAACTGGAAGCCGGAGCGGCGGCGCGACTTCTACTTCCGCATCGCCGACGAGGCGCCGATCGACTGCGTCTATATTGGCGAGGCAGTGTGCTCCAAGCGCGAGCCGTTTTTCGTCGACGACCTGCCGGCGATCGCCGAGCGGCTCAGCGCCGCCGGCAAGCAAGTGGCGCTGTCGACCTTGGCGCTGGTGACGACCGACCGCGAGATGGACGAAATCCGCCAGCGTTGCGGCGGCGAAATGATGATCGAGGCGAACGACGTCGCCAGCATCAAGGCGCTCGCCGGCGCGCCGCATATCGCCGGCCCCTTCATCAACGTCTTCAACGAGGCGACGCTCGACTTCCTGGTGCGCGGCGGCGCGGTCAGGGTGAACACGCCGGTCGAATTGTCGGCGGCGGCGGTCGCGACGCTGGCGCGCCACAGCCCGGTCGAGACCGAGACGCTCGTCTTCGGCCGTCAGCCGCTTTCGCTTTCAATGCGCTGCTATCATGCGCGCGCCTACGGGCTGACCAAGGATTCTTGCCAGTTTGTCTGCGAGCTCGATCCGGACGGTCTCGACGCCGACCAGCTCGACGGCAGGCGCCTGCTGACCATCAACGGCACGCAGACCCTATCGCACGGCTACGCCGCGCTGCTGAGCGAACTCGACGATTTGCAGTCGGCCGGGGTGACGCACTTCCGGCTGTCGCCGCAGACGATCGACATGGTGAAGGCGGCCGAGCTCTATCGGGCCGTCCTCGACCGCCGAATCGCGCCCGAAGAGGCGCTCGCCGAGTTGCGCACGCTCGTGGCGCCGACGCCGTTCGTCAACGGCTACATCCGCGGTCGCGAGGGCATGAGCTGGAGCGAGAGCGCGGCGGGGTCGCCGTAGGCCGCTGCGATCTCTTGGTGACGCGACCGCTGGCCGCGTCCGGCGCGCGCCTCGTTCTGCCTATGTCAACGCTGCAGAACGAGCGCGGCCGGCGGCCGCGCCTACAACCGCGCCCGAAAACGCCGGCGGGCCCTCACGTCCGATCGAACGGCGTGGCGAAGCGCGGTCGCACGAGCCTCGTCGCCGGCGCCTCGGCGCCGCCGGACGCGGCGGCCGTTTGCTCCCGCGACGCCAGGCGTTCGAGTTGCGCGATCGCGCCCGGCAGATTCCACCGCCGCGCCGCGAGCAGCACGCCGGCGATATAGTCCGCTTGCGGGACCCCGGGCCCGCAATTGGCGCCGAAATAGATCAGCGCCCGCTTGGCGCCGCCCGCGACGACGACCGGGCGCGCCGCCTTGAGGTAGAGTCCCTCGCCGAGCCCCTCGAAGCGATCGAGCGCGCCCATGTCGGCGAGCGCGATCGTCCACAACACGCCCTCGACGTTCGCCTTGGCGTCGCGCGTCGCGGTCAGCCAGCCCTCGCGCATGACCGTGAGGCGGTGGCGCATCAGCCGCGCCAAGCCGAGCGCCTTGGAGCGCGGACAGCGCCGCGCCATCGCCTCGACGTCCATGTTCGCGCCATAGGCGAAATAGAGCGGCGTCGATCCCTCCCCTCAGCCGCTGAGCCGCTCGACCTTGCTGACGACGGCCTTGCCGCGCAATTGCGCGAGTACGGCGTTGAGGTGCTGGATGTCGGAGACTTCCAGGTCGAAGCGCACTTCGCGAAAATCCGATTCGCCGGGGTTGAAGACGACGTTGTCGATGTTGGCGCCCGCCTCCCCGATCGTCGTCGCGATGATTCCGAGCGCGCCCGGTT
>Ga0326728_10014620_pt1 | contig 16608 bp, 14 predicted proteins | sample MB3enrmetagenome_FD_207602 | JGI IMG/M metagenome (GOLD analysis project Ga0326728, IMG submission 207602) | Lab enriched peat soil microbial communities from McLean, Ithaca, NY, United States - MB31MN | ecosystem: Environmental > Terrestrial > Soil > Wetlands > Peat | place: USA: New York...
AGATGATTCAGGTGAGGGCCCTTGCCCGGGAGATAATTGAACTTCTTCAAGGCTCACCCCAAGCTCAAAGGTCGCTTTTCGAATATCGAAAACGCTTTGCGGAAGATTCAGTAAACAAATGGAATATACTCAGCGGCGGGGCCAACACTTCGACAATGACGATCCTTGACCTCCCGGAGACTGTTAGAAACCGGTTTCTGCATGACGGGACATATCTACTCCAAATATTCCCGAAAGAATCCATTTTTGAGGAGCACACGCTCAGCCGTTTCGTTAATGATATCCAAAGAGTTGATCCCCAAGTGATCGGAAGCCCCGTATCTTTTTATGTTTTTGCCACCGCTCTGAAGAGCGCCTGCATCAAGGCTTCTATCTATGCCATTCTGGCCATCTTCATCATGCTCATGCTGGCATTTCGGAGCCTGCGCCTTGTCTTACCCGTACTTGCCCCGCTTGCACTGGGGTCTATGTGGACCATAGGAATTATGGGATGGGCCGGAATCCAGTTCAACATGGCTAACAGCATGTTCATGCCGCTCGTTGTGGGAGCGGGAGTCGAATATGGGATAATCATTCTGCAGCGTTGTAGAGAGGGGAACACACTGCCCGGACACCTTCCCTTCAGCACAGGGAAAGGGGTTATACTTGCCGCATTGAGTACAACTATTGGCTTTGGGTCTCTGATGGTTTCCCGGCACCAGGGGATTTTCAGCCTCGGTTTCGTGGCATGGGAAGGAAGTTTGTGTGTATTGCTGGCTGCAATCATTATTCTGCCCGCGATCCTGACATTCATAATCCCCGAGAGGGCCATCCCCGTAGAACGATACTTGGAAGATAGAACAAATGTTGCCCACGGTGCACAATGAGGGGGATGCACTTTTTATTGGCGTGGCAGCGAGCAGCCATGGACTAAAATCGACCTACTTTCCTCTGGCTACCACCAGCAGCCCCAAGGAAAGCCAAAAGGCTTCGCGAATACGACGTATGACGGTGAAGGCGCCACCCAGTGCCGCTCCCAGGTTAAACCCGAGGGAGACCAGAATAGCACCACCGTCCTGTACACCTAATGACGCCGGAATCATAAAGCCCAGGGCGGCGAAAAGCATGACCAGGGCATCCAAACTCAGGGCAAGACCCCAATTAACGGGATGTCCGATCAGCCCGAAAAGTATATAAACCTCCGCCCCATGGAGCAGCCAACTCATAAAGAACAATGCAAACGAAAGTAAACCACGGCCGGGATGGTCGCGATAAAACCCGGCAAGGCAGGAATCCAAGTTGGCAAGTTCAGGTTCTTTATCTTTTAACTTCTGCGGGCATAGCCTGAATTTTTCCAAAATACGAATTCCTCCAACGCAAGGTCCCCTGCGTTGCACGATTAAAAATGCCAGACTCCCAACTCCCAAAACAACAACTACCAGGCTAATTAATGCCAGACGCGAGGCGCCGATATTTAACATGAGAGCAGTCAAGGTGAGGCCGAGCAAGGTGTACAGAAACAGGCTAAGAACCTGAATGCTTTTTTGGATCACCACCGAGGCGGTCGCCTCTTCCCACGGAACGCCCAGGACCTTCAAACGGGTTGCCTTAAAGATCTCACCCCCGGTGGCAGCTGTCGGGGTAAGCTGGTTCAAGGATTCTCCGGCCAAGCGCAGAAAAAAGAGACGGCTCAATGAAGGACAGGTCGTTCTATCAGGCAGGAGATAACTCCAGGAAATGGCCCAGAGGCAATTCATCAGGCCATAAGGCGCCAGCAACAATGGCCAGTAATATCCCACCTGGAGAATATACCGGCCCAGGTTGGCCCAGCCCAACCCGTTCAGCATTCCCAAGAGGAAAACCGCGGCCACGGCAAGGAAGATCAAATTGAGCCTGCGCATGATACTATCAGTTACAAAGCCTTTGAGCATTTATATAACTATTCGAAAAAGGGTGGCTCGGAACTCAGCTCGACACCCTTCCGGGTATACATTATGAAACATAGCTTAGTTCGTAGGTTGTAATATCACGATTCGGGCTCGATCCCGAAAAAATTTGTGTAGAACTCGAAGCGGCGTCCTTCGGTGTTGCGATCCAACCCAAATTCCTCCAGAGAGTAACGATGTACTCCATTCATGTTTTGGGGGTTTTCCGCCAAAAAACGCCGCATTGCCATCTCTGTTTGAACCGTAAGTTCAATATCAAAATGCTCGTAGATCAGCCGGACCACCCCCATGGGATCTCTAACAAGGTCTGCGTACAACACATTGAAAAGGCGCCCTTGCGAATTGCCGTTATTTTGGCAGAACTCAGTGGCAATCTGTGAACCCTTTTCCCAGTGCCGCGCTATCTCGATACCGAGCTTTTTCCTGTCCAGACAATCGGTGAAACCACCTCGCAAAACTTCAGTAAAGCTTGCGCATGATGGCAGCACTTTGAGTGGGTCACGATGGGTCATGACAACCCTCGCATCGGGATAGACCTGTATCAGCGTTTCCAGCGTGAATAAGTGACTTGGAGCTTTGAGCACCCAATGAGTTCCAGGAGCGCGCCACTGCAAATGCTGGAGGAATTGTTTGTGGCACTCATAAGCGGGGCGCTTATCCTGGCCGTCATGCCAAGCCCTGTAGGAGTGAACAAAGTACATCGATTCAAAAACGTAACTGATAAACGAATGCCCTGTAATGGCAATACACTCCTGGGGGAGCCGGGCATCGATCAGATGGACCCTCTTAAAGCCGGGCATGATAATGTCGGCCCATTTCAGTTCATTTGCAGTTATGCCAATGCGGGGGTCATGGTCGTAAGAAAGCTTCTCGGGGGGCGGAGAAGGATGCATCACCTCCCAGGTCTGCGGCGCACGACATGAAACGTCCCGGGCCAGTAGAGCATGCAACAGGGTTGAGCCCGTTCTTGGAAGTCCCGTAATGAAAATCGGACGAGTGATAATCTGATCAGCGATCTGCGGGTGACGCTTGCGATCTTCCTGCAGACGAAGACGGTTGCAAAGCATACGCAGGATGTCGCTGTGAGCGCAGACCCGCCCGATGAAATTCAGATGTGCATCTGACTCAAGGGATTTGAGGAGGACTCCAAGAGCTTCATGAGACAACTCGCAACCAAAATCTTCGAGTCCAGTTTGTTTATAAGCCTTGTTAAAAAGAGTCGTTCTATCGAGACTAAATGGGGTGAAGCCGTTTGCGGGGAGAAATCGGCAAATCGATCTGATCAAATTCGAAAGTTTCCCATTCTCATTTGTCATCTCCAACATACTCCGACTTGACAATCCTCAGTTCGAATCAATCCGGACCCGGAAGAGTTGCCGGCTAAGAAATGGAGTTCCAAAATTGCATGTGCTCAGTAATTGTCGAAATTTTCAGAATCGGAATGGAACATTCTCCTTTGAGAAAGGTTGATCGTCCAGGAGGCAAAATCAGCCAAACTCGTAGGCAATCCCAGTCGGCCCACTATTGACTTTAAACCGTAAAACTCCCGATACATCCTCTTGACCTTTTTTTCCAACTCTTCAGGAGTGCAGTGTTTAGGCCTGAAATAGCAGAACAGGCCGGGCCACCTGCCTATATCGCCGGGTTCTATAAGTCGCCCTTCACTTCGCATACGGTCGTACAAGGGAGTCCCAACGTGTGGAGTCAGGATGTTGAAATAGGCCACAGGCGCCTTGTTTTCTCTAAGGAAGGCCAGGGTAAGATCGTAAGCATTCTGACGTTCGGTATCGTAGCCAAACACGAAATTGAATGAATAACTGATTCCTGTTTTCCAAGGACTATATCGCTTAAAATTAAGCAGATCATGTCTGGGAAAAGGCAAATTGTTCAGTTCGAGTGATTTTTCCTCACGGTAGAATTTCTTGAGGCGGCCGTTTGAGGCATCCGCCAGCATTTTCGGCCAGATATTTTCTCCTTCCCCGATTCCCACGGCATCGCAATGTTGGGCGGCTTCCTCGGCAAAAAAGAAGGTGTGCGGTCCACCCATTATCACCGGCGCCCCTTTGGCCCTAAATCTGTTGGAAATCTCATAGGCCATCTGTGAATTGATCGTTCATGTGGAAATTGCCACGAGGTCGACTGGGGCATTGAAGTCAATATCCATCAACTGTTGATCGATTAACTCGACGTCCCACTCTTTAGGAGTAAGCGCTGCCAGATAAGGCAGTGACAACCCTACAAGATTTCTCTTGCCGGTTGTATAGGGCCTCAAATTAGATCTGCCTATACTATGAGAAGGTTGGATAATGAAAAGCTTCACGGGTCGCTTCTCTTAAGCCTGAAAAACTCCTCAAAGGTGACGAGAACTCTAATAACCTGGCGCTAATCTATTGCCGGTGACAGGCTGGGTCAATGCCTCCACTGCGATTAGAATGATCTTTCCCCAAAAACTATGCAGCATAATTTTGGAGCCCTCCTATCAAAATGGACATTTGAGGAGTACGGCAATGAAGAAGACCCGGTATACAGAGGGACAGATCGTAATGAAGTATCCATGGAAATGGCCTTGATACTGCCAGGCAGTCAACAAGGAGGAGGGTATCATATGTCCGGGGCCGTTTTCAGTGTGGACGCCATACACCCGCAGATCCTGCTCTAGGTCGGACCTCTGGCCGCTTGAGCGCCCGATGAAGAAAGAACGATTTCTCTATAAGCTGCAGAAAGGTTCCCGCTGCGTTCACCCAGCTAGACACGACGGTCTGGACAATTGCCGTCGAGCGAACATTCCGGGAAAAAGGCGACTATTCTTTACTATGAAGCCCACCGGAGCCAAAGAAACGTCGGCCAATTCACTATTCTCGTCGCTATCACGGCATGTATTTCATGGGCTGTTTATCTTCGAGCCACGTTAGCCTTCTGAGTTCAGTGATCACCTGTGCCCGGCTGCGGCCGAAATGCAGGAGGAGAACGTCTTTTCCAGCAGACTCGCGTCGATGCCGCCCGCCGCACCAATGGCTACGATCTGCGTGCGCGGCGGGCGCTGGCCCCACTCGTCTTGTAACGAGATGTCCACACGCCTGCCGACCACCTGCAGCACCGCCCGCCGCTCTGGCGCGTCGGTGGTGTAGACCACCCCTTTGGCCCGATAAACACTCCCCGGCAACTTGCGCATTGTTTCCCGCAACACTCCCAGCGCCAGCGGTTGGTCCGTCGCGTAGCTCCAGGTGCTGAACACCTTCGAGTGGTCGTGGTTGTGGTGATGGTTATGACAGTTCGGGTCGGTACAGTCATGCTCAGCGGGGTGGAAGTTTAGGCCTGCTCTGGCAGGATCGAAACGCCCGACACCCAACAGGATCTCGTACGGCACCTCGCAGTAATCGGTCTCGACGATGCGAAGACGGTTGAAATGGTCGTCGAGCTGGGCCCTGACCTTCTCCACCTGCCCGGGACCGGCAAGGCCCACCTTGTTCAGGATCAGCATGTCCGCAAACCCGACCTGGCGGAGCTTTAGTTCCATCAGGGGGGGATATTCCGGGTGCGCGAAAAACTGGTCCACATCCACCACACAGGTGACGCTGTCCAGCCTGATTCGGTCCCGCAGATCAGGATCGTTGAAAGTTACGAAGATCCCGGCGGGATCTGCGATGCCGCTGGCTTCCAGCAGGATGTATTCAATGGTCTCCGGGCGTTCGAGCAAGGCGACGACCGACTCGGCAAGGTCGTCGCGAATCTGGCAGCAGACGCAGCCGTTGGCCAGGCTGATCATGTTACCTTCCACTCCGACGACGAGTTCCGCGTCGATATTGATCGAGCCGAAGTCGTTCACGAGGACCCCCGCACGCAGACCATGGTTCCCGGTCAGAATGCGATTCAGAAGCGTCGTTTTCCCCGCCCCGAGAAAGCCGGTCAGGACCGTTAGCGGAACGGTTTTGCCATTGTCTTCTATGATTTCCATTGTTTAAGATTTCCTCTCAAAAACATTCGCCCGGAAAAGAACCGGGATCATCCGCTACTTGGCTCCGGAAAACGTTCCAAACGCTCGACCACGGCGAGATAACGGGACCAAACCGCTATTTCTTGAGTTTACTCACATCAATTCCCATCACCTTCGCCAGTTCGATGAGATCGACCTCCATCGGGTTCGCGAGCTTGGTGAGCGGCTCGCGGTAAACGTCCGGAGGATAATACTTATGTGGATCAATCTCGAGGTCGCGCGTAAGTTGCTCCTGCTGTTTCTCGCGCGGCAACCTGGGCTGCGGCACGATGCCCTTGCCCGTAGCGACCGGCAGCGGGTCGCCGAACATCAGGGTGGGAGTCGGCAAGGCTTGGCCCGAGAATCCGGGCAGGGCGGCCTCACGGTGCCAGATCGCGTCCTTCGTCACGTTTACGACCACTACGTCCGGAGCGCCGTACAGGAAAAGCCCATCCCAGTGGGCGCGAACGTCGGCGCTGGTCTCATTGAGCGTGTCATTATCGAACGAGAAGTGCGTGACCATGCCGCAGCGCGGGTTGACCTGCTTGATGAGGTAGCCCGTTGCGTAAGTCAGCGTATGGTGGATGTCCACGGTGTAGTTGAAAAGAAATTCGGGCAGCCCATACTTGAGCTGATTGATGCGCGCCAAATCGGGCTGGCACTCGGTGACAAAGACGTCTACGCCCCTGGCGTACTTTTCCGTCAGTTTGTCAGGCCGGCCGTCACCGGTCCACACGAAAGAAAGGCCGTTCCAGTCAAGACGGTAGGCCGAAGCGCCGTCCTTTGCGTGCGAACGCCGCCAATGGCGGACCGTGACACCGTTCTTGTCGTAGCAGATGCCATTCTCGTCCTTCCAGTCGAACTCGTTGACCTCGACCTCGTAGCCGTCCCCGATCGGGCAGGCGTCAAAGGCTTCCAGGTGCCACTTGAGCATCTGCTTCATACCGTCGACCATGGCCTTGGTCCCGAGGTCCGGTGTGCGTCCCGAAGGCCCAGTGACCCGTAGCGGCATCTTCCACCGTCCCCCCCACGCCGCAAACGGAATCAGATAGGAGATGTCGTGGTAGTGGTCCACATGCAGGTGAGTAAGGAAGATATCGTTAATATTGGGTATCGGCACGCCCATGGCGAGGATGTTCTTGACGCAGCCGGGGCCGAAGTCGAAGAAGAAGCGGTCGCCGTTGCCCAGTTCGACCATGATGCAGGTGCCAGCCTGGTCGCGTCGGGGCGGGAAGGGACAACTGCCGACAAACGAGATCCTCATCTCGTCCTGCCCAAGGGTCTCACTGCCGGGGAAGTAGTTCATCCGGCTTCGGACGGACGGCGTTGGCTGGTAATACTGCGGGAACTGCAGGCCCTTGCTCGGCCCCCCGCCGTAGGGATTCTTGGGCTGGCCCGAGTCTGCCTGTGGCGGAATCTTCGTATTGTCGTCGGTCACCATCGGTGTTCTCCTTTATCTGTCTTCTCGTTTTCAGGGTCTTTTGCCTTTTCATGGGTTATTTAACTTCTCGATATCCACTTCAATTTTTATGTCCCTGGCCCTCATCGCCCGTAACATCAAGTCCGGGAGGCGTCTTCTCCCAGGGATAGCCATTGACGGCACTGGTGTATCCCACGTTGAACAACTTCCGCATGTACTGCTTGTCAAAATCCTCCCTGTGGGGTTCATTGAATGTCTTGGGGATATAAGCCAGGTTGAAGTCGAGCCCGTCTCGCCGGGAGAGATAATATATGGCCAGGAGATCTCCCCTGCCCTGGCTCTGAATCAGAGAGGAGATAGCCCTTTCCGCAATGGGCAGCGTACGACGTTCCACCTGCGCCCATTCAGGGTCCAACCGGGCATTGCGGATGACGTAGAGCTTTCTTTCGCGTCGTACTCCGCTCTCCTCCGACAACTGTCCCAGTCTGAAAGACGGAGGATAAATGAAAACCTGCGCAACGGTGCCACCATCGACGTCCATTTCCTGATATGCTTTGCCCTTCGCCTCGACATCGAAGAAAACGGGTGGAAAGGCTCCCGGAATGGCGGCGGAAGCAAGCATGATCTTCCTGAAAAGAGTGATGGCTTTGGGATTGCCGCTGGCGGCGATCTGCCCCATATTCCAGATGACTCCTTTCCTCGAGTCCAGATCAGCCGTCCCGATAAGAAGCAGCCTGCCCTTTTGATACTCGGCGGCGACTGCGTCGAGCATTTTCTGGTCCACATAATGGCCGAGCAATGTCCAAAGAGGGGTCGTGTCCGCCATGGCATCCTTGAAAAAACCCGCGATCAAATTGCGAGGCTTGAAGATGTCTTCCTTAGTCACGTTGGTATATACATCCTTCAAGACATAATCGTATTCATTCCCAAGAAATGCGAAAGGAGCGATAAGGGCTCCCGTGCTGATCCCCGTGACGGCTTTAAACTGTGGCCGGTTCCCTGCCGCGGTCCACCCGAGCAGCAGTCCCGCACCAAAGGCCCCGTTATCTCCTCCTCCCGAGATTGCGAGAAACGAAACGGGCGGCAAGGGTCCCTTGTAACCGGATGCCGCCAGGAAAGCCTTTTCACGCTCCAACGACTCTAAACCGAGCCGGGTGAGGTCGGTCATTGCAGAATCAGCGTAAATGCGAGCATCCGGAACACCTGGAATTACCGCTTCCTTCCGGAGTTCCTCCGGCACGGCAGGACCTCGAGAGAGGGTGCCGCAGCCGGCACAAAGCATTAGTGTCATGAAACCGAGCAGCGCTAATAAAACATGAGACTTTACGTTCATTTCCTTACCCTCCCTTCCCGGCCATTTCTCGCCTTAACCCGGGGTAACGACAGCCACTCAACCTCGGCCACAACGGCGTGGCCGCAAATCGGGGGTGAGATGTTAGTTGTTTTTGGTTCACTTCGTCGACTGCGTAATGCTTTGATGAGTGCAACCGCGCATTAAAAGCGGCGAGTATGGATTTCTCCCTGCAGAAATGGTCTGACGCCGAATCGTTACGTGCCATACGCCTAAACTGTACGGCTCGAAAGAGCTGACATTAATCGAGTCCCGCCGTTCCGCCTAAAAGGCGTTTGCCAGGTTTTCTTTTCCGGACTATCCCCGGTCACTCACTTCCTTATCTTCGTAATCTTCGAACCCTGGATCCCGAGTCCGGCCATTAGGCCCTTCTGGTCGAAGATGAAGGCGTAGACATCCGACTTGAGCGTCGTGCTCGTGAGAGTCCGGGCGATGCCTTCGTCCGCCACAACCACGCTCGGACCGACCCCGATCTCCCATCCGCCACTCCGATTGAGATAATGGACCGCGGATGGCGTCATCAGGAACAGAACATAGCCGAAGCTTTGAGCGCCGGCCTGTAGACCGTATGATGCCGCCACGGAGTTGTAGTAACCCGTAGTCTTGCCGTTTTTTAGGAGAGCGCCCTGGCCATACTGGGCGCCCACCAGAAAGCCCGCCTTCACCATGTTCGGAAAGACCAGGATGGCAACTGCCTTGTTCGAAAGCATCTTTGCCACGGGCTGTTCTTCGTAGAGCTTCATCAACGCAGCGTCAACGTCGGCATCGATCGCGGCGGCGGACGCCGCTTGTGCGACGCCGGTAAATTGTGTGAGCATGAGCAGAGCAGCCAGTCCCAAAGCCGTTGGTATTGTCCGTCTCATTGTCGTTCTCGTATCCCTTGCTTTTCTCATGGCTTGCGTTTCCTTTCCGTTTTGAATAGTTCGAAACAATCGGTTTGCGATCATACTTCCTTTTTTAATGCGGTGAGTAAGGTCAGACCGGGCATCAACAGATGGCGATCTCCTTCTTCTGACTACTGATGCCCGGAGATTGCCCGACGATTGCAGCATTGAACGCAGTAATCTCAGCAGGATAAGACCCTGTAGGAATGCCGTCAATCAGGAGGCGCTTGATTCGGTGGATCATTTTTCGATGGTGGCAGGGTATCGGGAGATACTCACCAGGGCAATAAAGCCGGAAGCGGATACCACCACCTCAACTTTCCTGCCACTGTGTGTAACAGACCCCGAGGACCCCGGCCAGCAAGTCCCTTGGAAAGTTCCTGTGGCTTGCCAACGACGTAACCACTACTGTTAAATGAGAGATTGTTACTTCAGGCGAAAATTCGTATCCGTCCGTTTTCGCAATCTCTATTTAAAACTACTTTTGGAACTCGAAGCTTAATATCGTACCCAGGGACCATATGAACCTCTACGTAGGCGCCAGCGGTTACTCTTACAAGGAATGGAAGGGCACGTTCTACCCGGCGGACATGTCCGCGAAGGGAATGCTGCATTATTACGGTGAGCGTTTCAGGACCGTGGAGATCAACAACACCTTTTACCGGATGCCTAAGACATCTGTCCTCGAAGCCTGGTGCGGTGAAGTCCCCGCGGATTTCAAATTCGTGCTGAAAGCATCACGGCAAATCACCCACATACGGCGGCTGAAGGACGCAGCCGATTCGGTGTCCTATCTGCTCGATGCTGCCGGAACCCTGAAAGAGCGTATGGGCCCGCTGCTCTTTCAGTTGCCGCCGAATTTGAAAAAGGATCTGCCGCGGCTGCGCGATTTTCTTGCTTTGCTGCCGCCGAAGCGCAGAGTTGCGTTTGAATTCCGCCATCAGTCATGGTTCGACGATGAGGTCTTCGCTCTTCTGAATGAACACCAGGCAGCGCTATGTATCGCCGAAGCCGAAAACGACCTGGAAGTTCCTTTTGCGGCAACATCTGATTGGGGTTATCTGCGGTTGCGGCGGCCTGGCTATGACGACGCGGAACTCAGGAAGTGGGTGCATCTTGTGCGGGAAAAGAGCTGGCAGGATTTGTTCGTATTTTTCAAACATGAGAATAAAGGAATGGCTCCCGAGACAGCGAAAAGGTTCCTTGAGCTGGCTGCGTGAATCGAGTTTCCCGGCATTGTACTGTGAAACCGCTTCATAGACGAAAAAACAGGCTTTAAGAGAACAGCAGCAGCACTCCGATTTCTCAGCACGGGTGGCAAGCAAGATCGGAAGATTTATCGGGAATCTGAGATAGTATCTTCTCAAGTCTCAACGCTTCGTCCAGAATTACTTTGGCATACTTGCCCGATTCGGATTGAGGGTCCAAGGAAACCGCCAGTCTTCTGGCGAAACCGCCCACGGCGGTAAGCGGATTGCGTATCTCGTGCGCTACGGCCTGAAGGGTGTCTTTTACCTGGCTGTTTTCTTTATCGATGGACGAAAATGAGGGGAGATCCCTTTGCGAATGCTCCGCAGTGTGCAGCGATATGGTCTGTGAAATGCGGACCAAAGCGCGATTGGCATTTTCAAGTATCCCGATGACGTCTTTTTGCCGATCGACGTTCAGCCTAAACCCATGAGCGATTTCTTCGACTTCGGCCAAGGTCTTGATTACGGCTTCGTGGATATCTTCCTGGCTTAAACCCAGGGCGGTCTCGGTCTCCGAGTAGAACGACCCGAACGCTTGCTGTCCTTTTGAGATGACCAGGGAAAAAAGCCTTGCCAATCTGCAAATCGTCCACAGCATGGAAGAAGCGCCTTTCGAGCCGTCGGGGGCCAGATTCTGGCAGGCCGCTATCCGCTCCGGAAACTTCCAATACTTCAACGCCGCCGCCCCTGCCTCGCGGTGGTCCAGGCCGTAACTGCTCCTTTCCTTCTCCAGCACTTCCTCCAACGGTTCGAGCTCCAGGCTGAACGAGCCGGGTTGCCCTCTTATGCACAGATCGAAAAGGATAGGCAGCCCTATTTCCATAGTCAGCCCGGCCAGAAAAGCCTCTTCGGGATTGGCCGCCTTCGATCTCCAAGCCAAAGACTTTGCAATCAACCCGCGATATAACGAGATCCGCCAGAACTGTTCATAGTCGAACTGCTCGACCTTCCCCATAGGAAACGCGTCACGCAAAGAAATAGAGAGCGCCATCAGCTTTATCTGATTGTGCCCGAGCCTCATCACTGCCCGGGAGAGCGTCGAGATGGGATCGCCCGTGCCAAAAACCGCGCTGTTGGAAAGATTGAGGAGCCTTACGGTCAGTGAAGGGTCATGCTCTATAAGGCTTACGATCTGCTCGTTTGAAGCGTCCTCCTTTGAAGCGGCCTCCAGGAGGTCGAGCGCAACAACCGACAACGGCGGTATCGCGTAGCCCGACTCAAGCATTCGAAAGAGTTGGCGGGAATCGATCTTGCTCATGGCGTTTCTTTCGCACTCCTGAGAAATCTTAGTTCAACTCGATAAATCGGCACGACAGGTCTTGTTCCTTTAACATAATCGAGCGTACCGTACATGAAAAGCAATAGTCCGGATCGATGCCTTTTTTCCGCAACGAGTTTTTTTGCCAGCGCACCCACCAATCGGGCGTAGAAAATTTCCACACTCTTGTTGCGCGATTCGAAATTTTCAGCGGGTTTATCCACTCTGTGCCGAAAATTTCTACACCGGCTTTCCCGGTAGACCAAGAACTTTGGAGTCCGCTAATGTGGTATGCTAATAAGTAATTGATATATCAGGATATTTTATTTTTAGTCACTGGGTTTCCCGGTTGGCATGGAAGTTGATTTAGTACTTCAGTGGTGTTTGATCGAAAAGCTAGAATTTTAAGGGGGTCAGTAACGACATGAAAATTTTGGCGCATCTCTACGAGGCAAGACAGGCTGAATACCTTATCGCACTGATTGGTCTAATCGGGTTCATCGCTCTTTGGCGTGTCCTGACAGGTCCAAGAGTTGAGACGGCAGCAGCCAGGGACATGGTGAAGGTTTTTGCCGATCGTTTTGCCGGCTTTCTGGCGCCTTCGGGTCTCATGTTTCACCCCGGCCATGCATGGGCAAGGATTGAGGACCCTGACACCGTCACAGTCGGCATGGACGATTTCGCCGCCAAGCTGTTGGGTTCGGCCGATTCGATTTCCTTGCCCAAGACCGGGTCCAGAGTCAAGCAGGGATCTTTGGGCTGGGGATTCAAAACGGATTCCAGGGTGATTCACATGCTCTCTCCGGTGGAAGGAGAAGTCGTTGCGGTCAATCCGGAAGTGGTCAAGGCGCCAGGTGCTGCTTTTGAGGACCCTTACGGCAGCGGCTGGCTATTCAAAGTCAAGAGCAACAGCCTGACATCCAACCAGAAGAACATGATTCCGAGCGGCATGGTCGGCAAATGGTTCGAGAGCATACGCCAGGATCTGGCCGCGATGATGTCGGCGCCTGGTTTGTCCCCTTTGTTGGCAGACGGCGGCGAGCCCGTCAGGGGCATCGCTAAAGCGATCGATTCTGAAGCATGGGACGATCTTGCCAGACAATTTTTTCTTACCAAATGATTCGGACCGGCGTGAAAAACGTTGTCCAAGTCAAGGAGGTTTAAGATGGAAAAGAGAACGAGCATCACGGACAGCATGAGCATATTGGACAGACTGGCTTGCCTGGTCACAGCTTCGGCCTTGTTTGTGGTAGGGTCGGTCTTCATGGTGCTGGGGGTAACTTTTCTTCCGGTGGTAGGCATTTTCGCAAGCATTCCCGTATTGGGGCTCGCGTACGGTTTCCTGGCCCGCAAAGGGATCTCGAATGAGCGCATTGCCGGCTTTTTGGTTCCTAACAGTGTCATGCCTTAAGAGAGGATGATTGGAAATGAATAACACGATGAACATTTCACATAGCATAAGCATTGGGGACAGAGTGGCGGGTCTGATGGTCGCCTTGGCGCTGCTCATAGTTGGAACCGGTTTCATGGTGTTGGGCGTTACTCTACTTCCCGTAATCGGCATTCTGATTGCCATTTCGGCGTTCGGACTCGCCTTCCATTTCCTCACTCAGAAGGCGATCTTAAACGAGCGCATGGCCGGCTTTCTGGTTCCCAACGATGTTATGTTCCACGCCGGCCACGGCTGGGCAAGATTGGGACGCAAACATATCTTTACAGTCGGTATGGACGATTTCGCCGCTAAACTGCTGGGCCGCGCCGATTCAATCTCACTGCCGGCCCAAGGTTCCAGGGTGAAGCAAGGCGCTCCCGGCTGGCAAATGAAGGCCGACAGCAAATCAATACTTATGCTCTCTCCAATCGACGGGGAAGTGGTACAGGTCAACAGGGATGTTATCGATTCTCCAGACTTGGCTTTTAACGACCCTTACGGTAACGGCTGGTTGTTCAGGGTCAGGAACTTCGATTCCCCCGAAGGTTCTAAAAACATGGTTCCGGCGGCCGGCATCCGCAAGTGGCTCGAAGAGATTCGAGAGGCCCTTCACAGCCGACAGGGCATGGCGACGGCCGGGCTTGTTCAGGACGGCGGCGAGCCGGTCCGCGGACTTGCAAAGGCGGTAGATCCCCAAAGATGGGATGAGCTTGCAAGAGAATTCTTACTTACCAAGTAAAGACCGGTTAACAAGTTTCAAACATATAGGAAGGCAAGATGAATAAAAAAGTCACTTTATCGGAAGAGAATGCAGCGCATGCCGGCGAGTGCAGCAGGCGAAGCTTCCTGAAACTGTTCGGAGTCGGAAGCGGAGCGATGGCGCTGCTGAGCGCCGACCCTGCACGGGCGGCGGAAGTAGTCGGGCGTTTTCGCAGTGAAGAACAGGCGATGGGAGTGCTTGTGGACACAACCTTATGCGTCGGGTGTCGATCCTGCGAAACCGCCTGCAACGAAACAAACGGACTGCCCAAGCCCAAAGTGCCTTTTGAGGATGACGACTCTCTCTTCGAACAACATCGGGATACCTCTCCAAACGCCTTTACGGTAGTAAACAAATACACTTTGGATGAGGGAGTCGAGATCACAAGAAAGCAGCAATGCATGCACTGCCTGGAGCCTGCCTGCTCTTCCGCATGCATCATAAGAGCGATGGAAAAGCAGTCAAACGGTGCGGTTACATATAGAAGCGACCTTTGCCTGGGTTGCCGCTACTGCATGGTGGCCTGCCCGTTCGACGTTCCCAAGTTCGAGTATTCAAAGGCATCGCCTTTGATCAGGAAATGCACGTTTTGCTTTGCGCGGCAGGAGCAGGGCGAACAACCGGGTTGCGTTGAGGCGTGCCCGCAGGAAGCCCTCAAATTCGGAAAACGTTCGGATCTCATCGAGGAGGCCGGAAAGCGGATTGCAGGCTCTCCTGAGGCTTACGTGCACCATATCTACGGTCAACACGAAGCAGGGGGCACCAGTTGGCTCTACCTCGCGGCTGCGCGTTTTGAAAAACTCGGGCTGCCCGAGCTTGGCCAAAAGGAGTATCCCGAGCTAACCTCAGGCGCCATGGGGACCGTGCCGGCCGTGTTGCTGATTTGGCCTGCACTGCTCGCCGGGTTTCGTCATTTTTCTCACCGCAAGCAAGAGGCTCACGACGAGCGCTCGGGGCGTCATGTTTAATTGAGGATATTTAAAATGAAAAAGCTGATTTCTCTCCTGCTAGGAGATCCGAGAAAGTTGTTTACTCCGTTCAATCTGATTAGCGGGCTGATCGTAGTTGTGGGGCTGGCCTTGATCGCGTTCAGACTTTTCAAGGGGCTTGGCGCCGTTACAAACCTGACCCAGACGACTCCCTGGGGCTTGTGGATCGGTTTTGACGTTATGAGCGGTGTCGCCCTGGCGGCCGGCGGTTATACCATTGCAGCCACCGTGCATCTATTCGGGATGGAAGAATACGAGCCACTGGTAAGACCCGCTATCCTGACCGGATTTCTGGGTTACGTATTTGTCGTGCTGGGTCTCGTTCTGGACCTTGGCCAGCCTTGGCGCATGCCGTTGATGATGATATTTCCGAGAGGCGTCACTTCGGTCCTCTTCGAAGTCGGCATGTGCGTAGCCGCCTACCTTACCGTTCAAGCCCTCGAATTTGTGCCGGCTTTCTGGGAATGGCTGCAATGGGACAAGCTCCGGCAGTTTTGGAGCAAGCTGACTATCTGGCTGGCGATCCTGGGCGTGGTGCTAAGCACGCTTCACCAGTCCAGCCTCGGATCGCTCTTCCTTATTGCGCCGACTAAGCTGCACCCGCTATGGTATTCGATGTACCTGCCGCTTTTTTTCTTTATATCGAGCATTGCAGCGGGACTGTCGATGGTTATCGTCGAAAGTTCTTTGTCCCATAGGCTGTTCGCATACAGGCTTTCACCATCTGCGCATTTCGATCTGGACAAGCTGACCCTTGGACTGGGCAAGGGAGCAGCCGCCGTACTCTATGTTTACTTTTTCCTGAAGTTGATCGGCCTTGCGGAGGGCGGTCACTGGGACCTGCTAAGAACCCCTTACGGCCATCTATACCTGGTCGAGCTTCTGGGTTTTGTGGCGCTGCCGTGCGCACTCTACGTGATCGGAGTGAGGATGGGCGACGTTAGACTGGTGAGGGCCACCGGGGCATGGACCGTAATCGGTATAATCTTAAATCGGTTCGACATTTCGATGATAGCTATGAACTGGCAAGTCAGCCCTCATTACATTCCGAGTTGGATGGAAATAACAGTTTCCGTTGCCCTGGTTACGATGGGAGTGTGGCTGTTCAGATGGCTTGTAAACAGACTTCCCGTGGTGTCGATGGACAAACCCGCAATTGGGTCCAATACTCTGAAGGACTTATGGTCTGAAGCGGAAAAAGCCTGAGGAACGGCAAAGCAGGAAGAGCAGAACATAAGGCAGGGAAAATCCTTTTGATAGCTTACGAATGCAAGGCGGGACAGGTCATGCTGCGCCCGCCTTTTTTCATATTTAAACCTCACGCTTCGCTCGCTTGCCTGTTTCACTCGACTGAGCTTTAATATCG
>Ga0326728_10014622_pt1 | contig 16605 bp, 17 predicted proteins | sample MB3enrmetagenome_FD_207602 | JGI IMG/M metagenome (GOLD analysis project Ga0326728, IMG submission 207602) | Lab enriched peat soil microbial communities from McLean, Ithaca, NY, United States - MB31MN | ecosystem: Environmental > Terrestrial > Soil > Wetlands > Peat | place: USA: New York...
GTATTCGGTAGCCGGCCAGCCGCGGCGAAAGTTTTCGCTCGACGAGGTGCGCACGCTGCTTGAGGCTCTGGGCAATCCACATCGTCTTTTTCGCTCGATACTGATAGCCGGTACCAACGGCAAAGGTTCCACGGCGGCGACACTGTCTTCTATTCTTAAAGCCTCCGGGCACAAAGTAGGGCTCTATACGTCGCCTCATCTCGAGCGGCCCAACGAGCGCATTCGCGTCGATGGTTACGAGATCGGCGATGACGATTTTGCCCGCTTGTTTTTCGTAGTGATGAATACGGCGAAGGAGTTGTTGCAGGCAGAAAAGCTGCCCAAGATTCCCAGCTACTTTGAGATTCTTACGGCGCTGGCGTTTTTATATTTTGCTGAAAGCAAGATTGAGATCGCCGTGCTGGAAGTGGGCATGGGTGGACGGTTGGATGCCACTAACGTCGTCGATCCGCTGCTCTCGATCATTACTGATATTTCGCTTGACCATACGGAGTGGTTGGGGCCGACCATTGCCGCGATTACGCGCGAGAAGGCTGGGATTCTGCGCCCGGGCGGAACGATGATCACGCTGCCACAGCATCCGGAGGCGAACCAGGTTTTAGGTGAGGTAGCAACGGATCTTGACGTGCATGCGATCAATGCGGCCGGCTATCTTCCCACGCCAGGTGCCGCATCGCCCTATGTAGCCGAAGTCCTTGGCGCAATGATTACGGTCGATTCGCCGCTTGCGGGCGTGCATCAACGGAGAAATGTCGCTTTGGCGATTGCCGCGGCGGTCGTGCTCGGTAAAGAACCAGGCTTTACGGTCACCCCGGCTTCGATCGAACTGGGAATCCGTCAGACGATATGGCCGGGGCGCGTAGAGCGTTTTGCCTCGCATGGCGTGGAATGGATTCTAGATGTGGCGCATAACCCCGCCGGCGCCTGGGCGCTACGCGCCGCCTTGTCGGCTATTCTGACCGAGAACCGGCCGCGTATTCTCGTCTTCAGTTGCCTTCGAGATAAGCCGCTGGATGAGCTTGCGCAGATTCTCTTTCCGCTCTTCGATCGGGTCATTCTCGCTCCCATTCACAGCGCACGCGCTGCTACGCAGAGCGATCTGCTCAAGGCAGCGCAACAGACGGGGTCTTCGGTGATCGCGGAAGATTCGGTTGCCGATGCGCTGGCACGGGCGCGTGAACTGGCCGCAGGCGGAATCGCCGTGGTATCAGGTTCGGTTTATCTGGTGGGTGAAGCACGAACGGTTTTGCTTGGCGCGAAAGGAAAGACTGAATGAATCACCGGCCTACTCCCATGCCACGCTTCATGCGTTGGCGGTCAAATATCTGTCAGGCGCCGGTCTTTTTTGCGATGACCGCCATTTGCGGCACCATCGCGCTCATCGTCTCGCTCTTTGACCGGTCGGGCCGCCGACAGCATGGTGTTGCCCGGATCTGGGCGCGCATCTCATTGCTCGCCTCTTGGGCGCCATTGCGTATTGTTGGCGCGGAAAATCTGCGCAAGTATCCGGTCGCCGTTTACGCTTCCAATCACACGTCCTATATGGACGTGCCGGTACTCTTCTCTACGTTGCCCTTCCAGTTCCGCATCCTCGCCAAAAAAGAGCTTTGGCGGTTGCCCTTTATCGGCTGGTACCTCGAACGCTCCGGGCAAATGCCTATTGATTCGGCGAACCCCAGTGCTACGCGAGCCAGCTTGGGAGATGCTGTTAAAACGCTACGCAAAGGGATGCCGCTGTTCGTCTTTCCCGAGGGACGGCGTACGCTTTCTGGCGATCTAAATCCATTCCAATCGGGAGCGGCCTACCTCGCCCTTCGCGCGCAGGTTCCGCTGGTTCCGATTGCACTTTCCGGCGTCTACGATCTGCTGCCGATGCATACGCATCATTTCTTTCCGACGCAACTCACGCTGCATGTCGGCGAGCCCATTGAGACCCTGGGAATGACGCTGCGCCAGCTTGATGAACTCAACCAGCAACTGCGGTCGGCGATTGAAGCCATGCTTGGTGCGGAGACGAAAGCTTAATCACCCTTTAAAATATCTTTATGACGGTCCGCATAGCTATCCCCATTCCTACTGCTACGGACAGTGAATATAACGATCGATCGCTGTCACCCTATTTAGAAGCCCTAAAAAAAACCGGCGCTGAAGCTGTGATAATTTCTCTTGTTGAAGATAAAGAGCGCCAGGCCGAATTGATTGCTACCACGCAAGGAGTTTTACTGCCGGGCAGCCGTTTCGATGTCGATCCGAAACGCTACGGCGAGCAACGAGAGCCAGAGTGTGGCGAAGACGATCCTGTGCGCACCGCAACGGACGAATTGCTGCTTGAGGATGCCTTCGCCAAGCGCAAGCCTGTTTTGGCGATCTGCCATGGCGCGCAGACCTTCAACGTCTGGCGTGGCGGCGCTCTGGTTCAGGATCTGAAGACTTCTGTCAATCATCGTCCAGGACGCGAGGTTGTCGATGCACATCCGGTCAGCATTGTGGCTGGCTCGCGGCTTTTTGCATTGCTCTCAGAGGGCGAACCTGCGGAGGTTCAGGTCAACTCCAGCCATCATCAGGCCATTCGTACTCTCGGCGTCGGGCTCCGCATTGCTGCCTTGTCGCCGGCAGATGCCGTTATTGAGGCCGTCGAACTTAATTCTACGGATCACTTTGTTGTCGCGGTTCAATGGCATCCGGAGCGTACCTATGAGCAGAACGAATTCTCCCGCGCGATCTTTGCCGCGTTTGTACAGGCCGCAACTGAGTATAGTTAGTCTCAATCTTCTTAGAATGAGTGATTTCAATGATAGATAGCGGCGATTATGGACGGCTTAGTACCCTTTTGATTCAGTTGAATCAATCGCCGCTCGACCCTGCAGCAGAAGAACAATTTGAAGCTTATCTCTCGTTGTTTGTTCGCTGGAATACCAGGATTAACCTCTCTGCTGTTCGTACAGAAGAAGAGGTAATATCGCGTCATCTTATTGAATCTATTATAGTTGCTAGATGTTCACCGGCCGCTATTGCGAACCTGCTCGACTTCGGCTCCGGTGGCGGACTTCCTGGAATCCCGATTGCACTCTGCCGACCAGAAATTTCTGTCACACTTGCCGAGTCCCAAGGAAAGAAAGCAGCGTTTCTTCAGGAGGCGGTTCGTGTTCTCGGATTGAAGACAAAGGTTTACTCTGGCCGTGCCGAGACACTCACTGATCGATTCGATTGCGTGATCTTGCGCGCGGTCGACCGGATGCAGAACGCGGTTGCCGCAGCAGCCGAATTGGTTGCTACTGAAAGATGGCTGGCGTTGATGACAACAACGAATGAGCTATCTCAGTTGCAGAGCTGTGCGGGTGGGGGATTTTCATGGGCAGAGCCGATTGGCTTGCCTGGTAGCGAATCGCGAATTTTATCGCTAGGCAAAAAGCTCAATTCTTGAATTTGATTTCTACCAGTTTGAGAACACCAGCTAAGTCTTTGTTGGTATGCACAAGAAGAAGAACGCCCGTCCCCTCGGCGTAGCGCCTGGATATGGCGATCATTTCGAGTACACTCTCGGGCAGGCCGCTCTTTTTTGCCGCAGCTACTGCTCGGTCTCCAAGAACAAATGAGACGCGAAAGCAACCTTCGCATGGGCCGAGGTAGAGGATCGTCCGCTTCTTAATTGTTGGGCGAAGCCCCCAGCCATATTTCGGCGAAACGGACTTCCACTCTCCTATCTCAATGCCTTGTTGTCTGAGCCAATCGATGAGCTCATTCCAGGCCGCCGCCGATGAACCTAACTTTTCACGAACCTCTATTTCAGAAGGTGGTTCTTTGCGGCCGGTAAACGCATTGGGAATCTCCATCATGGCTTCTTTCTGGATTCCGATATTGCATCATTGTTCTGATATTTGAAAATACAAGTCGCTCAATTCCCTTGAAATACAGGCGGACGCTTTTCCAGGAAGGCTCGGATTCCCTCCTGGTAGTCGCTGCTATCGTAGACATCGCGGCGCAGGGATTGCAAACGCTCGTAGGTCTCCGTGTCGAGGGGGTGGGCGTTGGCCAGAACGCGCATCTCTTCTTTCATGACACGCAGCACCATGGGTGAGGTTTTGGCGATCTTGCGTGCGAATTCTAAAGTGAATGCCTCCAGCTCTTCGCGGGAGACGATGTGGTTGATGATGCCATAGCCCATCAACCGGGCGACTGTAACAGGCTCCGCTGTGAAGACCAGCTCCTTCAGCAGATGCATTCCGGCAACTTTAACCAGGTTCAGTGTTCCGTGGATGTCGTAAGGAACGCCCAATCTGGCGGGAGTTACTGCGAAGGTAGTATCCGCGCCCGCGATGATGATGTCGCAACCCAAAACCAGTTCGCAGGCACCACCCCAGACCGAGCCTTCAATCATGGCAATCACCGGTTTGGGGAAATGGTCGATTTTGCGCATGACCAGGCGCAAGGGGTCGTTGTAAGTGAGAGGATCGCGGCCGTTTGTGGGAAGCTCGCGAACGTCGTGGCCGGCTGAAAAGACTTTTGCCCCTTTTGCGGCGCGCAGAATTACGACGCGTACGGGTGAGGCTTGGAAATCCGCCAGAGCGGCGATAATTTCGTCGAGAAGAACTTTGCTCAGTGGATTGACCTTGCCGTGATTCATAGTGATGACGCCAATGACACCGTCGATGATGGTAGTTGTAGCCAGCACGTGATCTCTCCTTGCCCTAGATACTAATTTTTTTGTTAGGTTGAGCGTATTGTTCGGCAGCGGTGCCTCGGAAGATATGGGTGTCTACGCTCAAGGAATGATTCCCTTCTCTGTACTGAGAATAAGGATGGCACAGGTCAGGCAGCGGTTGTCCCACGCGCTAGCAGTGACGGCAGAATATTTGAGCGGGCAAATTGGGAAACATTGCCATGGTTTCATTGCATTGGTCTGGCAGAGGGATAGAAAGTGAATGGATTCGTTTGTTCCACGTGGAACAAATCGGGAATCACGATCACCGAAGAGGCTAAAACGGGACTGTTCCACGTGGAACAGTCCTGAAACGGAACCGTAAATCTGGACTCATTCAAAATGAAAACACTCAGCAAAAAATCCCAAATCGTGCCCCTGGCCAGGAAAGTTTTCCACGGATCGTGCCTCGTGAGCCAGGCAAATCATCGTACGGAAACAATCGGCAAAAACTCTTCTCTTGCAATTGGTTGAGGGTCATAAGACGTCCTGCGTCCCGGACGCTTTCCACAGCTGGTACAGGTTTCCCACAGTGCGGCCAGCTTCGCGTTTTTCGCCGAAACCTTTACTCTGAGAAGCCATGGGAAAAATTGTAGGGATCGTGAATCAGAAAGGCGGCGTGGGCAAAACGACGACCGCTATCAATCTATCCGCCTGTCTCGCTCTGGAGGGATTGAAGACCCTTCTTATTGACTGCGACCCCCAGGCCAACGCCTCCTCGGGCCTCGGTTTTCAGCGTGACGATAGCCGTTACTCGATCTACGATGTGCTGGTTGGTGATACGCAGGCTGAGCTGGCGATTCTCCCGACAGAGGTTGATCTGCTCTGGCTGCTGCCCGGCTCCAAGAATCTGACCGGCGCCAATATCGAGCTGGCCGCGGCCGACGATCGCGCTCTACGGCTGCGCCGCGCCCTCGAACCGGTCCGCGACAACTACGATCTGATCTTTCTCGATTGCCCGCCGGCGCTGGATCTGCTGACTCTGAACGTCTTATGTGCTGCCGAGACGCTGATTGTGCCGATGCAGGCCGAATACTTCGCGTTGGAAGGCGTCTCGGAGCTGGTTTCGACCCTGGAGCGAGTCCGCGAGTCCTTTAACCCGGATCTGACGATCGAAGGCGTGCTGCTGACGATGTACGACGACCGCACCAACCTCGCGCAGCAGGTTACCGACACGCTTCGCGCGCACTTCCGCGAGATTCTTTACCATACCGTGATTCCGCGCAATGTGCGTCTGGCCGAGGCGCCCAGCCACGGCAAGCCCGTCGCTCTCTACGACCCCCGTTCCCGCGGCACCGAGGCCTACTTTGAAATGACCGGTGAGTTTCTGGCTCGGAATCAGATTGAAAGCCCCCGTGCTGCGGAACGCAAAGCGGCTGCCGAGGAGCCGTCGAGAGTCTAGAGAAGGCCTGAACGGCACTCTACAAGAACAAAGCCACAAACAAAGACATTCGATCGAAGATTTAAAGGAATTGCATCATGAATACCGTTGTCACCCCCGATACCAAACGCCGCGCCCTGGGCAAAGGACTGGATTCGCTGCTTCCCCGCACGCAAACGCATGTGCAGGCACACACGCCCGCAACACCTCCGGCCGAAGCCGAAGGCGGCAAGCCGCGCGAGATTGCTATCGACAAGATCGATCCCAACCCCTTCCAGACTCGTACGCAGATCAACGAGGAGCAGCTCGCCGAGCTGTCTGCCTCGATTGCCGCCAACGGCGTCGTACAGCCGATCCTGGTTCGCCCGCTAGCCAACGGACGCTTTCAACTCATTGCCGGCGAACGCCGCTGGCGCGCTTCCCAGAAGGCGGGCAAGACCACCGTGCCGGCGATCCTCCGCCAGGTCTCCGACGAACAGGCGATGGAGATTACTATCGTCGAAAACCTGCAGCGGGCCGACCTGAACCCCATCGAGCAGGCCCACGCCTTCGAGCGGCTCTCGCGCGAGTTCCACATGACCCAGGAGCAGATGGCCCAGCGCACCGGCAAGGATCGGGCAACGATTGCCAATTTTCTCCGGTTGCTGAAGCTGCCGACCTCGGTGCAGGTCAGGGTCGAGACGGGCATTCTGAGCTTTGGCCACGCGCGGACGCTATTGGCCTTGGAACACGCCGAAGAGATGGAAAAGGCGGCGCAACACATTGTGAACAATTCACTTTCGGTCCGCCAAACAGAAACCTATGTACAAGGCCTGATCGACCCCAGCCGCAAGGTAAAAAAAGAGCCGAAGCCGGAGCCTCCGATCGATCCCAATGTCCGCGACGCGCAAGAGCGGCTGCAAAGCGCCCTCGGCCTACGCGTCACCATCGAAGATAAAAACGGCCGCGGCAAAGTGATCATCGAGTATGCTCGCCTGGAAGACTTCGATGCGCTGATGGACCGCTTTGTCGCGGCATGAGCTGAGTTGTAAGCAGTAATTTACTGTAAGCCATTTATTTTCTAAGGGAAAGGATCATGAGTCCTTTCCCTTAGTTGTTTCTGCAATCGGGTGTTGAAAACATTCTTCACTGTGCTGCGCTCTTGATTGCGCGCCGATTGAAACTTTAGTCAGATCATGTATTCATATAGGTGTAAAGATGGTATTTGTATGGACGATTTATGGAGTATACTTGGATTCTATGAAAGAATCAGTGAAGGAGTATTGTGCTTATGGCAGAGGTTCGACTGCAAATTCCCGATGATCTTGTCAAAAAATATCAAGATAAACTGGGAAACGTTAAAGCTACGGATTTGGCAAAGGATGCTCTCACCTTGTTCAATTGGGCATTCGATGAGCGCGTAAAGGGCCGTTTAGTGCTTTCTTCGGATGAAGAAGGTGAGAAAGTTACCCGGCTAGCGATGACAAATTTAGAAAAGGCCGCGCCAGCTACGATGGGACCGAACGAGCAACAAGCCTAGGTAAACAGATGGAAAAGAAGTGATTATCTTTCCTCCTGTGCCCGCTCCTTTTCCTGCTGCGACCCGAAAATATAGCCAAAGAGCGCCGTCAGGAGTGGAAGAAGAAGGTTGAGCAGTACAAGCTGCGCGGCCTGAATCCAAAACTTGTGCAGGTTTTCGCGCCGCTCACTCATCTTGTCTGCCCAGTCGGGTGCGGGCTTGCTTTCAGTTGCGGAGTGAATGGCTTGCAGAGCGTTTTGCTTTGAAATGCTTAGGATGACGAGGCAGGTCTCGATTTTCCCATCCCTGTTGGGGTCATTTGCTTGAGGTGGAGGAATGCATCTACCGAGCTCGGAACGTTGTTCGTCAGCGAGAAAAGAAAGCTGATCGATCGTGTCTTGGGCATTACTCTCAGAATTACGGTCCCACTGAATGGACGGATTGTTACGGCTCATTTCCAGGTTGTCAGACAATCTTTGTAGCCGGTCTACAATCCCATACGGGGCTGCGTTCGAAGCAGGAGATGCCTCGCGATAAGATGCCCGGAAATCGTGAAATACGAAGCATTCCACGATAGACAGGTAAAATTCCATGATGGACAGGTAGAGAATCAAAGCAGCAATCGTCCCCGCGGTGATCCACAAGACTTTTACAGCTAACTCTCTACCTATGAATGTCTTAAGATTCTTTTGAGACGAGGCGTCCAGGTAAAGCTTTGTAGGTACAACAGGCCGGGCTTCAATGATGTTTTTTCTGAACGCGGCAAGATTTTCTGAACCAGACGAAGAGCTTGCCTCGACATTACGGACCGGATCCGGAGAGACAACATCGGTGATTTTCAAAGCCATCAATCACCCCAGCCTGCGATACAACACGAGCGCATAAAAGCAACCCGCCCTGAGCATCCTTGATACCTATTTCACATCACCGTGTGCGCAAACACGTTCGGCCCGTATGCCGGCGAACGAAGGCTACAAAATTTCATTCCACGTAATGCCCGATGCCCCATCTTCCCAGAGCCTCTTAACCGTCGCTCCGTCGAGGTACAGAACCATGAGCAGAAGCTCGAAACCATTGATGATGGAAGGCATTCCTAGCCGGCTACCCCCATTCTTCGAAGCGCGCAAGACTTCCTTGATCGCCTCTGGTTCTTTGCCGGAGAGGGCCGCGTAAATGTTGCCATAAAAGACACGGGCAAATCGGGAGGCAATATTGAATGCATCCCACGTGTATCCACTTAGGCGTTGTTCCTTCTGTGTAATCAGGTTTGCAATTTTGGTTTCGTCAACGGCTTTGTCAGAACCTAAATATTTGCCGCATAGATATTCCAGAGCGATACGTACGTCACCTGTTTTGTGCTCGGCCGCCAGATACTTGCGCAAATCGCTGCACGCTTCGTAATAGCAATGTATGCGAATTGTCTCCGAATGCTGACTTTGTATGTCATTGGCTTCATCCAGCCAATGGTAGTAAGCAGCACATTCCTTCACGTTTTCCAGCCAAACGCCCTCAAAGTGAAAGAAGCATTCAGGACAGGCGGAATTATCCGCTGACTTGCCCGAAACTCTGTCGAGGATGATTGCGGCAATCGCATGAGCCCAATCGGTTTTGCATTCTTGGTCGGTCGAGGGTATGGCGAAATCGATATAGTGGTTAAACCCGCGGTTAAATTCAAAATTCGGGTCAAATTTGTGGGCTAGATCCAAAGCCTTGCGTATGCGGCTGATAGCAAGCGCCTTGGGGACAATGACCTTTGCCTGGAATTCATCGTTCGCTGGTTGAAACTGAGGATCGCTCATAGAAATCGCTTTTCCTCCGGGCGCATTGATTAGCACGTTAGAAGGCGTTTGCCTGACTGGAAAAACATCAGAACGTAAGACCAGAGGGATGATGTGGAGCGCGGGACCGACCTTAAGCAACTGAGAATGGATACGCTGCTTACCAACAGAGCATATTAAGGGGATTCGGATTCTATGTCAATGTGCTCATGGTGTTGATGCAGATCTTTGATCGCAAGCTCGGGTCGCATAGGACGATGCTTAACGCACCTGCTTTCACGAAACTTAGGGTGATCCTCGAGATACGCCGAAGCTCACTGGATACAAGGCAGAAGCAGAAGCGTTTTCTGGGTTCCAGATGCAGGATGCACCGCCCCCAGGTCTTTTCTGGGCCGATTTCAAAAAAGGTAACAAGATAGGCGCTACATACAAAAATAGTTATGTACAACGCAGGAAAAAGTATGAGAATCAGATTCCATGGAAACCCTGTCGTTGAGCGTTACCGAAGCCTCGCGTAACTTCTCCGACTGCATCAATCGAGCGCGCTATCAGGGCACGACGCTGTTGCTGCACAAAAACGGAGTGCCCGTGGCGCGCATCGTTCCCACGGCACATCAGTTGACCAAGGGAATTGAATTGACGTCGGCGCTTCACCTCGCAGCCAGCGAGGCAGGCCTCAGTGAAGAGGAAACCTCAACCTGGCTGCACGATCTTGAACAGACGCGCGGCTCGTTACAGCCGCAGGGGAAGGCATGGCATTTCTAATCGATGCCGATGTTCTGATCCAGGCCGAGCGGCGGGCCGAAGACCTGGATGCCTGGCTTAGCTCGCAGCCGGGCAATGAGATCAAGATCGCCGCGATCACAGTGGCCGATCTATGGCGCAGCGCCTCGCGGGCCACAGGTCCGAATCGCGCCCGCCGGCAAAAGTTCATCGAGCGCGCCCTGCCGCTCTTTGAGGTTGTTCCATATACGGGCAGTGCCGCCGCCGAGCACGCACGCCTTTGGGCCGAGGTAGAGGCTGCCGGCCAACGGATCACGCCCCACGACCTGATGCTGGCCGCCACGGCCCTGGACGCAGGAGCCGCTATTGTTACCTTCAACACCAAGCGCTTTGCAGCCATCCATGGGCTCACAGTTCTAACCCCATAACCGGCCAGGCTATTCATCGAAACCGAAAAGGAGTAAACGAAAACGGGTATCGTGTTTTTGAACAGAAACAATCTTTTGCGCAGGCTGAATGTCGAGTGTCTTTACAAAGATCGTCTCGCTACGATCTGTGCCCGCCTTCGCAACCTGGATATAGGCCACACTCATTTGCGCGGCGGAGAAGAGGAACAAATTGCGTTCCAGGTTTTCGCCCTCTAGCCGCATGGCTTGCCCGCCGCTACCTTCACGCATGCGGGAAACCAGAAAATCCTCATTCTCAAGATGTTGATCCGGCCACCGCTGTTCGCTGGCAATGTAGAGCAATTGTCCATCGGGGAGTTCGCCTAACAGTGTGCCAGGCAAATCAGGATCGATGCGATGCTGCTGCTCTGGCTTCAGCGCGGGAAGATGCTTGTTGCTCGCGCCATCCAAGCTGAGAATCCATGCGCCGATCCGCAGCTGGTCCTCCGGGCTTGGCTCGTCGTCGCCGTTGGGCGTGCCGATATTGAAAAACAAAGAATTGCTATCGGCCATCCAGCCGATTCCCTCGCGATTGCAGCCGCCGAGCAGCGGATCTAGTGTAATCCAGTGCAGGATTCGTCCACTGCTCAACTCACGGATTGCTGCTGAGAATCTGCCGCCGGCCTGTTGCACAGTAGCCAGCTTAGCGCCGTCCGGGGAAACAAAAAGCTTCTCTATAATCTCTCCCGAGGGAACGTCGAATAGTTTACGCGCCCGCGTGGCGTCGTGGAGAGGAATGGCATAAACCGCCGGCGCACTCTCGGGCGGCTCCGAGCGTAGATGCGCCACCGCAATCAGTTCGTGGGTTTTTGTATTGACCGCCGAACTGACTGAGCCGCCTGCCTGGTAATTCGTTAGCGTGAACGGGAGCTTTTCGTCGCTAAAGAGCAAGCGTGGCTGTCCACCATCGGGCGCGGCGCTATAGACCTCAGTCCATTGCCGGTAGATGCCCCATTGCTGGCCACTGCCGGTTAGGTTCTTTTCCTGGCGCGCGACCGCGTAGATCAAGTCGCCAGCCGCAAAGGCCTGCGTGCTAAACATAATTCCGCAGACCAAGACAAGGAAGCCTGAACGCACAATAGTTTTTATCATGTAATTTTCTTAGCCCTTCTCACGCTATCCTGATTCGGCCGCTCACTACAAGCACAGAATATGAAAAACGGCGGGAACCCCGAAGGGCCCCGGCCGTTTGATTTGGAGGAATGAACTTTGCGCGCCTATTGCTGGTAGGCTCCTGCTTTTTTGAAGTCGCCGCCCTTGACGATGGAGATGACAAGAGGTGCGACATGTTTCTTGAAAGCCGCGTTGACCTGCTCGGTGGTGACGGCAGCTACCGCGGCGTCGCACCTGGCGTCCCAGGTCAGCATGGTGCGTCCCCAGCGCTCGTCGCCAAGAAGGGTTGAGCCCACCGAGCCTTCATCGGCCCGGTTGACGGCATGCTGATCGGCCCAGATCTTCTTGGCCTGCGCGACCTCGTCGTCGGTGAAGCCGTCCTTGAGGGCGAGGGCCAGCTCTTCGTTGAAGTCGGCCTCGACCTTGGGCATGTTTTGCGGCGCGGCAATGGCATAGGAGAAGAAGCTTCCGGCATCGTCCTTGGTGGGGATGTTGAAGCTGGCTCCGGCGCCGTAGCTGAGGCCGTCCTTGATGCGGATGCGTCTGAAGAGCCGCGAGTTGGGCGAGCCGCCAAAGACCAACTGCGCCACCGTCAGAGCAGCGTAGTCGGGATCTTCGTCGTTGATCTTCAAAGGCGCGCTCGCGATGAACAGCGCGTTCTGCTTGTCGGGCGTTTCGATCTTCTTGTTGACGGCCTCGACCGGAGCGTATTCCTTCACGATGCGCTCGTAGTGGCTCGGGCTCTTCCAGTCGCCAAAGAGTTCGCTGACGAGCTTCTGGACCTGCGCGGTATCGAACTGGCCGCTGATGACGATCTCTCCCTCGCCGGGTCCATAGAACTTCTGGTAGAAGTTGCGGACATCGTCGAGCTTGACGGCCTTCAGATCCTCGATGTCTTCGTCGAAGGTGCTGACGTAGCGCGTGTCGCCGCGTTTGTACTGAGCGTTGATGTGCCGCGACATCTCGTTGGAGGCCAGGGAGGTAGGTTCGGTTTTTTGGCTTTCGTCCTGCTGGATGTGCTGCAGGCGAACCTGCTCGAACTCCGCCTCGGGGAAGGTGGATTCGCGCAACAGCTCGCGGACCAGACGCAGCGAATCGGGCAAATTGGCGTCGATGGTGCGAATGCTGGCCGTGACCGAGCTGTCCCAGCCATTGATGTTGATCTGTGCCTTTAGTTTGTCGGTCGCATCCTGAATCTGCTGCTTGTTTTTGGTTTTGGTGCCGCGCATCAGCAGCGCGCCGGCCAGCTCGGCAGCCGACGATTGGCCGAAGAGTGATTTCTCGTCGCCGAAGCGAGCGTAAATCTGGGCCGAGACCACGGCGCCGCGTGTCTTCTTCGGGAATAGAACCAGCTTCATGCCGTTGGGCAGCGTGGTGCGAATCACCCGGCCCTCAATATTTTGCGGAGTCGGATCGAAGACCTCGCCTTCCTGAACAGCCGCGCCGCCCTTGAAGTCCTTGAAGCGCGCTTCGTCGTCGGGGGTGGCGGGAATCTCGGCCCGGTCGGGGGTGGCGTCCGGAATAAACTCGCCTAGCGTGCGGTTGGAGGGCTTGAAGTAGGCTTTGGCCACGCGCGCCACGTCGGCCGGCGTCACCTTGGCGATTTCGTCGCGATTCATAAAGACCTCGCGCCAGTCGCCCTCGGCCACCGCGTTGGTGAGCATCAGTCCCACGCTCTGCGAGTTGGTCATGCTCAATTCGATGTTCTTCAAAAGCCGTGTCTTGGCCCGATCGACCTCTTCCTGCGTGGGCGGCTCGGCCGCAATGCCCTCGATGGTCTTGAGGATGGCTTGGCGAACATCGTCGACCGATTGGTCGGTCTTCAGCTCGGCGAAGGCAATCGCGAAGCCGGGATCGTGCAACGTGCGGGCGTAGAAGTAGGCTTGTGTCGCCTTCTTTGAATCGATCAACGCCTTGTAAAGGCGGCCGGTTTGCTGGGCGCCGATGATCTCGCTCAACACGCTGAGCGGCGCGGTATCGGGATGCAATCCGGCAGGAATGTGATAAGCCGCGATCACCAGCTGCTCGTTGCCAATGCGGCGCAGAACTACCTCCCGCTCGCCTTCTTGCGTCGGTTCGCTGGTGTAGGGCTGCTTCAGCACACGGTCGGGCCGGGGAATCTTTCCAAAGGTCTCGGCAATCATGCCCAGCGCCTTTTGCTCGTCAAACTGCCCGGCAATGATCAGATCGGCGTCGTCGGGCTGGTAGTACTTTTTGTAGAAGGCTGCCAGGTTGGCGATGGGAACCCGCTCCACATCGGTACGGTTGCCGATCACGGTTTTGCCGTAGTTGTGGAAGTTGTAGGCCGCGGCCAGCACGCGCTCTTCCAGAACATTTTCAGGCGAGTTCTCGCCCGACTCCATCTCGTTGCGCACCACGGGCATCTCGGTCTCCAGATCCTTGCCGAGCATGGTCATGTTCACCATGCGGTCGGCCTCCAGGCTGAGAGCCCAGCGCAGATTCTCGTCGCCGGCGTTGAAGATCTCGAAGTAATTCGTCCGGTCGTAATCGGTGGTGCCGTTGAAGTTGCCGCCCCCTGCGTGATTGGTCAACTCGGCAAACACGGTTTTGCCCGTCGTGGTGCTCTTGAAGCACATGTGCTCGAGCAGGTGGGCCATGCCGGTCTCGCCGTAGCCCTCATTGCGCGAACCCACGCGGTAAACCACGTTGACGGTGATTTTGGGCTTGGAATTATCGGGAAATAGCAACACATGGAGACCGTTGGGGTAGGTGTACTCCGTAATGCCCTCGACGGAAGTGACTTTTTGTACGCCAGAGGGGAGTGTTTGAGCGGCGAGTGACGTGGCAATCAGAAATAAGAAAACACCGATAGACGCCAACTTGAATCTACACATGGATTTCAGCCTTTCTGGATGGACATCTTTGATTGATCTGAAACTAAGACGCGGCAAACATCATAGCCGCTCTAGCGAGCAGTATAAATAGATACGTATATCACCGGAGTGAGGTTGCAGGAAAACCACAGCCCGAAGGGGCTTATTTTGCAATGCAAAAGGAGTACTATAGAAAAATTGATTGAATTTCAATGCACTATTTTGGTGACTTATACTTTGTGGATATTTTTGTGGACGTATGCGTCGCATTCCAGTAGAAAATGCACTTCGTTGTGAGGAGTGCATCGTAAGATGGCCGCCCAGAATAGGGCGGCCGAAGGCTCAATAGATCGAAACAACTAAAGGAGCTGGCATTCTTGTTCCCGACACTGTGGTTCGCGAATGGTCGATGAGTGCTCGTCTTTAGTTGGGGAAGTACTCAGAAATTGCTCTGCCGAAGTCTTCTTCCAGGCAGGGAATTCCTCAAACTGTCTGTCAACTTCATCGATTACCTTTTTCAACCATTCTGCCATCGCATCCTCCTATTGAATAAAGCCCTTGTTTTTCATCGCCTTAAACAGGTTCTTGCATGCTGAAACTTCACGTTCAAGATAAACATCTTGCTCTTGCGTGAACTTTGGAATGGCAGATTTGGCAGAAAATGCCATGATCGTGCCATCCCTATTTTTACGCGAACTAGCAGTAAAGAGGTCCATATACTGACGAGGGGCAATCCCAACAAACGGTACGAACGGAACCTGTTTCGTTTTCGTGTGCTCTTCGTCGACTGCGATCGAATCAGGATATAGCTCTGCCGCTAGGCTTTTTGCGTAAGGTTCAATATAAACCAACTTCGAAATCCCTGCAGCGACAATATGTCTTGCACAGAGGTGGCATGGAAATGTCGTTACAAACATGATGCACCTATCTACAGCCACGCCTCGTTTTGCGGCATCTGTTAGAGCTGCCATTTCGCCATGTACTGCTCTTCCAAACTCGATGAGGCTCCTAATTTTGGAATCCTTGGGGAGAATAGGGTCGGTTGGTCCAATTGCCAGGGTTACCAACTCATCTGTAGGCAAACGAGATTTTTCCTCGGTCAGCCAACCCTTCTTATTGAGTATCTGAAGTGTTTCCGCTATTAGCGCCTTCTTCTGCTCCTCAATGCCGTCAGCGCCAAATTGAAACTCGCGATTATCAGGGGAGTCACCACACCAATATAGGCCCCCGCCTGCTTTCGGAACCTCGTTACAGCCTACGGTAATGATGTCGCCATCGGAGGTAGAGATTGCCGCACCAACTTGCCGCCCAAGTTCAGAAGAACGTAGGGCAGCAGCTTGAGCATGAAACATCGCGTATTCTTCTCGCGTCGGTGTATGGAATTTATGTCCGAGCAGCAATTCTACGAATCGGCGAACAGATTTTTCCAACTCGTGCGGATTACCTGTATCAACGAAGAGATCAGCGCGGTGGAAACTATCGCGCGTATTTTGACCATTTTTATTGCCGATCTCCTCTTGATCGCGATCGATAAGCTTGTCCGCTTTTTCGAAATGCCTGTCGAATGGAAAAATGCTTTTGCTCTTCGCGATTTTCTTCGCGAGTGCAACACGTCGGTCCGACAGGCTCATATAGGCGGCAATCAGATAAAATGATGATCCGTAAATGGATCGAAACGATTCAATTTCTGCCGGATTCTTTAGAGAACGAAAAATGTATGCCTGATTCGCAATGACTTCGCCGTCCTTCTTACCCTCAGACGCCCGCTTTTCCTTTATCTTGCTAACACCGAGTAGGGCGACAGCATCTGCCCTTCCTGTGTCACGTCTGAAATCATCGCCCGCAGACATATGGCTATCTACGTAATCGAAGTAGTCTTTGGTAGGAAGGTCTTTGAATTTGTCAATTGCTCTGAGTAACGACGAAAGCCTGATTGTCTCGGTCACATAATCGGCTGTATGGAGCGCTTTGGTAAGCGCAGCCCCGACTTTATCGAGGTCGGTTCCTGCGGCACCAACCAAACCAAAAAACAACTCCGGCTTTGGAAGAGCTTATCCCATCGAGAGCATAGTACACCATCTAATAATCCAGCGACCTGCTCGAGATCACACTGTACCATCTGAAGCACTACAA
>Ga0326728_10014623_pt1 | contig 16605 bp, 16 predicted proteins | sample MB3enrmetagenome_FD_207602 | JGI IMG/M metagenome (GOLD analysis project Ga0326728, IMG submission 207602) | Lab enriched peat soil microbial communities from McLean, Ithaca, NY, United States - MB31MN | ecosystem: Environmental > Terrestrial > Soil > Wetlands > Peat | place: USA: New York...
TGGGTGCGGGAAACCAACCAGCGCCTAGCGGAAAATTCGTTAAAGGCACCGGAAGCGGCAGCGGCGTTGGCGGCCTGGGAAAAAATTGATTCCGTTCTGGGTGTCGGCGCGCCGGCGGAAGTCGAAGCTCCGGCTGAAATCATTGCGTTACTTGAAGCTCGACAAGCCGCCCGCAAGACCAAAGATTTCAAACGCGCCGACACGATTCGTGCCGAGTTGAAAGCCAAGGGCTGGGTTATTGAAGACACGCCCAAAGGCCCGAAGTTGAAGAAGATTTAACCACAGAACCCGCGTACACCCTGAAATGAAAACAAAACGTGATGGAAAATTTCTTTCGTGTGTTTCGTGTATTTCGCGGTTTGATTCTTCGCGCAAATCGTAAATCATAAATCGCAAATCATAAATGGCAAAAGGCCCGTTCATCACGTTCGAGGGCACGGAAGGCTGCGGCAAGTCCACGCAGATTGAACTACTCGCCAAAACGCTGCGCGTGGTGGGCTATCGCGTCCTTGCGTTGCGCGAGCCGGGTGGCACACCCATCGGCGAGGAAATCCGCCATACGCTCAAGCACAGTAAGGCCAACGTGGCCATGACCCCGGAAACTGAATTGCTACTGATGAACGCCAGCCGGGCTCAGATTGTGCGCGAAACCATCCGCCCCGCGCTGGCCGCGGGCGACGTCGTCCTATGTGACCGCTTTTATGATTCGACCACCGCTTACCAAGGTTATGGGCGCGGACTGGATTTGGCACTGGTGAAGAGCGTGATTGACTTTGCCATCGGCGACACGCGGCCAAATCTGACTTTGTTACTTTCGGTGCCCATTGAGGTCAGTGAAGCGCGTCGGCTCGCTCGGAGGGAAAATATGTTGCTCGATGTGCCAATTCACGCCAAGAAGCAAGAAGGTCAACCCAAATTACCCTTTAGCAAACCGTTACGCGACCGGATGGAAGAAGCAGATCGCGATTTCTTCGAGCGCGTAGCAGAAGGTTTCAAGGCGATTGCCGCTGCCGAACCGAATCGCGTGCGCGTGGTGGACGGCACCGGCCCCATCGAAGTCGTTTGCGCCAAAGTCTGGGAACAGGTGCAGCCGATTCTGCCGCAGGTCGGGAGATGATGAACGCGCTTGCCGAATTGCCGGCAACGAATACTTTTGCGATATGAATGAAAGCAGTCTGAACGAAATTGAGGCAAAAATCCGCGGCGCGGACAACATCAGTGAAGACCGCAAACGCGAGTTGCTCCAATTGCTCGGCACGTTAAAATCCGAGGTTGGCAAGCTTTCCCAGACCCACGACGAGCAGGCACAGAGCATCGCCGGTTTTGCGCAGCTTTCGGCCCACGAAGCCACGCGCACGCAGCGAAATCCGCAATCACTGCACCATTCGCTGGAAGGATTGCGCTCGTCGGTCGAGGGGTTCGAGAAATCGCATCCGCAACTCGTCCGGATCGTCAACAACATCAGCAACACCCTGTCGAATCTGGGAATCTGACCGGATTTACGATTGACGATTTACGATTTACGATTTCCTCGGTCCCAGTCCGTCTGAAACCACCCTCATCGGAGCGCAGAGCATTGCTCGGCGTGATTTACAGGCGTCTCCAGCGGAGCGATGCTCCGCGCTCCGGCCAATCATTAATCATCAATCGTAAATCAAAAACCATTCAGTCCCCCTTCGGCTCCAGCCCGGCAATCGCCGCCATGATTTCATCCGCAATCTGCTGGTAAATCTCCTTGAGCCGCGTTTTGGAACAGTTCTTCGCCTCGGCGCGCAGTTTCTCAAAATTCATCGGCTGGCCGTATTTGACGGCGATCCGTTTGGGACGCGGAAATTTTACACGCCGGCCGTACGCCTCGTAAGTTCCAAAGACGCGCACCGGCACGACCGGCGCGGTGGACTTGACCACGACCAGCCCGATGCCTGAACGGGCAGGTTGCAGATTGCCGTCCCGTGTCCGCGTGCCTTCGGGGAACAAAATGATGCCGCCGCCGGCGAGCAGCCGGTCGAGAATGGCTTTTAATCCCGCCGCGCCGCCGCCATCCCGGTCCACCGGCACGGCGCTCCAGGAGCGCAATAATGCGCCGATGCCCGGAAACCGGAACAGGCTCTCGCGGGCAAGATAATTGATGCCGCGTTTCAAACCCGCGCCCACCAGCGGCGGATCAAGAAAACTCGCGTGGTTGGACGCGAGAATTACCGCGCCGGTTTCGGGCACGCGCTCCGGATTGAAGACCCACCAGCGAAAATAGGTCGCATACCACGCGCGAAAAAACATCCAGCCCAGGCGATAGGAGAAATTCATTTCGGATTTCGGATTTCGGATCTCAGATTGAAGCGATGCCCGGACCTGCGCAAAAAATCCGCAATTTGCAATCCGCAATCCGCAATTGACACTGAATTCATTTTGTCGGTGGGAGACGTTTTCGAACTTCAGCTATGATCAACCCGCTCGTCTGCTCGGCGGTCAGGTTAGAGTTGTTGATGACTTTCGCGCCCAGCGGAATCATTAACGGTGCGACGGCGCGCTGGCTGTCGCGCTGGTCGCGCACGGCCAGGTTTTCCCGGACACCGTCGGCGGCGCGACGGCGCGACCGCTCCTCCAGTTTGGCGTCGAGGTAAAATTTGAAATCCGTTTCCGGGAAAACGTTCGTGCCGATGTCGCGGCCTTCCATGACCAGATTGCCGAACCGGGCGCACTCGCGCTGGCGTTTGACCATCCACGCGCGCACTTTGGGGATGGCGGCGACGTGCGGCACCGCGGCGCTGACCTCGGCGGTGCGGATTTCCTGTTCGGGGAAATAGCCGTCCACAAACAATCGCGCGGCGCGCAAGCCGCCGGCTTCCACACAGTGCAAGGCGGCTTTCCATTTGCGGCAGGCGGCGGCGACGGCCTTGGTGTCCTGCACGTCAATCCGGTTTTTCAAGCAATACCACGCCAGCGTGCGGTACATCGCGCCCGTGTCCGCATAAACGCAGTCCAGCGCCTTGGCGACCAGTTTGGCGTTTGTGCTCTTGCCGCTGGCGCTCGTGCCGTCAATCGCGATGACTATATTTTTCATCAACTTTTCGTTCTCGTCCTCGTCCTCGTCATCGAAAAATCCGATTACGAGGACGAGAAAGGAGAACGAGGATGATTTAATCCGCAAACAACTCCTCACCCGCCAGTTTCCGTCCCGTTTTCGCGTCCAAAATCGTTGCGCCCAAGCCATACGTCGGCGGAAGCACAAATTTTTGGAAGAAATTCGGGAACGTCTTCCTCACGCAGGCCGGATTCCTGATTTTAATGCCGGGCACCTTCACTCCCAGCGTGGCAAAACACATCACCATGCGATGGTCGTTGTAGGTTTCAATCTCCGCCCCGTGCAGCGGCGAGGGATAAACCGTCAGCGTGTCGCCTTCCTCGACCACTTTCGCGCCACACTTGGTCAGTTCCGTGTACAAGGCGGAAACGCGGTCGCATTCCTGCACGCGGAGGTGGCCGAGGTCGGTGAATTTTACCGGGTGATCCGCCAAAGGCGCGGTCACCATCAGCGTCATAATGCTGTCGCCCAGCTTGGTTTTTCGGGAAATTGTGCCGGGAAGCAGCCGGTAGTTTGAAAAATTGGTGTCAATTTGATAGCCCGCCCCCAGCACCGGCCAGCGCGCCACCGAGACGGGGTGCGGCTCCTTTTGCGTGGGATCGGCGACCAGCCAGCCGGCTGCCAGGAAATAACTGCCGCTGGACGAATCAGGATCAACCGGATAAACGCCGCCCTTCATCCCCCGTTCCGGATGCCGGCTGTGTTTCCGGCTCCAGTAAAAATACGAGCACATCTCACGGGTCATATAGACATAGGGGGATTCCTCCACATTTTCTCCGACAATCTCAACGTGCCAGCCGGCCACCAGCGAGCACATCAATAGCGCGCTGGCAAATTGCGAACTTTCCTCAATGCTCACCTGGCACCCGCCCGCGCGCGGCCCGGCTCCATAAATGACGGCAGGCAGCCGGTCGTTCGGCGAATCCACGCGGTAACCCAATTGTCGCAGCGCCTGGAACAAAGCCGCCTGCGGACGCTCGTGCATCCGCGGCACGCCGCTCAAACGATAAACGCCGTTCCCCAGACAAACGAGCGCCACCAAAAATCGCGCCGCCGTGCCGGAATTGCCGACGAACACTTCCAGCGGCTCTTCCATCGTCCCGGCGTTCGGCACCTTTCCGCCGAGACCGCCTACGGTGATGGCGCGGTTGCAAAATTCCTCCGGGTCCGGTGCGATGTTCACCCTGAAGCCGAGCTTCCGCAGGCTCTCAACCACGATTTGCGTGTCTTCGCTCCAGAGGGCGCTCTCCAGTGTGACCTCGCCGTCCGCCAACGCGGCCAGGATGAGCGCGCGGTTGGTGATGCTCTTCGAGCCGGGCACGGTGATTTCCGCGTGCACCGGTTGGTCGAGCGGCACAATTTCGATGAGGTCGGGTAAAGCCATCTTTACTTAGCCACAGATGAAACACAGATTGAACACAGATTAAAAAGCCTGCATTCCGTTGAAAAACATCTGTGTTTCATCTGTGTCAATCTGTGGCTCGAATTCATTCCGGCGACGGCGAGGCGCAGCGCGCGCACCAGCGATCGCGCCGTGATTTTGCCGTTTCAAAAAATTTCGTGATGGCTTTCGCATCGGCCTTCGCCAGGGCGCTCCGCAACTTCTTCAAGTCGGAAACAAATCCGTCCAACGCCCACCCGAGATTTTTGCGGTTAGCCAGCGCAATGTCGCGCCACATTTCCGGCGAACCCGACGCGATGCGCGTCGTGTCCCGAAAACCGTTGGCGCAAAGCGCGGCTTGCTGCTTCGGCTGCGCCGGACTCAAAACGTAGCCGGCCAGATTTGCGGCGATCACGTGCGGCAGATGGCTGGACCGGCTCACCAGCAAATCGTGCCGTTCGGGCGTCAGCCGCCGCGGGCGCGCGCCCAGCGATTTCCAAAATTGCTCCACTTTGCGAACCGCTGCCGGGTCCGATTTTCGGGTCGGCGTGACGACGCAAATGGCGTTCGCGAACAAATCCGCGCTGGCGGCGCCCACGCCGGTTTTTTCCACCCCCGCCATCGGATGGCTGCCGACAAAATGCGCGCCGGCTTTGGCCACAAGCGGTTCCAATTCGCGCACCACGCCGGCCTTCACACTGCCGACGTCGGTAACAATTGCGCCGCGTTTCAACGCCGGCAGCATTTGCCGGACGCGCGGTTGCATCTGCGCCAGTGGCGTGCACAGAATCACCAGATCGGCGTCCCAGACGGCGGCGAGCAAATCGGTGGTGGCAAAATCCACCGCGCCCGCCTTTTCGCAATCCTTCAGGCTGGCCACGCGGCGCACAAAACCGACGACCCCGCCCGGCGCAACCAGTTTCCGGCGTCTCACGGCCAGCCCAATGGAACCGCCGAGCAAACCGACGCCGATGATGGTGATTTTCCGAAGGCGCACGGAACGAGTTTCAAGTTTCAAGCCCCAGGTTTCAAGCTTGTTCCTTGGAGCGCCGATTGGTAACACGCATCCATCACCCGCTGCGTTTTGAGCGCGCTTTCCGGCCATTCCCGGTTGAGTTTGCCGGAAAAAACCTGGTTGGCGAAGTTGCGAATCATGTTGGTCTGCTGGGCGACGGCGGTGGTTTTGACCCGCTTGCCGCGACTGTTTTTGACCCGCACCACGCTGCCATTGACCTCGAAAGCGGATTCCCGATCACTTGCCGGATGGACGAAATCAGCCATCCGCAACTGGCCTTTGGCGCCGCTGACGTGCACCCAATTTTGATATTCGGCGATGAAGGAACAGTAAAAGCCTGCCGATGTGTCATCATCGAAAATCAATTCAGCCGAAAAATCCGTCGGCACGGGCAACGGGCTGTGAACCGCGCCGCGCCGGGAAAGAATGCGACTGGTAACTTCGCGCGGCAGTTCCCAGCGCATCACCCAGAGCGCAAAGCGAATGCAATACCAGCCGAGATCACCCAAGCAACCGGCAGGCTCCAACCGGCTGTTCATGCGGACATTGGTGTCATAAACCTTCTCCGCCATGTGAAAACTGAAACTGGACATGATGCGTTTGACCTGGCCGATGCTCTTGCCGTCGTCGAGCACCTGGCGGATGCGATCCAGGCGGGGATTGTGCATGAACATCACGCCGTCCATGAATTGCACACGGTTTTTTACACAGGCATCCGTCATCTCTTGAACATCAGCCAAGCCGACGCCGCACGGTTTTTCACAAATGACGTGCTTGCCTGCCGCCGCCGCGTGCAAAACCCATTCCTTGCGCAACCCGGTCGGCAGCGGGATATACACGGCGTCCACGTCCGGCGAAGCGAGCAATTCCTCGTAGCTGCCAAGCGCCACCGGGGCTATGGCAAAAGGAGCCTTGGCCTGAAGTTCCTTGATAAACCGCCGGCTGCGCGCAACGTCGCGGCTGGCGACGGCAGTCACGACGGAATTGCCGCTGTGAAAAATGGATTCCCAGTTTTTTCGCGCAATGTCCGCGGCGCCCAAAATTCCAAAACGTAGTTGTTTCATAATTTAATCGTAATCTTCCTCGTTCTCGTTCTCGTCCTCGAATTTTCGATTACGAGAACGAGGACGACAACGAGGACGAATTTTTTGCCGCCTCCCGCACCCGTTCCAAAATCACGTCCGCCAGATGCGGTTCGCTGCCGACAGCGGACGCGTACCAGACCAGCTTTCCGTTTTTTTCGGTCGGATTACGCCAGACCGGCTGGCCAGCGGCGAGCCGTTGCCGTACGGCTGCCCTGGTTTCGCCGAGCAAAACGGGAATGTCTTCCTGGGTATGCAAACCGTCACTGATAAAAAACGGCACCACCACCAGATTTTTCGTCTGCGCGAGCCGGTAGCATTCAGAAATGCGCGGGCTTTCTTCAAGGAAAATCGCCTGAACCCCGCCGTAAAGATTCCGCGCGCGGATCAATTCCACCTGCCGGTCCACCGGCTGGCGCGAGTTTTCGTTCTTCTCCGTTCCGTGGCCGGCAATGAACAGCATAACTTCCGCCGGCTTGGGCGCACGCGGGAAGGGAAATTTTTCCACGATTTCCCGGGCACGGGACAAAATCACACCAGTCATGCTGTCGTGTGAACCGACGGGACGACAATAAATCCAGGTCGAAGGTCGAGGGTCGAGGGTCGAGGGTTTGGCAAAACCGAGTTCACGCGGAATGACTTCGCTGGCGAAATAGCCTTCGCTGATGAAGAGCGGCGCAATGAACACGCGCGGCGTGGAAAGTTCCGCCAGAACCTTCTGGACTTGCGGTTCCTGTTTCCAGAACGCCTCGCGGACTTCGGTGAAGATTTTCCGGCGGCGCAGCTCCGCCGCGTGCTGATAAACCGGCGCGGCGGAATCGGCGTTTTGCTCCGTGCCGTGGCCGAGCACCACCAGCGCGGCATCGGTGAATTCATCGCGGTTCACGCAAAAGGGTTAGCCCAGGAATAGGCCATTCGCAAGTGAACGTAGCGCAGGCTTCCCAGCCTGCGGGTTCTGGCGACTTTCCAGTCGCCAGAACCACGGGACAAGAATGTTGCATGAACCCGCAGGCAGGAAATGTCTGCACCACCGTTCGTTTCTGCAAAGACGCTTTTGGATTGAAACCTTTTGGCTTTTTGGCTCATCTTAAGTTCAAATTTGCCCGAGAAATAAACAAACTGATGAAAACCAAGACTTGGATCCAACTTACCTTTGCCCTGGCTGTTCCCCTAGGACTGGCCTTGACCGTGTCCGCCGATGACGCTGTGCCCGGCTCGTTGCCGCCGGCCGCCACCAAACAAGGTGTGACTTATGCAGACAACATTAAATCCATTTTCGACAATTCCTGTATCAAGTGCCACAGCGGCGACAAACCCAAAGGCCATTTGAAACTCGACAGCCTCGCCGGTGTGCTCAAAGGCGGCAAGGATGGCAAAGTGATTCTCGTCGGTAACAGCGCCAGGAGCATGCTCATTCAGGCGGTTGCGCACCTTAGCAAGGATGACGATGACTGGATGCCGCCGCTGCACAATCGGGCGGGCATCGGGCCGCTCACACCGGAACAGATCGGTTTGCTGCGCGCGTGGATCGACCAAGGCGCGAAATAATTAACCACCCAAGGTAGGGCGCGTCACTCCGTGCGCGCCGTACTTTCGCCACAAGGCGCAGTTCGCAACGGATTGCACCTTTTGATTTCCATGCGGAATTCTCAAAACAAAACCGCCAGACGGATATCTGGCGGCTTTGTTTAAGAAACGCTTTTGAACCGGTGTATCCGCTTGGCGGATATCCCTACCTTGCGACCGCCACACACGCCAACCCGCCGCAAATTTGGCTCCGCCCTATTTCCCGCATTTCCATCATTTCAGCGGGGCGCGTTTTTGTTCGCGCAGCTCTTGTTGCTCATGGAGAAGCTCAACTTTCTTTGCGTCGGGAACTTCCGGCTGGCTGGCCTTTTGCGTCAAAGCGGCAATCTGCCGGTCCAGAAATTGATTGCGCAGTTTCAGCGTCACGTCGGCGAGTTGTTGTTCGGGGTTGGGAATTTTGCGGTCTTCGGCCACGGCTTCAGTAACAAGCGCCCGCATTTCCGGCGTTTTACATTCATCCAAAAAGGCGGCGAGGCTTTTCCAGGTTTCATTTGTCTGCGCCGCGAGCCGTCCAGTGACAATTTGCCGCGCGAGCGGATGCGAAATCCAGTTCGCATCCAGATGCAAAGTGGCCCAAGCAGCCAGTTCATCATGCAGCAAAAGTAGTTTGAGCAGCCAGAATTCCTGCGGCGAGGGACGGGACGTTTCGGATTCACCCATCGCTGGTTCGGCTTCGCCTTCGTCCGGCGCGGTTCGCGGGGCGGAAACTTTTTTGAATTCGGCGCGGACGGCCTCTGGCGAAACGCCCAGTCGCAACGCGGTCTTTTGCGCATAAGTGTCCACGAGCACAACGTTGCCGGTTTTGTGAACGGCCTCCGCCATGCCGCGCAAAATGGCGTTCCGGCCTTTGTCGCTGTTCGGATCGTTCTGAACGCACAGCCGGTTCAAAAGGTAATCAAAAAATCCTTCGGCATTCTCTACCAGCTTGCGAAAGACCTCGCCGCCGTTGGCTTTGACGAAACTGTCCGGGTCGTGCGGCGCGGGTACGATGGCGACGCGCACGGCGAGGCCGGAGGCGAGCAAATGGTCGAGCGAACGCACGGCGGCGTTCTGGCCGGCTTCGTCCGAATCGAAGCAGAGCACCACTTCGTCCACGTAACGCTTGAGAATGCGCGCGTGCTGGTCGGTAAAGGCGGTACCCTGCGGCGCGACCACGTTTTGGACGCCGGCCATAAAACAGGTAATCAAGTCAAGTTGGCCTTCGCAGATAATCGCAAATCCGGCGTCGAGGATGGCGCGTTTGGATTTGTCGAGGCCGTAGAAGACTTTGCTCTTGATGAAAATCGGTGTTTCCGGCGAATTGACGTATTTGGCGGTTTTCTCGTCGCCGGACAAGACCCGGCCACTGAAACCAATCACCCGGCCTTGCTCATCGCAAATCGGGAACATAAGCCGTCCGCGAAAACGATCATAGAAATTTACGATTTGCGATTTGCGATTTGCGATTTCAGCGTCCTCCGCACCCACGCCGGACTTGCGGATGATCAGGCCGGCTTTTTCAACCAAATCAAGGTCGTAGCCTTTGCTTTTGGCCCAATTTACCGTGTCATCCCAGTTCGGCGGCGCCGCGCCAAGGCGGAACAATTTCACGGCTTCGGGCGAAACGCCGCGCTTGGCCAGATAATCGCGCGCGGTTTGGCCGGCAGTTTCGTTGAGCAAACAATTCTGCCAGCGTTGCGCGATTTGCTCGTGAATCTGAAGCAACTGGTCTTTGAGATGGCGTGATTGCTGTTCGCCGGGGCTTTGGTCAAATTCGATTGGGATTTTCGCGCGGTCGGCGAGGCGGCGCACGGCGTCCACGAACCCGATGTTTTCGTATTCCTTGACGAAGGTGAACACGTCGCCGCCCTTGTGGCAGCCGAAACAATGAAAAATCTGCCGGTGCGGATTGACGTTGAAGCTCGGGGTTTTCTCCTTGTGAAACGGGCAGAGCGCGACGAAGTTCGCTCCCGCCTTTTTGAGCGGCAGGTACGAGCCAATGACATCCACGATGTCGCTGGCGGTGCGAATGCGTTCGAGCGTTGCGGAAGAAAAACCGGTCATGCACCCGGTCTAGCAGTCAGGCGCGATTACGGCAAATCCATTTCGCGGCTGTGGCGGGCCGGTTCAGCGTCTGTCTCGGCGCACCCGCAGTGGCCGATTACTCGGCTGACGCGGCGTGCAGAGTTTGATTGCCGAGGCCAGCTGCCGTGGTGGGGGTGACCAGCAACACGCCAAGGTATTCTTTGATGTAAGGGCCCGTGAAGGATTTCTTAAAAACCTGATCCTGCACGTTGTATATACCGGGAAAATACTGTGCGCCGTACCAGCGCTGCTGGTAGCTGTTGCTGGCCTCGATTTGCGCCGGCGTAAAAAGGGGCGCATTAAGAAAGGCCAATACGAAAAATAATATACAGGCGAAACGCACCATGCCCGACAGCATACCCAAATAGTATTCAGCGCCGCCGAAAATGTTACTGCCAAACAACCGGAGGCCCACGGTACGTTTGAGCACTGAAAAAACAAAAAACACGGCCAGGGTCAAAAACACATAGCCCACGATATTGCTGGTCAGCTTGTCCAAGCTCGCCTTTTGGGCGAACAACTGGGCGACCGTTGCATAGAACAGTCCGCCGACAAAAATCACCGCGAGCCATTGGAATAATGGCAGGACTTCCTTGGACATGCCGTTTTTACGGCCTTGCCAGAGGCCGAACCCCAGCACGACCACGACCACGGCGTCAAACCAGTTTGCGGCTAAACTGTTGGAAACCAGCGATTGCATTGCATTGGCAAACATAAAGTTGAAATTCAAGTCTTTGGCCGCACTTACCAGCAGAATCCATTCCACCTAATAGCCCCTTAAAAACCGGCTCGATGGCCAGGGATGAGGTGACGAGTCTCACATACTTCTTCGAATGGGGAGAAGCCAGTCGAACTCCTTACGCCGTCTCCAGCTTTTAACGAACCGCTAGGGCGGATTGGACGAGAGCCAGAATTGGATGTCGGCCGCCTGGGGATTGTCCGGATCCAGTTGCAACACTTTCAAATACTGCGCCCGGGCCGACTTAAAATCGTACAGTTGCTGCGCGTAAAGATTGCCAAGCGCCAGATGCGCGCGGGCGTCATCCGGATTCAACGCGAGAGTTTTCTCCAGCTCATTCGCGGCGTCAGGCACATAACCAGCCGCCTTCAGCGCCAGCGCAAAATTGTAACGCGCGTCCGCCGAGTCCGGCCGGATCGCCAGCGCCATTTCATAGGCGCGCAACGACTGGTCGAAGTCCTTCAACCGATAGGCCACCACGCCGCAATTGTATTGCGCCTCAAACCAGCCGGGGTCCAATTGCGCCGCAGCGCGATACGAATCCAAGGCGCCCTGGTACTGTTCGTTCCGCTCAAATTGCTGCGCCTGGGCGAACGCGCGAGCGGCCGCCTGCCGGTCACCGGATGGGGGCTTGGACGACGAAAGATACAAATACCGCGGAAACGACGGCGGCGCAGGCTGGATCAGATGAAATGGTTTTGCCGTCCGGGTACGCACGGGCAGGTTGGATGCCGTTGGATTGATGCCCGGTTCCGGGGGCGGCGGTGTTTGATTGCCATTCGCATTCGCTGACGCCAATTGCGTCACTTTTGGCTTTGGTGAGGCGGAACGAAACCAGTTCAGCGGATTGAACTGTCGCAAACTGCTTGGTTTCTCGTTGGTCTGCCCGGGCGACGTTTCCGCCGCAACGGACGAATTCGCCGCTTCCGCGGCTTCCGGCGACGACGATTCCTCTGACGCGCTGGCACTGGAGCCGGACGAGGTTCGTGTTCGCGCCACAGACGGCGTTTTCCGTTCGCCCGGTCGCGACGTGGCGGAAACAGCCGGGCTGTTTGACCGTGACGGATTGGCGGCGCCATTCACCTCCTGATCCAAATCATTGGCAATGGCGTTCACCTGATCCCAATCCGCCTGGCGCGGGGTTAACGCGAGATAGGCACGGTAATTTTGCAAGGCGAGCGCGTCATCATGCAGATGCTGCCGCGCCACGGTCGCCAGGTTCAACAGCGCCGGCCCGAAATCGGGTTGTGCCTTGACGGCGGCGGCAAAATACTGCGCCGCTTCGCGCGGCCGGCTTCGCTGCATCTGGGCAAGGCCGAGACCGTTCAAGGCCTCCGCGTCGCCGGGGTCAAGCGAAAGCGCGGTGCTGAAACTCTTTTCCGCCGACGTAAGGTCGCGCAGACGCAACTGGGCAACGCCCAGCTTGGTCCAGCCCTCAGGCTCCTTGCTGCGGCGGAGCACGTAAGCGGTGAATTCGGTCCGCGCGACATCCGGCTTGTTTTGTTCCAGCCACAAACAGCCCAGATTGTAGTGCGCCTCCACCAAATCGCGGTCCAACGTCAGGGCGCGTTGATACGCCAGCGCGGCGTCGGCGGGACGACCGGCGTGTTGATAGGCCACACCAAGATAATTCCATGCCTGCGCGTTGGTGGACATCAACGACGTCGCCGTTTTCAGCGCCGCCACCGCGTCGGGATAATTGCCGCGTTCCAGGTATTTTCTGCCTTTCAACAACGCGCGCGGCCCCGGCGGTCCGCAACCGGTCAGAAAAACGGTCAGCGCCAGAAAAACGATTACGCCACACCGGGTTCTGTTTTTTGTGGCCAGCATCGGCGCTGGTGGTAGCATCCGCGCCTTGACGTGTCAAGAAACGCACTGGCTCAATTTATTCAAGCGCTTTGCGGGTTGATCATTGCCGGCGCCCTGGGGTCGGCCGGCGGGCCGGTCCAGGCTGCCAACCTGTCCTTGCAGCAAGCCGGTGGGGCGCACGTGCGGGTGCTTATTGTCGAAAACCCCAACGCCACCTACCAGTACCAGCCGAACGCCGCGGCAGTCCAGGCCATGGTCAATCGCGGCATCACCAATTTCACCGGCAAGGCGACCGTCGTCGAAGCCTGGCGCAGCCTGGTCTCGACCCAGGACGTCGTCGGCATCAAGGTTTATTCCGCTCCCGGGCCAATCAACGGCACCCGCCCCGCCGTCGTCGCCGCGGTGGTTCACGGGTTACTCGACGCGGGACTGCCGCCGGAACATGTCATCATCTGGGACAAGGACGCCGATGATTTGCGCACCGCCGGATTTTTCAAACTGGCCGCCCAACTTGGCGTGCGCGCCGAGGGCAGTGTGGAAGCGGGTTACGACCCGACTAATTTTTATCTGCCCGACACGCCTGTCATCGGCCAGCTCGTCTGGGGCGACCTCGAATTCGGACAAAAAGGGCCGGACGTGGGCAAAAAATCCTTCGTCACCGAACTGGTCAGCCGTCAAATCACCAAAATCATCAGCATCGCCCCGCTGCTCAACCAAGATGCCGCCGACGTTTGCGGCCATCTTTACGGCCTGGCGATGGGCAGCGTGGATAACACCCTGCGTTTTGAGGCCGACCCCGGGCGGCTCGCCGTCGCCGTGCCGGAGGTTTACGCGCTGCCCGCGTTGGGTGACCGCGTCGTGCTCAACATCACCGACGCGCTGATTGGCCAATACGCCGGTGGCTCGAAGGGATTGTTGCAGTACTCGACGGTGCTGAATCAGCTTTGGTTCAGCCGCGACCCCGTGGCGCTCGACACGCTGGCCATTCGAGAACTCGACCGTGAACGCCAGGCCATCAACGCGCCGGCGTTCAAGCCCAACCAGCAACTTTATGCCAACGCCACCCTGCTCCAACTGGGCGTGAGTGACCTCGCCCGGATTCAGGTGGAGAAAATTCATTAAGCAACTGGTTTAGCTGGAGGGGCTTTTGACGATGCACGACGCGGAGCGCCCGAAATTTTCAGCCTTCAATTTTCAACGTTCGATTATCCATCTCCTAATGCGTCATGGATTGCCAAAACCACATCCCTTGCGGCGAAATCAATTCCAAATGAAACGCTTTGATGCCATTGAGCATGAATTGAATCGCCACTGCCGCCAGCAGCAGGCCCATAATGCGAACGGCAATGCTCATCGCAATCGGGTTGAACCATCGCGCACTGCGCACCGCCAACCGGAAAACCAGATAGCTCACCACTGCTACCAAAATGATACAGCCGTACAGCGCGATGTGTTCGGCGAAGGTTTTTGCCTCATTCTGGAGCAGGATGGTCGTGGAAATGGCGCCCGGCCCGGCCAGCATCGGGATGGCCAGCGGTGTGATGGCGATGTCCTCTTTTTCCGTGCCGGCTTGCTTTTCCTCGTGCGTTTCCTGCACGCGCGACCGCTGCACCCGCAGCATGTCCAGCGCGATGATGAGCAGCACGATGCTCGCGGCGATTTGAAACGCCGGCATCGTGATGCCGAAAATCTTGAAAATGACCGTTCCCGCAACGGAAAACGCCAGCAGCACGACGGCCGTGGTGCAACACGCCAGCCGCGCCGTGCGCAAACGCTCTTCCGGCGTGTTGTTGGGCGTCATCGCCAGAAACGCCGGCGCCGTCGCCAACGGGTCCACAATCACAAACAACGAACTCGCCGCGAGCAAAATGTACTCCGTCAGGTTCACGAGCAAGAGTTAGACGGACATTGAAACAGAAGTCAAACGGAAGAAACCAGTTTCATTTGTCTGACCGCAGTTCGACGCAGATGCTTGCCGATGGCGTTCCTTCATCCGCCGCCGAGTTATCAACTTGACAGGGCAGGCTTTCACTTATTGAATTTTCCATGCTGTGAAACGACCTTTCAATCCGGCAAAAGCGCTTATCAGGAGGCGCGTCGGATCATGGCTGCTCTTGTCAGTTTTGGCTCTGACAACTCCAGCAGCCGCTTCGGCGCAAACGGCTGTTCCCGGCGCTTCCACGAACGCGCAAGCATCAGCAACCGCGCCGGCTACCAACGCCGCACCGCAAGCGGCACTCATGGAATTTCTCGGCAGACATATTTACGCCTACGAACCGATTTATTTCATCCTGGGTCAATATCCCGCCGCCGAGTTTCAGTTCAGCCTGAAATACAAACCCTTCGATCTCGCGGACGACTGGAATCCGCTCGCTCATTCCTATATCGCCTATACCCAGACTTCTTTTTGGGACCTCATCTCGCGCGATCCGTCATTTTACGATACCAGCTACAAACCGTCGGCATTCCTTTTTTATCCCGCCATTTTTCGGGGAAAGAGCATCCAATTCAACCTGCAAGGCGGTGTGGAGCATGAATCCAACGGCAAAGGCGGGACTGGGGAGCGCAGTTTAAATACCGTTTATCTGCAACCGACTGTCAGTTTTGACCTGCCGGCCCATTTTCAACTCTCCTTCCAACCCCGCGTCTGGGACTACCTTTCCCTGGGCAGCAACAACCCGGATCTGCCTGCTTATCGTGGTTACGCCGATCTGCTCGGCGCCTTGACCTGGAGCGACCCCGACATTGGAGAAAAAATCCAATTCGCGACCCGACTCCGCATCGGCGACGAAGGCAGCCATGCCGGCCTGCAATTCGATCTGCGGTTCAACCTGCCTGAGCTTTTCCATTTCAACCCGACTATTCAGTTGCAGTACTTCACCGGCTATGGCCAGACCCTGCGTCAATACAACCAAACCAGCAGCGCCTTTCGCGCCGGCCTTTGCATCTGGTATTGACCCGCCGCCGTGGTGTCGCGCAGCTTGAATTTCCTACCGAATGCGATATGTCTAATGCAAATTCATCATGGAGAAGATTTCAGGTTTAACTATCATCGGTTGCTGGATAATCTTCGTCGTCTATTGGCTCATCAGCGCCTTTGGGCAAAAGGCGACGGCGGAAGAGAAAGGTTTTCTGTCCACGCTAACCTACCGGGCGCCGCTCACGCTGGGCGGATTGCTGCTCTGGTTTCCGGGATTCCATCACCCGCTGAGCCTGACGCTGACCCCGCATACGAACCTGGCGCGGGCCTTGGGAGCCGTCGTTTGCGTGTTCGGATTGCTGGTGACGCTCTGGTCGCGCTGGACGCTGGGCGGCAACTGGAGCAGTGAGGTCGCCTTCAAACAGGGACATGAACTGGTGAAGACGGGGCCTTACCGTTTTGTGCGGCATCCCATCTATACCGGCCTGCTCCTGATGTGCCTGGGAACTGCCGTCGTGGTCGGCCAACTCCATTCCTGGCTCGGTTTGCTGATCCTGGGCGTTGGCCTTTGGATCAAGCTCAAACAGGAAGAGGCGCTTATGCTGCGACATTTCTCCGATGATTATCCGGTTTACCAGAAACAAGTGAAGGCGCTGGTGCCGTTCCTAATCTAATTAACCGCGGAAACGCTGAGACGCAGAGAAAAAATCGGGAGAGAAGCCAATTCATCCGCAGATCACTCTCTAAGCACAAAAAATAAAAAAACTGCGAATCCCAAATCTATCACAACGATAATCCAGAACGAAAATGGCTGTTCATCACGATAAACCATCACACTTCCGCGACTGCCGCCAACGATTTTTCCTGAAGAAATAGCATAAATGACATATGCGAGAATGAGTAGCGGGAGAACTATAGCTATCAAA
>Ga0326728_10014626_pt1 | contig 16604 bp, 14 predicted proteins | sample MB3enrmetagenome_FD_207602 | JGI IMG/M metagenome (GOLD analysis project Ga0326728, IMG submission 207602) | Lab enriched peat soil microbial communities from McLean, Ithaca, NY, United States - MB31MN | ecosystem: Environmental > Terrestrial > Soil > Wetlands > Peat | place: USA: New York...
TAAACTCCGTTTCTGAAATGCCCATGGCGACAAACACGCACTCCAGCGCGTCGACGGCGCCGGTGGCGATAGCGATCAAGGGGATGTCGCCCTGCGTATGGTTGGCCGGCATATTAAGGACAAGCCCGGTAAGGGGCGCGGCGGCAACGGTCTCGCTGAACTGCCGGCGCCACTTGCCCGCCTGGATGACCACGGTGTAGGTGGCGTTTTCAGGCACATTGGTCAAAGTGAAGGTGCCGTCCACGGCGGTATAGGTGTAGCTGACCACGCCGGAGGGCGAGGAGGTGGTCAGGCACTGCACGCCCGAGGGAAGCGGCGCCACCGTCCCGGTGGTGGCGTAGACGAGCACATTGGGCAGCGGAAGCGCGCTGGCCGTCGTCCTGGGATCGTAGACCGTGCCGCTGATGGTCGTGTTCTGGGCGTAGGCGTGCGCGCAGAGAACCGGCAACACCAGGAGCAGTGCCGCGATCCCTACTTTGAATCGTCTGGAGCGGCTGCTTGCGGTGGCAAGCATGAAGCGAAGAAATCCGAGCGATCCGGCCATGGCGAGGAATACCCCCTTTTGACAGACGCCCATCTACCTCATTGGTCTCTATGCCGCGCAGCCGCTTTGCGCCGATTCCGATCCTGCCGGCTTCCTTTAGCTGATCGGCAAACAATCGGGGATTTCGCCCGCGAATGCGCCATTCACTGAAGAATGGACCTGCGCGCGCACTTTCCAATTGCCGGCAGGCCACTCACGCTTCATCATACACATCTCAACAGGAACCCCTCCCATGCCGCTTCCGAACTCTGGCACGGCCGCGACCCACGATAGCCGTACCTCTTCGAATCGCCAGAAACGCCCAGGCTCCAGGAAACGGCTGTCTCTGGCGGCAACCGGTCTATTTCGTTCCTTCAGCCGCTCCGGCGATGTAAAGGTCCACGTTGCTCTGGTCCACCAGCGAGGTGCCCGTATCCACAAAGACCGGGTAGGGTGCAAAGGATCCCGCGCTGTAGTCCTTGGCGAGATCATTGGGCGGATCGTGGTAGATTTCGTCCAGCGCCCTCAACCCCACATAGGCCATGGTGAAGGGCTTTTGAGCAATCGTGGCGTCGATGGCGCCTGATTTGATTCCGTCCAAGGTATCTTGATCCACATCAAAGGCCAGCACTTCGCGGCCGCCGCCGCCGCGCTTGACGGCGTCCGCCACCAGCTTGCCCGAAGACGATTCCAGGCAGACAAAGGCATCGATCCTCTGCTCGCCCGTCAGGGCCATGGACTCCTGCGTCCAATCGAAGGCGTTGCGCGCATCGCCCTTGATGTCCACCACCGCCGAGATGTGAATATCGGGCCGGGTGGCAAGAACCTCCTTGAAGCCCTTGAGGCGCTCATCGATGTTGGGCTGGTCGCCCAGCGTAAAGAAGACCACATTGCCCTTGCCGCCCAGCTTCTCGATCAGCCGCTTGCCGCCCAGCCGTCCAGCCTCAAGATTGTTGGTTCCGATGAAGTACAAGCGGCGGCTGCCGGCCGCATCGGAGTCGAATGTGATGACGGGAATTCCGGCGTTGATGGCGGCATTGATCTCCGGTTGCAGCAACGAGGCGTCGGCGACCGAGATCAGGATGCCCGCGGGCTTGGCCGCAACCGCGCTGTGCAACGCAGCCAACTCGGCCTGGGCGTCGTAATTGTCCGGCCCCTCTACCTTGGCGGTCACTTTATACTGCGCCGCGGCTTTGTTGAATCCCGCTTCCGCCGTCTGCCAATAGGGCAGCTTGAGGTTCGACGCAACCAGGTAAAAGACTTCTTTGGTGGAGTGCCTTGCGTTGCACCCCGATGTAAATGCCACTGCCAGCGCCAGCACCGCCAGCCCCGTTTTCTCGATCGCCTTCATACGTGCCTCCCGTTGAGACCGGTAAGTTCCTCAGGACCAGGATGAGATTTCATCCTCGCTCATCCCTCCTCGAAAACTGGCAGGATGGTACTCCCACCCGAATGGCGTTGTCCAATCCAAGCCGCAAAGGAAAGGTTATAACATTCTGCTATGGAAACAAAGGTGATTCAGGGCACAATAGAGCCTTTCTTCAAGCGCCCAGGGGACGCGATTGCGGTATAACCGGATGTGAAGCAGAGGAGACGCATCGATGAGCGATGAATGGGCCGGCCTGCCAGCCAGGCTGCCCGCACAGATTGCCGTCCGCGGGGATGAGGAGGGCGAACTGACCCGCCGCGTTCATGCCGAGGCTCCCCATCCCTATCGCACGGCTTTTGCCCGGGATGCTGCCCGGATTCTGCACGCGCGCGCCTTTCGCCGCCTGGCCGGCAAGACCCAGGTCTTCACGCGGCTGCCGGGCACTCCGCCGGCCGACCACTTTCGCAGCCGCCTGACGCATACCCTGGAGGTGACCCAGATAGCGCGCACCCTGGCCGCGGCCCTGGGGCTGAATGCGGAACTGACTGAGGCTCTGGCGCTGGCCCACGACATCGGCCACCCGCCCTTTGGCCACGCCGGCGAAAAGGCGCTCGATCGCTGTTTGCACGGCTTCTCGCTCCGTTTCGATCACAACCTTCATGCCCTGCGCATCGTCACCTGGTTCGAGGAGCGCTATGCGGCCTTTCGCGGCCTGAACCTGACCTTGGGCCTGCGCGAAGGCATCGTCAAGCACTCCAGCGATTACTCGGCGGCAGAGCACCCGGAGCTGGCTGAGCTCTATCTCGACCTGCGCCCGCCGCTGGAGGCCCAGCTGATCGATTTGGCCGACGAGATCGCTTACACCACCGCCGATCTGGACGACGGATTGGACTCCGGCATCCTCGCGGTGGAACAGATTCGCGAAGGCGTGCCCCTTTTCCGCGGCTTTCATGACGCTGGGCTTCGGCGGTATCCGGGTGCCGCGCCCAAGCTGATTGTGAATGAGGCGCTTAAGAGCATGCTGAATGCGCTGGTCACCGATCTGCTGAGCGAGGTTAGGCGCCGCGTGGCCGCGGTTGGCGCGACGACTCTGGCCGAGATTCGCCTGGCACCCGAGCGGCTGGCGGCCCTGAGCGCGCCGATGGAGGCAGAGCGCGCTGTGGCCAAGCGGTTCCTCTACGACAACCTCTACAACTCCGCCGGCATGGACGAGGCGCACACGCACGCGGATGCGGTGGTGGAGGGGCTGTTTGCCGCGCTGATAGCCGATCCCGGGCTCCTGCCTGAAGACCATCGCACCCAGATTCCAACCGAAGGGTTGGCGCGCACCGCCGCCGACTACATCGCCGGCATGACCGACAGCTATATTGAGGAGGTCTGGGGGCGATGCGGCGGGGAGTGAACGCCTCGCGCCGGTCTTGGCTTGGTGCCGGGCGGGACGGCTTGCTGCGGTTCTCCACTTACCCGAAACAGAAGCAGCGACTGAGGGGCCTCTTGCAAAATTCCGTTGAGACTGCAAGAAGAGTCAGGGCAAGACTTCAGTCGTGCCGCAAATGGCCAGTCTAGAATCCGGCTTTAGCCGCTTCGGAACTGCAAATTACTGAAAACAAAACCGCAGGGGCTAAAGCCCAACATGATTTTGCTGCTCTTTCGGCACGACTGAAGTCGTGCCCTGACGCAATCTATAGCTTGACAGCAGTTTTGCGTGAGGCTCGAAGGTGAGCCTGATCCGTTTAGAGTGTTGTATGCCTATTTTACGGTTCTTTCCTGCAATGAGTGCGCTGGTGCTGGCGATTGCCGTTTTTGCAGCCGGGCCGGCCGGCGCGGTGGGGCAGACGGCTGCTGGCGGACAGCCTGCGGCCGAAGCGCCTCAATTCGTAATTCTGGACACCGATATTGGCGACGACATCGACGATGCCTTTGCGCTGGCGCTGGTGCTGCGGAGCTCGGAACTGCGGGTGCTGGGCGTTACGACGGAGTATGGCGATACGGAGCTGCGGGCGAAGCTGGTAGACCGTTTTTTGGAAGCGGTGGGCCGCACCGACGTTCCGGCGGATGTCGGCATTCCGACGCCGCACGCGAACGTGTTCACTCAGGCAGCCTATGCGCAGCAGCGGATTCTGCCGCCAGTCGATCGCTGTACGCTGCAATTGCTTTCTGTATCCCAGATGCCCATCCCACAACGCGAAAAGGATCGATATGAGGCTTGTCAAACGGACCGCCGCGACGCTGTCGGATTCATCCTGCGGAGCGCAAGCGCGCGCCCGGAGAAGATCACCCTCATCGCCATCGGCCCGCTCATCAACATCCAGGCGGCTATCGAGCGCGATCCGGAGACCTTCCGCAAGCTCAAGCGGGTGGTGATGATGGGCGGCAGCATCTACCGGGGCTACGACGGACAGAACGGCGAGCGCCGGCCCGCCGCCGCCGAGTGGAATATCAGCCGCGACCCGGCCGGATTGAAGGCGCTGCTGGCTTCCGGCGTGCCGGTCTTCATGATGCCGCTCGACTCGACCCAGATTCACCTGGAAACAGTGGATCGAGAGGCGATCTTCTCCCATGGTTCCCCGCTCACCGATCAACTGACGCTGCTTTACCACCAGTGGCTGGCGGGCAATGAGGGGCACGCGACAGCGCCCACGTTGTTTGACCCGGTGGCCGTGGCCTACGCGGTTCATCCCGAACTGTGCCCGGTGACGCCGATGCGGCTGGAGGTAGACGACAAGGGGTTTACGCGACCGGTGGACGGCGCACCGAATGCTCAGGTCTGCCTCAAGTCGGACGAGAAAGGGTTTCTGGAGCTGCTGTTGGGCAGGATCGCAAAGGACGAGGCCCATTGAGTTGAGGAGCGCGACGGAAGACGCAGGCCTCTTTGCCCCGGCCTGAAGGGACGTTTTTCGCTCTCCAGCGCCGGAGCCGGGAGAGCGCGAGCAAGGCCGCATGCAACTCCATTGACAGCGCTGGAAAGGAAAGATGAAAATGGCGGGTCGAAGCAATATGAGCCGTTTCAAGCGGCGTACGGAGGGAAAGTGAGAAACGTGGGCAATTGGAAGGCACTTGGGCTTTTTGCATTGATGGGTGCGGGATTGCTGCTGGCTGGCTGCAAGCCGGCGCCGGAATTGACGGCGGCGCAGGCGCAGGCGATCATCCAGGCCAAGTACGATGCGGCTCCCGCGGCGGGCGCCAACATCGCGGTGGACGATCTGGGCATGAGAATGGGCGCGACCGCCAAGTATTGGAACCGGACCACCATCTACCCCAACAAGTTCTGGGCCGACTTCAAGCTGACCGACGAGGGCAAGAAGGCGCTGAAGCTGCCGGGGGGGGGCGACGTGATCAAGTGGCGCCCGGACAACGCCGACGACAAGGGCTATTCGATCGTCGTGGTGACGGTGGCGGCCAATCATCTGAAGGTCCGCGACGTGAAGGATCCGGTGGATGAAGTGGGTGGAACCAAGTCCACAGTCTTTGCCGAATCCGTGAACCTGGATGGCGTTCCCGACGCGCTGCAGCAGATTGCTCACAACCCCGGCAACAAGCTGAGCAGCAAGAAGACGGCCACCTTTGCACTGGATGGCGGAGCCTGGAAGCTGGCCGGCATTCAGTAGGGAATTCCGGCAGGGCGGGAAGAATCTTGGGGGCGGGGGGCAGGAATTCGTTGACCCCGCCCGCAATTCTTGATATTGTAAGAAGGTTCGGCAAGAACGCAGTGGTCCGTGTGTCTTAGCGGTGGCTGCGTGTGTACAGCCCGTCAGGCAGCAGGAGACGGGAGCCGATTCTCGAGGTCAGGCGCGAGCAGGATGGTCGCGACCAGGCCAGAGGCGGCAGGGCCGGGTGGATTCAGCCGGCCGGACAAGTCCCCGAAGCGGCTCTCTTCTTGCGGAGGGCAGGGGCAAATCGCTACGGCGCCCGCGCGTTCTCCACCTTGGAGGGCTATGCGGGCCGGAATCGCGAAACGGAGTTGGCTCCGCCACGGCGGACGCCCGGCCACCGTCCCGGTTCTCGTCTGAGATGGATAGAAGGCAGACGCGAAGCAGCAACGATAGGGCTTCTGTGCGTGTGCGCGGCCGAATTGCCGCGCCAAGCCGGAACGGCCCGAAGGGTCTGCTTGCGGCTGGTGAAGTGGGAAGTTGAAGGGTTTTTGACGGGGTAAGGAGTTTCAGTTTGCCAACTTTTAATCAGCTTGTCCGCAAGGGGCGCACGGCCCCCCGTTACAAGACGGCGTCGCCGGCATTGCAGGCCTCGCCGCAGCGGCGCGGCGTTTGCACCCGCGTGTATACACAGACACCCAAGAAGCCGAACTCGGCCCTGCGCAAGGTAGCTCGCGTGCGGCTGACCAACGGGATTGAGGTGACCACCTACATTCCGGGCATCGGCCACAACCTGCAGGAGCACTCGATCGTGCTCATTCGCGGCGGCCGTGTGAAGGATTTGCCCGGGGTTCGCTATCACGTGGTGCGCGGCACGCTCGATTCGGTTGGTGTATCCGCCCGCAAGCAGAGCCGGTCGAAGTATGGGGCCAAGCGGGCCAAGGGCGGTCCGGCTCCGGCCAAGGGCAAGAAGTAAGACGGTTCCGGGGCGCGGTTTTTGGACTCGGACTTGGGCAGCAGATGCGGCGCGAAAGCGCGAGGATTTTGAGAATTATGCCGAGAAAAGGGCACATTGCGAAGCGGGAGTTGGCGCCCGACCCGGTCTACGGGTCCACGCTGGTCACCAAGTTTGTCAACTCGATGATGTGGGGCGGGAAGAAGTCGACGGCCCAGGGCATCTTCTATCAGTCCATGAAGAACCTGGAGGAAAAGGGCGGCGGCGACGACGCCCTCAAGCTCTTCAAGAAGGCGGTGGAGAACTGCAAGCCGCTGCTAGAAGTGAAAACCCGGCGCGTGGGCGGCGCAAACTACCAGGTGCCGATCGAGGTGAATCCAGACCGGCGCACCTCGCTGGCCATCCGCTGGCTGATCACCTACGGCCGCAACCGCGGCGAAAAGGGCATGATCGACAAGCTGTCGAACGAACTGCTGGATGCGGCCAACGGGCGCGGCGCGGCAATGAAGAAGAAGGAAGACGTTCACCGCATGGCCGAGGCCAACAAGGCCTTTGCCCACTACCGGTGGTAGGACGCAGGGACCAGGGACTAGGGACTAGGGACTAGGGACTAAGGGACTAGGTTTCTGACCGTATGAAGTTGTACCAAGGCTGGGTGCCCCAGGTCCCTCGCATTTGGGGACCTGGGAAAGCATGAAATCATCAAGACGCGGTACCAGGGACTTAGGGACGTAGCTGGACAGAAAGATCGAACCGCGGGCTGAAGCGCCCGCAAGGAAAAATGCCGTGCCTCGCACTACACCGCTGAACCGCTGCCGGAATATCGGAATCATGGCGCACATCGACGCCGGAAAGACGACAGCGACAGAACGGATCCTCTTCTACACGGGCATCACGCACCGTATAGGAGAGGTGCATGAAGGCACGGCGACCATGGATTACATGGAGCAGGAGCAGGAGCGCGGCATTACCATCACCTCGGCTGCCACCACCTGCACCTGGAAAGACTACCGCATCAACATCATCGACACCCCCGGCCACGTGGACTTTACCGCCGAGGTGGAGCGCAGCCTGCGCGTGCTGGACGGCGCTGTGGCGCTCTTCGACTCGGTCAGCGGCGTGCAGCCGCAGACGGAGACCGTATGGCGGCAGGGCGACAAGTACAAGGTTCCGCGCATCTGCTTTGTCAACAAGATGGACAAGAACGGCGCGGACTTCGAGCACGTTCTGGAGACCATTCGCAAGCGGCTGGGCGCGCGCCCGGTGGCCTTGCAGATTCCCATCGGCGCCGAGGCTGGTTTCAAAGGCGTCGTCGACCTGATCGAGATGAACGCCGTCGTCTGGCAAGACGAGGCCATGGGCTCGCAGTTCGACATCGAGCCGATTCCCGCCACGCTGCAGAAAAAGGCCGAGGCCTTCCGTTTGCAGTTGATTGAAATCATCGCCGAGACCGACGATGTGCTGCTTGAGAAGTTTCTCGAAGGCGAAACGCCCACCATCGCCGAGCTGAAGGCCGGCATTCGCCAGGCCACCATCGACCTGAAGGTCTTTCCGGTGCTCTGCGGAAGCGCCTTCAAGAACAAGGGAATCCAGACGCTGCTCGATGCCGTCGTCGACTACCTGCCCAGCCCGCTGGACAAGCCCCCGGTGGAGGGCATCAATCCTCACCGTCCCTCCCAGATCGAGGTCCGCAAGCCGGACGACAGCGAGCCGCTGGCGGCGCTGGCCTTCAAGATCATCAACGATCCATTCGGCAAGCTCTGCTTCGTTCGCGTCTATGCGGGCTCGCTCAAGACCGGCGATACGATTCTCAATCCCCGCACCGGCAAGACCGATCGTATCGGCCGGCTGGTAAAGATGCACGCCAACAAGCGCGAGGATGTGACCGAAATCTACGCCGGCGACATCTGCGCCTGCGTGGGCTTGAAGGAGCTGAAGACCGGCGACACGCTCTGCGCTCCGCACCATCCCATCGCGCTCGGCGCCATTACCTTCCCTGAGACCGTGATCTCGGTGGCCATCGAGCCCAAGACCAAGGCCGACCAGGAGAAGATGGGAGTGGCTTTGGCCCGCCTGGCCGACGAGGATCCCACCTTCAAGGTGCGCACCGACGAGGAGTCGGGCCAGACCATCATCAGCGGCATGGGCGAACTGCATCTGGAGATTCTGGTCGACCGCATGAGGCGCGAGCACAAGGTCGAAGCCAATGTGGGCGAGCCCAAGGTCGCCTTCCGCGAGACGCTCCGCAAGAAGGCCGAGGCCGAGGGCAAGTACATCCGCCAAACCGGCGGCTCCGGCAACTACGGCCATTGTAAGCTGCGCGTCGAGCCCAATGCGCCGGGCGCGGGCTACGAGTTCATCAACGAAATCAAGAGCGGCTCCATCCCCAAGGAGTACATTAAGCCCATCGACCAGGGCGTGCAGGGGGCCATCGAGCTGGGCATCCTGGCCGGCTATCCGCTGGTTGATGTCAAGGTGACGCTCTACGACGGCAGCTATCACGAAGTGGATTCCAACGAAATGGCCTTCAAGTTTGCCGGGTCGATCGCCTTCAAGGAGGCTGCGCGCAAAGCATCGCCGGTCCTGCTGGAGCCGGTAATGGCCGTCGAGGTCACCGTTCCCGAAGAGCACATGGGTGTGATTATCGGCGACATCAACTCGCGGCGCGGGCGTATCGAGGGGATGGAGCATGTGGGCGGCTCGCAATTGATCAAGGCGATTGTGCCGCTGAAGGAAATGTTCGGCTACGTGAACGACATTCGCTCGTCCACGCAGGGCCGGGCTTCGTATTCAATGCAGTTTGCACGTTATGAAGAGGCTCCGCGGATGATCGCCGATGAGATCATCGGCCGGTCGCAGGGCAGGTAAGGCGAGTGATTAGCTCTTAGCTTCTAGCTATTAGCTAACTCTCGGGAAGGCTGAAGCCAAAGCGTTAGCACGGAAGAGCTAAAAGCTAGAAGCTGAGTTTTGGGGCTGGAGCCGGATAGCCGGCGCCCCAGGTTGAAACAGGCAGTACGAGCTACGAAAGGGACTTGGGACTTTTATGGCGAAGGAAAAGTTTGATCGTTCGAAGCCTCACGTGAACGTGGGGACGATCGGGCACATCGATCACGGCAAGACGACGCTGACGGCGGCGATCACCAAGGTATTGCAGAAGCACAACCCGAAGATTGTCTTCCGTTCGTTCGATTCGATCGACAACGCGCCGGAAGAGCGGGAGCGTGGCATCACCATCGCCACGGCGCACGTGGAGTACGAGACCAAGAACCGGCATTATGCGCACGTGGACTGCCCCGGTCACGCCGACTATATCAAGAACATGATTACCGGCGCGGCGCAGATGGACGGGGCGATTCTGGTGGTGGCGGCCACCGACGGGCCCATGCCGCAGACCAAGGAGCACGTTCTTTTGGCGCGCCAGGTGGGGGTTCCCTGCATGGTGGTGTTCTTGAACAAGTGCGACGCGGTGGAGGACGAGGAGCTGATCGAGCTGGTGGAGATGGAAGTGCGCGAGCTTCTGTCCAAGTACCAGTTTCCGGGCGACGACGTGCCGGTGATTCGCGGCTCCGCATTGGGCGCGCTGAACGGCGAGCCGCAGTGGGAAGCCAAGGTGGACGAGCTGATGGAGGCGGTGGACACCTATGTTCCGCGGCCTGACCGCGCGGTGGACAAGCCGTTCCTGATGCCCATCGAGGATATCTTCTCGATCTCGGGGCGCGGCACGGTGGTGACCGGGCGCATCGAGCGCGGCAAGGTGCGGGTAGGCGAGGACGTTGAGATCGTGGGTTTCCGCGAGACGCGCAAGACCGTTTGCACCGGCGTGGAAATGTTCAAGAAGCAGTTGGACGAGGGGCTGGCTGGCGACAATGCCGGGCTGCTCTTGCGCGGGATTCCCAAGGAAGACGTGGAGCGCGGGATGGTGATGGCCAAGCCCGGCTCGATCACTCCGCACACCAACTTCAAGGGCGAAGTGTACGTGCTGAGCAAGGAAGAGGGCGGTCGTCATACGCCGTTCTTCAAGGGCTACCGGCCGCAGTTCTACTTCCGCACCACGGACGTGACGGGAGTGGCGGAGCTGCCGGAGGGCGTGGAGATGGTGATGCCGGGCGACAACGTGCAGTTGACGGTGGAGCTGATTACGCCGGTAGCTCTCGAAAAGGGCCTGAGGTTTGCGATCCGCGAGGGCGGCCGCACGGTGGGCGCCGGCACGGTGAGCGAGATTATCAAGTAAGGCAGTGACGAAGTGAATGGGTGAATGAGTGAACAAGAGGTATTGTCGATTCACTCGTTCACTTCTTCACTTGTTCACTGGAGTTGAAAGGGTTTGAAGATGCGGGAAATTGTCACATTGCAGTGTACGGAGTGCAAGGAGCGGAATTACTCGACGACGAAGAACAAGAAGACGACCACAGGCCGCCTGGAGTTCAAGAAGTTCTGTAACCGCTGCCGCAAGCACCAGCCGCACAAGGAAACGAAGTAATTACGGCAGTTATCAGTGGTCAGTTGTCAGTGGTCAGTCAGAATATCGGCGGGGGAGGCACATGAGCTTCGACCCGCAGAGTAAGACTGATCACTGTTCACTGACAACTGATCACTGTTTTTAGGGGCGTAAGCTCAACGGTTAAACTGTCGGTCTCCAAAACCGAACTTGGGGGTTCGAATCCCTCCGCCCCTGCCAGATTGCGCAAGGATGAAAGATGGATGCGGCCAGCAGGACGCTGGACGCGAAGGATCGGAAGCATGGCAACGAAAGTAACAACGGTGAACGGAGAAAAGCGGCCGGCGCCGGTCAAGCTATCGCCCGTGAAGCGGCCGGGGTCGAATGCGACACCGAATGCGATCGAGAGAGCGGTCGAGCAGACGGTCGGCGGCTGGAAGGATCTGACGCGCTTTCTGAGCGATGTCCGCGGCGAGATGCGCAAGGTGGTGACGCCCTCCCGCAAGGAAGTGGAGGCGACCACGACGGTGGTGATCGTTGCGGTCTTCATCTTCGGGTTATTCTTCTTTGTAGTGGATTGGATCTTCGGCTTGGGACTGGACCGGTTACTGAAAAGACTGGGCGGAATGTAGGAGTAAGTGCAGCCGCGAAACGAGAGCAAGATGACAGATGAGTTGGTACAACCCGCCGGGCAGACGCCGCCTCCGCCGGAGCGCAACGAGAACTTCAAGTGGTATATTCTGCACGCCTACTCGGGCTTCGAGCGCAAGGTGCGCGAGTCGATCGAGAGCCGCGTTCAGGCCTTCGGACTGAAGGACCGGGTGGGCCGCGTGATGATACCCACCGAGCCGGTGACTGAGATAGTCAACGGCAAAAAGCGCACCGTGGAGCGGGTGTTCCTGCCCGGTTATGTGCTGGTGGAGATGGAACTGGACAACCATCTTTGGCACGTGTTGAAAGATACGCCGAAGGTGACGGGCTTTCTGGGCACGGGCGACAAGCCGGTGGCCTTGTCGGAGGAAGAGGTAAGCTCGATACTCTTCCGTTCCGAGACGGCCAAGGATAAGCCGCGGCTGAAGATCAAGTTTGAAAAGAGCGAGCAAGTCCGGATTACGGACGGGCCGTTTGCCAACTTCAACGGCGTGGTGGACGAGATCAACGAAGATCGCGAGACGATGAAGGTCATGGTGACCATCTTCGGGCGGTCGACCCCGGTCGAGCTGGAGTTTGGCAAGGTGGAAAAGATTGAGTAGTTGATAGCTGCTAGCTACTAGCTTTCAGCTTCTAGCCGGCCTGCCCACCTAGCGGGCTCCGGTTGCGAGCGAACGCTGCGGCGTTAACACCAAAATTCAAACACTGCTTCAAAGGAAGCAAGAACCAGCCGGTAGCTTGAAGCTAGGAGCTAGAAGCTGATTCCGAAGGAATCGAAACATGGCACCTCCGAAGAAGATTACCGGCTATGTGAAGCTGCAGATCGAGGCCGCGAAGGCCACGCCCGCGCCGCCGGTGGGTCCGGCGCTGGGTCAGGCGCAGGTTAATATCATGGAGTTCTGCAAGCAGTTCAACGCGCGTACGCAGAACAAGGAGATGGCCGGGCTGATCATTCCGGTCGTCATCACGGTTTACGGCGATCGCAGCTTCAGCTTTGTAACCAAGACGCCTCCGGCGGCGGTTCTGCTGAAGAAGGCGGCCGGGGTCGCCAAGGGCTCGGGCACGCCCAACAAGGAGAAGGTCGGCAAGCTGACCGAGAAGCAGGTGCGCGAGATCGCTACGCAAAAGATGCCGGATCTGAACGCGGCCTCAGTGGACGCGGCGGTGAAGAGCATCAAAGGCACCGCGCGATCGATGGGGATCGAGGTCGTGGCTTAGGCCGCGGCTGGATTCTTTTGCAGGAGAGGCTCTCCCTTTCGGGAGGGCCTTTTTGCGTCTGGGAGCACAGCGAAGATTCACGTTCGAACGGGACCTTTTTCATTTTTGAAGGTCAAATCGCCAGGTTGGCCGTAACTGGCCGAAATTCGGAGGGAAAATGCTCATTGAGACGGGCTACCATTGGGTCATGCGACGCGTTCTGTTCCTGACTCTTTTCGGAATTCTCGCGATTCCATCCTTCGCTCAATCCGCTGACTCCAAGGCTCCTGCCGCCGCATCCGTCACCGATCCCGTTCTGAGCTTCGATGCCGGCCCGGCCGGAAGCGCTCCCGAGGGATGGTTAGCCGACCCGGCCGGGACCGTTCTGGTCGACGACAAGGTTGTGCATACCGGCCCGCTCTCGGTCCGGATCGAGCGCAAGGCGGATAGTCCCGGCTCCTCCTCGTCTCTTACCAAAGTGCTGCCGATCGGGTTTTCCGGCAGTACCGTCGAATTGCGCGGCTTCGTCCGCACAGAAGATGTCTCGGGCTATGCGACGCTGTGGATGCGCGAGGAGAAGGATGGGGAGACGGTTGTGTTCGTGGATCTGCAAACTCGAAGACTCACGGGAACCAACGACTGGTCCGAGGTCTCTGTCAACCTGCCCTTGGAGCCCGGCGGACAACAGCTTTTGGTCGGTGCGCTCATTTCAGGAACCGGGAAGGCGTGGGTCGAGGGTTTGCAGTTACTGGTGGATGGCAAACCTGCCTCCCAGGCCCCAAAAGCCGACAACCCTCTTACAGCGATGAATCGCGACCATCAGTTTGACGGGGGCTCGGGAATCGTCCTTTCCAGTTTGACGCCAACCCAGATCGACAACCTGGCTCTGCTGGGAAGAGTCTGGGGATACCTGAAGTATCACCACCCCCAGGTTACAACAGGGCAGTTTCAATGGGACTACGAACTCTTCCGAGTTATGCCCGCGGTCATCGCCGCGCCCGATCGCGCCGCAGCGCAAGGTGTTTTGCTCAAGTGGATCGGTGGCCTGGGCGCGGTGCAACCGTGCGACCCCTGCGCGACATTGGATGCAAGTGAACTTCAGCTCGGCCCGGATCTTGCCTGGACGGCCGACGAGACACTTCTGGGGAAGGACCTGGCTAAGGCGCTGCAATTCATTCAGCGAAACAGGCCGGCCGGCAAGCAATTCTATGTTTCGCTCGTCCCCGTGACCAAGAACCCTTCTTTCGACCACGAGCGAACCTATTTTACTATCCGGTTTCCCGACGCCGGTTTCCAGATTCTCGCGCTGTATCGCTTCTGGAATATCGTCGAGTATTGGTCTCCGAACCGGAATATCGTCGGAGAAGATTGGGATGGAGTGCTGCGCGAGTTCCTGCCCCGTATGGCGCTGGCCAAGACCTCGGACGAGTATCAGCTTCAGTTGATGGCGCTGATCGCGCAGGACCACGACACACATGCCAATTTGTGGAGTTCGTTGCGGGTAAGGCCTCCGGTGGGAGAGTGCCGGCTTCCGGTCAACCTGCGATTTGTCGGCCAGAGCCCCGTCATTTATAGCCTCGCTTCCACGGATGCGACGGCGGCTGCCGGTTTCAAGATGGGCGACGTGATAACCGAACTCGATGGGCAGCCAGTCGATAAGCTTGTGCAGGCTTGGTCTCCGTACTACGCTGACTCCAATCAGGCCGCCCGCCTGCGCGACATCGCCCAGAACATGACCAACGGCGCTTGCGGTCCAGCGACGGTTAGCCTTCTTCGAGGGTCAGAAACTGTCACCGTCAAGTCGAATCGCATTCCCGCCGCAGGGATGACCGGCATTCGTTATACCCATGATCTGCCCGGAGATACCTTCCGCCTGCTCTCCGATCGGGTAGCCTATCTTAAGCTATCTTCGGTAAAGGTCGCCGATATAGATCGCTATCTTCAGCTTGCGGCAAAGACCCAAGGACTTATCGTAGACATTCGCAACTACCCCTCGGAGTTTGTCCCCTATGCTCTCGGTTCGCATTTGATCGAGCAGCCAATGCCCTTTGTCAAGTTTACTGTCGGCGACTTGACGAATCCGGGGGCGTTCCATTGGGACGCGCCGGTGCGGATCACACCGGCTTCGCCTCAATATGCAGGCAAAGTTATAATTCTGGTCGACGAGATTTCCCAAAGTCAGGCCGAATTTACGGCGATGGCTCTACGCGCCTCGCCTCATGCAATGGTCATCGGCAGCACCACGGCCGGGGCCGACGGCAATTACACGAACATTTTATTGCCAGGCGGCCTCAACACGGGAATAAGCGGCCTTGGCGTCTTTTATCCAGACGGCAGGCCCACCCAGCAGATCGGCATCGTTCCCGACAAGACGGTCGTGCCGACCATCGATGGCATTCGGGCCGGCCGGGACGAAGTTCTGGAAGAGGCGGTGCGGCAGATTCTTGGTCCAGGAGCGCCAGAGGATGCAATCCGAAAGATCGGTGCGCCGTAGGCCTCGCGCAACATGCCCCTCGCTTGAACGGCCTTGCCACTCCTGCGCGGCCGAGGGAGCACACAGCCAGCCGCGGATTAAGGGACACGCGCAGCCCCCTGCTGTTTGGATGTGAGCGATGCGAAGATCTCCATGAGTTCTGCCGCGACGGTGCTCCAGCTTCGACTCCCATGCGCTGAGATGGTGGCAGCGTCCCAGCTTTGGTCCAGGACCGATGCCAGGGCGCGAGCCAGCGCAGCCGGATCGCGAGGGGGAACGAGGCTTCCGCACGCGTCATTCAGGATTTCTGGGATGCCACCTACATTTGTAGCTACAACGGGACGCCCACAAGCAAGCGCCTCCAGAACCACATTGGGGCAGCCTTCCATGTAACTTGGCAGGGTTACCAGGTCGGCGGCCGCCATCCAGATGGCAACATCGTCCGCTGCGCAACCGGGCAGCGCGTGAACATAGCTGGCAGCGTTTCTGGCCCGAATGGCGCTCTCGATCAGAGGCCTGTCCGGCCCCTCGCCTACTAGATAGACGCGCAAATTGGGGCGCTCGAAATGCAGCGAAGCAGCCGCTTCAACCAGTTCCCGCAGACCCTTTTTCACGTCCATGCGCCCAATGTAAATCACGGCCTCCGCCGCGGGATCGATGCGCAGCTTCTGGCGCGCCTCAAGGCGGTCCTTGACGTGGAAGACAGAGAGGTCGCAGCCGTTGACGATGGCGCGGGCCTTCTGCGGCGAAGCGCCCATGGCCACGGCCTTGGCGCGCAGGTCGCCGCTGACGGTAACGACTGAATCGGCTTCACGCAGAACCGTGCGCGTGTGCCAGGCGGAGACGGGATCGCCGATCCGGTTAATGTCGGAGCCGATGCTCATGGCCACGACCGGGACGGAGAGAAGTTTGCCGATTTTGAGAGCGGCATACCCGTCGGGGTAAAGGAAGCAACTGAAGATGAGATCGGGAGCAAAGCCGCGCACGCGAGGCAGCAGCGTCCGGGCGGCCGTCCAGCCGTTCATCGGCCGCGAAACCAGAGGCAGGGCGAAATAGTCGTGGTAGCTCGCCTTCACATCCGGCGGGCTGAAGGAAACGTCGAGCTTGTCATAGCTCCGGGTCCGCGGCCTGAGCCAGGAGGGATACGCGGCGTTGGGATAAAAGACGTGCACGTCGGCCTCGCGGGCAATCACGCGCAGCGTCTGATAAGCCGACCGGCCCTGCCAGGGCTCCGCCGAGCTGGGAAAATAGCGCGTGACGACGGCGATTTTGAGCATGGATCCTCTCGAAATCCGATCACTGCGGCGGTGAGGAGGCCTGAATCGCCTGGGATGGCGCGAACGTCCGCCGCAAGCCCTCGGCGACACCCACCCGTGGCGTCCATCCCAACTGCTCTCGCGCCGCGGTC
>Ga0326728_10014627_pt1 | contig 16603 bp, 11 predicted proteins | sample MB3enrmetagenome_FD_207602 | JGI IMG/M metagenome (GOLD analysis project Ga0326728, IMG submission 207602) | Lab enriched peat soil microbial communities from McLean, Ithaca, NY, United States - MB31MN | ecosystem: Environmental > Terrestrial > Soil > Wetlands > Peat | place: USA: New York...
ACGGCGCAATTGGATGAGCCATCGCGCGGTGCGCTGATTACCGTGAGCGAAGACAGGATTCATACTGCCGTAGCAGCATACCCGATCGCGGCTCTATGTCGAATTAATTATGCGCGGCTATATAGAACGACCCCAGACGTTTCCAGGCGCGGGCGATGTCGTCCAACGCTCGTTGGCGGCGTTTGAGCAGTTGTTGGACGAGCGCGCGGGGGGAGGTGGGGCCTTCGGGGAGAAATTCTTCCAGCGCAATGTCGATGTCGTGGATGCGCGCAAGATCTTGTTCGACCTCGTGTAAACGTTGAGTGAGCTTCCGGTCGCCGGGATCGAGCAACGGCGCGAAGAATTCGCCTACGTACCGCGCTTGGCGCAACATCCCGCGCAGTCTGTGTAACTTTGCGCTGGCGTTCGAATGGCGCAGATGAGCTTGCTTGCGCACGCGCCGAGCGGCTTTGGTAAATTTCCTGCGGGCCAGCGATTCCAAGACTTCGTTGGCCGGCGCAGTTTCCAGTAACAGCGGTACTTCGGCACGCAGTAGCCGCGCTGCGTGATGCCTCAGTGCGCCGAAATGCGCACCGCGCAGGCTGCGGCGCACCGTCGCGTCCTGAAGATAACGACAGCGAAGTTGATGATGCAAGAACGGTTGCCATAGCCGGCTCGCCGTCAATGGCTGACGCGCCGCATCGGTTCGCAGGAAATCAATCCACACGTCGAGGTCGCGCGCCGGGCCCAGTTCACGGCCCAGTTCGCGCAATGCCTCGTCGATGAATTCCGCCGATTCACGAGGGAGATGTTTTCGGAACACCTGCAGCAGCGTGCGCATCCGGCGCGTGGCTACGCGGATGCGATGCAATGGCTCGACGTCGCTCCCGTCAAGCGTACCGTCGATATTGGCCAGAATGGTCTTGTATTGCAGCGACAGCAGCCGTCGCGCTGCTTCCGCCGGCGGCAAGTCAGCCGACACCAAGGGCCGCGCGCCAGATTCGTCCGGCACTAGCCGTATTTCCAACGGAAAGGCGCGCCGCCACAGATCCGCTTTGCGGTCCGCGCGCACCAGGTTGTGTGAGAACAACGGGCTGGCCACGCGCGCCTCGACGTTCTTCCGTCCGACTTGAACGTCCGTAATCGTCGCGTTCTGAATATGGCCGTAGTCGAGTCCGTCGGCCAGTCGCAGGAACGCGCCGAGACGCAGCACCCGGTCGCGTTGACTGTCGGTCAATTCCTCCAGCAGCGGATGGCGCACTGCCTCCACGAGCTTCCCGCCGTGCAGCAGCATGATCGCGGCGATGAGGGTCGGTTGCTTTTCGCGGTAACCTTTGACGCCCTCCTGAAGAACGATCTGGGCGCTCGCCTCAACATGGTGCAGCGGGTTGACGCTGTACCCCACGTCGTGGAGACGTGCTGCCGCTTCGAGCAGCCTGCGGTCGGCACCGGGTATCTTCAGGCGCGCCCGCGTTTTGTCGAACAAACTCAACGCTAGGGCGGTAACGTGTTCGGTGTGGACCGACTCATTGTGGTATTTCCGGCACAGTTCGGCAATCGTCGGGTGCATATCACGACGCGGCGGAGGCGGGCCGCTGCGGTTCGAACACGGTGTAACGATCCGTTTGCGCGCGCTGAGCGGCCTCGCGGCCCAGCCGATACATCGCCTCCTGAAACCGCACCGGTTTGCCCTGACCGGATGATGGAGCGCGAACGTAACCGCCGTCGGGCATCAACGTGCGCACCTTCGCCGTGTCTTCGAAGCAGAGATTGAGCATGGCGATGAGCCGCTGTTGGTGATCACGATCTTCGACGGGCACAAGAAGCTCGACGCGTCTGTCGAGATTGCGCGGCATCCAGTCGGCGCTGGAGATGAACACCAGCGATTCGCCGCCGTGATGGAAATACAGCACGCGCGCGTGTTCAAGAAAGCGGTCCACGATGCTGACGACGGAGATATTTTCGCTGAGGCCGCGCACGCCGGGACGCAGGGAGCAGATGCCGCGCACGTTCAACTGAATCTTCACGCCCGCCTGCGACGCCTTGTACAGCGTCTGAATGATCTGTGGATCGACGAGCGAGTTGATCTTGGCCATGATGAGCGCCTTTTGGCCCTGTTTGCGGCGTTGGATTTCACTCTCGATGAGGTCGAGAAGTTTCGCCCGCAGGCCGAGCGGAGCGGCTTCGAGTTTGCGATACGCGATCGGCTGCGAGTAACCTGTGATGCTGTTAAAGAATGCGGTGGCATCCACGCCGAAGTCCTCGTTGCAGGTCATCAGTCCAATGTCGCTGTAGAGCGTGGCGGTGATCTCGTTGTAGTTGCCGGTGCCGAAATGACAGTAACGCCGCACGTCGCCAGGCTCGCGCCGCACGATGATGCAGACCTTTGCGTGCGTCTTGAGCCACTTGAGGCCGTAAATGACCTGCACGCCCGCAAGCTCCAACTCCTTGGCCCACTCGATGTTGCGCGCCTCATCGAAGCGTGCTTTGAGTTCCACGACGGCGGTGACGTGCTTGCCCTTCCCGGCGGCACGGGCCAGAGCGGCGACGATCGGACTGTTCTCACTCGTGCGGTAGAGGATTTGTTTGATCGCCAGCACATCCGGATCGTCGGCAGCCTGGTTGATCAGTCGGACGACAGGCTCGAACGATTCGTACGGATGAACGAGCAGCACGTCCTTGCGAGCGATCACGTCGAACATTGAATCGTTGGGCGTCACCTGCGGCGAAGGCTGCGGCGACCACGGTTGATCCTTGAGTTCCTCGTAGGCGACCATTCTCGGCAGCGCAGCATAAGCGGAAAGGTCAATCGGGCCCGGCACACGGGAAACGCTTTCTTCGCGGACCTGCAGCGCGCCTTTGAGGAACTTCAGCATCAGGTAGGTGGCCGTGTCGGAGACCTCCAGGCGGACGCAGGCGCTGTGTCGGCGCGCTTGAAGGACTTCACGCATCTGAGCGAGCAGATCATTTGCCTGGTCTTCGCGCACGCTCATGTCAGCGTTGCGCGTGATCCGGAATGGCACCCACTCGGCCACGGGTTCGCCCGGAAACAGTTTTTCTACGAACGCGCCGATCACATCTTCGATCAGCACATACTGGAAACCTTCGGTCGCAGGCACCGGAATCAGGCGCGCGAATTGCCGCGGCACGGCGACGACGGCGTACCGTTGTTTGCGCGGAGAATCCTGTGCAGGCTTGAGGCGCACGGCGAGATTCAGAGCGAGGCCGCGCAGAAGCGGGAACGTTGCCGACGACTCGATGGCGATAGGCGCCAGCACGGGATAGATGTCGCCCTCGAACAGTTGTTCGACGTACTCGCGTTGCTGCGGACGCAAGTTCTGGACGTGAAGGCGGCGGATCTCCGCTTCAGCAAGCAACACTTCCAACTCGTGCAGCAGACAACCGTATTGGTCGGCGACCATCTGGTGCGTGCGGCGCCGGATGATGGAAAGCTGACGCACCGTGCTGAGTCCGGAGGGGTCGAACCGCGTCTTGCCTTCGTCGAGCAACTGCTGCAGCCCGCCGACGCGCACCATGAAAAACTCGTCGAGGTTGGAACTGCTGATGGACAGAAACTTGACGCGCTCCAACAGCGGGACGGTCGGATCCATCGCTTCCTCGAGCACCCGGCGGTTGAACTCCAGCCAGCTCAGCTCGCGATTGAAGAACAACGGTTCTTTCCGAGGTTTAGCCATGGGCAGATTCGGATTTCGCGGCGCGGGCAGCCCGCAACAGGACCGGCACGCCGAAGACCTCCTCGAACATGTTGCCTTTCTCCTTCAGCGCGAGGCGTTCGAGCGTCAAGTCTTGGACATCGTGCACGGTAGCGACGAATTGGTTCTTCTCGCGCGCGAACGACACCGCGCGCTGCTCCGGCAAATGACTGCGCTCCAGCGCGTCGGCCACGCGCAGAATTGCGGCCAGTTTGGCGACGGCGATGCGGCTGTCGCGGTCGAGCGCCTGATATTCTTCGTGGTACGGCTGCGGCGTCGCGCGGCGGTGGTAACGGGCCGTCAGCGCGATGAGCGCGATGTCCTTGCGCCGCAGCCCGAACAAATCGCTGTTGAGGATCAGGTACATGGAATGTTTGTGGTGACTGCGGTCGCTGACGTAATTGCCGATCTCGTGCAGCAGCGCGGCGATCCGCAGCAACAGCTCGTACCGCGGATCGAGTTTGTGCTCGGCGAGCAACGCCCGAAACATCTGCGCGCTCAACTCGGCGACATGCTCCGCGTGACGGCGGTCGAACGAGTACTTCTTCCCGAGCGTCACGGCCGAGTAAATCGCCTGAACAGCGAACTCCTCCGTCCACGTGCTGCCGGCGACCATTTCCTGGATCAACCCATCGCGCAGACTCGCTTTCGGGACGAGAATGCTCTTGGCTGCAAACACGCGCGCGAGTTGTTCGCACACCAGAAGCGCAGGACCGAGCGTCTCGGCTTCCTGATACGGGATGCGATATTGCCGCACGAGATCGTCCACGGGCACGGTAGCCAGCTTGTCGGCCAATTCGCAAAATCCCTTGAGTTCCAGTGACACCAAGCGGTCGCTGGCCCACGACGGCGACAGCAGCGACGCGGCGAACTGCGCGTCGCCGGAAACGGCCACCATGGCTTCGACCTGTTTGACGGGGACGGTGTGGCGAAGTTGGTCAACGACGCGCCGGATGTGTTGATCGAGCACGGCGCGCACGCGATCGGTCGGTGCCCGGTAGGTCTCCAGCGTCTCGCGGATGCGGAGCGCGCCGAGGCGGAAACTGTGGGCAAACGTCACGCAACCTTCTTCTAGGAGCAACAGTTCGGTGCTACCGCCGCCGATGTCGACGATGATTGCCTTGCCTTTTTTGAGGCGCTTCTCGCCTCGAAGTGCATCCTGAATGGCGATGTACGTCAGACGGTTTTCCTCGGTGCCCTCGATGGCTTCCACGTTGATCTGCGTGGACATGTAGAGGCGATCGAGAACGCTCTCGCGGTTTTCCGCTTCGCGCACGGCACTCGTGGCGACAGCGCGAATCTGATCGGGTTGCGTCACGCCGTACTCCGTCATGATCCGGCGGAACCCTTTCAGTATTTTCACGCATTCCTCGACGGTCTCGGTCTGGATCCGGCCCGTGGTGAATGTGTCCTTGCCCAGGTGCACGGCGTGCTGCAGCGATTCCAACGCGCGCACTTCGCCATCGGCTCCGATTTCGGCAATGCGCAGGCGCATCGCGCTGGCACCGATGTCAATCACGGCCAAGGTGCGGGCGGCGGGAGTCGTCCCAGGTGGTTGCGATGTTGGCGTTTGCTTGCGCACGGCGGAATCACCTCTGGCCACTCAATTCAGCCGCCAGCGCCGCCGCGCCCAGGATGCCGGCATCGTCACCCAGTTTGGCGGGAACGACCTTGAGTGATTTCGTGAACGGTTTCATTGCCTGCTTCTTGATGGCGGCCCGGACCTCCTGCAAGTACAGGTTCGGCATCGCTTCCATCAGACCGCCGCCGAGCACAACGATGTCCGGTGCCAGCAGATTGACAACGCTGGCGACGGCGATGCCGAGATCCTTCGCAGCGTGACGGACGATGGCTTCGACCGCGCGATCGCCTGCATCAATGGCCGACGCGAGCGCACCGCTGCGAATGGAACTGAGATCGGTGCCCGTTGCTTCCATGAGGTGCGGAGCTTGGCCGCGATACGCGGCCTCGGCGGCTTCGGCGGAGATGGCGAGCCGGCTGGCAACGGTTTCGAGGCAGCCGCGCCGGCCGCAGCCGCAGAGACGCCCTTTGGGTTGCATGTGGATGTGACCGATCTCCATGCACGAGTGGATGCGACCGCGAATGAGTCTCCCGTCGTAGATGCACGCGCCGCCAATGCCGGTGCCGGGAAACACGCCGAGAACGCAACGCGCGCCTTGAGCGGCGCCAAACCGGTATTCGCCGAAGGTGCCGGCATCCACGTCGTTGGCGAGGGCTGCGGGACAACCGAAAATTTTTTCCAGTTCCTTTCGCAGCGGGACGTTGCGCCAACGGATGTTGGGCGCCTGAAGGACGACGCCATCGTCGAGATCGAGCACGCCGGGGCAGCCGACTCCGATCGTGCCAAGCTGGTGGTGCTTGACGTGAGCCGTTTGCAGGACTTCCTGGATCGTTTCGATGATGCGCGCGACGCTCGGGCTGGCGCCTTTGCCATCCTTGGTTTTCTTGCGGCGCGTGGCGATGATGTTGAATTGCTTATCTAGGACGGCCGCCATCATCTTGGTGCCGCCGAGGTCAAATCCGATCCAGTAACGGTTCTTGGAAACTGAAGGCATGCTGTACCCTCTCCCGGCGGGCCGGCCCGCCGCGTGCAGCATAACAGCGTTCGCTGCCTACTCTTTCTGGTGCCGAATGTCGCGCCCTTCGTAAAGGTACACGATCTCTTCGGCGATGTTCGTGGCGTGGTCGCCGATCCGCTCGAGGTTGTGCGCCACGCTCATCAAGTTCAGACAACGCGTAATCGTGTGCGGATCCTCGATCATGAAACTCGTAAGCTCACGATGAAGCTGCCGGTTGAGTTTGTCAACATCCTCGTCGCGCAAAACGACTTGGTGCGCCAGATCAGGTTTTTCGTACACGAACGCATCGAGCGCATCACGAATCATGTCGCGAGCAATCTCCGCCATGCGCGGGATGTCCACCAGCGGCTTCAGGGGTGGTTCCTTGTTCAACTCCTCGGTACGGTGGGCGATGTTAACGGCCTCGTCGCCGATGCGCTCGAGGTCGTTGGAGATTCTCATGCCCATGGCGATGAACCGAAGGTCCTTCGCGATGGGCTGGCGCAGGGCGAGCAGTTTGATGCAGCGGTCGTCGATTTCCACTTCGAGTTGGTCGAGCATGGCATCGTCGGCATCCACGCGCTTGGCGAGCGCGCCATCCCGTTGCACCAACGCCTTGAGCGTTTGGGCCACGCTCGACTCGGCCAAGGCGGCCATCCTCAGCAGCGCTTCTTTCAACTCGGCGAGTTCCTGATCGAAATGCCGTTCCATGATCAACCGAACCTCCCCGTCACGTAATCTTCCGTCTGCTTGTTGCCGGGGTTTGTGAAGATTGTTTCCGTCTTGTCGAATTCGATCAGTCGTCCCATGTAGAGGAACGCCGTGTAGTCGGAGCATCGGGCCGCTTGCTGCATGTTGTGCGTCACAGTAACGATCGTGTAGTCCTTCTTCAACTGCTGGATCAGTTCCTCAATCTTCATGGTGGAAATCGGATCGAGCGCCGAGGCCGGTTCGTCCATCAACAGCACTTCCGGCTGAACGGCCAGAGCGCGGGCGATGCACAAGCGCTGCTGCTGGCCGCCGGACAGGCTGACGCCCGCGCGATCCAGATGATCCTTTACCTCGTCCCACAGCGCCGCCATCCGCAATGCCTTCTCCATGCGCTCCGTCAGCACGTCCCGATCACGAAGACCATTGAGGCGCAGCCCAACGGTGACATTTTCCGCGATGGACATCGTAGGGAACGGGTTTGATTTCTGGAACACCATGCCGACGCGCCGCCGCACGATTGTGGGATCCAAACCGGGCGCGTAAATGTCCTGTCCACGAAGACGCACGACGCCTTGAAGCCGCGCGCCCCGCACGATCTCGTGCATCCGATTCAGCGCGCGCAGGAACGTGGATTTGCCGCAACCGCTCGGACCGATGATTGCCGTCACGCTCCGGGCCGGGATTCGCAGCGTCACGTCGTACAGCGCCTGATGCGCTCCGAACCAGCAGCACAGGTTCTGCACGTCGAACGCGACCTCCGACCGGGTCGTCTGCGGTTTCTCGGTCGAACGAGGCGACGGCGCCACCGCCGGCGTCCGCAGCGGTTGATGCGATTTATTTGCCGTATCGACCGTTTCGGCTTCCTCTTCGATGTTCATGATGCCTTGGGTTTCCATCATCCTGTGGATTTGGCAAATTTGCCTTGCGTGAGCGCCCGTACCCCGATGTTAATCACAAGAATCATGGTAATCAATACCAGAGCGCCCGCACGCGCCTGACGATGCCAATCGTCGTACGGCGAAATCGCATACACAAAAATCTGGAGCGGTAGCGCGGAGACCGGGTCGTGTAGGTTGTGATTCCAGAACTGATTGCCGAACGCCGTGAACAGCAACGGCGCGGTCTCGCCCGCGATGCGCGCCTGTGCGAGCAGGATGCCGGTGACAATCCCTTTGCGCGCCGTCTTCATCACGATGCGGACGATCATCCTCCAGTGCGGGATGCCGAGCGCAAGCGCCGCCTCGCGGTACCCGTTCGGCACAAGCAGCATGACCTCTTCGGTTGTGCGGAGCACGAGCGGAATCATCATCATGCCGAGCGCGATGCCTCCCGCATAGGCGGAAAACCCTTTCATCGGAATCACGATCAGCGAATATGCGACGATGCCCCAAACGATGGACGGCACGCCGTTGAGGATGTCCGCGCCGAAACGAACCCACCAGTTGACGCCTTCCGTGCCGTATTCCGAAAGATAAACGCCGCCGAGCACGCCGATGGGCACGCCGACCAACGAAGCCAGCAGGAGCAGCTCGAGCGTGCCGACAATGGCGTTGGCCATGCCGCCGCCGATCTCGCCGACGGGTTGCGGCAGGTGCGTGAAGAAATTCCAGTCGAGCGAACCGGCGCCGTCCTTGACCAGGTAGAACAGCACCAGCCCCAGCGGCATGACCACCAGAATGGCGCAGACGAGGCAGAATCCCGACAGGGCATGGTTCTTGAGTTTCCGCCAAGCGTGATGACGCGTTGTCTCGTCAAGGCTCATTGCACCGCACGTGCCCCTTTCGATCCCGACATGGCCTGCAAGAAGAGCTGGGCAAGAATGTTCGTCACGATGGTCACCCCTAGCAGCACCAGCCCAATCTCGAACAGCGCCGACAGATACATGTCGGTCGTCGCCTCGGTGAATTCGTTGGCAATCACGCTGGCCAGGCTGTAGCCCGGCGCGAACAACGACGCCACGATTTCGGGCCGGTTGCCGATCACCATCGTCACCGCCATCGTCTCCCCAAGCGCGCGACCGAGGCCGAGAATCACCGCGCCGCACAACCCGCGGCGCGCATAACTGAGCACCGCGATGCGCGTGACCTCCCAGCGCGTCGCGCCGAGTGCGTACGCCGCTTCGCGCTGCAAGTCCGGCACCGACCGCAGCACCTCACGCGACACCGCCGTGATAATCGGCAGGATCATGATCGCGATCACGATCCCGGCCGCGAGGATGCTGACGCCGTAAATCGGGCCTTGGAACAGCGGGAGAAACCCGAACAGCTTTTGCAGCCACGGAAAAATGTGCGCGCGCAACCAGGGGATCAACACGAAAATCCCCCAGAGACCGAAGATGACACTGGGCACCGCCGCGAGCATTTCGATGAGAGAGACCAGCGGCTGGCGGATTCGCAGCGGCGCAAGCTCGGTCAGATACACCGCCGTGGCGACGCTCAGCGGCACAGCGATGATGAGCGCGAGCAGCGACGAGACGAAAGTGCCGAAGATGAACGGGAGCGCGCCGTATTCCTCGCGAACCGGGTCCCAGGTCGAATTCACAAGAAAATGCAGCCCGAACTTCTTGATTGCCAGATGTGAGCCTAGATAAAGATTCCATCCGACCAGAATCATCAGCATCACGACGGCGAGAGCCATCGTCAGCGTGAGCCACTTGAACACACGGTCCCCCCACCGGGAAGGCGGTGCCAAGCGCACCGCATCCAGAGCCTGCGGTTGTGATGCAACTGCTTCCGTCATCTGAAACCTTCTTCTTCGAAGGGTCGGGGGAGAAGAGTGATTTTCACTCTACTCCCCTTTCCGACCCTGCTCAAAACTCGGACTCGCCGTTGACTCCAATCAGTACTGGATTTCCTTGATGCGTTGGAGGACCCGCTTCTGCAAATTCTGCGGCAACGAGGCGTAATTGAGACTCGGCGCGATCTTTTGCCCTTCGCTCATCGCCCAATTCAGGAACTCAACAAGTTTTTTCCCTTTGGCCGCGTCCTTCTGCTTGGCATACACTAGCAGCCATGTCGCCCCGGAAATTGGATAAGAATTCGCGCCGGGGGCATTCACCATCGAGAACCGGAAATCGTCCGGCACTTTGGCCGTGCCCATCGCTGCCGTCACCGAATCCAACGACGGAGTGATGTAATTTCCGCCGGCGTTCTTCACGTCTGCGTAGGACAGATTGTTTTGCAGCGCGTAAATCAACTCGACGTATCCGATCGCGCCGCTCAACTGTTTCACCTGCCCGGCTACGCCTTCATTGCCTTTCCCCCCGAGGCCCGCGGGCCAGTTCACCGACATGTTGCATCCGACCGACGCGTGCCAGTCGTAACTGATCGTGTTCAGATAATCTGTGAAAATGTGCGTGGTGCCGCTGCCGTCCGAACGATGGACCACCACGACGTCTTGGTCCGGCAATTGCACATCGGGATTCTGCCCTGCGATCTGCGGATCGTTCCACTTCTTGATCTTGCCCATGTAAATCCCAGCGATCGTCGGTCCGTCGAGTTTAAGCTTGGGATTGCCGGGGAGGTTGTAGGTGACGACCACGGCGCCGGCCACGGTGGGAAGATGCAGAATCTTGCCGGGAACCTTTGCGAGATTCTCATCGCTCATCGGAGCGTCGGAGGCGCCGAAGTCCACCGTCTCCGCCGAGATCTGCGTCTGTCCGCCGCCCGAACCGATCGATTGATAGTTGAACCGAACCGATGGGTCAACCTTTGTGTATTCATTGAACCACTTGGAATAGATCGGATACGGGAACGTCGCGCCGGCGCCGTTGATGAGCAATTGAGCCGAAGCGCTTCCTGCCAAAGCGCCCAACAACAAACTGGCTGTGAGGAGGTTTCCAAACGTTTTGGTGAGTTTCATAGTCTCCTTAACAGGTTATCGTCTGATTGTTACGGTTTCATTACAGCCGCATTTCGTCCTTGTGACTTCCACCTTCTTGACGATAGGGGCGGCGCCGCAACGGGCACAAAGGGGGCTGTCCCATTGCGGCGACGTGGAGGACAGTTCAGAACGAGAATTCAGCCCGGGCCATGATCTCATCGAATTGATCGGCCCCAAGACCCGGATTCAACTCGCGGAAGTGCGACCAGGTATGCAGGTAGTCCAACATGATGGTGATCTCTCCCGGACCATGGCCTCGAACGTACCAGTTGATGCCGCCAGTGACGGTTCGGAAGTCGTCGCTGGGCTTCTGGCCTGGAGTGAACGACTCCCATTTGCCAACCAGTTCCCACCTCTTGGGAACGAACTGGTAACCGGCCACCACCCAATACCCACTCGAGGTGAAATCCTGGATGTTGGCTATAGCATCGTGGAAATGCGTCTGGAGATATTCCGCATCGAGTGTGAACGGCCCGCAGGTGAACATTTCATCGCCGCCGTATGCCAAACGCCGATCGCTGTGGGTCTGTACGGACAGCGACTTCAAGGTACCGTCGGACTGCTCGAAATCGTTGCCCGTTTGGGTAACCAGCGTGTTGGTCCCATCGGCCGAAGTGTAGACATCTGCACCCAGCTTCCAAGTGGTCGGCTGATCGAACAATTTGCCTTGGTACGGCGTGCTTTCCATCCGGCCCATGTACATGAACTCGTTGTTGTCGTTCACATTGATATTGCGCAGGTTGCCGTTGAACACTCCGAAGTAATATGTCAAGAGATCCTTTTCCTCCGGCCAGACCGTCGTGAACGGTTTGCCCCAGACCATGGCACCAATCTGTCGTTCGGGCCGTAGCGCCTCCGTTACCTGCGATCGTTCGGGGGTCAACGTCATCATGTCCGGTATGTCGAACTGTTCCATACCGAACGGCGTATCGTACTGACCGAACTTGACGTTCAACTCCGGAAACTGATGCCAGTTGATATAGATGTCAGTCCCTGAGAAGTTATCGCGCGGGCTGGTGCCATCCCCCTGCCCGAAGTCGCCCATGAGCTTGAAGTCGAAGTTCTCTAGGAAATCTCCCCAGACGCCGACTCGGGCGCGGCGGATCTTGAAGCGGTCAAACTGGCGGTTGTCCATGTTTTTCGAATTGCTGGCATCCGACCATTGGCCTCGATACGCATCCACGTCGCCAAATTCGGCGTTGCCCTGAAAATAGCCGCCCAAGGTCAGCTTGATCTCCTTGCCGCCCGGGAAGACAAACGGTGCCGGCGTGTTGGTCGCCGATGCCGCAACGACCGATGCCATCTGCTGCTGTTGCTGGGCTTGGTATTCCTGGCGCGTCTGTTCCGCTTCCTCGTGGGTGATGATGCCCTTCTTTTCCAGCAGATCCAGAATTGCATTGGAATCATCGGCATTCGTGCTGCGTCCCGACATCAGGACCGCCGCCACACCCAACACAATGACTACACTCTTCCGACACCTGAGTCTCATGTTGTTTCTTTGATCCTCCTATCATTAGGCCCAACCACCGGGCCAGGGTTCGCTCGCCAGCAAAAACGCGGGCGAACCTAGAGGGCCTGTGGGACAGAGTGGTTTCAGGAATGTTACAAAGGGGTGAACTTTAACTTGTGGGCAGCCTGAGAAGTTGGAACGCCGGCAGACGAGTCCACCCGGCGACGGGCTAGACGGAACTGGAAGCGGAGGTGGAAGAACGCGGAATAGTCCGGCAACAGGCGGAACCTATCGGACAGCTCCGATGTCGTAGTTCAAGATGGCGCACTGAATCTGATACTCGTACTTGGCGTTCGTATGGTCGATCTCGGCTTCGGTCAAACTGAGCTGGGCCTGGCTAAGTTCCACGATGGAGCTGCTACCCAGCGTATAGCGCGCCTGCGCCAGGTCGAAGGCTCGGGAAGCATTGTCCAAGAGTTTCTGGGTAAGATCCAGCCGCTGGAAGGCATAGGCCTCGTTCAAGCTGGCCGTGCGCACATCGCGGACCACGTTGTCTTCGGCGTCGCGCAACGCTTCGGCCGAGGCCTGCGCCCGCAGTTTGGCTTCCGATTCGCGGGCGGCAAACAATCCGCCTTCAAACAGCGGCAGGCTGAGGTTGATGCCCGCAGCCGCGTACCGGTCCTTCAACTGCGGATCATGGACGGGAATCACGCCGCCGGCGCCGAACGCCGCAATGGTGGGATAGTACAAAGCTTTTTCCGCCTGGGCAAACTGGATGGCAGCGTCGCGCTGATAGCGAAGCCGGATCAGGTCGGGCCGTTGGGTCAGCGCCTCACTCAGCAGGGCGGATTCGTCCTCGGGAGCAGCCACCCGCATCGGTTCCTCTACCAAATGGAACGAGTGCGGCTCGCGATAGCCGAGCACGTTGTCGAGCGCGGCAAACGCAGCGTGCAAATCGTTGTCCGCCTTGGCGACCAACAGCCGGCCCCCCTCATAGGCCACCTGGGCGAAACTGACGTCCAGCGCCGAGCGCAGTTTGTTTTGCGCCAGCGCGTTGATCTGATCCAGCAACAACTTGCGCGTTTCCAACGTCTGATGGGCAACCTCCAACACCGCCTGTGCCTTCAGGGCCGCATAATAGGCCACGTCCACCTGCAAAAAGACCTCCTCGCGGGTCGCTTCCGTGTTCTGTTCCTCGGCGCGCGACTGCAACCGCGAACTGCTCAACAAATGCGAGGTCCGTCCAAAGTCGGTGATCAACTGGCTCACGGCCACTCCCTCGGCATTCCGGTTGTAGATCTCGGGGTTGTTCAACTCCCCGGCGGCGATGCGCGTGTTCGAATCGCCGATCCCCACCGAGGTGGAGTTGAACACCGCCGTTGGCAGAAGCGCCGAGCGCACCTCGACGACGACCTGTTTGGATGCCATCGCTACAAGTTCCGCCCTGGTGATTCTGGGGTGGTTTTGAAGCGCGATCTGGCGCGCCTCCTTCAGCGTCAACGCCTTCGCGTCGCCGGCCATCGCCGGCTGGATTCCCAATCCAAACCAAACGATGCAGGCCAGGCAACCATCTTGCCAACTCATGAGACCCCTCCGCCGGGGCTGGTGAGCGGGGTGGTGGCCGCGGGAGTCGCCGAATTCGCGCGGCGGCGATAAACCAGCAGGTACGCCGCTGGAACAATGAACACCGTGAGGACGACCGATACCGCAAGGCCGCCGATAATAGCGCGAGCGAGCGGCGCATACGCCTCGCTGCCGGTGCCGAATTTCGCCGCCATCGGAATCAAGCCGATCAGCGTGGCCAGCGACGTCATCAACACGGGCCGCAGGCGCACGCGGCAGGCCAGCGCCGCCGCCTCCCGTAACGCGCGGCCCTCCGCGCGCAGCCGGTTGGTGAATTCGACAATCAGGATGCTGTTGGACACGACGATGCCCACCATCATAATCACGCCCATCAGTGACATCACATTCAACGTCGTGCCGGTGGCGAACAGGATGAGGATCACGCCGGTCAAGCCGGTCGGCACCGCCAGAAGAATCAGGAAGGGATCAATCCAGGAATGAAACTGTGCGACGAGGATCAGATAGACCAGCAAGGTGGCCAGAATCAGTCCCAGGCCGAAACTCTCGAACGAGGCGCGCATGGCCTCCACGGTGCCACGCACGTTGATAACCATATTCTCCGGCAGATCGGTCTTGCTGACAATCTTCTGCACGCCGGCGTAGATGCGGCTCAGGTCCTCGCCCGACGGCGACACGTACACGTCAATCGTCCGCCGTATCTGATAGTGGTCCACTTCGGTGGGCGCGGCGATGTGTGAGATGCGCACCACGGAATCCAGCCGCGTGGGTTGCTTCACATTCGCGGCACGCAACGGCATCGAGCCGAGGTCGGCGAGGTTTTTCACGTAGCCCTCCGGATATTCGACCGTTAAGAAGTAATTGTTCCCCGTCTCCGGATCAATCCAATAACTTGGCGCAATCACCTGGTCCGACGTCAGCGCCGTGATCAGGCTGGCCACGACTTCCTTGGCGCTGAGACCGAGTTCGCTGGCGCGCTCGCGGTCGATGCTCATTTTGAGCGATGGATAATCCACGTCCTGCGGCACGAGCACGTCGCTGACTCCGGGCAACTCGCGCACCTGTTGCGCGATTGAGTTGGCAACGTCGTGCGCGGCCTTCATATCCATGCTGCTGACCTGAATGTCCAACGGAGCTGGCATTCCCTGGTTCAGGATGGCATCCACAAGGCCGCCGGTCTGGAAATAGGCGGCTACCTGCGGCAGGTCGCGCTTGAGACGGGCGCGCACGAGGTTCATGTAGGCAAAGCTGCTGACGCGATGGCCATCGTTCAGCCCCACTTGTACGAACGCCGTGTGGGGACCCGAATTGGGTGTAAAAATCGCGGAAAAGCCCGGCGTAACTCCGATGTTGGAGACGATGATTTTGAGTTCCTGCTTCGGGACGACGTCCCGCACGATGTCCTCCACTTGGCCGACCAATTTGTCCGTCAGTTCGATCCGCGTGCCGGACAGCGCTTTAAGGTTGACGACGAACTGGCCGGGATCCGTGCGCGGGAAGTAGGCCTTGCCGACAAACGGGTACAGCGTCAAGCTGAGCACGAAAATGCCGGTGATGCCGAGGACGGTCGCCAGCGGGCGCAGCAATGCGACGGTCAGGGTCCCTTCGTAGCGATCGAGCATTCGCGTGAATCGCCCGTTGAACCAGACATTAAACTTCTGCCCCCGGGTCTTTGGCTCCATCTGTTGGCCCTTACCATGCGATGATTGGCCTTGGATCAATTTCGCGCAAAAAAGCGGCACCACCGTCATCGCCACGAAATACGAGGCGAACAACGACAGCACCACCGACAAGGCCAGCGCCGAAAACAGAAACCGGCTCACACCGTACAGGAACATCACGGGAAAGAAAACCACGACCGTCGTGAGTGTCGCCGCCAACACGGCCAACTCCACTTCCTTGCCGCCTTTTTCCGCGGCTTCTTCCGGTGCCTCACCCATTTCCATGTGGCGGAAGATGTTTTCCAGCACGATCACGGAGTTATCGATCAGCCGGGAGAAGGCCAGCGCCAAACCGCCCAGAATCATCGCGTTGATCGTGTTGCCGCCGATGGCCAGCGCAATGAACGCTGCCAGCGCCGACAGCGGAATTGACAAAAACACCGCCGCGGTGGCCCGCATGCTGCCGAGGAAAATCAGGATCATCAGCCCGGTGAGCACCAGGCCGATGGCGCCTTCGTGAACCAACGTCTCGATGGCGGTGCGGACAAACACCGATTGGTCAAACACCACCTCGGTGACGAGTCGCTTCGGAACGTCCAGCAATTTGGCGACGCGGGACCTGACGCTGTTGACCACGGCGATCGTGTTGGCGTCGCCACCCATTTTCATGACCGGCAGATAGACCGAGTGCTGGCTGTTGACGCGGACAATGTTGTATTGGATCTGCGAGGCGTCCTGGGCATTGCCGACGTCGGCCACCAGCACGGACGCATTCCGGACCGTTTTCAGCGGGAGCATGTTGAGGTCCTTCATGGCGTTGATCTGGCTGTTGGCATAGACGTTGTAATCGTAGGGCCCGATCTTCACGTCGCCCGCCGGCAGAATCAGGTTGGCGCGGTTCACATTGCGTACCGCGTCCATCACGCTCAACTGGTGCGCCTCCAACTTGAGCGGATCCACGTACACCATGATCTGGCGATACCGGCCGCCGAAGGCTGGCGGCACCGACGCGCCCGGCACGCCCGCCATCTGGTTGCGGATCGTAAA
>Ga0326728_10014628_pt1 | contig 16603 bp, 9 predicted proteins | sample MB3enrmetagenome_FD_207602 | JGI IMG/M metagenome (GOLD analysis project Ga0326728, IMG submission 207602) | Lab enriched peat soil microbial communities from McLean, Ithaca, NY, United States - MB31MN | ecosystem: Environmental > Terrestrial > Soil > Wetlands > Peat | place: USA: New York...
GTGGAAGGAAAATGAAGTTATAGCACTCGTATGAGCACGCGACATGGAATTTAACGCAGAGTTCATAAGATATTTGAATGCCATAAGATTGGAAGAAGAAGAAATAGTCCAAGCGATCAGGTTTGCGATAGACGCTTACGATTCAGGCGAATGTCACTTGATGACGGGTGTGCTCACCACGATGCAGCTTTTTGTTGCGGCCCCTCATAAAGCCAAGGCGATTATTTTCAGGCTGCAGGCGCTCGCGGTCATGATGAGAAACGAGGAACTCAAGAACTGGGTTCAGGCGGATGGAGTCACGATTGTTCCCGCAGCGCACAAGGCTCTGATCTCTGCGGTCGCCGACCATCCTCTATCCCTGATTGATGGCGACGTTTCGTTCGAAAAGGAGTCATTTCTTCGGAGAATTCTTGAATTTGCCGAGCCTCTGGGAAATCAAAAGAGTTAAGGTCTTCTATCAGCGATGAACCTCTTTGTTGTTCCCGTTGTGAAATATCCCACCTCGCCCTCACGGACCTCCAGCTTTAATCGCTTCTGTGCGATGAGATCTCCAATCGAGAGACTCCTGCAAAGCTCGGATGCCATTCGTTCAGGATCGACAGCGGCCTGCGCAGAATGAATCGTCAGGACTAGGCAATCGCATCCATCTTTGAGGCATATCTCTGCTTTATAGGAAAGGACACGCGGATCGCAGAACACGATCTCGTCGAGTTGCATTATGGAAATAAACAACCCGTCAGGCAGCCGCACTGACGCGCTCAGCCTACCCGATATGCGTTCCATCCGCCGCAAAACTGAGCCGCAAGGGCAAGGCTGTGTCAGAAATCGGGACCTGTCGCCGGTTCTATATCTTATTAGAGGCATGCCCTGACGGGTAAGGGTGGAGAAAACCACCTCTCCGTATTCACCGTTTGCTACCGGCCCTCCCGTGACCGGATTTATGATTTCAAATAGAAGATCGGCATCCCTCATGTGATAGCCGTCACGCGCAAAGCATTCAACGGCACCACCGAGCCCCATCTCGGTCATGCCGTAATGGCCAAATACCTTGCATCCCCAGCTCCGCGTCAGCGAATCGACGACTGCTTGAGGCACGTAATCCGTACTGAGCAGAACACTCTCAATTTGAATCTGTCGATGCGATGCTCCGGATTTCGCATATCGTGAAAGCGCCAGCAACTGCGAGGGAATCCCTACGGCACATGACGGCCTTAAATCAAAGATGGCCTTAAGGGCGCATCCATAGTCGTCAATCGGTCCGAACACTATCCCCTCGCACCCAAATCGGAACAAACCTTTCTTCAAGAGGTCCCCGACGCTTCCCTCGGTTTCCCCAGGCAGGAAAATGATCACGCGGGCGGAGGGTTTGATGAGTGTCGTCATGCCGTGATGAAAAAAGTCGATGGTGAGCTCCTGATCCTCTGGTGTGAAAGCTATTCTTTTAGGCCCTCCAGTTGTACCCGACGTATGCAGCGTGACAATCCTGCTGACATCACGAGGTGAAACACACAGAAAGTCATCCGACCGTGCAGCCAATTCTATGGGCTGTGTAAAAGGGAGTCGGGCAACATCTTCCATGTTCTGGACCGATGCCGGGTCAACGCCTCTCAGGTGTTCTCTGTAAAACCGGCTGTGCGAAAGAACCTGTTTAAGGGTTTCGCGGAGCCTGCCGAGTTGATACCTTTGCAGGAGAGAAATAGTCAGTGGTCCCGCTGTGCGCAGTTTGGACGACGTCCACTTTTCAAGGGGTGTTATGTCCATGACTCACAGTGCATAGCCGTAACCAGCCAGGAGTTCACGGCATTTTATTATCGTTTCCTCCAAAATCTTGGGGCAGCGACTTAATCTATTCATAGAATTTTGATCGAGAATATCTTCACATGTGATTCCTTCATAGGTTTGCGTATAGGTCATCTCGAACCAATCCACAAGCATCGGAATCATAAACGAAGCCGCTTTTTTTTTATCGTACAACGACAGCAGACAGGCTGCTCCCGTCAGGATGCCGCAACATAGGCCCCGATGAATGCCATTACACAACCCGGCCACCGCATCCAATAACTCCGGATTTTCCTCTTGTTTTGCCTCAAGGCCAACCTGAATCATGATTTGGCTGCAACAGTAGCCCTCTGAAGACAGTCTGAAAATCTGTTTTGCCGTATCGCTCATTTTTGTTATCCGTGACAAGTCTCCGCGGTCAGATACCTGGCGCAAAAAGGAATCAGCCGGCCTTCCGCGTATACGTGCAGGCTGCACTGCCGCAGCCGTTCAATATCGAACGTATAGGCGTCCTGAAAGGCCATCGCTGTAATGGTGAATCCGTGTGATCTGACTCTGCTGAGAAAATTATCCATATCGCCAAAGTCATTATTGCTACAGCACTCCATGCCGCTGTCCGCAGGTGTGCGTTTCCATCTGCGCGCCACAAAGTTTCGATTTTTGATGTGGGCTTTGCTGTCCTCCTGGCTGCATGAACAGGTTTTGGGCTCCGGTGTCAATGGCATGAGCGCATCAGGCAGCACAACGAAATCACCATGAAATCCACATCTGGGATGGTCGCAGCCGGACGGGACAAAATCAGCGATGTTGACCTTGCCGCTTGTTTGCCGCTCGATGGCTCGGAGCACCTCCGGCAGGGTAATTCTGTCTTCATTTCGTGGCGGACGAGGATGACGGCCGAAATAGCTGACCGGCTGGAAATGGACACCCCTGACTGCCGGAGAGTTTGAAAACCCAAAGTTCAATATGTCACCCAGGTTATCATCGTTCACACCCGGCACAACCGTAGGGACCAGCGTGATGCCTATCCGCTCACCAGCGCATGCCTTTATCGCTGCCTGCTTTTCCGCAAGCAGAGGCCTGCCGCGCAGCTTTTCGTGAATGACATTCTCTGTGCCGTCAAACTGCATGAAAACAAAAGAAAGCCCGGCCTGGGCAAGAGCCTTTGTGTAGGCTCTATCCTTTCCGAGTCTGATGCCGTTTGAGTTCAACTGGATATTTTCACAACCGGCCGCTTTTGCTGCTGCCACGATTTCCGGCAGGTCATCTCTCAAAGTTGGCTCGCCGCCCGAAAGCTGGATAAAGGTGCAGTCTTGCCTAACCAGCTCTTTGAACGAATCTGAAAGGTGTGCTACGGTCGGGTCGGCAGGGTTGCCTCCGCTTTGTGCAAAGCAGAAAGGACAGTTCAAATTACAGCGTCCAGTTACCTCGACCAGCACGCAGCAGGTCTTTTGAAGATGACCAGGGCAAAGCCCGCAAGCATTTGGGCAATCGGGCTGGGCAACTTTCGATTGGGGAGGAGGGACGTAATTCCCCCACTGTTCAAATGGGGGATTGTCTCCGCGCCAGATGACCGTTGAGAACCGACCATGATCGCGACATCCTTTCTCAAGACAATACTCCTGTTCACGATTCACGATCTCAGCCGGAATCCTCTCGAGGCACACGGGGCATAAGCTGTTGGTTTTGGGAATCCGCCGTCCGCCATCCGCCATCCGCAATTACTTATCCTCCAGCTGCTGCTCGACCTCAGCCATTTTGCCTTCTGCCAATCCTTCAGGAATGAAGATCTTGCCGCATTTGGGGCAGGTCGGCACTTCATGGGAAACGTTATGCCCGAGATATGAAAAAACCGTTTTTTTCATTACCAGTTCTATTTTGCAGATTCCGCATTTCCAGATTCTCTTTTCAGCCTCCACCCCGCTATCCCTCCTTGCTGAAGCGCATGCGGTGGCAGTACGCACTGAATACTTGGTAGGTCTTCGGCGCAGTTTGCTTATATTGTACCCAATAGGTGATAACGGGCTTCACCATGCTGCACACGTACATGCCATCGCTTTCGTCATAGAACCTGTCGCCGGAGTTCTCCGCCAACCATATGGCTTCTTTGAGATCGGCGGTAGATATGAGCTTTTTCTCCATGCTCTTCAGCAGTTCGTTATTGACTGCAAGGGTTAATTCGTCCCATTCGTGGGACTCGGGCTTAAATTCGACACCAAGAATTTTCTTCATCATTTCTTTTTTGACAATCAAGCTATTGTCTCTCTTGTCCTGCAGGCTGGGCACCTGGCAACCTGCGTCCAAGCCGAAAACCATGTCCAAAATATGGGCGCATTGCTTGCCTTTCGACGCAAAAACCTCCCGGCAATTGGCGCAGTAAACGATATACGGCTTTTCGCTTGCTTCAGCGCGGTGGTGTGTTATCTCGTCATAGAGTGCTGGATTGGCGATACGCATATGCCCGCCGTACCCGCAGCAGCGGTTCGGTTCTCTCAATTCCTCCAGGGCAATGCCCGCCTTTCCGGCAAGTTCTCTGACACCGGCCTGCATTCCTTTGTCGTCCCTTGCGGCGCAGGGATCAAATACAGCCGCTTCGGGAAAAGCGCGGGTCGGCAAAATCCCGTGCGTGTCGGCCAGCAATTCGTAAAGCGAAACTCCCTTGATCTCGGGCAGGAAAACATTGAAAAGGCTCTTGCAGGTGGCGCAGGCAAACACAAGAGTGGGCCGCCCCATGCCGTTCCAGGCCTGTCTGGTCTTTTCGATATTTGCGCGCAAGCGCGCCTCGTCTCCTGCCCAGTATGCGGGAGCGCCGCAGCATCCGAGAATAATGCCTGAGCCGTATTTTTCAGTTAACAAATCATACGATTTCAGCACATGTTCCGGTTTCGAGGCACCAAGCTGACAACCTGGATAGAATGCGTAATCACAGGTCCCCTTTCCTTTCGGAGCAGAAGAGAAGGAACCCTCGGAGGAAGCAAAATCCATTTCGCGCAGCCAGAAATCGTGCAGCGCAGCGGGATAGCTCCCAGACCCCATGCGCGCGGCACGTGAAAACTGCAAAAGCGCGCCCATGTCCACCTGTTCCGGACAGACAGACTTGCAATAGCCGCAGATATTGCAGGAGTAGACCTCCCTGGTGAGCGTCCGAATGGAGAAGGGAGGATTGGTCCCCATATCGTTGAATACCTCGACCGCAATCTTGTGGGGCACTTTGCGGAAGGACTTCAGCATTTCGCAGGAGACTAGACATTTATCACAATCACAAAGGAGACAGCGTGAGGCCTCCCGTTTCGCCTCTTCTTCGGTATATCCGTTGGGATCAGAGGCCTCGACGCGCGGCAGGGAAGCCGTTCCCTCGTGACTGAGGCAACGCTCACAATTATTCTCTTCAGAACGGCCGTAGGTGCGGGCAGCTTTGCCCGTCTGTAGAAACACCTCGATGTTCATGGAAGCTTCGGTGCCCTGGACGATGCTTTCCATCAGGCCGGCCCCACAGAGCGTGCCTCCCATGAACACCCTGGGCACGGAGGTTGTCAGCAGTTTTCTTTCCCAACTCTGTAGAAGGCCGAGGGAATTCCCCCCTGCTCCAGATGCGACAAAAACAGCGTCAAATTCCGAAAGCTCATTGAGGGCTTTGATCTCTCTGCCGTAGCAAAACTCAACTTTTAAAACGGAAAACTGCAGAGCTATGTCGGCGTCAAAATCGGCAAATCGGGGGTGCGAACGAAGCGCACCTCCCCAGCCGCTTTCTTTTTCGAACACCGTTACGGAGAATTTCTTCTGGGCAAGGTTCAATGCGCAGGAAAGGCCCGCGATCCCGGCTCCCACAATGGCAACACACTTATCTTTGGGCGGTATGGTGTAGGACTCCGGCTTGCGATTTCTGGCATATCGAAGGCAAGCGGATTCAATCTCGCGGATGGCTAATGCCTCATCGCCGAGCAATGTTCGCTGGCAATGGGCCCTGCACGGCTGCTCGCAGAGGGCACTGACAATGGCAGGGAAAAGCGTGGCGTTTCGCAATGCCTTATAGGCTACCGCCCATTTGCCTTTAGCCGCCTTTTCCAGAAAGGAGCGTATGTCCAGATGGAAAGGGCAAGCGAAGGAACATGAGGCAGGCTCCCCATGAAAACAGCGTGCGGTATAGGCGGTGGCTTCCTCAAGATTCATACATTTTTCTTGTCTTTCAAAATCCGCGCAAAGCTGGATCCCGTTTGAGTCGAGGGATCCAGCCTTGCACACTCATCCGTATTCCTATTACGCGCCAGCTGGCTTAGCTATAGTTATAGGATGGGCTTTGATGAACTCCAGCTCTTCCTCAAAATCGGAGCCGAGGAAGTATTTCTCCGGGGTCAAATCCTCGCCGCGCTGTTTGGCCTCCCAACCGGCTTTGACCTTGTCGGGGGTTGCGGGGAGAGAGTACACGCGAACACCGCAGGCGTTGCTAATGGCGTTGATGACAGCCATGTGATTGGAGCTCTGGAAAACTTCCGAGCAACCGCAGGATCCATGAGGTCCATTGGGGCGTGGGGTCTCGACAAATATGAGATTGATATCGTCCGGAATGACATCGACCGTGGGCACACCGCAGCCGACTATATTTCCGTGCTTATCAAGAGCTTCATATTGCTCGCTGAGAGCGAACCCGATGCTGTGGGACAACCCGCCGTACCCCTGACCCTCGACGGCGAGCCTGTTTCCGATGACACCGACATCACCCACCCAGGTAAATTTCAGAACCTTGGTCTTGCCTGTTTTGACATTGACCTCGACCTGGGCAAGGTTGACCCCATACATGTAAGTCGGGTTCTTTTCGCCTTCCCCTGTATCGGGATTAAGCCCGGGAGGCAGACCGATGTTAAACTGGTCATAGTGGCCGACATACTTGGTGTGTATCTTTTCGGCAACCATTTCCTTATAGGTGCGATAGGTTCCGTCCTTTTTGCGCATGGCATCCATCAGCTTGTTCGCCGCGTCAATAGTGGCGTTTCCGGCCATATAGTGGGAACGGCTGGCTGCAGCCAGGTTTGTGTCCGGGCAGGTCTTGCTATCGTTCATTACGAGGCGCACTTGATCGGCAGCAATGCCGAGAGGAGCAAGCGCCTTCACGGTGTGGGTTAGCGTTCCTATATCGCCCCCCTGCCCCATGTCTTCCCACGTGTTGAAGTGGGTGATGCTTCCATCCGCATTCAATTCGAGCGCCACCTCCGCTGAGTCGAACGCGCCGATCGTGATGATGAATCCTCCCATGCTCATGCCGACGCCGACGTGGCGGCCCTTTGCCTTCGCAGCCTCAGCTTCGGCTTTATATTGATCGTAGATTGGTTTGGCTTTCTCAAGCAGTGTTGGATAGATGTAGTCATGATAGGGCCGGCTGTTGATGGTAAGGTCCCCCGGTTTTGCCGCGTTCTTATAACGGAATTCCCACGGGTCAATCCCCACTTTTTCGGCAATCATATCGATGAGAGCTTCGGTGCAGGTGTATATCTGGGGTGAACCGAAGCCGCGATAGGCGGTATTGAAAGCGTGGTTCGATGAACCGCCGCGGGCAAGAGCCTTGAAATTAGGGATGTTGTAGCCGTGGAATCCCACGGACACAAGGTTATTGAAGATATGTCCCGCGACAACGGCGTAAGCGCCGTGGTCCAGAGCGATGTCGTATTCGGCGGCTATGATCTTGCCTTCCTTATCGCACGCTATCCTGCCGTTTGTGAAGGTCGCAGATCTCTTGCCGGTCATATGGTTGAACTCGGCGTAGCTCAGGGTCAACGTACAGGGCCTGTTCAGGTTTTGGACGGCGGTGACAACCAGCGCGTATGTATTCGAACTTGTGGAGTAACCAAATGAACCGCCGACATGATTCAGGATCATCCTGATATTTTCTTTGGGTATGCCGCATCCCATGGCGACGGCTTCTCTGTTCTCGGTGAGAGACTGGCACTTGCACTGGATGGTCATCATGCCATCAACACCCCAATAAGCCTGAACGACATCGGGCTCCATCGGCAGGTGGGGCTCATGCTGGGAATGGAAGCTTCCTTCTGCGACAAACGGAGCATCGTCGAACAATTCGGCGGTGTCCTTGCCTTTGAAAACGGGTTGCTCCATATAAAAATTGGGCAGACTCTCGTGGAGCTGGATGGCGTTGGGCATTGCAGCCTCGGGAAACGTCATGTACGCAGGCAGAATCTCCAGGTTCTGCTTGACCTTTTTGGCGGCGGCGCGAGCGTGCTCCTCGGTATCGGCTGCGACCAGAGCCACGACGTCGCCCCGCCGGCTGATCTTCTTCCCGGCGATCACGGGGAACTCAGTAATACCTTTACCTTTCTGGCGTGGAATCACGGCAGGGGATGCCATGTTGTTGGTACCCTTGACGTCTTTTGCGGTCATGACCTTGTAGACGCCGGGCATCGCTTCGGCTTCCTTGGTGTCGATGTTGACAATTTTTGCATGAGGCACTTCGGAAACAACGACAGCCAGATGCGCGGTTTCTCCGGGCATCTGCAGCTTAACATCGTCGCCGTAATCCGCGAGACCGGTGACTTTCGCCAGAGCGGTTGGCCTAGGATGGCGGGAACCGTAGATTTCTTTTTCACCGGCGAAGTCATAAGTGATGTCCTTTAGAGTGGCCTCGCCGCGTATCACCTTTGCAGCAGCCATTACGGCATCAACCAGCGGCTTGTAGCCGGTGCAGCGGCAGATATTCTGGTGCTTCTTAAACCAGTCGCGAACATCTTCACGCGTAGGATCCGGGGTTTCGGACAACAGTCCGTAGGCGGAAACGATGAAACCGGGGGAGCAGAAACCGCACTGCGCTGCACCGTAGGTGATCCATGCCTGCTGCAGCGGATGCAGATGCTGAGGAGTACCGATACCTTCAATGGTTATGATTTCGCTAAATTCGGGAATACTCTTCATCTTCCTGGCGCAGGAGCGAATCACCTGTCCGTCCAGAATTACGGAGCAGGAGCCGCACACACCTGTGCCACATCCCATCTTGGTGCCCGTCAGGCCCAGCCGGCGAAGAACTACTGTCAGATTGTCCTTTTCAGGATCGCAGACAACAGGCCTCTCTACACCGTTAATTGTCAAGCTCAGTCTTGTTAGGTTCATGTTCACATCCTTATCTCGATAGCTCGATGGAATAGGGTCTTTTGTAGCCGGATACGCGCAAGCATGGTTTCCAGTCCGGATACAGAAGCCTGTTTAGTGTATCCGATTAGGCCCGATTTTGTAATTATATGTTACTTTTGGTTCTATTTTTTGGTGTGATAGGTGCGGGCTGAACGGCTGAAAAAAAGAGGTACAAAACGCTTCGAGGGGGTTTTTTAAGCCCCCCTTCGATTTACGATCTTTGCGGATTCTACTGGATTCGTATGAGTGCTTGGTTGCGGGGGATGGATTTGAACCATCGACCTTTGGGTTATGCGTTCTATTCAGACCTCCACGAGCTTCCTGGCGCAAATCCCAGTTCGTTGCAGACATGCTTAAAGGAGTCCAAAACAGCGGAATGGCACGTAACAAGGCTCCGAGACAGCAATCTGCGTCAGGCTAGCTGAGCTTCTTTGACGCGGGCATGTCAATTTTCAAACCGCAGTATCGTGGGAAATGCCCTATAGATCCCGTTAGGGGACGGAATGCCATTTCTTGCGAGTGCGCCGGTTCCCCTGGCCGGCGCACTCGCGCAAGTACTGTGGATTCAGCTAGTCAGGACCGAATTGAGTCGATTATAGTCACGGCAATTCAGGCCCATCTGATTGCTGTGCGCGAATCCCATGAGGATGGATTCTCCGTGATCGGCCAGACCCTCTCGCATGGCAGGAGAATCGAGAAACTGGGCCGCAAAAGGATGGGCGTTGTCTACAAGCCGAGGATACGGATAACGACAAGCGCATATTGCAATAAGAACAGATCCCGCCTTCGGCAGGATTGCGTTGCACTGTGAATGGCCTTTTCACCGCCGACGGCAAACCGGTACTATTCTGTTCCGGCGATGAGGGTGCATGGAACCTATGTTCAGTGGGACTGGACGGCCGGCAGCAAAAGAAACTAACCAAGGCTGTACGAACCCCATCAACTTACTGTCGGTCGTCATTGCCGACGGGTCGCTGAGGTGACGATGTCGCATGCCCGATCTGCGGCTGGCCTGCAGTGGGGGATTCGCAATACTTGAAATCCAGCGGCCCGTAGCCATAGCTTCCAAAGGTGCCGTAGCGCCACCACATGCTGCCGTCGTCGCTGGAGGCAGAGGCAAGCGCCACTGCCGCGTCGGTTGTGGTAATCCTGGTGTTGTCGCCGTATGAAAAGTCCCCGCCGGCTGTCTCCTGACTGACCAGATAGTACTCAGTGTTGGCCGCTAGCATTACCGGGGCGGCGAGCGTGGCATATTTTATTTGATTGTGGGTCCCTCCTGCCGGCATCCATAACACGCGTGCCGCCGTCTCTCCCGTTGCCGCATTGACAAGACGCAGCTCATGGCTTTGTGTGTTCCCATCTATATAAATCCTCCCCAGCGCGCTCACCTGGAGCGGATTGGCACGGACCAAGAAGCGCATACCTATCCAACCGCTGTAGTCATTGCGCAATGGTCCCAGAGTTGCATTTGTCAGCAATGGGGTCGGTGTACAGGGGAGGGAAGCGCCGGCATTACCACGGTCCGGCAAGCCGAATGCGCTGGCACCACAGTCATTTCTGGCCGATACCGTGTATTGGTGTGTGCCGGGGTTGCCTGGCACATCGTCGTATGTCGGAATCCGAGAACTGCCCACCAGTATCCCATCCCGGTACACATCATAGCCAGTCGCGTCCTGGGATGCATTCCACCTTACTCGCACAAAGCCTGCATAGGTCCCGTCACTGGCAGTAATCTCCGTAGGTGCTGCCGGCCCACCTCCTGCATAGCCCCTGCCGGGAGGACTGTAGTCACTGGCCCCAGCGCCACTGCCGTCCACGGCTGCTCTAACCCAGTAAAAGTTGGTTGACGCAGGTGCCTTGATGTCGTCGTATGTAATTGCTGTCTGCCACGGACTGATCGCGATCTTCGTCCCAGTCTCAGAGGACGCCCTGTATACCTGATAATGTGTCGCTCCCACCACCGCGTTCCAACTCACGCGGACGCGACCGCAGAATGCGCCGTCGGATGCAGCCACTCCGGTAGGCGGATTTGCCGAGGGCGTCGTGCGCCAGCCCGAAGTGGTGGCACTAAAGTCGCTGGCTTGACCGCCGTTTTTGTCCAGTGCTGCCTTGACCCAGTAGTAGACAGTCGACCCCACCGGCGCCGTAGAATCGTCGAAGGTCGTACTCGGTTGCCATGGTGTGATCGCTATCTTGATTCCCTCCGCAGAGGGGGCCCTATAGAGCTGGTAGTTGGCCGCGCCACTTACCGTGTTCCAGGTCACATGGACCTTGTCGCTGAAAGCTCCGTTGCTCGCAGAGACCTCGGTCGGAGGAAGAAACTTCTGTGAAGAAACACAGTACATCAAGTCCACCCCGCCGCAGGTGTTATTGGCGGAAGTTCCATAGGGAGTCCATGTGCTCCCGTTGTGGCTGTAAACGGGTGAAACCGCACTCGCAGCGTTTGTGGTTACAACCGCATTGCAGCGGTGCGATTGGTCTCGGCCCGGAATCTCCTTGCTGACCAAGTAATATTCTGTGTCGGCCGCCATGACTACCGGCGCCGCCAACATTGCATAGTGGATCTGCCCGTCAACCCCGCCGGAGGCCGTCCATAACACGCTCGCCACCGTTGCCTTCGTCGCTGCATGGATCAGACGCAATTCGTGGGTCTGGGCATTCCCATTTATATAGATGCGCCCCAGCGCGCGCACCACCAACGGATTCGAGCCAACCAAGAACCTCATCCCCACCCAGCCGGTATAGTCATTGCGAGAGGTTCCCTGAGTGGCTCCTGTCAGCAATGGGGAGGGCTTGCAGCAGTTACAGCTGACATGACCGTCATCCGATGTGTTTACGGTACTGGTGCCGCAAACATTCTTCGCCTTCACCATAAATATGTGTGTGCTGAAATCGCCGGGAGCATCGTCATAGGGCGAGCTTGCGGGGCTGCCCACCAGTGTCCCGTCACGATAGACTTCGTAACCGGTCGCGCCTGGAGATGCATCCCACGTTATCCGAACGGCATTGACGAAGGTGCCGTCACTTGCGGCCACCCTAGTGGGTGCCGGCGGCACTATCCCTACATATCCAGTGTCGGACAAACTATACTCGCTGGATCCTCCATCGCCACCGTCAATGCTTGCTCTGACCCAATAGTGGTACACGGATCCAGGCGTGGCCGTGGTGTCGTCGTAGCTGTTTGCCGCCTGCCACGGGCTGATTGCAGTCTTCGTCCCGGTTGCAGACGAAGCCCGGTATACCTGATAATTCGTTGCCCCGACCACTTGGTTCCACGTTACGCGCACGAGCCCGCAGAAGGCGCCGTCCGTTGCGGACACTCCGGCAGGCGGATTCAATGCTCCCAGGGCCCGGCGGCCGCTGCCGTCCGCGCTAAAGTTACTGGCCCGTCCCCCGTTGCCGTCCACCGACGCCTTAACCCAGTAATAGTAAGTCAAGCCGGGTGTCGTCGTAGTGTCGTCGTAGGTGTCCATTGCCTGCCATGGAGTGACTGCTGTCTTAATCCCGGCCTCGGACTCAGCGCGGTATACCTGGTAATAGGTCGCGCCTGCTACGGCGTCCCAAGTCACCCGCACCTTGTCGATCCACGTGCCGTCACTGGCCGCCACTCCGCTCGGAGGAGTCAATGGCGGCAGGGCCCGGCGGCCAATGTGGGGGGCGCTGAAATCGCTGGCCTGGTCGCCGCTGCTATCCGCCGCTGCCTTGACCCAGTAATAGTAGGTCACCCCCGCGGTTGCCGTAGTGTCGTCGTAGCTGGTCCCCGGTTGCCACGAGCTGATCTCCGTCTTGGTTCCTGCTGGAGATATGGCCCGGTACACCTGATAGTCTGTCGCACCACTTACCGTGTTCCATGACACCGCTATTTTGTCGCTGAAAGTCCCCTCGCTCGCGGAAACACCAGTCGGAGGAAACAGTTGATGCGAGGACCCACAGTACATCAAGCTCACGGGGCCGTATTTCCCGCTGCCCGACATTTCGCCGGGAGTCCACATGCTCCCGTTGGAGCTCTCGATGGACGAGAGCACCCGCACCACAGCCGTTGTGGAGACCGCTGTGTTGTAGCCGTAAAAACTGTCGCCCCCCGCAGTCTCCTTGCTTGCGAGGTAATACTCGGTCCTGGCGGACAGGGTCACCGGCGCAGCCAACGTTGCATAGTGGATCTGCCCGTCAACCCCGCCGGAGGCCGTCCATGACACGCTCGCCACCGTTGCCTTCGTCGCTGCATGGATCAGACGCAATTCGTGGGTCTGGGCATTCCCATTTATATAGATGCGCCCCAGCGCGCGCACCACCAACGGATTCGAGCCAACCAAGAACCTCATCCCCACCCAGCCGCTGTAATTGTTGGACAACGTGCCCAGAGTCTTGCCCGTAAGCAATGGGATTGGGGGACAGATGATGCCGGCGTTGCCGGCGTCCGATATGCTGGCAGGGCCGGTACCGCAAACGCTCAATGCCTTGACCATGTATTGGTGCACGCTAGAGTCGCTAGGAACGTCATCAAATTGCAAACTGGCCGTGCTGCCTATCTCCGTCCCATCCCGGTAGACCTCGTACCGGATTGCGCCTGGGGATGCGTTCCATGTCACCTGCACAACACCCACCACGGTGCCATCACTTGCTGCCACTCCGGAAGGCGCGGAAGGCATCACCGCGGAATATCCTCTAGCAAAGTCGCCAAAGTCGCTGGCCTGGTTGCCGCTGCTATCCGCCGCTGCCTTGACCCAGTAATAGTAGGTTACCCCCGCGGTTGCCGTAGTGTCGTCGTAGCTGGTCCCGGGTTGCCACGAGCTGATTGCCGTCTTCGTCCCGGTTGCAGACGAAGCCCGGTATACCTGATAATTCGTTGCCCCGACCACTTGGTTCCACGTCACGCGCACGAGCCCGCAGAAGGCGCCGTCCGTTGCGGAAACTCTGGTGGGCGGTACCAACGACGGCGAGGCCGGCTGGTCTATCTCAGGCAAACTTAAGTTGCCTACTATGCCCCCACTGCTATCTCCTGCTGATCGGAACCAATTGCAGCAGGTCAACCCTGCCATTGCCGCGGTGTCATCGCGATCAACTATCGACTGCCGTGGAGTGACAGCTGTCTTTCCTCTCCCCGCAGAGGTAGAACGGTATTCCTCGCCATGCATCGCGCTCATTGCCGCGGTCCATGTCACTTGCACCTTGTCCAGCCAGAACGCTATGGTCGTTCCTCCTGCTTGGATCACAAGGTCAGCAGCAGTTGCCTCCTCGAATTTTCCTTCAATACGCTCTCCTCTCGTGAGTTCGACGATGCCAGGCAGCGGATTCTGAAGAAAAACGGCAGTCAACAATAAAGCGAGAAACCCATTAGGACCTGATGCCAGGGTGCACCCCCCTCGATAACATGATAGAAAAGCGACGTTCGCTTTGCACAGATTTTAGGCTGATTGCCAAAAGTCACGCAACAGAATAGCCAAGCACCTGAAGATTGTAACTCGATGATACGAAGGCGAATTCGCCAGTTGGCGGTGTCGCTGCCAGGCCAGCTCGGCTGATCGATGCGACTGTCGATATTACCTGGCGCAGCAACCCTTCTTGAACTTGCGCCCGCTCCCACAGGGACAAAGGTCATTCCGGCCAGTCTTCGTTGTGGCGTGGATGGGTCCGCCTTCGTTGATGTCACCTTCCCCTTCACGGGCGCTGCCGCCTTCAAGCCCGATCGCGGCGAAGTCCTCCCAACCCCGGATCGGCGGCTGCGGCGCGTGCATCGGCAACCGCCTTGTCCATTGGCACCACCAGATTCATATCCTCCTCGTCCGCGCGGCTCACTCCCAGTGTACGACAAACAGCTGTCGACTTCAGCTTCGTAAGATCGATCCTCGTCGACTATAATGCAGAGCAGATGACACATGCGGGGGCGATCTTCGGCGCGACAGCACTGTAGATTCATCTGTGAAGGTCCCGCACAGATTGGAGCGAACTATGGAAACGAGATTCTTCAGCGTGCTTTCACTGGCGGTAGCGCTTGCCGTCATCAACTGGCAACCGGCTCAAGCCGCGCAGACACCCGCGGCCGGGACAGCCTCGGCATCGATGACGCTCGACGTCGACGCGTCCGATGCGCCCCTGAAGATCCTGCATGCGATGGTGTCCATGCCGGCGCGGCCCGGCGCGATGACCCTTTTTTACCCAAAGTGGATTCCGGGTGAACACATGGCCTCGGGTCCGGTCTGGAATCTCACGGGCCTGCACGTCTTCGCGGACGGCAAGGAACTTGACTGGCGTCGTGATCTCGTCGAGATGAACGCGTTTCATCTTACTGTGCCCGCGAGCGCGAAGTCACTCTCTGCAAAGTACGACTACGTGGTGCCGTCGAGCGGCGACTCGTTCGGGTCAGGCCCGTCCGCGAACGCCAAGTGCGCGGTGATCAATTGGTATACCGTCGTTCTGTATCCTATGGGCGAGAGCCCGGACTCGATCACCGTGGCGGCGACGCTGAAGGCGCCTCCCGGCTGGAAGCATGGCGGTTCGCTTGACATCGCCAGCCTGAATGGCGACACGATTCACTACGCTGAGACGACGCTTGCGCTGCTGAACGATCACCCCGTGCTCCTCGGCGAGCATATCCGGAGCATTCCGCTGTGGCCCGCTGATTCCCCACAAGGTGAGCACGTCATCGACGTCGTCGCCGACAGCGAGTGGGCGCTGCAGGTTCCGCAAGCCCGCATCGACGCTTACAAACGCCTGGTCGTGGAAGAGCGCGGCGTATTCGGCGGCGTCGGACACTACCGGAAGTATCACTGGCTGCTGACGCTCAGCGACAATCTTGGATCGTTTGGCGTCGAGCACCACGAGTGCGCGGACGATCGGGTCGCTGAGAACACGTTCGTCGACGACGGCGCGGCGAAACGCAGCAGCTCGCTCCTGCCACACGAATACTTCCACTCATGGAACGGCAAGGCCCGTCGTCCGACGGGTCTCGCGAATGGGGGCTACGAGCAGCCCATGAAAGACGATCTGTTATGGGTGTACGAAGGGCTCACGAATTACTACGGCGAGTTGCTCAGCGCGCGTGCGGGTTTGATTTCGCCTCAGGAGTGGTTCGATGAGATTGCCTCGGACGCCATGTCGGTCAGCAATCCGGGTCGCACGTGGCGGCCACTGCAGGACACCGCCGATTCGTCGCCATTTCTCTACCAGGCCGGCGGCGAATGGAGCGGATGGCGGCGAGGGACGGACTTTTACAATGAGGGCACGCTCATCTGGCTGGACGCGGACGTGACGATTCGCAAGCTGACGAACGGCCGGAAGACGCTCGACGACTTCTGCGCGATCTTTTACGGCCAGAACGACAACGGCAAGATCTGGGTGAAGCCCTACGACGCGGACGAGGTGTACCAGACGCTCAACAAGGTGGCTGCATACGACTGGAAGGGTTTCTTCGAAAAGCGATTGCAGTCGAAGAGCATCGACATTCCGCTCGGCGGCGTCGAGAGCGGTGGTTTCAGGCTTTTATACACCGAGGCGGAGAACATCTTTACCGATCCCTGGCCGCTTGGCAGTCTCAACGCCTACGGGTCTCTCGGCGTACACGTCACAGCCGAGGGCGTGGTGGATGATGCATGGCCGGGGTTCCCGGCGTATGCGGCTGGGCTTTCCAACGGGATGAGGATCGTTGCCATCAATGGCCGAAGGTTTTCGGTCGACGAACTCAAGCGCGCGC
>Ga0326728_10014629_pt1 | contig 16603 bp, 19 predicted proteins | sample MB3enrmetagenome_FD_207602 | JGI IMG/M metagenome (GOLD analysis project Ga0326728, IMG submission 207602) | Lab enriched peat soil microbial communities from McLean, Ithaca, NY, United States - MB31MN | ecosystem: Environmental > Terrestrial > Soil > Wetlands > Peat | place: USA: New York...
CGGTGGGGTCTATGACGAGGAGTTCACTGCGCCGAGCCGTGCATTTTTTGAACGGGTGCGGTCCGGGCGCTTCGAACTGGTGGTGTCGCCGCTTGTTGCAGAGGAGATTACGGATGCACCGGAGCCGGTGCGAGAACTGTTCGACGAGATCATCCGGATCGCGGAGGTGATACCGGTATCTGAAGCTGCCATCCGTTTGCAGGAGGCCTACCTGGCCGCGCGGATCATCGGGGCCACGCACAAGGAAGACGCGCTACACGTCGCCCACGCGACCACGGCCGGCTGCAAGTTGATCGTGAGCTGGAACTTCAAGCACATCGTTCACTTCGCCAAGATCCCGCTCTATAATGCCGTCAACGTTCTCCAAGGGTATGGCGCCATCGCTATTCACTCGCCGCTGGAGGTGATCGCCGATGAAGAAGTTTGACTGTGTCGAGTTGCAGCACAAAGGTGGCCAGCGCGTTGCCGAGCAGCTCAAGGCGATGACGGTAGCGCAGCAGGCAGAGTACTGGAAGCAGCGGACGGAGCAGTTGCGTGAGCGCCAGCGCCGCCTGCAGGCTGGGGACTCGCCGCGGGCCGAGTCGCACGACGGACAACGCGCGGATTGACGACAGTTCGCACCCGAGCCGGCGGAGCGGCGAATCCCGTTCGAATGACTGGAGCGTACACTGGACGAGCCGGTGCTGCGTCAGCCGGACCCGGACGATCCCTCGTTTGAACGCCGCTACCGGCCGATTCCCGAATTCGATGGGTGGGTTCTGCGCGTGGTGGTCAACCCGTCGGTTGAACCGGTCCGGGTTGTGAGCGTATTCTTTGACCGGAGCATGCGAGGCAAACTATGAGACTGCATGTCGATCAGGAAGCCGATGCGCTGTATCTGCGGCTGGACGAATCGAAGATCGTCGAGTCGGAGGAAGTGTCTCCCGGGGTGGTGTTGGATTTCAACGCCGACAATCAGGTGGTGGGCGTCGAAATTCTGCATTTGTCCAGACGTAGTTCCCGCTTGGAAGCGAGCAAGCTGGTGTTCGAGACCACGCCGGCTGTGGCGCGCTAGCGTGACCGCAGCGCGGGGCTACCCGTGCGTCGGCCCCACAGCACGGAACCCATCGGGTACGGTGAGGCCGCAGAGAACAGCGTGCCGGTGTGGGAGCACGGGAGCCCGAATGCGATCAGAGCCGCGCGCAAGCGCGAGTATCAGCGTATCACGGATGAGTTCCTGAGGAGGTTCTGAAGGACCATGACTAGCCGCAAAAAGACACGCATCGCACCGATACGGGCTTTACTGACTCAGGTCCGATCGCTCGCGGACTCGCTGCCGTCGCAGGAGGAACGCAGGCAAGCCAGCGAGGATCTGGAGGCCGTGATCGGCTTTCTCCGGCAGACGCAGGATCAGCTTGCTGCGTTGCCAACTGCGGAGGAAACGGCGGCGCTGCGCGAAGCGGTACGCCGAAGCGAGGTGCTACTGGAGCAAGCGGAGAGCGACCAGGCGCTGCGAGCAGCCTTGGGGTTGCGGCTACCGCGTGGGGGTGCCGAGAGGTTGCGAGCGGCTCAACCCTCGGCGGAGAACGCGATGCGCGGCCGGGCGATCATGGCCGAGCTGGAACCTCTGCCGGTCGATGACATCAAAGCACGGCTACGCGATGAGAACCGCTATTCGGTCGCGGAGCTTCGCGGCGCCGCGGCGGTTGTCGGCATCCCTTCGCATCGCAAGCTTGGGCGGCAAGCCCTTGCGCACCAGATTGCGATGAAGATCGCAAATCTCCGAGGTTACGAGCGTCTTGGAGGACAGGCCGAGCAGCATCCGGTCGTGTCGGAACCCGCCGACTCGCGTGCCGAAGGGCACCAGGAGAAACTGCCTTGAGGTCGTGACTCTGGCGACGAATGGTCCCCCTTGTCCTTACCGCCGCGGATGCCCGGTACCCAGCCCGGCTGCATGAGCGCTTGGGCGAGAGCGCACCCGCGCTAGTGACGTTGCTGGGAAACGTCGACCTGTTGGACCTGTTCAAGACGGCGCTCTTCTGCTCCGCGAGTAGTCCTGGCCACACCATCCTCGCCGCCTACGACCAGGCCGCCCGCTGGCGCGACGCAGGCCGCTGTGTGATCAGCGGCTTCCATTCCCCGGTGGAGAAGGAATGCCTGTGCATTCTCCTGCGCGGCCGGCAGCCCGTTATGATCTGTCTCGCTCGCGGACTGGACGGCATGCGCTTGCCGGCCGAATGGATGCAGCCGCTCGCCGACAACCGTTTGCTTGTCTTGTCGCAGTTTCCCGCGGCGGCGCGCCGGGTGACCAAGAGTCTGGCAACCGACCGCAATCGACTCGTGACGGCGCTGGCGGACGAGGTGGTGTTCGCACACGTCTCACCCGGAGGGCACCTAGATGAATTGAGGCAGCTCGTTGCCAGCTGGCGCGTTCTCCAGCGCGTGCTCGCGGATGGAGGAAAGCCACCGCCATGAAAGCCATCGGCAAAGACCTCACTCCGCAGCTGGCCATCGCGTTCCACTCGATCGACGGCAAAGACCTCTGCCGCGTCGCCATCCAACCCAGCCCGCGCCCGGTGTTCATCAAAGAAGGCCAGTTCGAGCATTTGTACATCCACACCGGCAACTCGACGCGGCTGCTGACGACCAAGGAAGCGATCAACTACTGCAAGAGCCGGTGGAAGTGATGCGATACGACAACATCAACGACTGCACGGGGCACGAGGCGGGAAGGACCGAGGAATGACACCTGAGAAATCGGTTCGGCTCTCCGCGCACGCGCAACTGCAGCTCGGGTTTCGCGGCACGAATGAAGGCGAGATTATCGACGCGATCCGGACTGCACCGTGGCAGGCGGCAGAACAAGGCCGATTAGAATGCCGCAAGGATTTCCCGTACAATGGCGAATGGAATGGCAAGCATTACGCGACCAAGCAGGTGCGGCCGATCTTCGCGGACGAGCCGACGGAGATCGTGGTGGTGACCGTCTATGTGTACTACTTTTGATGCAGAAGGAGAGCGCCGATGAAGATCAGCTACGATCGCGAGGTCGACGCGCTGTACATCCGCTTCAAGGAGACGACCGTTACAACCAAACACCTCGCGGAGGGCATCGCGGCGGACTACGATGCCGACGGCCGACTAGCTGGAATCGAGATCCTCGACGCGAAGAAGCGACTGGGTGACCCCGCCGCGTTCAAACAGGTCATCCTTGAGGACATCGCCGTCGCGAGCGCGAGTTAGCCGTAGCTCGTCGAGCGCGTCATGGCCGCCAAGCGCGCCTGCCTGCACCGAGGCTTGGCAGGCAGGCCAACCCGCGGGCCGACACCACCGGACCCGGTTCGCGTGGTGAGCGATTCTTTGATCGGAGTATGAGAGGCAAATTATGAGACTACACGTCGACCAGCAAGCCGATGCGCTGTACCTGCGCTTGGACGAATAGAAGATCGTCGACATGAAGGTGACGAATGATCCCGGCGTGGATGTGCTGCGCATCCTGTTGAGCAACGGCGCCATCGAAGAAAGCGACGAGGAGAAGCCGGGCGTGATCGTCGACTACGACAAGGATGGCAATGTCGTTGGTCTGGAGATCCTGGCGCGTCCAAGCGAATGGAAAACCCTCGATCGCTTGAGTACGCGGTCACGGGCTTACGGTGCCAAGGCGAAGGCCGCAAGACGGCAAAGACCTCTGCCGCATCGCCATCCAACCCAGCCCGCGGCCGGTGTTCATCAAAGAAGGCCAGTTCGAGTACCTGTACATCCGCACCGGCAACTCGACGCGGCTGCTGACGACCAGGGAAGCGATCGAGCACTGTAAGACGCAGTGGAAAGCGCAGTAACGTGACGACTCGGGCCAACATTGTGGACGTCGGAGACTTGGCCGGATGAAACTCCCCAATGCGCATCTGGCGGTAGTCGAACGCGAGAAGATCACCGAATACCTGCTCAACGAGGCGCACCGTTACGGAGCCAGTAAGGCGAGGTTTTTCACATCGTTTGGGTTTCGGCGGAACGCTTGGGAGGTATTGGCGCAGGCGCTGCTTGAACACGGCCAGCGGCACGAAGTCGCCACGGTGACGGAAACCGGCTTCGGGCCGCGGTACGAGGTCGATGGCGAGTTGCAAGCACCGGATGGTCGCCGCCCGCGTGTACTGACAGTCTGGCAACTCGACCATGGTGAAGTTGCACCGCGGCTCATCACCGCGTACCCTATTGAGGCGATCGATGATTAGAGAACACGACTGCATTGTCCTCACGCAGGAGCTCCCGGAAGAAGGTCTGCGGGCCGGTGACATTGGCACCGTGGTTCACGTCCACGGCGGCGGGGCCGGCTACGAGGTCGAATTCATGACGCTGGCTGGGGAGACGGTCGCAGTTCTTACCCTGCTGCCAGCTCAGTTACGGCCCATCGCACGACGCGACCTTGCCCACGTGCGCGAGCTGCCGCCTCCTCCAGCTTGTTCCGATGACCAAGGAGCATGACCGCGTCGTGTCAACGGCGGCTGTTGCTGCATTCATGCTGGTGACGAAGCAAATCGTTGCAGACAAGATCGCGGCGTACCTGCGGCACGCTTCTCCCGGGGAACCGGCACAGCAGCTCCGGACGTGAGCCGATCACGTGCCGAGATGCGTGCGGAAAAAGCTCACCGTCTTGGACCACGCATCCTTTGCGGCCTCGGGCCGGTACGCGTCAGGGCGCTGGTCGTTGAAGAAGGCATGCCCGGCACCTTGGTAGATCTTCGTCTGAAACGCCTTGTCGTTGCGCCGCAGGATGCCCTCCAGCTCCTTGATGTCAGCACGCGGAATCAAACCGTCCTGCTCGCCAAACAGGCCGAGATAGGGGCAGCTCAGGTCCTGCGCCACAGTCAGCGGATTCTCCGCCTTGTCCTGCGACCGCAGCATGCCGTAGAAACTCACACAGGCCGCCAAATTGCGTACCGTGCAGGCTGCCATCAAGGCGTAACGCCCACCCATGCAAAACCCGGCGATGCCGATGGAGCGGGAACGCACCTCCGGACGCGTGCCAAGAAAACGCACCGTGCCGTCGATGTCCGCCAGGACGCGCCCGTCGCTGAGCTGCCGCATCCACGCGACCACCGCGTCGATGTCCGGCAGGTCCGGCGCGCCTTCGCGGCTGTACAGATCGAGCGCCAGCGCGAAGAAACCTTCGTTCGCCAGCCGGCGCGTGATGTCGCGGTAATGATCCGACAGCCCACGCACATCATGGATGATGATCACCGCCGGCAGGCGCTCGTCGCGCCGCATCCAGGCCGCGTATGCCTCGATCCGATCGTCATTCCGGGTGAATCCGAGTTCTTCTGTTCGTAGTAGCGTGGTTGCCATGTTTTGTCTGTCCGCAAGCCGCCTATGTAATCCGCGCGGCGGAGTCAACCAGCACGTCCGCCGCTTTGGGGCGCGCGAGAGGGGAAAGCGCGCAACGCGTCTGCCGTCTCCTGCTTGGTTGGCTAAAATAGCTTGCCCCGGTGCACGGTCAATGCCTGCGGTAGCTGAAGGGTTGCAGCGGCACGGTCGGCGCCGTGCCGCTGATCAACTCGGCCACCAGTTGCGCCGTGATCGGCGCCAACAGGATACCGTTGCGGTGATGCCCGGTGGCCAGTAGCACGTGCTCGAAGCCAGGCAGAGGTGCGATGATCGGCCGGCGGATTGTCGGACACGGCCGCAGTCCCGCCCAGCTCCGCGCCGGCACCGCCGCACCGAGCCGCGGTACCATGACGGCCGCGTTGGCGAGCAGCGTCGCCACGCCTTCGGCCGTCACGCGCTTATCGAAGCCCACGAACGCTGTCGTGCTGCCGATGAGCACCTCCCCGCCGCGTGGCACCAGGTACCCCATACCTGCTGACACGGTGTGGTGCAGCTCCCACTCGCAGCGCTGCACGGCCGCCATTTCCCCACGTGCCGGACGCAGCGGGACCTTCACCCCGAGGCTGGCGAGCAGCTCTCCCGACCAGGCACCGGCGGCCACCACGGCGCGCCCGGCTTCGAGGGCCCCCGTGTCGAGCTGGAGCTGCACCGCACCGTTGGCTTGCGAGATCGCCTGCACCGCGGTGCCGAGCCGGCACTCGACTCCCCGACGCTGTGCCGCGGCGACCAGCGCGGCAACCAGACGTTCGCTGTCGATGCTGCAGTCGTCGGGGAACAATGCCCCGGCACAGATACGCGAACTCACTTCCGGTTCCAGTGCCTGCACGTCTGAGCGGGTCAGCAGCTCGCAACGCAGCCCTTGCCCCTGGCGGTGCTGCACCAGATCGCGCAGCGCCTCCGCCTCCTCCTCGGCAAACGCGAGGGCGATCAGCCCGTCGCGCCGATAGCCAGGGTCCATTCCCGTCTCGTCTTCCAACGCCGCGACCAGGGCCGGGAACATCGCGGCGCTGCGGCGGCGTAGGTCGAGCAATGCGCCCTGACGTGCCTGGCCGCTCGACACCGCCAGCACCCCGGCGGCAGCATTGGACGCTTCACAGCCCGGCGTGCCGCGCTCGACCACGATGATGCGCCGTTGCGTCGAGCGCGCCAGCGTGTAGGCGATGGCTGAGCCAATGACGCCCGCCCCAATGATCACGACATCAGCGCAACCGGTTTCGGCCATGAGGCGAGTATGGCGCAGGCTGTACGTGAAGGGTGGGAAGGAACCGCACGGACGGCGAGGCACCAGGAGGCTAAAATCCCGTGGACGGGTGCGCGGCGCGGGACTGCATGATGCCTTGCTCCTGGCGCAGGGCTTCCATGCCGACGATGCGGCCGGTGTATTCGAACGGCTGCGCCAGCATCCACATCACGCCCTCCGCCGGCACCTCCACGGGTTCCCAAGTCGAATGGTCGACGTCCGGCAGGTTGGAAACGAACCCCTCCGAGGCCACCAGCAAATCGATGCGGAACGTGTTCACCGCGATGCGCTGCGGGGCCAGCTGCTGCGCCGCGTCGATGCTCAGACGCTCGAGTGCTGCCTTGCTCATGCCGTAGATCATCATCCCGGGAAACGGCTGCAGCGCGGCGCCCGAGGAGATGTTCAGGATGATGCCGCCGCCTTGCGCCGCCATGATCGGCGCGACCTCACGGATGGCAATGAGCGGCGCGCGCACGTTGACGTTCATCATCAACTCGTAGCGCTTCATCGGCACCTGCAGGTCGCCCGGGAAACTGATGGCGGCGTTGTTCACCAAGAAGTCGATGCGGCCGAAGTGCTCGTGCGTCAGCCGCACCATGCGCTCCACGTCCTGATCGACGGTGAGATTGGTGGGCAGCGCCAAACCGCGCCGGCCGGCGGCCTCGACGTCGCGCACGGCGGCGTCGATCGTGCCGGGCAGCCGCAGCGGCGCCGCGTCCGTTGCGCGGGCTGCGCATGCCACATCCACACCCGCACCGGCCAAGGCGATGGCGATGGCACGACCGATCCCCCGGCTGGCGCCGGTAACCAAAGCGACTTTCCCTTCGAAGGCCATGTGGCACTTCTACCGCGTCTTGTGGCGTAGGAGCAACAACCCACAGGCGGCAGCATGCTGCGCCGCTACAACACACACCGCATGATCGTACCCTCGGTTGTGAATACAGGATGCGGCTGGTACCTTCGTTCTCATGCTCCGTGGCGATTTGCACCACCACATCAACACCGACCCGACCGATGGCAGTTTCGTCCGCCACTCCGCCGGGGAACTGATCGATCGCGCCGCCGCGATCGGATTGAATGTCCTGGCGATCACCTGCCACGAGTCGGTGCCGTATGATCAGGATACGACGCGCTACGCTAGGGAGCGCGGCATCCTGCTGCTGCGCGGCATGGAAGCCTCGGTGGATGGCCAGCATGTCCTGCTCTTGAACTTTCACGAGTTTCCTCCCGGCTTCTGTACCGTGGCCGACATCGCGGGTTGTAAGACACCCCAGGCGATGGTGATCGCGCCGCATCCCTTCTATCCCGTTCGCATTGCCGGTGGGGACCTCCTTTCGACCCATCAGGGACTCTTCGACGCGGTCGAGTTCTCCGGGCTCTACACGCCGCTCACCCGGCAGTTCAATCGGCGCGCGCTGGAGTATGCGCGGGTTGCCGGGCTGCCGGTCGTCGGCAACTCCGATACGCATTTTCTGTGGCAGGTGGGCCACACCTACACGCTGATCGACGCCGCACCCGAGCCGGCGGCCGTGCTCGAAGCGATCCGCGGTGGGCGCGTGCGGCTGGTAACGCGGCCGCTGAGCTGGGCGCAGCTTGTGCGTTTCGTTGTGGAGTCGCACTCGACGGTGCACACGCTGCGGGCGGGCCTTCTGTACATGCTCCAGGTGCTGCGGCGCACGCGGCCGCCGCGCCACGCCGCAGCGTATCCCGCGATGGCAGTCCCGGCAGCGGCCGCGCGCGCGGCAGAGTACCGCGACCAGCGCCACCAACGACGACGAGGCGGAGACAGCGATCTGAGCCGCGACCGTGAGGCAGCGGCCGGCTAGCGCCGCGGGCGCACCCTGCGGTAGTAGTCGCCGCGTTCTTTGCGGAGCTGTTTGAGCCGTTCGTCAGCTTCGCGTGAGAGCGGGGACTTGCGGTTCAGGAAGTGGTAAACGCCCAGCAGGACCGTTGCCATGCCGAGCCCGATGAAGGGATGCTCCTTGAAGTACTGGATGAAGGCCTGGAGCTGATCCATAGCGTCCCCCTGGCCGCATAGGATACGGCTGACAAGGGGAACCTACAAGTGAAGTTTTGCTCCTGATCATGGCCCCGGCGCAGGTGAAGGCCCGCGAGCTGGTCCAGGATGGCGCCGCTTTCGGTCCGGATCAAGACCGCCGCACCGGTTTCTTAACAGGGGGGAAATAACCTCTTTGAGAAACTTAGCACTCAGCACTTGACGGTCAGCGCTCTACTACAGCGTAGGTTGCTGCTGGGTGACGCAGTGGATCGCGCCGAGACCCCAGAGCATTTCGGTGGCGTGGATGCCGACGACACGGCGCCGCGGAAATAAATCCTGCAGGGTTTGCAAAGCGACAGCGTCGTGCGGATCGTTGAATGTGGGGACGAGCACGACACCATTGGCGATGTAGAAGTTGGCATAGCTCGCGGGCAAGCGCTGGCCTTTGTAGGAGATCGCACCTGGCATGGGCAGCGTGATGACTCGTAGGCGCCGGCCGTCCTGATCGCTCATAGCGAGCAGGCGTCGGTAGTTGGCCTGCAATACCTCGAAGTTCTCGTCACGTGGGTTCGTCTCGATGACCGTCACCACCGTCGTCGGGTCGACAAAGCGGGCGAGGTCGTCGATGTGGCCGTCCGTATCATCGCCGGCGACGCCCTGGCCGAGCCAGAGAATGTGGTGCACGCCGAGGTAATCGCGCAGGTACTGCTCGATCTGCTCGCGGCCCAGGTGTGGGTTGCGGTTGGGATTCAACAGGCAGGCCTCGGTCGTCAGCAATGTCCCTTGGCCGTTCACGTCGATGGAGCCGCCTTCGAGGACGATGCCTGGTCGAAACACCGACACGCCCAACGATACGCAGATCTTCTCGGCGGCCGCGTCGTCGAGATCCCATGGGGGGTATTTGCCGCCCCAGGCGTTGTAGCGCCACTTCACCGCCCCGACCTCGGCCTGGCGTGTAATGAAGGCCGGCCCATGGTCACGGATCCAGGCATCGTCCGTGGGAATCTCGCACAGCGATACGTTACGATCGGACACCGCTGCCGCACGCAGCAGGTCGCGGACGCCGGCGGCCGTGGCGGCATCGTTGACCAGGATGTTGACCCGTTCGCCCGGCGCGAGCGCGCGCACGATCTCCACCCACACTGCCGGAATCGGCGCGAAATTGCCCGGCCAGGAATCTTGCTTGTGCGGCCACGCCAACCAGGTGGCGGCGTGCGGTTCCCACTCCGCCGGCAAGCGGAAGCCGAGCGCGGCCGGGAGGTCGTGTCCGGGAGGCACAGGCGTGCGCCTATTCCTCGCTGTCGAGGAAGCGCTGCAACAAGCCGGCATAGGCGTCGACACGGCGGTCGCGCAGGAAGGGCCAGTGGCGGCGCGTCCGATCGATGAGGCCGAGGTCGCAGCGCGCGATGACGACCTCCTCGCGGTCGTGGCTGGCCCGAGCCAGCACGCGGCCAAACGGGTCGGTGACGAACGAGGCGCCCCAGAATTCCAGGTTGCCTTCGCGCCCAACACGATTAGTGACTACAACAAACACGCCATTAGCCAGCGCGTGGCTGCGCTGGATCAGCTCCCACGCCTCGTGCTGCGCCACGCCGAACTCCGCCTTCTCCGCCGGATGCCAGGCGATCGCAGTGGGATAAAAGAGGATCTGGGCGCCCTTGAGAGCGGTCAGCCGCGCCGCTTCCGGGAACCACTGGTCCCAACACACCAGCGCGCCTACCTGTGTTCCTCCTACCGCGAAGCTCTCGAACCCGAGATCCCCAGGGGCGAAGTAGTACTTCTCGTAGTAGAGCGGGTCGTCAGGGATGTGCATCTTGCGGTAACGCCCACGCAGCGAGCCGTCCGCATCGATGACGACGGCGCTGTTGTGGTACAGGCCCGGAGCGCGGTACTCGAAGATGGAGCCGATCACCGCGACGCCGTTGTCGGCCGCGGCGCGGCCAAGGGCGTCGGTGCTGGGTCCCGGGATGGGTTCGGCCAGATCGAAAACCGAAGGATCTTCCTTCTGGCAGAAGTATTGTGAACGAAACAGCTCCTGCAGGCACACGATCTGGGCGCCTTGTTGGGCCGCCTCGGCGATGCGTGCGACGGCTGTGCGCAGATTGGCATCTGGATCGGAAGCACAGGCCATCTGCACCAGGCCGACGATAACCGTCCCAGGGCGCGACCGCGTCATCTCCCCTGTTTGATAGGTCGAGAGCTAGGTCGGATGCAAGCGCAAGCGTGTGGGACCCGAGCCGCGACCGTGAGGGAGCGGAAAGGCGCCACTTATTAATAGCCCGTTGCGCACCCGAGGCAGGCTTCCAGCGTCGGCACAACTTTGCTAGTCGTACGAGATCTATGACTCTACATCGTGCGCTCGTCGCCGGGGTGGCTCTGTTGCTCTGGGCTGCGCCCCTGGCCGCCGAGTCCAGCAGGGGCATGCGTGACGACGATGTGGTCGCACGTGTCAATGGCACCCCAATTTACCGGAAATCGGTCCGCGAGGTCGTTCAGGGAGTGCTCGTACTGCAGGACTCGAAGCCGAATCCGGGGAGCATTGGGAGGCTAGCCGAGGACGCGCTCGATTCCCTGATTGCGCTGGAGCTGCTGTACCAGGAAAGTCAGGCGCGCGGCATCAAAGTAAGTGCTGCCGCCGTGGATGCGGAAATCAGCCGCAGTAAGAACAGCTTTCCCGACGCGCATGCTTTCGAGCTGGCGATGAAAGCCAAGGGAATGGTCGAGGCGGACCTGCGCAACGACACGCGCAAGACGATGGCGGTCAACCAGCTGCTGGAGTCTGCGGTGTGGAGAAACGTGCGTGTCAGCCCCGAGCAGGTGAAAGATTTCTACGAGAAGAATCGCGAAGAGTTCAAACACCCGGCGGAGTTCCGCGCCAGCCGCATCCTGATCCGCGTGCCGGAGCACGCGACGCCGGCGGAGCGCAAGGCCGCCAAGCAGCATGCCGGTGATTTGCTCGCCAAGCTGCAGGCGGGAGCCGACTTCGCGCAACTGGCGCGTGCCAACTCGCAGGATTCCGCCTCCGCGGCGCATGATGGCGACCTGGGCTACTTGGAAAAGGGCGACATGGACCCGGCGTTCGAGAAGCAGGCCTTCGCCCTGGCGCCGGGGCAAGTCAGCGGCGTGGTGGCGACGCCGTACGGCTTCGAAATCATCAAGGTCACCGACCGTCGCGCCGCCGGATATCACCCGCTGGACGAGGTGCAAGACCGCATCCGCGAGGTGCTGCTGAAATCGGAAAAGCAGGAACGTGAGGCGGACTTCGTCGCGCAGCTGCGGCAGAAGGCCAAGGTCGAGCTGGTCGATCCGGTCGCACCGTGAAGGCATTGTCGGGTAGACCTGTGGGGCAATGCCTGTGATCGACGCGGCCGTCGCGCTGCAGTATAATTTCTCGGTGGAGTGGAGGTGGGGCGGCTGAAGTTCAGCTTGTCCGCGAGCGCATGCCGAAAAAAGATGTGGAAACTATTGCCGCGGTAGATCTTGGCCGCGCGGCGGAGGAGCGCTACCTGGCGTACGCGCTCAGCGTGATCACCTCGCGGGCGTTGCCCGATGTGCGCGACGGCCTCAAGCCGGTGCAGCGCCGCATCCTGTACGCCATGTACCAGAACCTGCACCTGACCGGCGGGGCGCGGCCGCGCAAGTCGGCTGCGGTCGTCGGCGAGGTCTTGGGGAAATACCACCCGCACGGTGACCTCGCTGCGTATGAGGCCATGGTGCGCTTGGCGCAGCCGTTCGCGCTGCGCTACCCCTTGGTGCAGGGCGAGGGCAACTTCGGCTCGCTCGATGGCGACAGCCCGGCCGCCATGCGTTACACCGAAGCACGTCTGGCGCCGATCGCGGAGGAGCTGCTGCGCGACATCCGCCACGAGACCGTCGATTTCCGCGAGAACTACGACGCCACGTTGCGTGAGCCCGTGGTCCTACCGGCGGCCATTCCCCAGCTGCTGATGAACGGCAGCACCGGCATCGCGGTGGGCATGGCCACAAACATCCCGCCGCATAACCTGAACGAGATTGTCGAGGCGCTCGTGGCTATGATTCGCGAGCCGGATATCAGCAACAAGGATCTGTGCAAGCACATCAAAGGCCCGGACTTCCCGACCGGCGGCGAGATCCTCAACTCGCGCCGTGAGCTGCGCGACATCTACGAGACCGGTCAGGGAGCGGTACGCCTGCGCGGCCAATACGTCACCGCCTTGGAGAAGCGTCGCAAGCGGGTGATCATCACCTCGGTGCCGTACACCGCCAACAAGGCGCATATCGTCGAGGAGATTGCCGCGCACATCGTCAGCCGACGCCTGCCGCAGGCCACCGACGTGCGCGATGAATCGACTGACGCCGTGCGCATCGTCATCGAGATCAAACCGGACGCCTCGCCGGAGGCGGTGATGGCGTACGTCTTCAAACACACGGATCTCCAGATCAACTTCAACGTCAACCTGACGGCGCTGACGCCGACCAAAACGCCGGGCGTCGGCCAGCCGGCGCGCCTGACGCTGCGCGATCTTTGCCGCCACTTCCTCGATTTCCGGCTCGATGTGGTCACCCGCCGCCTCGAGCACGAGCTGCGTGAGCTGCAGGAGCGGCTGCATATCCTCGCCGGCTTTCTGAAGCTCTTCGGGAATCTCGACCGCGCCATCAAGATCATCCGCCAGTCGGCCTCACGCCAGGAAGCTGCGAAGGAATTGATGCACGAGTTCCACCTGGACGAGGTGCAGGCGGATGCGATCCTGGAGACCCGGCTGTACCAGTTGGCGCGGTTGGAAATCGAGAAGGTCCGGGAAGAGCAGCGGCTCAAGCAGCAGCGGGCGCAGGAGATCGAGGCGCAGCTGAAGAGCAAGAAGGCGCGCTGGAAACTGGTGGAGACCGAGCTGCAAGAGGTGGCGCAGAAGTACGGTGACAAACGCCGAACCGTGCTCAGCGCAGGCGCCGAGTTGGTCTACGACGCCGAGGCGTACGTGGTCCACGAAGACGCGACGGTGGTGGTGACGCGCGACGGCTGGATGAAACGGTTGGGCGAAATCAAGGATCCGGCGGCGACACGCGTGCGCGAAGGCGACATCGCCAAGTGGATCCTGCGCGGCAACACGCGCGACAACCTGGCGCTGTTCTCCAATTTCGGTGTCGCGTACGTGCTGCGCGTCGGCAACGTTCCGGCGACCACCGGCTACGGCGAGCCGGTGCAGTCGACGCTGAACTTCAAAGACGGAGAACGCGTGGTTGCCGCGGCGCTCGTTCCGCCGACCGGCGGAGAGGAAGCCACGCCGACCGCAGGTCCGCCGACCGCAGGTCCGCCGGGCGCAGCCCCGCGCTGGCTGGTGGCCACGGCACGCGGCATGGGATTCTTCTGCCGGCCGGATCTGAGTGAAACGACGAAGAGCGGCCGCCGGTTTGCACGTACCAAAGAAGGCGACGAGGTCGTGGTTGTCGCGCCGGCGGCGGGTGACCTGATGACCGCCGCCACTGCCGGCGGGAAAGTCCTGGTGTTCCCCGCGGCGGAGCTGAGCGAGCTGTCCGGTCCGGGGCGCGGCGTGATACTGATGCGCGTCGACAAAGGCGACAGGTTGATCGGCGCCGTCTGCCACCAGGTGGATTGCCCACCCATTGCCGTTGCCGAAGACGGCAGCGAGCGCCGTTTCCATCTGCCTGAGCCGGTCCACCGGGCCCAGAAAGGACGTAAAGCGTTGAAGCGGTTCAAAGCGATCGACCTGGTGATGCGGGTGGTTTCAGAGGAGCCACAAGCGTGACCGGCCTTGCACATAGGATCGCGTCCAAGCGGGCACGCTTCGAGACGGCCCCTGAGGAAACGGGGCCTCCTCAGCGTGAGCGGGAAGAAACGGTTGAGAAACAACAACCAACCGCTCGCCCTTCTGAGGAGCCGCCTTCTTCTGGCGGCGTCTCGAAGGGCGCCCGCTGGGACTTTAGGCGCAAAGCCAGCCTGATCCGAGAAGGAACGTGTCCATGAAGCCGAAGTACACCGCGAAAGACATCAGTGTGCTCGAAGGCCTGGAGCCGGTGCGCAAGCGGCCGGGGATGTACATCGGCGGCGTCGACAGCGTCGGCCTGCATCACCTGCTGTGGGAGTTGGTCGATAATTCCGTCGACGAAGCCATGAACGGGTATTGCGACAAGGTTACCGTCACCTTGCACAAGAACGGGCAGACGGTGACCGTCGCCGACAACGGCCGCGGCATCCCGGTCGACATCCATCCGAAATACAAACGGCCGGCGCTCGAGCTGATCCTGACCACGCTGCATGCCGGCGGTAAGTTTGAGAATCAGAACTACTACCACTCCGGCGGACTGCACGGCGTCGGCGCCTCTGTCGTGACGGCGCTCTCTTCCGCGCTCATGGCGCAGGTGAAACGTGACGGCTTCCATTGGGAGCAGAGCTTCTCCCGCGGCGTGGCCAGCGGCAAGCTGAAGAAGGTCGGCCCGGCGCGCGGCAGCGGCACGACGGTCACGTTTACTCCCGATGCGCAGATCTTCCCGAGCACCACGTTCAAACCGGCCGTGATCCGCGAACGCCTCGAGGCCCGCTCCTATTTGCATCGTGGTCTGACGCTGGTGTTCGAGAATGAAATCGACAAGCAGACCGAGACCTTCCACCACGACCGCGGCATCGCCGAGTACATCGAAAAGCTCATCAGCGGTGGCGGCAAGCAGCAGATCGCCGAGCCGTTCTACGCGGAGCGCAAAGATGGCTTGATCATCGAATGCGCCCTGGCGTGGACGGAATCGACAGACGAACGTATCCTCTCGTTCGTCAACGGCATCCCCACACCGGCGGGCGGTACACACGAAAACGGATTGAAGAACGGCCTTACCAAGGCTGTGCGCAACTACCTGGCGGTGCAGAACCTCGTGCCGAAAGGTCTGAACATTGCGGCCGAGGATATCCGTGAGGGGCTGGTCGCCATCCTCAGCCTCTACCTGCAGCAGCCGCAGTTCCAGGGGCAGACGAAGGAGCGCGTCAACAATCCCGAGGTCAGCGCGCCGATCGACAACTTCATGCGCACCGGCCTGGAGAATTATCTGCTGAGCAATCCGACGCAGGCCAAGGCCATCGCCAACCGCGTCATTCTGGCGGCGCGCGCCCGCACGGCCTCGCGGGCGGCGGCCGAGAGCGTGCAGCGCAAGAGCGCGGTGTCGCACCGTCTCAATCTTCCCGGCAAGCTTGCCGATTGCAGCTCGACGGATCCGAACGAGAGCGAGCTGTTCATCGTCGAGGGGGACTCCGCCGGCGGTTCGGCGAAGCAGGGGCGTGATCGCGAGTTTCAGGCCATCCTGCCGCTGCGCGGGAAGGTGTTGAATGCCGAGCAGGCCTCGACCAGCAAGGTGATGTCGAACAAGGAACTCGGCGACGTCATCTCGGCGCTCGGATGCGGGGCCGGCAAGGACTTCAATCCGGCGAAGCTGCGCTACGGCAAGATCTGTCTGCTCATGGATGCCGACTCCGATGGCCATCACATCTGCACGCTGCTGCTGACGTTTTTCTATCGCCAGCTGCCGCAGCTGGTCCGCAGCGGCCATGTCTTCATTGCGCAGCCGCCGCTCTACCGCATCGAGGTGGGGAAAGAGGTGCACTGGGCCCTGAGCGACGAAGAGCGTGACCGCGTGTTGGCGAAAGCCAACGGCAAGTCTGCCAACGTGCAGCGCTTCAAGGGTCTCGGCGAGATGAACCCGGCGACCCTCAAGGAGACCACCCTCGATCCAGCGCGGCGAACGTTGCTGCGGGTGCAGGTTGCGGACGAGCGCAAGACCGAAGCCACGATCCAAACCCTCATGGGCAAAGAGGTCGAGCCGCGCTTCCGCTTCATCATGGAGCGGGCGCCGAAGGTCGAGGAAGTGGACGTGTAGGGGGGCAGTCGGCAGTTGATATACAGCCGCGCATAACTAAAAGGACATAATGGCTAGCAGAATGGATTGAGATAGGAACGGATTACGTCGGGGCAGGTTTGGATTTCGCCGAAGACGCGAGTGAGCGTTGTAACGATCTCGTC
>Ga0326728_10014630_pt1 | contig 16601 bp, 12 predicted proteins | sample MB3enrmetagenome_FD_207602 | JGI IMG/M metagenome (GOLD analysis project Ga0326728, IMG submission 207602) | Lab enriched peat soil microbial communities from McLean, Ithaca, NY, United States - MB31MN | ecosystem: Environmental > Terrestrial > Soil > Wetlands > Peat | place: USA: New York...
AGCCTGCCTCCGCTTCACCAGCCGGTTTCATCTTCACGCCAACCGGCTGCAACTGTAAACCTCATCCCCAGCGAGGTGGAGGACTTTTCGACCGGCGAAATGCGGAATTTTCAACCGGCGTTGACACCTGACCGAATCCTCAATCCTTACTAGCAGAGTTTGATGCCCGAGGCCGTTGTCATGCATTCGCCTTGTTGTCATGCAAATCAGGGGTAGATAAGGGAATTGGCACGACAAAGGCGACTAAAGCGACAGAAGAGAATAGGAGTAACCTATTTGTTTTCTTTCAATTATGTTTGGATTCAACAAGATGATGGAGTACATGGCGGAGAGAGTGGGATTCGAACCCACGGTACTCGTTAAAGTACACACGCTTTCCAAGCGTGCGCCTTAAACCGCTCGGCCATCTCTCCGGTGAGCAGGCTGACTGTATGAATTTAACATATTTACGTTGTCGCTGAGTGCGCTGCGGCAGCCCATTGGTCCACAGGAATCGGGTGTCTGGCAACGGATGAAAACGCATTCACCCGAACACGCCCTCATTGATAGGGCACTGTTGCCCAGTCATCTACGAATTCCCTCCTTCAGCGCTGCATCTGCCTCCGAAAGAGTCCTTTTTATGCCGCATATCGCCCGCCGCGATCTGCTTTGTTCCATATTGGCGATTTCCACATCGTCCGTCTTACGGCATTTTCGGAATCAACGTAGACTTTTCAAGAAGCGTGCAAAGTGGCTTTTTCTTGAGGAAAAAGCCACTTGAAGTGCGAGCTTTCGGTCTACAGCAATTTTCCGAAAATCCTATAGCGCGAAGAGGAAACACCTCAGGGCGGATCGCTCAGAGCTTTGCTGAGTGACGTGTACCTGCGCTATGTGCTCGCGGATCGCAGAATTCATCGGCGAACTCCACAGAGCGGCTGTTACCGGCTCTCCTTGAGCGAGTCCGCCAGCATAGTGGCCAATAGCACCCCAACTGCGCTGTCAGCGCCAGCTAGAGTTTGATGGACGCATCGAGCATCTCCACCTTCGTGAGCCCTGGCCTGGATCGCGATTCGACCAGATCACATTGGGATCGTAATCAATGTGAAGCAGCCGCCTTGGGGCTTTCGACTGGCGTGGCAAGTAAGTCTCTTACGGTTTTTGCCGCATTTTCAAGAAAATCAAAAGCCGCTTCCAGCTTTTTCTTTTCGTCTTCGGGCAGTGGCAGTTCCACCACCTCCTGTACTCCGCCGCGACCGATCCTGGCTGGAACGCCAGCGCTGAATCCGCGCCGTCCATATTCGCCGCTGAGGTTGACTGAGCACGGAAAAATCTCCTTCGTATCCAGAACCACCGCCCGAACCATATCCGCGATTCCTACCCCGGAGATCCATCCGGCGGTGCGGCCGCTGTGCAGACCCTCATACTCACGCAGGAAGTTCTGGCACCCGGTTACAACGTATTCGCGCAGCTCCGGCGGGGTCGGAAGCGGTTTACCGTCGAGTTTCATCGTGCTCCATAGCGGCACTTGGTTCGGGCCGTGCTCGCCGGCCACTAGCGCCTCGATGCGGGTGGCGCTAACCCCAAGCTTGATGGCAGTATTCATACGCAGGCGGTAAGTGTCGTTTATCGAATAGCCAATCAGTTTCTTACTATCCATCCCTGTGATGAACTTGAACGCATAGTTTATAGGATCCACTGGATTGGTCGCGTTAATCACAACCGCTTGCGGACAGTACTTACCGATATCGGAGGCGATAGATTTCCCGATTCGAAGGTTATCAGACAGCAATTCCATGCGGTTTGCTATCTCGCGCGGGGCAGCTCCCGCGGTGTTCACGACCACATCGCAGCCTGCATAATCCGCAGAATCCCCGGCCGCGTGGACGCTCATTTGGCCCATTACCGAGGCCGCGATCTGCAAATCCATATAGTGGGCGAGGAGCACGTTGCGCTTCATATCGAACAGCCACAACTCTCCCGGAAGCCGCTTTTCCAAAATAGCAAAGGCCGCACACGACCCCAACGTTCCTGCCGCTCCAACTACGCCGATCTTCATCTCTATCTCCTAACTCTTCTGCAGCTAAAGCACGAAAGACACGAATCGCGAGGCGGTATACCCCAGCGACAAATGCCGCACCCTTTTCAGAGCCGGCCTCAGTTTTAGGCCGGCTCCGATCTGGCGCGTCTCAGATGGCATAGCCCAGCTTCGCTCCCTCACGAACGGCGTCGACGATCAGCCCGGGTTCGCGGGAACTGCCTATGTTGTAGATCTCGGGCGCCGTCCCCTTCAGGCTATTCAGCAGATCAAGATTGGGCGCCAACTCCTGCGTCGTGAGTATGCTGTCCGCGCTGAAGGTGTGTGTTTTGCCGTCTTTGGTCGTAATGGTCAGGCCCTTGTCCGTTACGCTGTCGTACTTGACGTCAGAGTAGACCTCGACGCCCTTCTTTTTCAGCCAGGGCCAAAGATTCGTCAGATCGTCCACGGTCATGCCCTTGCCCATCTCCGACTGGGGCCCATTGTGGACCAAGACGACCTTGCGTTTGCGCTTGACCAAAAATTCGGTAAGTTCGGCGCCATGCAGTGTGCCGCCGACCACAACCGCGCTCTTGCCCACGGGCATGTAGGAGTGCGTCAATTTTTGCAGTTGCAACGGAGTCAAGTACTTGAGCAGCCAACTCAGCTGCTTATGCAGTTTGGCCGCCAAAATTACCTTCTTGTTATTGCCTCCCGGGACGGAAAATTCAGAGTAGGCGTTGCCGGTGGCAATTACCACCGCATCCGGCTTCTCTTTCCGAACGAGGTCGGCATTGACTTCGGTCTTCAAGTGAACCGTGACGCCTTCGTTCTTGAGTTGCTTCACCTGGTAGCTGACGTACTTCTTCAGATCGTCGGTTTCCTTATCTTTGACGATGGCTGCCATGGGAATCAATCCGCCGAGATGGGAAGCCTTCTCGTACAACACCACTTCGTGACCGCGTTGCGCAGCCACGCGCGCTGCTTCCATCCCCGCCGGGCCCCCGCCGACTACCAGTACCTTCTTCTTTTTCTTCGCCGGAGTAAATGTGTATTCCGGATCGATTTCCCGCCCCATGACCGCATTGATCCGGCATTCGAGCGCCAGGTTCTTATTGCGGCAATCGAAGCAGTGCAGGCAGCCATGGCACCAGCAGATATCGTCCAACCGTCCGGCGGCCACCTTATTGGGCAGATCAGGATCGGCCAGAAGAGCGCGCGTCATGCCCACAAAATCCAGACTCCCCTTGCGCAGGTACTCTTCGCCCATCCATGGATCGATACGGCCCGCAGTCCATACAGGAATATTCTTAACCTTCTCTTTAACGGCTATACAGAGCGGCACCGCGGCGCCTCTCCCGCCATTGCTCCAATCCATACCCTCAGGCAGGTTATCAGGCGGTTCCGGATACAGCAGCTTATCGGGTTGAATCAGACCGCCGCGGTGACCGTAGCTGTGAGCGCGGCAGCTGAGGCCGTCGGCGCCCGAGTCGGCCACCAGTTTCGCCATTTCGACGCCTTCATGTACAGGGTAGGCATTTGGGACGCGATATTCTGCGATGTCCATCAGCACGCCCACAGCAAATTTACCGTGGCTGCGCTCCTTGACTCCCTCCACAATCCGGCGCAAAAAGCGGGTGCGGTTTTCAAAGTTCTGCGCGCCGAACTCGTCGGTGCGGTGATTCCAGAATTTCGACAGAAAGGTCGCGCCCTGATGGCAGGTGCCATGATTAATCTCGACTCCATCGAAACCTGCCCTCCATACCCGCAGGGCAGCGCTGATCCAAATCTCAATCATGGCCTCGACTTCGTCATGAGTCATGGCCCGGCACTCGCTGAAGTCGGGGCCGGGAAACTCGCCTTTCTTGAAAGCCGAGGCAATGGCGGTGTCGCGCTTGGGCAACAGGCCCGTAGGGTTCCATGCGCCCGCATGCTGCAGTTGCACCGCGCAGGGGCAGTTGTGTTTATGGGCAGCATCCGCAATCCTGGCGAAAGCGGGGATGTACTGGTCGTCATCAATGTGCAACTGCACGCCCCCAAGCAGCTTCTCGCCGTCATAGTGAACGTGCTGAATCCCCTCCGGGTATTGCACACCGCAGGATTCGACGATGAGGTAGCCCACACCGCCCTTGGCCAGCCGTTCATAGTAGGCAACCATCCGGTCGCCCGGTGCTTGCGTCTTAAAATCCATGAAAGAAGTTCCGTTGGCCGTCTTAATGATCCGGTTCCTGGTCTTGACTGGCCCAATCTGACCCGGTTGCATCAATCGCTCAAACTGCTGTGTCATTTAAACATCCTCCCCGAACGAAGTATCCTGTCAAAATTCGATTCTAATCCACTTTCCACGCCAGCGACCGGCAGAGATACCCTCACCTGCATTGGTCTTGGTGTGGACCTGCGCATGCCGGCGGCCCTGCTAAAACGGCGCCACTGGGCGTTCGTGCCTGTCGGCGGAAATGGTCTGGGCTTATTTCAGTTCTCCCAAGGGAATAGCTCGTGCGAATACCCCTGCCCCCGTGACCACGCCCGGGCCGAAACACATGGAATTACCCCCACAAAAATGCGGCGTACCACATATATACATGCTGTATTGGGCACAGATAATTATACTGTATCCCCAAACATTTCTGTCAAGAAGAAAGCCGAGCAATCGCATGAACCTCATTTGAGTCCGAACGGGTTCTTGCCTGTAGCGATCGGACCTGGCGGCTGTTGCGGTCTGCGTGCCCATGGCATCGATGGTTACCGTGCAGCCCTTCAGCGCCAAGGTTGAAAGAAACTCGAAAATGGCCGTGATCTCGTTGGACCTTTCGGCTGTAACCGTTGCCCCAACAGTAGAGCGGAACCAGAGTGGGGCAGTTCGAGATAGGCGCGCCGCCACTCCAGCCTTTCCTCGGCCTACAACTTGATCTCGGCGAACATTTCTCCTATTTCGGTGAAAAAGTCACAAGCGAAAGAGGCGGCGAGCAGATTCTCCCAGGATATTCTTCTTGCCTTCCTCGCTCACGAAAGGCAAACCCGCGATCACGCCGGGGGTGTCGAAATCCCAATGCGGCCAGTCTGATGAATACAACAACTGGGTCTCCGCGTTGATCGCCTCGAACGTCGATTCGAGGAGACGCATGTTCGTCTTTTCGAGCGGTTGGGAGGTGTAGAACATCTCGCGCATGTACTCGCTGGGCAGACGGCGCAGCAGCGGTGCGTCCGACTGGCGCATCAAAAACTCATGGTCCAGACGCTGCATCAGGAAGGGCAACCAGGCAAGCCCGCTCTCGATCCAGATTAGGTTCAGTTTGGGGAAACGCTCCGGCATTCCGTTCATGATCCAGTTCGTCAGGTGCACCATGTTGCAGGTTACGAACGAGAGCGAGTGGACGGAAATGAACCGGTTCATCTGGCGGCCGACCGCGTAGTCGGGGCCTGCGTGGAAACCGAGAGGCAGTCCACGTTCCTCAAGCTCGCGGTAGACCGGCATGTACTGCGGCTTCCACAACTCGGCGGTGCGCTGGCTGGTGATCATGAATCCGACTACGCCCGGCTTATCCGCGAACTCGTGAATGACTCGCATGCACGCGTCGGCATTTGCAAAAGGCAGCGCGATCATCGATTTGATGCGGCTATCGGCGGCAAGAATTCGCTGGGTAAACCACCGATTGTAGGCCATGATCAACTGCGGTTCGAACTCCGGTGAAGGGTGCAATCCTATCTCCAGTATTGGCTGTGGAAATACAATCTGCACCGCGATCCCCATCGACTCCATCGCCCGGCGGACCAGCGTTACGTCGCGGTGAACCGGCGAAGGCTCGACACGCTCGCCGAGTTGCGCCATGTGAGGAATGCGTCCGGAGACGTCCTGAAACGTGAGTCCCGGAGGATGGTTGCTCAACGCCAGGTTCGAGGCATACGGCCAGTTCTTGGCCATTTGTTGGCCATTGAAGCGCAGTACCGGATCCTCGATGTACTCCAGGATCTCTCCCCACGTGTCGAGCTCCACGTGATGGGAATCGACGTCGACGATGAAATATTTGTCGAGGCCATATCGGCCAATGTCGTTACGCGCGTTGTTGAGAATCTCACGCGTGTCCGTATGAACGGTGATCTGTTGTGTGTCGCGGGGCTTCATCATTGCGGGCCGCTCTTTCGTGAGAACCAGAGGGCGAGGTCGAAAGGACTAAGATTCTGCGACCGCAATAGCGCGCAGGCCAGCGTCATCGCGTCGGTGGTGCTTACTTCAGGCCGCAACGGAGGCAGTTCCGTGCCCGCCTCCTCGACGGCGCGAGCGTAGGCGAGCGTTGCGTCAGTCACCAGATCGGTGATGCTTTCAGCCGTCGGCATGGACTTCTCCATTCGACTCGGTGACCTGCACGCGGGTGAGTTTGAATTTGGGCGTACCCGCATGTTCACCTGTGTCGATGCTGTACTCGAATCCATGCCAGGGACACACGATGTGCATGTCCCCGCGATCGAAGCGGAACCCCGTTGCAGCCTTGGAGTTCGGTTCCAGTTGTTCCACCACACGGGGAAGAATCGTTCCCTGGCACACTGGTCCGCCCTGATGCGGGCATACGTTTTCGTAGGCGTGGAGCTTGCCTTCGAGGCGGAAAATGCCGATCGTCCGGGTGCCAAGGTCAACCACCATGCGGCCGCCCTCCGGGATGTCGGCACTAGAGCAAACTTTCATGAGTGTATTTTATCAGCGCGGTCGTGCCGCGTCCGTCCTTGCAGTGGCCGGCCAAGGGGATGCAATCGAATTTGTGCCGGTGAAAGCACCCATAAGCCAGGCGGAGTGAAAGCCTCAAGGTATGGGAGATTCGGCGCCAGCGAGGTGGTTGGGTGTAGACTGACCCTAAACTGGATGCCAAAATCGAAATCCTGGTTGAAAGCCATCGCCGTTGATCCCTGAACAAAGGAGACACACATTGATTTCCGCTGAGAGTCAAAATACAACCCGGACCCGATTCGACCGGCTGCTACAACCGCGCTCTATCGCTTTAGTTGGCGCGTCTGCTACTCCCGGATCGCTCGGCGAAAGCGTACTCCTCAATCTGGAGAACGCCCACTTCACGGGTGAGCTCTATCTGATCAACCCCAAGCGCCCTGTCATTCATGGCAAACAGGCTCTTGCGTCCATTGATGAACTGCCCGAAGGCGTCGACTGCGCGGTTTTGTCCATACCCGGCCATGCCGTGGTGGATACCGCACGCGCCTGTGCCGCCAAAGGAGTTGGCAGCCTGGTCATTTTCTCCGCCGGGTTCGCCGAGGCCGGGGAAGCGGGCAAAGCAGCGCAAGCCGAACTGGCGCGCATTGCCCGCGAGCACGACATGCTCATCGAGGGCCCAAACTGCCTGGGAATGGTGAATTACGTTGACACGATTCCGCTCACCTTTATCGTGACCCCGCCGCAGGAACGCAGCGACGCGCCGGGAGTTGCCATCATTTCGCAAAGCGGTGCGATGGCGTCGGTGATTGCCGTGAACATGCGCCATCACGGCATCAAGCTTACCTATTCGGTTTCGACCGGCAATGAAGCCGCGTCTGGAGTGGAAGACTACCTGGAGCATTTGATCGGCGATGCGGGCACGCGGGTGATGGCGCTCATCGTGGAGCAATTCAGAAAGCCGAAGCGATTTCTTGAACTGGCCCGGCGCGCGCAGGACGAGGGCAAGTATCTTGTCCTGCTGCATCCGGGCACCAGCGGCGCCGCGCGCGCATCGGCGACAACGCACACTGGTGCGATGGCGGGCGACTATGAGGTCATGCGCACGCTGGTTGCTCATGCCGGTGTCATTCATGTCGAGACGATCGAGGAATTCGTCGACGTTTCGCAAATTCTTGTACGCATCCGAGACCTGCCGCGTGCAGGCGCTGCAGTGTTCACCGAGTCCGGGGCGTTCAAGGCCCTTTCACTCGACCTTTGCGAGCGCATAGGCCTGGAGCTGCCTGGCCTGTCGCCTGCCGCCGAGCGCGTTTTGAAAGAGGCGCTGCCGGCATTCATTCCGCCTTCGAATCCCCTCGATTTAACAGCTCAGGGCCTGGTCGATCCTTCTCTCTATCGCCGCACGCTGCCTGCATTTCTCGACGACGAGCTGTTCGGAAGCGTGTTTATGGGAATCATTTTCACTGATCCAGCCACGACTGGGCTGAAGCTGCCTCCAATTCTCGACGCATTCAGGACCATCAAACCCACGAAGCCTGCAATCTTCGCGGCTATGGATGAAGGAGCGCCCTTCAATATCGAAGGCATTCAAGAGTTGCGGCAGCTTGGAGTCCCATGCTTTCCGTCGCCGGAACGGGCAATGCGTGCGCTTGCCCGCGTCACCGCACGCGGCCGGCGGGAGTTTCGCAGAGAGCCTGCACACGCCCGGTCGAAGCCTATTCCCGCAATCGAACCAGGAACGATGGCCGAGTACAGAGCCAAGGAACTCCTGAAGAGTTTTGGCATTCCCTTTCCGGAAGGCGGAATGGCGCGCAATCTGGATGAGGCCCTGGCGCTGGCGCACAGCCTCGGTTTTCCTGTGGTCTTAAAGGCGCAAGCTGCCAAGTTGGCGCACAAGACCGAAGCCGGCGGCGTGATTTTAGGGATTGAGAACGATAGCTCGCTGGCCCAGGGATGGGCCACATTGCACAACAACCTGAAAGTAAACAGACCCGGGCTTGTGCTTGACGGAGTTCTGGTAGAGCGCATGGGAAAGCGAGGCACTGAGCTGATCGTTGGCATGCGCAACGATCCGGATTGGGGCCCCGTGCTGCTCGCCGGTTTTGGCGGCGTGCTGGCGGAGGCTTTGCGCGACGTGCGCCTTATGCCGCCGGATCTCCCCATCGAAGAGATTGTGAAGGAGCTTGGCGCTCTGCGATGCGCCACACTCTTCCATGGGTTCCGCGGCTCGCCACCCCTCGACGTCGAGGCCGCGGCCGGGATTCTCTTCGCTCTCGGCGAGGTGGCGCGTTGCTACGCCAACATTGAGGAAATCGACATCAATCCCGTTGTAATCTATCCAAAAGGACAGGGAGCATTGGCTCTTGACGCATTGATCTCAGTGGCCAGGACTTGACATCGAGCGTCAGAAGGGAAAACGAGAAGTTCATGCCAAACAGTTACGGTTCGGTGCCGGAGGGCGACCCCGCCCATCTTTGAGCAGCTTCCCCTCCGGCAACAGCGGGCCAACCAACTGCCACTGCTCATCCGCCCACAGCCTCTACCGCTTTTTCATGACAGGAGCTCAACGGACCAACCGCCTCTGACGTAAGTGCTTGCTTGAGGCAGAACCTATTTCTTGAAGCATGTTGCAGCAAGCCTCGGTGAGCCATTTGAGTTCTCATGCCTGGTCTTTGTCGCTTGTCATTGCTCACAGGCCAATGACGCGAGCATTCCGCGTGCTGCGCTCGAGGACGAGGTTCAGTAATTTGCAGCAGCCATTCGTCCAGGGTCTATAGCATTTCTCGGATTGGTATAGAGCAAAGCCACCACTGCCTCGTGGATTTTTCCTCAACCCGGGGCCCCAAGGACAAGTCTTGGCCGTTGGGGCGGAAGTAAAATCCACATTGCACGCCACCTGGTGACTCTTGAGAAATTCGAGAAATGCCGTAATCTAAACCCATGAGGTATCGAAGTTATGTCCGGTCATGCACCATTCCGCTTTCAGGCCCGTATACGGATGATCGACACCGACTCCAGCGGCCGCATTCACCATACTGCGATGTTGCGTTACTTCGAAGAAGCGGAGATGGAGTTCCTCCGCACTCTTGGGATCAACCGTCCGCACCGCGGCACCTATAATCTGCCCCGTGTCCATATCGAATGCGACTTCCTTCACGTGGTTAAGCTCGACGACATGATCGACATTGAAGTGTCGGTAACAAAGATCGGACGTTCTTCCCTTCGATTTGAGTTCCAATCGTTCAGCTCAGCTCAATTGGTCGCTAAGGGTGCTGTCGTTGCCGTCTGCGCCGATTCTAGTACCTTGCGCCCGATACCGATTCCCGATGACTTGCGTGCAAGGCTCTCTGCTGTGCTGACCGAGCCCAAAGGAACCGGAAGCGCCATCGGTGAGTGATGTTGATCACTTCCCCGACCGATAAAACCCCGATCCCTTCTAAAGGGGATCGTCGGTTGGGCGTTGACTGACCCTGAAATGGAGTGCTACTATCCGGCGAAAGTAATAAAAAGGCCGATATCTGAGGTCAAAGAAACGGCTGCTGTGCAGCAGTTTATCAGCAACGATCCAACATGTTTTCGAACAGGCGGTAAGGAGTCTATGAGCAACGACAACAGCGTTTATTCGCGAGTGAGGATCCCCTATGGCACATGGGGGACAAGCTACTTTCCTGCGTGGCAAACATCGCCGCTTGCAGAAGTGAATATCGGGCAATTCGCGGGCGAGGCGATGGGCAGAATCCTCGGCAAGCGCAAGGTTTCGAAGCGCGACCTGGACTACCTGGTCACGGGATCCACAGTTCCGTGGCATTGGAAGTTCTTTAACGCTCCCCTTCTCTCCTACTGTGCGGGAGAGAGGACACCGGGATGTCACGTGGAGCAAGCTTGTTCCACGGGCCTGCAAGCGATTATCCTGGCAGCCGCCGAGGTTCAGTGCGGCGGGCACGGGACGGTCGGCGTTCTGACCTTCGATCGCACCAGCGACTCCAGCGTGGGGGTATTTCCTGAGCGGCGCACGAATCAGCACACGATGGTGATCAACGACATGTGGGATAACTTTGGATTCGACCCCGCAACGGCCGGTTCCACGCTCGGCACTGCCGGTCGAACCGCGCGCAAGTACAAGCTCGACCGCAAGGAGGTTGATGAGATCTCGTACTGCCGCTATCAGCAGTACTTCGAAACCAAAGAGCGAGGCTTCCTCGAGAAATTCGCGATTCCGTTTGAGGTCCTGAACACGCAAGGCAAGGTTGTCGGATGCGTGGATGAGGACACGGGCGTGAGACAGGTCACGCTGGAAAAGCTGCGCACGATGAAGGAGCTGGACACGTGCGTTACCACGGGCGGGCAGACACATCCTTCCGATGGCATGGCCACGCTGCTTGTGACGTCGGCAGACAAAGCATCGGAATTCAGCCGCATGCCGGAAGTGGAGATCCGGCTCATAGCGAAGGCCAATGTTCGTACTGGCGCGGGCCTGATGCCGGAAGCACCCACGTTTGCGGTGCAAAAGCTTCTCCGGCAAACGGGCTTGACGATGGACGACATGGCAGTGGTCAAGAGCCACAATCCATTCGCCGTTAACGATGCCGTGTTTTCCAAGGTGATGTCTTACGACTGGAAGAAGATGAACCGAACCGGCAGCTCACTGGTGTGGGGTCATCCGCAAGGTCCCACGATGACCAGAATCGTCATTGAGGCTCTTGAGGAAGCGGTGGAGCTTGGCGGCGGATACGTTCTGGTCATGGCATGTGCCGCCGGCGATATCGGAATCGCAGCCATCTTCGAGGTTAAATAAGGAGCGACCGTGGAAAAAGCATTAAGACCGTCAACATTGGAAACTTTGGGTCTGGGGACCGTTCTTGACATTTTCAGGCGCGGTGCGCTTCCCGTTGCGACGGCGGATCTAGTCGAACAGGTCTTCGGCGCCGGCGAAAATCGCGGTTGCCTGGTGATCTCGGGCGCCAATGGCATCGTGGGCGCAGGCAAGGCGATGCAGCTTGGTTCCCGTCTGGCGCCGTATGGCGTCACCATCGCAGCTTTGGATTTTCCGGGAGTGCCGTCCGGCCTTTCCAAACAGTTCTCCGGTCTGACGCGCAACTTTGGCAAAGAAGAAGCCGCGCAGATCATGAGCAACATCGTGCAGTTTGCATACGACGGCAAGAACCTTCCCAAGCAGCTTGCTCGGTTCAAACCGCGTTTCTTGCTCGAAGCCGTCCCGGAAATTCTGGAGATCAAGAAGGCCCATTACGCGCTCTTCCGCCAGGCTTTCCCGGGCATCGAGATTCGCTCGGTTACTTCAGGATTTCCCCAGCACCAACTGGGCGTTGGCATAGCGCACCCGTCCTACCCTCACGAGATCAGCAAAATCTACGAAATCGTGGAGCCCAAGCCGTCGGCCGTGACCCAGCTTCTGTGGTCGCTGGGCTTGATTCCGATCCGGGTAAGTGACGACTGGTCGTTCGTGCTGGATGTTCTCTTCACGGGCGTATTCGTGGCGGGGTCCCGCTACAACGAAGCATCGAACATGCCTGTGTGGAAGGTCGACAAGTACATCAGGCAGTTGGTCGGTCCGAACCCGTTCCGCGCTCATGACTTCATCGGCGCGAAGGGGGCGAACTTTCTTACCTGGTCATGTCTGGACCACCTGGCGAAGCAATATGGCGAGTTGTTCACGCCGACCAAGTCGCTGATAGACAACCTGGACAGCGGTCAGGACTGGTATCCTTTGAAGCATTTGAGGCCCATCGTGAATTGGTCGCTCGACGGCGCGGAGCGGGCGGAATTCGAGTCCTGGTTGCTGGGACCGCTGTTCCAGATGACAAGCTTGCTGTTGCACGAGAAGCGCTCTCACTTATCGCAGATCAATGCCATCGGTGAACTCTGTGCGCAATTCAAAAAGGGCGTGATCGCACTTGCGCGCAGTTATGGCGCCACGGAAGTGATTAACAAAGTGGAAGCGTATCACAAGTTGTATCCGGGGGCGGCGAAAAGCCCTTGGTATCCCGAGACGTTCGCACACATGGATACCGCGAAATGGCAGCAACTCTATGTAAACGCCGAGCACGACGGCGAAATCGGCGTGATTACGATCTCCCGCGAAAGCTACAACTACGACGTCGATGGGGAGCTGAACCGCGCCATCGATTGGCTGCAGGCTGAGGGAATCGGGCGCGTCATCCTCACCGGCGACTTTCATCTTTCGACACAGTTGATCGGAGCCGACACCTCAGAGTTCTTCCCGGCGCTGGAGGATCGTGCGAAAGGCGCAGCTGTGTCGCACAAGTGGTCGCAGACGGCGCGGCGGCTGTACGGGGAGTTCAAGACCGCGGTCGGCTTCATCAATGGAAAGCGGTGCCTGGGCGGAATGCTGGAACTGATGGAGCACTGCCATTACGTGATTGCGGTTGAATCAACCGACCTCGGCATGCCTGAAGTTACCTTGCCCGTGGTTCCCGGAATGGAGGGCTGCCACTGGATCTTCCGCAAGTCGGCTGCGGATGCATGGAAGAAGGTGCTGAGCTTCTTGCTTGAAGGCCGCCCGGTAAAGGCGAAAGACGCCGTGGGGTGGCTGGTCGATTACGCAGGCCCGCTCGATGATTGCCTCAAGACTTGCTGGTTAATCGCCAAGGGGGATAATGCCATCACGCGGCGCACTGTGAATGAGAAGCGCCTGAGCGGCATCCCCACCGATCTATCGGACCTGTCGGCGGTTGCCGGCGCATCCATGCGAGCGGGACGAAAGGCCATTTTGGACACCATCCTGGCCTCGTGTGGAGTTCCACTGTCGGAAGCCATCGGCGTACAGGCAACACTCTCCGCAGAATTCATGGTATCGGCCCCGTGCCGCAGTGGAACCGTTGGAGCAGCATTCGCGAAGGCGGCGGACGATTAGTACTGCGGTGTCGCAAAATTGAAAGCCGCGCTCACTCACCAGGTTGCGCCGAACCTGGTGAGTGAGCAGAAATGAAACGGCCCATGCCGCAAACCGCGTGGAGTCCACGAGGTCGCCCTTCCCGCCTGTTTCCCGCAAACGAAAGCTGAAAATGAAATGCTTCACGGCCTTCGTTTGCCGGCCGACTGAAGAGAACTTCCGTCCGCGGGCTCCCGCAGACGCTCGCAAGGAAGGATTTTCAGAAAGCGGGCGTCAGCGAGGCTGTTGGGTGTAGACTGGCCATAAACAGGATCCTAAAATGGAAATCCCGGCTCATGCGCCACCAAGCATATCGCAGGTGGCCAGGCACGGGTGTCATGTATTTTGCGAGCCGGGCGCACGATAGAGAGCCGAGTTAGGAACGGAGACAAAAATGGATTTTACTTTTACACCAGAACAGCGACTGTTGCGTGATAGTGTTCGTGAGCTCATGAAGCGCCACGCTAGTCCGGAGTATCTTCGGCAGCTTGAGCAGGATCAGAAGTTCCCCTACGATCTTTACAGCGCATGGGTAGAGGCGGGGCTGCTAAGCCTGTCTTTTCCAGAGGAATATGGCGGCCTCGGTGGGACGGTTATGGACGTGATGATCGTGACTGAGGAAATATCCAAAATCAGCACCGATCTTGTGATGTCTTTGGGCGCCGCCATCTTCTGCGGCTTAAACATCGTGCGCAACGGCTCGGAGGAACAGAAGCGCTATTGGATACCCAAGCTGCTGGATGGAGAGATCATGCTGGCGATCTGCATGTCGGAGCCGGATGCGGGCTCCGACGTGGGAGCGATGCGCACAGCGGCTGTGCGCCAGGGTGACGGCTGGCTGATCAACGGCCAGAAGCTGTGGACATCGGGCGCGGGGCTCAAGCACACGGTGCTGTGTGTCTACGCAAAGACCAATCCGGCGGTGCACTATCGCGAGGGAGTGTCATTTTTCCTGATCGACAACGACGCTCCGGGCGTACAGTACCGCAAGCTGGAGATGCTGGGCCGAAGATGCTTTGGAACCTATGAAGTGTTCTTCCGGGACGTGATCCTGCCGGCGGAGCGTTTGGTCGGGGGCGAAAACCATGGCTGGCAATGCATGTTGTCCGGCCTGGACGTGGAGCGGCTGGTCGGTGCGGCGATGAACATTGGAGGTGCGCAAGCGATCGTCGATATGGCCCTTGAATACAGCAAGGAACGCGTTCAGTTTGGCCGGCCGATAGGGACCTTCCAGGCCATCGCGCACATGATTGCCGACATGCAAACTGAAGTCGAGGCTGGCCGTGCGCTGATGTGGCGCGCAGCCGCGATGATGGCCAACAAAGAGAACGCGTTGAAGGAAATCAACATGGCGAAGCTGTACTCTTCCGAGCTTTACGCCAAGGTTGCCAACCAGGGGGTGCAGATCATGGGCGCCTACGGCCTCAACGCGGAATATGACATGCAGCGGCTTTTCCGGAATGCCAGAAGCGCGACCATTGAGGCAGGAACGTCGCAGACCCAACGCAACCTCATCGCCGGGCTTATGGGCTTGAAGTGCAGGTGACGATGATGAATATACTCGTCTGTATTAAACAGATTATCGATCCGGAAGTGCCGGTTCGCGACTTTCGCATTGACGAGGCCAAACGTCAAGCCGAACGCGGCTCCGCTAAACTCGTCACCAATATTTTCTGCGAAAACGCTCTGGAAACCGCTCTGCAGCTGCGTGAGCTCAGCCCAGGTTCCAGGATAGTGACATTGTCTTACGGCCCGCCGAGCGCTGAGGAATCTCTCCGTAAGGCAATCGCTATGAAGGCCGATGGGGCGGCTCTTGTTAACCAGGAAGCTGAGAACCCCGATCCGCTCACTGTCGCCCGAGTACTGGCCGCCGCGGCACGCAAATTGGGTCCATTCGATGTGGTCATGGTGGGACGCGAGGCGGGTGATTGGGGCGCGGGCCAAACCGGCGCGCTGTTGGCCGAGGAACTCGGCATGCCGTGCGTGTGTTTTGTTGACCGAATCGAGCTTGACGGCTCTGGGCTGAAGATCCGGCGGCAAACCGATTGGGGCTGGGAGTTTCTGCAGTGTGAAACGCCGATTCTGCTGACGATTACGAATGACGAGCATAATGTCCCACGCATTCCGAAGGTCCGCGACGTGATGATGTCGGGCCGCCAGCCGCTGACTAAACTTGCGCTTGGCGACCTCGGCTTGAACAACCCGGTTGCGGAGGGCGGCTATTACGACGTGGCCAAACTGTTTATCCCGCAGAAGGAAAGTAAATGCGAGTTTGTCGTAGGAGACACCCCGGAACAGCGAGTGGAGAGCTTAGCCCGGGGTCTGGCAAAATTGTCGGGCGCGTTATAAAAGAGAATTATTGGGGTTTTCTGCTTCCATGAACGATACCGTTGTCTGTATTTTCTCAGTATGTGGCTTTGAGAAGGCCGCGAAAGGGTTGGTCGGCGAAGGCCGCCGGCTCGCGGCTCGATGTGGCGGGGCGCTGCGAGTTATCTTGGTTGGCGACGGCGTCATCGCCTCCGAGATTGCTCCCTTAGCCGATTCAGTGATTGTTGCGGACCAGGCGGAGCTCTCTGAGTACCAGCCAGAGTCCTACTTGGCCGCTTTGACCGAGCTCTGCAAGATTCAGAAGCCCAAGGCGGTTCTGCTCGGCAGCGACACCTACAGTCTGGAAGTCGTCGCGCGTCTGGCGCACCGTCTCGGCGGCAGCGCAGTCTGCGACGGAAGTGCGGTGAGGTTGGACGGCGAAAAGATATTTGTCACACGGCAGGTGTATGGCGGCAAGGCGCAGGCTGAGATTGAATTAAAGCGCTCGCCGGCTGTCGTCTCGCTCCGGTCGCGTTCTTTAGCTCCCGCCAGCCCGCAGGATGCGCCGGGAGAAGTCCGGCATGTTGTGTGCACACTCCCGCCCATGCGCACCCGCATCATCGATCGCAAGGTGGATGATCCCGGCAATGTGAGACTCGAGGACGCCCGCGTCATCGTCGCCGGTGGACGAGGTATCGGTGGAGCGGAGCCCTTCAGTACCGAGCTCCGCCAAT
>Ga0326728_10014631_pt1 | contig 16599 bp, 19 predicted proteins | sample MB3enrmetagenome_FD_207602 | JGI IMG/M metagenome (GOLD analysis project Ga0326728, IMG submission 207602) | Lab enriched peat soil microbial communities from McLean, Ithaca, NY, United States - MB31MN | ecosystem: Environmental > Terrestrial > Soil > Wetlands > Peat | place: USA: New York...
GGGCGGCGAGTTGGGCCGGAAGCTGGCCAAGTATATCGTCGCAGTGGAGAATGGTGAGCTGGATGCCAAATTGGAGCCTGCGGACGAAGACCTGAAGAAGGCGAAGAGGCCCGTTAAAACTGGCAGCAAAACAAAAGCCAAAAAAGCGGATAAACCATTGATGGTCAACAACTTAGAAGAACAGAAGGCGGCAACAACCAGTCAGGATGAGTCAAGCCCGGTCAAACTGGGTCAAACCGATTTGGCACCCATAAGTCCGACCCGTCCGACCCCTCCCATCTCCGCGCAACAGCAGTCGCAACCGGAGGCGGACTCAGGCCCCTTCAGGGTGCTTTCTCCGCCACTGCGATGAATCACGCCCCGCCGAGCAGCGCGTGAACCTTGGGCATCCATTCGCTGATCGGGATTTTCTGGGGACAACGATCCTCGCATTCATGGCACGCAACGCAAACACTGGCCCGCGCCGCTTCCGGGACAAAAATCTGATACTTGAAGCGCGCGCCCGGAATGTCTTCGTGGAGAAACGCTTCGTTGTAGATTTCAAAATTGGCCGGGATGTCCACTCCGTTTGGGCAGGGCATGCAGTAGTTGCACTTGGTGCAGGGTATGGCGGCTCGTTCCCGGTACTTTTGCTGCAACTCTGCGATCAGTTCCAGGTCCGCCGCCTGAAACGAATGGCTGCGAGCGTGAGACGCCGAATTCAGGTTGGCTTTCACCTGGTCCATGTTGCTCATGCCGCTCAACACCACCGACACTTCGGGCTGGTCCCACAGCCATTGCAACGCCCAGTCCGCCGGCGATCGCTTCACGCTGGAGCGCTCGATCACCTGGCCAATGGACGACGGCGGACGGGCCAGCCTGCCGCCGAGCAGCGGTTCCATGATCACGACGGCCAGGCCGTTGGCGGTGGCAAGCTTCAATCCCTGAATGCCCGCTTGGTTTTCCGTGTCCATGTAGTTGTACTGAATCTGGCAGAACGTCCAGCCATCGTAGCCGTTGATGATCTCAGCAAAGCTCTCGTAATTGTCGTGAAACGAGAACCCCAGGTGGCGGATGCGTCCGTCGCGCATCGCGGCCCCGGCCTTTTCCAGGAGTTTGTATTTCGGGACGGTTTCGCTCCAGCGGCTCTTATCCAGGGCATGGAGCAGATAGAAATCAATGTGATCGGTCTGGAGCTTGCGCAATTGCTCGTTCAACATCCGGTCAAAATCGGCTTCCTGTTGGATCAACCACACCGGGGACTTTGTGGCTATTTTCACCAGGTCCCGATGGCCGCGCAACGCCTTGCCCAGAACGGTCTCGCTGTTGCCTTCGTGATAGATGTAAGCCGTGTCGAAATAGTTCACGCCCCGATCCAGGGCGTGGCGGATCATGCGCACCGCTTCCGCTTCATTGATATTTGGCCCGTTGGGATTCCCGTCCACGGTGGGCAGGCGCATGCAGCCAAAGCCCAGAACCGAGGCGTTCCAGTCCAGCCTGCCGAATTTGCGGAATTGCATGGTCATAATGGATTTTCCGCTTGCATCGGGCCGTGTCAATGACGAACCAAAGTTGCGCTCAAAGTTTTCGACACAGACTCCAGTTTATCGTAAGGTGAACGGTATGCCGACCTTGCAAGAGCAGTTCGATGACGCCATGTTCGAGTTCAGCACCGGCCATGTGGACGGCGCCATCCTCCGGCTCAACGCCATCCTGGCGCAGGACCCCCGGTATTTCGACGCGCAACTGGCCTTGGGCGGCGCTTATTATGCCAGGGGCGATTTTGCCTCCGCCATCGCTGAAGGCCACAAAGCCGAGAAAATGCAACCGCACGATCAGTTGGTTCACACGAATCTTTCCCGCGCCTATATGAAGGCGGGCGATAAAAAAACCGCCGAACATCATGCCTTGCAGGCGCGCATCGCCTCCTGGCGCGGAAACATGGCGCCGCCCGCCGCGGCCCCTGGCGCTGAACCCGGATTGGAGATGGCCAGGCCAAAACCACCGCCCGTGAAAGCGCCGGATAAATTCCCCGACATGCCCTGGAAAAAGAAAACGCAATAATCCCCGTCACATTATGAAGTCCTCCTATGAATTGGCCATGGAACGATTGAACAAGACCGCTCCGGCGACAAAACTCACCGCGGAACAAAAAAAGCAACTGGCGGAATTGGATGCCACATACGCCGCCAAAATTGCCGAACGCGAGATTTTCCTGAACGAAAACCGGGCCGCCGCCTCTGCCAGGGGAGACTTTGAAGCAGTGGCGCAATTGGAAAAGCAACTGGCCTCCGAGCGCAAAACTTTCCAGGCTGAATTGGAGGAAAAAAAGCAGAAAGTGCGCCAGGGCAATTGAGCCGCTCCATTCGCCGGTGAAATTATCATGGACGAATGGCCCCGGCTTTTGGCAGCATCAACCCGTCCGTTGCATGTTCGATTTCTTTAAACGGCTCTTTTCGCCGCCGGTTTCGGCTCCGCCGGATTCTGCCCCGGCGCCGCCCAAACCAGCCGCCCCGCCTCCCGCGCCCGCGCCGCCGGAGGCAAAAGCAGCGCCGGCCATCCTGGCGCGGGCGGGCGACACCATCCCTCTGCTGCTCAGCGATATCGTGGCGCGATTACCCGCTTCTTTTGCCCCGCTGGTCTCGTCATCGGTGACGGGGAATTTCCCGCTTCCAGTCAAGACGGCTTTGGGGCAACTGCCTTCCGGCGCGGTGCGGATTCCGTTTGGTCAAATCCGCCAATCCGCCCCGCCGGGAACCTTTGCCAATAATGCCAGCCTCGACGAAACGTTGGTCGAACTGCCCTTGCCCAAGATTTTGGCGGCCATGGATCCCGCGCTTCTGGCGCGGCGTTCGGGGCAAACGCAGGTCGAAGTTCCAGAAGAGATTCTCGGAATTTTTGGGTCGAAAGCCGGGGTGCCTGCCCGGGTTGCCGCGCCCAGTGCGGCTCCTGTTGTTCCAACGACTCCGCCAATCCCTGTCGCGCCCAAGCCGGCGCCGGCCGTCTCGCAAAAACCAGCCGCTCCGGCTCCCGCGCCCGTGCCCCGAGCTTCCGCCGGAGGCGCGCTGACGCTGCGGCTTTCGGCCCTTTACGAATTCTGGCCCGAACCCGTTCGCCAGGACATTGCGCAATCCAATTGGAGCGACGCCTCGGTTTCCCTGCCTATGAATCGCCTCGATGCCGCCATGAAAACCGGTCGCGTTGTTTTTACATGGGGCGAATTGATCCAATGGCTCGACGTTTCGTCCGCATCCATTTCCACGCCGCATCGGGACATGTCTTTGGAACTTCCACTGAAAGTGATTGCGCCGCTTTTTATGGCGCAACGGCGGCCTCCTGTCCTTCAGAAAAATATTGCCGTCGGCGCGGACATGCCCAATTTGTTTGCGGTGCCGGGCAAATCAACCGTGCGGGCCGCTCCCATTCCAGCACCTCCGCCCGCTCCTGCGCCCGCAGTTGTTTCGCCCGTTCCCGCGGTGGCGGCCGCCTCGGCCGACGTTTTAGGCGAAATCTTCGGGCAACCGGCAAAAACGGAATGGTCGCCGCAAGAGATCACGCAAAAGATCAACGCTCTGCCCGGCGTTGCCGCCAGCCTCATCGCCATGAGCGATGGTTTTCTCGTGGCCGGCGATTTGCCGCCGCCTCTGAAATCCGAAACCATGGCGGCCTTCCTCCCGCAGATGTTTGGCCGCCTGGCCCACTATGCCGGGGAGATTCAATTGGCGCCGCCGACCGCCCTGACCTTGCTGGCCGGCCAAACTCCATGCACGATTTTTAAAACCGGCGCGCTTTACCTGGCCGTTCTGGGCAAACCCGGACTAACATTGCCCGACGCCCTCCTGCAACGGGTCGCCGGCGAACTGGCCAGACGCAATCCATAAATTTATGGCAATCATCAATCAAGCGACCAAGGAACTTCAGGTCAAAATTGTTTATTACGGCCCGGGCAAGGGCGGCAAAACGACCAACTTGGAACAGGTCCACACCCACGTCCAGAACGTCCAGGAGAAGGGCAAACTGGTTTCCCTCGCCACCAGTTCCGACCGCACGTTGTTCTTTGATTTTCTGCCCATCGAAGCCATGGCCATCAAGGGCTTCAAAACCAAATTTCAACTCTACACTGTTCCCGGCCAGGTCATTTACAACACCACCCGCCAACTCGTCCTCCGCGGCGTGGACGGCATTGTCTTCGTCGCCGATTCGCAATACGACAGAATGCCCGAGAACGTCGAAAGCTTTCAAAACCTCCAAGACAACCTCAAGACGCTAAAATTCGACATCGCCGAAATCCCTTACGTTCTGCAATTCAACAAGCGAGACCTGCCCGACGCCGCGCCAGTCGAGTACATGGAATTCCTGCTCAACAACCGCGAAGTGCGCGTCCCTTCCTTCACCTCCGTGGCCTCCCAATGCGAAGGGGTTTTTGAGCCGCTGAACATGATTACGCGCCTGTTGCTCAATAAATTCATCAACCAAAGCGGGCGCAAAACCGCGTGATATGCCCGGCCTCCCTCCGCTCATTGAAGAAGATGTTCAATTGCTTGACGCGGCTTTGGACGATCTGCTGCGCCGCAGCGAAGCCGCGGCCGCGCTGATTATTGACAAAGGCGGTCCGCTCATCAGCCGGCGCGGCGCGCTGGACAATTTTGACGCCACGACCATCGCCGCGCTGGCCGCCGGCTCGTTTTGCGCGACGCAGGCGATTGCCGAGAGGGTCGGCGAAACCGGTTTTACCAACATTTACCAGCAGGGCGGGCGCCACAGCCTGCTCTTCTGCGACATTGACGACAACGTCCTTCTCCTCGTCATCTTCAAGGCGGACATCAGCGCCGGAGCGATCAAATACTACGCCGCCGCCACCGTCCGGCGAGTCAGTCGTCAACTGCAAAGAGCCAGGCAACGATCGCCGCGCGAGAGCATGGATTTGGTGTCCATGAACGTCGCGGACGTGTCAAACATATTTAAATCAAAGCCCCGGCCCTGAAAGACTACTTGCCCAGTGAGCCTTTGACAACGGCATCTGCATTAGATTGTGCGTGTAGAAAAGCCCATGTCAGCCATAACGTAAGAACCAAAAACATCGAACCTAACCACCTAAATCCGATAAAATAATTCCGTAACGCGCTAGAACGAGCATCCTTTGCCGCCCGCCAGGAAAAAGCTAAAAGAACCGGCATGAGAATTACAATCAAAAGAGCCATCACAGGAATGCTTCTATTAGCAATTGTGACTGACAAATCGAAATCAACTGCGGCCATTCCTGCTAACGCAAACCAAAAGACCAAGTGTAATATAAACAATATCCAGTGCTTGTTCATTTAAATGGCGCTGACCATTTCACGCATCACAACCGGCTGTGGCTGCCATCGCAGAAGGGCTTGTTTTTCGAATTTTTGCAGCCGCACCACGCCACTGTTTTTTTGGCGTCGATCTGCGCCTTGACCGGCGCGAATCCGGTTCCCTTGTGCGAGCCGTCGCAAAACGGCTGGGTGGCCGAGCGCCCGCAGGCGCACCACCAATAGGTTCCTGGCTCGGTCTGCTGAACAATGGGCCCTGTTTGGAATATGATTGGATCGCTCATAAATTTATTGTAACCGCAGCCGGTGATCGCCGCAATGAAACCTTTACAGAAGCCTCTCTCCCAGCCTGCGGCCACCCTCTCCCCGCAAAGCAGGGAGAGGGCAGGGAGAGGAGTTCTTTCCGGGTTCACTCCCTCTCCTCCATCCGATGGAGGAGAGGGCCGGGGAGAGGAGGAGAGAAGCCGTGTTCATGCCGTTTTCTTTGGCGCTTGAATTAATTGAGCCACCTTGGGCGGAAGATAACGATGATTTTGCACCTTCCGCATCACAGCCACACAACCAGTCCGACGATGCAATACATTCCAGATTTCGAGCAACACCCCTTCGCGGTTTTTTTGCCATTGATGATTCCAGAACCGGAGTTCTTCGATGCCAGCCGCCGCAAGAACATTTGTGCGCTCCTCATCGTGCCTCTGTCGTTCGGGCTGACCATGCTGGAAGCCGTCGAGTTCGATGGACAGTTTTGCGGCGGGACAGTAGAGATCAAGAAAGTAACCCCCCACTGGATGCTGGCGTCGGAATTTAAATCCGGCAAAACGTCCGGCACGCAACACATGCCAAAGTTCTTTTTCTTCCTCGGTTTGCTCACGGCGCAGACGGCGGGCGTTGGCGATGGCACTCATGGCGAAAAAGAGTGGTAGATCATCAGAAAAACAAGCCCCTCTCCTCAATCCTCTCCCCGCTCCTGTGTCGCGGGGAGAGGAAGAAGGACACCGCGCTTCTGTTTGTGAACTCTGCTTTCCTAATCATTGGGACTCTTCTTGCCATGCACCCGGGCCTCCACTTTCAACCTCAGCGCGTTTAACCGTATGAAACCGGTCGCATCATCCTGATTGTAAGCCTGGGTCGGATCGGCTTCCATCGTGGCGATGTGCGGATTGTACAGGCTGACCGGCGATTTCCGCCCCGCATTGATGATGTTCCCCTTGTAAAGTTTCACCCGCGCCGTGCCGCGCACGTTCTTCTGGCTTTCCGTCACCAGCGCCTGCAACGCTTGGCGCTCCGGCGAAAACCAAAAACCGTAATAGACCAGTTCCGCATACTTCGGGATCAACGAATCCCGCAAGTGCATCACTTCCCGGTCCATCGTGATGCTTTCCACCTGCCGATGCGCAAAATGCAGGATGGCGCCGCCGGGCGTTTCATACACCCCGCGCGATTTCATTCCGACAAACCGGTTCTCCACCAAATCCACCCGGCCCACGCCGTGTTTGCCCCCGAGCTTGTTTAACCTCTGCATCACGCCCAGCGGCGTCAGCTTTTTCCCGTTCACCGCCACGCATTGGCCCTTGGCAAAATCCAGCGTGACGTACTCGGGTTTGTCCGGCGCGTCCTCCGGGGAAACGCTTAGTTTGTACATCGCCTTGTGTTCCGGCGCCGACGCGTCCAGCCAGGGGTCTTCCAAAATGCCGGCCTCGAACGAAATATGGAGGAGGTTCCGGTCCATCGAATAAGGTTTCCTGGCCGTGGCCTGCACCGGGATGCCTTTGTCTTTGCAGTATTGAATCATCTCCGCCCGGCCCGGAAATTGCTCGCGAAAGGCCGCGTCCCGCCACGGGGCGATCACCCGCAACTCCGGCGCCAGCGCCGCCGCTGTCAATTCGAATCTCACTTGGTCGTTCCCTTTGCCCGTCGCCCCGTGGGCGATGGCGTCCGCCTTCTCCCGCCGCGCGATGTCAATCATGCGCTTGGCGATGAGCGGGCGCGCGATGCTCGTGCCGAGAAGATACTGGTTCTCATACACCGCGCCCGCCTGCATCATCGGATAAATAAAATCGCGCGCAAACTCCTCCCGCAGATCGACAATATAAATTTTCGACGCGCCGGTTTTGAGCGCCTTTTTCTCCAGCCCGCGCAGTTCCTCCTCCTGGCCGATGTCGGCGCAAAAGGCGATCACTTCCGCGCCGTGCTTTTCCTTGATCCATGAAAGCACGACCGACGTGTCCAATCCGCCTGAATATGCCAAAACAATTTTCATCATCTGCGATTTAACCGCCAATGGCCCAAAAAGGCCATGCTGAAAATCCAGGCAGTCAGGGCGGTGGACGGCCCGGACGGGCCTGAAACGCGGCCACACACTCGTGAACCGACGCGAAGAAACTGTCCTCCCCCAGCTTGCCGGCCAGGCCGGTCCGTTCCAGAACGGCGCGAAGGGGAGGATTGGCATGGGCGATTTTCAGCGCGATGCCCTCCTGCTTCAGCTCCTGATGCAGGTCCTCAAGCGTTTCCAGCGCCGTCACGTCAATGTCGGTGATGGCCTGGGCATCGAGCAGGAACCAAACCACCGGCGTCTTGCTGTCATGTATCAGTTGTCGCGCCCGCCCGGCGAAGTGGGCCGCGTTGGAAAACAACAGCGGCGCATAGAACCGGTAGGCCAGCAGGCCGGGCAGGGTTTGCCCGCCTGGCGTGTCGCCCAAATCGTGGAAGCCGTGCCCCGGCACTTCGCGCAAGACCGCGTCCGGCGGATTGGAGAGGCGGCTGATCAGCCCCAGGAGCGAAAGAACCACCCCGACCAATATGCCCGGAATCACCCCGGCCCCCAGCACGCCCAACGTCGTCAGCGCCGCCACCGCGGCGGAGCGCGGATAATACCGGTAAATCCGCCTCATCACGTCGAATTCGACCAGCGTGGAACCGCCATAGACGAGAATCGCGGCCAGAGCGACAACCGGCAGCCGCGCCACCACCGGCGTGAGGAACAATAAAAAGAGCGCCAGCATCGCCGCCGCCACCAGGCTGGCCACCTGGGTTTTGCCCCCGACCGCATCGTTGACGGCCGTGCGCGCCTGGCTGCCCGTGCCCGCGAAGCCCTGGAAAAATCCGGTCAAAACGTCCGACACTCCCAGCGCGACGAGTTCCTGGTTGGCGTTGACTTCGTAGCCGTTTTTCGCCCCGAAAGCCCGCCCCAGCAGGATAACTTCGGTGTAACTGAGCAAGGCGATGCCGATGACAGCCGGCAGCAACGACTGCAAGTCCCGCCAATCGAAGTGCGGAAGAGTGAAAGCCGGCAATCCGGCCGGCAGCGAGCCGATGACAACCACGCCGCGATGTTCCAAACCCAGGCTGGCCGAGGCAATCACGGCCACAACGCACACCACAAGGGCGGAGGGGATTTTGGGCGCGAACCGGCGCAGTCCCAGCAACAGCGCCAGCAAGCTGAACCCGAATATCGCCGTGGCCGGGTTCGTTTTGTCCAGCTTGCCGCACAATTCGGCCAGACGCGGGAAAAAGTCATTCCTCTGCAACGCAACGCCGAAAAACTGATTCAATTGCGACGCCACCAAAATCAGGGCCGCGCCCGTCATATAACCGACCAGCACCGGTTTGGAAAAGAAATCCGCCACCGCGCCGACCCTGGCCCGCGCGCCCAGGAGCAGCAGCAACCCGCTCAACACCGCCACTGTTCCGGCCAGGGCCGCCGCGCGGCTGGCATTGCCCTCCGCCAGCGGCCTCACCGCGCTCACGATGAGCAAACAGATGGCGATGTCCGGCCCGACAATCACCTGCCGCGAACTGCCAAAGAACGGATACACCGCCAGCGGAACAAGAGCCGCATAAAGTCCATATTGGGGCGGCAACCCCATCAAACCGGCGTAGGCAATCACTGTGGGGATCATGACCAGGCAGACGCTGATGCCCGCCAGCAGGTCCGCCACCAGCCATGCCCGCCGGTACCCGCGCAGAAACGACAGGTTTGGGAGATAGCTCGCCACATCCTGCGCCGGACTTTGTATTGTTCCCTGGCTCAAGCTTTCAAGTTGTTCACTGTCAGCAATTTGCCCATGAGATATTGAGAATCATCCCGCCGATGGCGACGCCAATGCAAGCCGATTGAATCGGTTTGCGCCAGTCCGCCGAAGCCGGCCGCGGCGAAACCCCGGTAGGGCGCGTCACTCCGTGCGCGCCGCTCCTTGGCTTGGGGACGCGACAGCGGCGGGCAAGGGATTGCCCGCCCTGCCCTTTGCCTCTTCATTCCTGCTTCTTCCTTTTCTTCCGCCGTTGGACTTTAGCCTTGCATTTTCTGCGGCTTCCATTCCAGCGACGCGGCCACCACCCGGCGCATTTGGCCGAACCACCATTGCGCCCGCTGCTGCCGCCGTTGTTTTTGCCCCGCCGTGGCGCGCATTTGCTTCGCTTTCAGACTCAGTTCCATTTGATTTGTATTCATATTGCCAGCCACTTTAGCGGAGGCGCCTGGACAAATGCTGTCCATGTGAAAATATTTTTGAAAAATTTTGGAGGGCCGTTTTGGGCGTGCCAACCCTTGAAAATGCTTCCTTTCAGGCAAATGCCAAGGTATTGTCCGCCCATTATGAAACAAAAATCTCATTCTGTTCCCGGCCTGATCGCGCTCATCGCTTTGGGACTCGTCACCGCGGCGACTTGCGGCGCGCAAGGCACGTATCATTTCTTGAAGGCAATTCCCATCAGCGGCCAAGGCGGATGGGATTATCTGTCCGTGGACCCGTCGGCCCGCCGTCTTTACATGAGCCACGGCGCGGAAGTTGTCGTGGTTGATCTCGCCGCTGACACGGTGGTCGGCAGAATTACCAATACCCCGGGCGTTCATGGCCTGGCTCCGGCGCCGGAACTGGGGCGCGGCTTTGTCAGTGACGGCCGGGAAAACAAGGCCGCCATCGTCGATCTCAAAACCCTGCAAATCCTTTCCAAGGTGGAAACCGGCCAGAATCCGGACGGAATGCTTTACGAGCCGGGCCGGCAGGAAGCTTATATGTTCAACGGCCGCGGCCAATCGGCCACGGTCATTGACGCCAAATCCGGCCAGGTTGTCGCGACCATTCCGCTCGGTGGCAGGCCGGAATTTGCCGCGGCCGATCCGGAGGCGGGCCGTGTTTACGACAATCTCGAAGATAAAAACGAAGTGGCCGTGATCGACACCGCGACGCACCAAGTCGTGAACCGCTGGCCCATCGCTCCCGGCGAAGAGGGTTCAGGCATGGCCATCGACGCGCCCCATCACCGGCTGTTTATTGGCTGCGGCGGGAGCAAAACAATGGTGATGATGGACAGCACGGATGGCAAAGTGATCGCTTCGGTGCCGATTGGCGACGGGGTTGATGCCTGCGCCTTCGATGCCGGAACGCAACTGGCCTTCAGCTCGTGCCGCGATGGGACGACGACGATTGCCCATGAAGACGCGCCCGACAAGCTCACCGTGGTGCAGACGTTAACGACAGAGCGCAGCGCGAGAACCATGACGCTGGATTCAAAAACCCACAGGATTTATCTTCCGGCGGCCAAATTCGGCCCGCCCGTCGAGGGCCAACGGCGCCCCCCGATGATTCCAGGCACCTTGAGGATTCTTGTTTACGGTCTGTGAAAAGAATAGTGGCAATGGAATCCGGCATCGGCTAGTCTAACGACCATGATTTCGAGTCTGTCCAAACAGCAACATTATATGATTCGCATTTTTGTCGTGGCATTTTTCGCGCTCACCGTCTTTGTTTCGTGCGTTTCCCGTGTTGGCAACGAGTCTTATCAGCCCGCCACCAAACCGGAGCAGATTGAACTCGCCCGCGATTACCTGGACGTTTATCCTGACGACGTCCGCAAAGACCCCGCTTTCCATGCCGGGGCCGGGGTGGCGTGGGCCGGCATCATTCGCAGCACCGATGCGCGCGAGGAAGAGGGGGGCGGCCGGATCGTGGCGAACACCGTTTTCGAGCACCACTACTTCAATTGGGTCCAGAACAACAACGGGCGCGGTGTCATGCTGTTTGTTTCCCCCCGCGGCGAGGGTCTCTTTCACGCCAAATGGCGCCTGGACAAAATAGGCCGGGACGCCACCGCCGAGAGCGCCGAAAAGTATGCCGGGCCAGGCAAGCTGGCCCTCGTCTATGGTGTGCCGGAGAAAGTTGATGCGGACGGGACGGTGGTTTTAAAATACCGGTATCTTCGGATTTTGGGCGTGGATTGCTTCAGCACGAACACTTTTGATTACGGCCGATTTGGCGAACCTTTCCGCGCGATCCATTCTGAAAATAAAACCAATTCGCCGCCTCGTTGATCGGCGCTCATAGAAATCGCAAATAAGATCTCATCGAAGCGGCGTCTTCCCTCAGCAACAGAACGAGCAGCCGGCGCAGTGATTCGCCGATTGGCAACTGCTTGGATACCACAATGCCCGCGTGTTCACGCCCTGCCTCAAGCCAGCGGTTGTGGAGTTGAACAAAGTCACCGACGTTGAACGTCACCAGGGAACGGTCTTCCCTGGCGGCGAACTCAAGCTGATCATTGTCGGGCTTGCCCGACCTCTGCTCTTCCCCGGTATGCACCGCATCATAGCCGCGCTTGCGGAGCGCGGCGGCCAGCGCGAAATGAACATCCTCGTCCAGGAAAAGCCGGAGCTTCATGCGGCTTTTGCTTCGACGGCAGAAGATCGTTTCACCTGTTTACGCCAGTAGCCTGCGTCTGAATTGCTCTTCAGATCCCGGTCAATTTCCCTTTGGTGATCGAAGTAGAAGGCCAGCGCAGCATGCACTTGCGACTGGGTCAGATGCGGAAGACTCTGCAGAATTTCATCCACGCTCATACCCAGTTGATAATAGCCGGCGATGGCCCGCACCGCAATCCGGGTTCCTTTAATAATGGGCGCTCCGCCCGCAATGCGCGAATCAGTGACGATGTGCGGATAGACTGTCGTTTTGATCTTCACCCCATCACAATACCACGTCAGCGGCATCGGGCCAGCACTTCTTTGCCGGGCGGCCTCGCCGCCTCGTTGACACCCGGCCTGCGCAACCGTAGTCTCTTTGGGCATGTCGAGGTTGCCTTTTGAGGCCTTTTTAGCCCTCCGCTATTTGCGGCCGCGCCGGACTTTTGTCTCGGTGATTACGCTCATTTCCATTGTCGCTGTTTTGTTGGGCGTGGCCGTCTTGATCGTCGTCATTTCGGTTATGAGCGGGTTCGACAAGGAATGGCGCGACAGCATTCTCGGCTTCAACGCCCATTTGACCGTCTTCCCAGCCGGGTATGATGTCCCTTTCACCAACTACCAGGCTGATATGAAACTCGTTTCCGCCAATGCAAATGTCGTCGGAACTTCCCCCTTTATCTACAGCCAGGTCTTGGTCAAAACCGAACCGGATGCCGGCGACCCCCTGCATTCCGCGCCCTATGCGATTGGCGTGGACCCCGCCACCGTTGGCACAGTCAACGTCCTTCCCCGGAGCATCATCAGCGGCGCTTTTGACCTGAGTGACAAGGGGTTGGTCGTTGGCAGCGATTACGCCGCGCGCAATCACCTCGAAGTGGGTGACCGCCTCGCCGTCTGGTCGTGGAAAAGCCTGCAAAAAATGGACCCCGCCTCCGGCAAGACCAATGCCGAGGTTCCCCTGCCCGAAGAGTTTACCGTGCGGGGAATCTTTAACGTCGGCTTCCCCGATTTCAACGACCAATACATTGTGACATCACTGGAAGAAGCGCGCGAGTTCGTGACTATCCCGGACAATGCCGTACAGGCCTTGAAGGTCAAGCTGCGCGATCCGTTCCTGGCGGACGAAGTCGCCGGGCAGTTGCGGGCCGCCTCGAAAAACAGCTTGACCGTGCGCACCTGGCAGGAGGAAAGCCCGGACATTTTCAATGCCCTGGCCACGGAGAAAAACATGATGTTCTTCCTGCTGTTTTTCATCATGATTGCCGCCGCGTTCGGCATCGTGAGTTATCAGATTACTTTCGTCGTCCAGAAAACACGCGAAATCGGCATCCTCAAAGCCCTCGGCGCCAACAACCGCCAAATCTTGTGCCTGATCCTCAGCCAAAGCATTGTGGTCGGAGTGCTGGGGGTGGGACTGGGCTTTGCCGCCGGCATGTTGGCCTTGCGCTATCGCAACCCTTTTCTCGCCCTCATGCGGCAGGTGACACACTCGAACTTGCTGCCCTCATCCATTTATCATGTCTATGATTTGCCGGCCTCGATTCAAACCCCGGACGTTCTGGTCATCTGCGGCACGGCCTTTGCCGCCTGCGTGCTGGCCGGTCTGTTTCCCGCCTGGAAGGCCAGCCGCCTGCAACCCGTGGAGGCCCTGCGCCATGAATGAGACGGCCAACGGCCCGGCCATGCTGGCCGCCCGCAACTTGCACAAGGCCTACGTCATAGGCGGCCGCAGCCTGGAAGTGCTGCGCGGCCTTGACCTGACCGTGCAACGCGGCGAATTCCTGGCCTTGCGCGGCGCTTCCGGCGCGGGCAAAAGCACCCTGCTCCAGTTGTTGGGCGGCCTGGATTTGCCCAACCAGGGAGAAATTCTTTTTGACGGCGTCAATCTCCTCAAGCTCCCCGCCCGCGCCCTGGCCCAACTGCGCAACAGCCGGGTCGGTTTCGTTTTTCAGGCCTATCATCTCCTGCCCGAACTCAGCGCCATCGAAAATGTCATGTTGCCTGCCCGCATGGCGCGCCTGCCCCCGCTTGCGGCGGAGGCGCGCGCCCGCGATCTTTTGGACCGCGTCGGCCTGGCCCGGCGCGCCGGCCACCGCCCCTATGAATTATCAGGCGGGGAACAGCAGCGCGTAGCCATCGCCCGTTCCCTCGTCAACCGGCCGGATTTGATCCTCGCCGACGAGCCGACCGGCAACCTGGATTCGCACACGGGCGACGAAATCATCCAACTCCTTCACGACCTGCTCCCCGAACGCCAGGCCACACTTATCATCGCGACGCACGACGCCAAAATCGCCGCCCGCGCCCCCCGGGTCCTGGAGCTGGCCGACGGCCAACTGACGATGTAAAGTTTGTGCAGATTGGTGATTCCATGAGCGGGCGGGAATGGGCGGCTTTGCTCTTGCAAACGCTCTTGATTGCTTGCGCGGTCGTTGCGGTCGTTTCGCTCCAGACCGAACGGAGTGCTGTCGCGGGCATGACTCTTTTAGGTATAATCCTTGTCGCCCTCCAAGTGGCCCCTCGCCTGCCGTGGCCGCGTATTTGGCCCGCAGGCTGGGCTTTCGCCTCGGGTTTCAACATGCTCGTGTGGTTGAGCCTGCTGCTGACAACATTGCTCTTTGACCCGTTCTTTGGCGCGGTGGCAGTGCTGATCTCGGCGGCGCTTCTGATGACCAGTCGCCGGACGGCTGGCGCCTCAAGAAATGCCCGCTGGAAGATACTGATCTTGGTTTGGCTGGGCTATCTCAACCTCATTTGGCTTGTGACCGGCTATGACCAGAACCTCCGGGGCGCGTTTTACGGCGGCCTTCTGTCCATCCTGGCTTTGTTGGTCCTCTGCCGGCTGTGGTTTCGCCTGGGCCCGATTGGCCTGCAAATTGTGAACACGCTTCTCTTATTGCTCGTGGGCTTGCCGACAGCCGGCCTGATTTACGAGGTTCATGGCAAACCTGAAATACGCCCCGAGACGTTCCGCAATTATTACTCCTTCGAAAAGGCGAAAGGTAATCCCGCGGCTTTCGCCCGCGCGCAAGAGTATTATATGCATTGGTGGGTCATTTTCCAGGAGCGGTTTTTTGAACCCACTGGTCAGGCTTCTCCGTCTTTTCGCCTGCGGCCCAATAGCCGCGGGTACTTCGTGCAATGCCCCGTTTCCATTAACAGCAAAGGCTTTCGCGGCAGGGAAATTGCCGGGGAAAAGGGTGACATCTATCGTATTGTCGCCCTGGGCGAGTCCACTACCTTTGGCATGACTTGTGAACCAGATGACAAGCCCTGGCCTGAATTGCTCGAGCAGATGATTCGGGAACGCCTCAAAACCCGCCGTCCGGTCGAGGTCATCAACGCCGGCACCCCGGCCTACTCCATTTGCGACAACCTGCTCATCCTCCCCGCTCGAATCCTTCCTCTGAAGCCGGACATGATCATCTCCTATCACGGCGCCAATGGTTTCTGCTTGATTGACCAAACCCTGGTGTGGCCCGTGGGCGCGGCCCCACCCCCTTACCAGGAGCGTCCGCTCAAGCTGGCCGCTGATTTTGAATATCGGCTCAAAGTCAGGCATTTCATGAATCGTGAGAGAAAGCTTTTTCACACCAGCCCGGCCTGCGCCAATCCTCTGCAGACGAAATACGCCGACGCCTACCGGTAACTGATCCAGCTCGCCGCGACGAACCGCATCCGCCTGATGTTGGCTGATTACTCCATGGCTGTCACCGGGAATAGCCAGCCGGCTGTGATCGACTTTTATCAGGGAGGCGCCCCCGACTCCGTCCGAGGGCGGATAAAGGCCAACATGGTTCATTCGCTGATTCTACAGCAACTGGCCCGGCAACACCCCGAAATTTGCCTGCTCGATACCCATCCTCATCTTGACGGCGAGCATGAGAAGTTCATTGATCTTGGGCATTTCACCCAGGAGGGCCGCCGGCAATTGGCCGAAAATATCTTCGTCGGCATCAGAAAAACCCTCGAGGGCGATATGGGCCGGTAAGCCCTGACGCGCGGCGAACGAGCTTGCGCCCGTCCCGTCCACCGGCAGACACGGCATCCCCCGCCGCCAAAATCGCCGCCCGCGCCCCCCGTGTCCTGGAACTGGCCGACGGCCAACTGTTGGAATAATGGAGTGAATTTCTAAAGTTTCTTCAGCATCCGAATCTCGAGAAACGTGCCATAAATCGTCTCTCGAATATCGGCGTAATCCAGCTTGACCGTTTGTCCGGTCTCAACATGGTAGATGATGCGATACGCAACACCGCGCAGGCCAAAACGCAAGCATGATTATACATGTCCGATTTGCTCGAAGAATTGACTGGCTGAAGGGGAAGGGCGTTTTCGCCTTATTCCGGCCCGTCCGGCTCGTTTTGAGCGCGCTGCTGTTCCAGCGCGGCAACACGGTCAAACACGATTGTGGCACAGCGGTTGCACGCCGACTTGACCGTCTCCCAATCCTGCCATTTCGGGGCAAGATTCTTGTATTCAGTCAATCGCGTTTCCTCCAAATCGTAGGGCAGGGGATTGGCCAATTGAATCCACTGCCATCCCACAGGAATTTAAGAAAAAATGGTTGGAAATTTGATGAAAACCTGCCACACGGCAGGTCATGAAAAACATAAAACTTCCAACCGGTTCAAAATTCACCGTTCT